>Ga0209633_10005486_pt1 | contig 11110 bp, 5 predicted proteins | sample Cruoilmetagenom1_FD_187290 | JGI IMG/M metagenome (GOLD analysis project Ga0209633, IMG submission 187290) | Oil polluted marine microbial communities from Coal Oil Point, Santa Barbara, California, USA - Sample 1 (SPAdes) (version 2) | ecosystem: Environmental > Aquatic > Marine > Oil seeps ... | reverse complement strand
ACGGTTAAAGATATGCACGGCAATAGAGATGCACGGCTGTGCGTTTCTCCAAAGACAATGATAATAAATAAAATAGAATGCCAAAATACATTATAATACTTTTTGTTTCATTATTTTTGAGCACTACTCAAATTCATGCTCAGGAGGCTGATTCACTATCTGTGAATTCCGAGGAGTTTTTTCAGCAGATTTCAGGAATACTGCTAAATACAACTTCAAAAACGTATCAGAAGAAATCTGAAGTATTATTGAATCGGTTTTATGCGCGTTGGAGTATTGGAAGGTTTAACAAAGATGAGAAGGATGAGGTGCGTAATCTGATTGAAAAGATGAGGTTGAAGAAAATGCGGACTTATCCTCATCTATATGACTATATTTATGCACTTACTCTTATTTCTGAATCACAGCAATTGCCAAAGAGTATAATATCGTGGCATGCCTATGCAACAAAACTTCTTAATGAAAAGAAAAGTGCGCCTTTTGCAAAATTTCTTGAATTTACAGTTGATTTATTGGAAAATGAAAGGTTTCATCGTAAAAGTTCATTGTCGTGGTATCAGCGAAATTCCAGATTCACCTTTTTCCTTGACACTAATTTTTTGGTTGTTTTCAAGAAAGGTAATCTTGTTTGTGCCACAAAAAGAGATAGCTCAATAATCGTTAATACAAGTGGTGTTTATAATTATGAACTTCAAATATGGGATGGGAGTTCGGGAAAACTAGAGTGGTCACGTTTTGGAGAAGACCAAGCAAAAGAATTATATGCCGATATCAACACTTATAGTATTGATGTAAATCTACCTTCGTATACAATTGATTCTGCCGTACTACATTATAATAGATTCTTTACAAATCCGGTTATTGGTAAGATATCTGAACGAATTGCCTCAAGTCCACCAACTGAAAAAACATCTTTTCCAAGGTTTGACGCGTATTTTGATGAGTTCGAGCTATTTAATATTTATCCTGAAGTGAGCTTTTTTGGAGGCGCGCAGTTAGAGGGACTTACGCTTTATGGAACTGGTAGTGCAAAATCAAAGGCTGTCATGAAACTTACCAAAAGTGATAGTTTATATGCAATGGTACGTGCAGAAAGGTTTCGCCTAAATGCTGACGGCTTTATTTCGTCAAATGCAGAATTTGTATTCTATTTTGATACAGATTCACTATATCATCCATCATTAAGAGCAAAATACACAAATGAAAATCGTCAGTTTGTTATGTTCACTGATAATAATAGCTCGTCGATGACACCCTTTTTTGATTCTTATCATGAGCTGGATATATATGTACAGGCATTATTCTGGAAAATGAACGACCCAAATCTGATTTTTAAACGTATAAGAAATGTGCGTAATAGAAACTTAGCAGAATTTGTTTCAAGTAATTATTTCTCACAAAAAGATTTTTACCGATTACAGGGAATCGATGATATGAATCCACTGTATGTTATTTACAATTATATGCATACCTATGATGATAGTGAAATAAAGCTGAATGCACTTGCATCATTTATGGAGAAGCCTGCTGATCAGGTGGGTGCATTGCTTATTGATTTGTCAAACAAGGGGTTCCTTGTCTATGATTCCCGAAAGAAAAAAGCAATTGTTAAAGATAGGTTTAATTATTTTCTTGATGCTAAAGGAGGAGTTATCGATTATGATGTAATCAGGTTAACTTCAAATGTTGATGGAAAACCAAATGCAACAATAAATCTTAATACATTGGATCTGGTGGTTAATGGAGTTCCTGAAGTTAGTATCAGCGATTCACAGGAAGTATATATTTATCCCTACGATAAAACGATATCGTTTAAGAAAAACAGAAACTTTACATTTGATGGGAAAGTACACATGGGCTTGCTGGATTTTTATTCACGTAACAGCACCTTTGTCTACGACAGTTTTATGCTGAAGATGAACTATGTTGACTCGTTGGCTTTTCAGGTTTATTACAATGATTCAATAGGAAAAACTGATTCACTAATACATGTGAAAAATGTAATTGAAGATATGGTAGGGACTATTTATATCGATCAGCCATTTAATAAGTCGGGGCTAAAGATGTTTGAAGAGTTTCCTAAATTTGTAAGTAACGATGTAAGTTATGTATATTTTAATAGTAGATCAATTCAGGATAGTACATTGATCCCAGAAAGCTTCTACTATTCTGTTGACCCTTTTATTTTTGATAGTATTTCAACGTTTTCAACTGAAGGACTGGCATTTGAAGGTAACCTGACATCTGCAGGAATATTCCCAACAATTGATCAGCCGTTGGTGGTAATGCCGGATTATTCTTTGGGGTTTAATCATGAAACAATTAAAAAAGGTTATGATCTATATGGAGGGTTGGGTACATTTAGCTCCCAAATTTCATTGAGTAATAACGGCTTTAAAGGTGATGGCAACCTGTATTATTTATCATCCCATTCTTCTTCTGAAGAATTCACGTTTTACCCTGATTCTTTAACCGGTATCAGCAATGATTTCAGGGTTATGAAGAGCCTGGATGAGTTTGACTTTCCTTCTGCGCAAGGTGACACTGTTAGTATCCATTGGGGTGTAAATTCAAATATAATGACATTAATAAGTGATGCGGGACCATTTATTATTTACGATAACTCATGGTTAACAGGTACTTTGTTTTTAAACCCTGATTATATGCGTGGTGATGGAACATTTGTTTTTGATCAGTCAGAATTATATTCTCATAATATATTGTTTAATTACAGTAAGTTAACTGCAGATACTGCCGATTTCAACCTGAAAAATATTCAGAACGATTCCATAGTATTTGACATACAGGATTATTTTGCAAAAATTGATTTTGAAAAACAACTAGGTTGGTTTAATCATATTAACGATAGCTCATTCATTAGGTTCCCTTTCAATAACTTCATTTCAACTCTTGATGAAATTGAGTGGCAAATGAATAATGATAAATTATTGCTAAGTAGTAACTTACGTGATGATTATAAAGGGCTTGACACTCTTAATAGATTACAATTGATTGACTATGCACTATATGGTCCAGAGTTTATTTCGGTAAATAAAGAGCAGGATTCTCTTAGATTTTTTGCTGGGAATGCAACCTACAATCTAAGCGATTATACCATTGATGTGGAGAAGGTGAAGTTGATTAAAGTTGCAGATATGGCAATATTCCCAAGTGATGAAACAGTAAGAATATTGAGAGGTGCCCAGATTAACACACTTACTAATGCATTAATTATAGCTGACACGGTTAATACATATCATAATATTTATGATGCCGAAGTAAATATTTTTGGAAGGAAACAATTTACAGCCAATGGTTGGGTTGATTATTCAGATAGGAATGGCATGCAGCAACCAATTTACTTAAGTAGCATTTCGGCTAATTCTGAAGGAGTTACTACTGGTTTTGGAGAAATACCGGAAGGTGAAGTATTCTTCTTAAGTCCTGAATATTTTTTCAAAGGAGAAGTTAGTTTACTTGCATCCCGAAAAGATTTAAGGTTTACAGGAGGCTATAAACTTAATGAAGAATGTGTAGGAAATATAGATAATTGGGTGGCGTTTAACAAAGTGCTGGATCCTGAACATATTTATTTTAATGTAAGCACAAATACAATAGATGCTGAAGGCAAACCGGCATTTTTCGGACTTGCTTATTCTGAGCAGTACAGAAGATTTTATCCATTAGTGGTTGAGTCATTGGATAGTCCATCTGATTTGATTTTTGTTAATTCGATAGGACAGCTGGTATTTGATACCATTAAAAATGGATTTTCAGTAGGTTCACCGGAGAGATTTGCCAATAACAATGTACAGAGCAATTTTGTCACACTGGATAATACCAGATGTGTAATGCGTGGTGATGGGAATTTTAATTTAGGATTAGATCTGAATATGATTACTGTTAAATCTTCAGGTACATTTGAGCATGTGATTATTAATGATTCAACATATATAAATACTGTACTGTTGCTTGATTTTCATTTTGATGAGAAAGCAATGGAAATGATGACTGATAGTATTCGAATTTCAGGTGATGGTAGTAGTACTATGTCAGATGGGTTATTCCCGATGTTTTTAAGGAAAAACCTGACAAAGGATGAAGCTGAGCGTAATTTAACCGAGTTATCGCTGTATGGGCAAATGAAAAAAATGCCTGAACAATTATCTCATAGCATAATCTTTAATCAATTAAATTTCTATTGGGACCAATACTCACGTTCATATATTTCAAAAGGCAAAATAGGACTTGGTTACCTTGGTGGCAATATTGTTAATAGTTTTATCGATGGATGGGTTCAGATTGAAAAAGGACGTACCGGAAGTAGTATTTCAATTTATTTAGAGCCCACTCCAAATACATGGTATTTCTTTAATTACAAGAATGGAATAATGCAGGTCATTTCATCTGATAATGCCTTTAATGAACGTTTAGAAACTATCAAACCTGATAAGCGAATTCTTAACCCTGAAAGTGATACTGATTACTATGAGTATGTTATTTCTACACGTAGAAAAAGTGTTGAATTTTTAAGGAAGATGAAAGGAAAATAGGCCTAATACAGAGTTTTCAGGTTGTCGGGTTATTTGGTTGTCGGGTTGTTGGGAGGTTAGGTTATTACCAATGTTACTGCGTAACTAATTGACAACCAATACAGCACCATCAACAATTACCCTTAATAACTTTCAACTTTAAGAACTGCTAATGTGTTGTTTTTTTTATAATTTTACTCTCAAATATTCTTTGAATAAAAATTTTTAAACGGATGAAATTTATCATATCAAGTACCACCTTGTTGAGGGGATTACAAAAAGTAAGTGGAGTATTAGGAACTAATAATACACTACCTATTCTTGAAGACTTTTTATTTGAACTTAACGAAGATAAGTTACGTATTACCGCTTCTGATTTGGAAACAACAATATCTGTAACGCTAACTGCTGACAAGGCAGAAGGTCCTGGTGTTATTGCAATACCTGCGAAAATGCTGCTGGATATTATGAAAACACTTCCAGAGTTACCTGTGACTATTTCTGTTGTTGATAACGGAATTGAAATTTTTGCCGGGGAAGGTAAATATAAACTTATTGGTCATGATAGTGATGAATTTCCTCAGATTCCTGTTTTGGAGAATACAAATTCTTTAGAATTGAATTCAGCCTTACTTTTAAGTGCATTTAACAAAACCCTTTTCGCAACAGGAAATGATGAACTACGTCCGGTTATGTCAGGTGTCTTATTCGAGATCTCAGAAGATAGTATAACTTTTGTAGCCACAGATGCTCATAAGCTTGTTAGATATAGAAGGCATGATTTCAAGTCGGATAATCCAACTTCGATTATACTTCCCAAGAAGCCCCTTAATCATCTAAAAAATGTTATGCCGGATGATGAGGAAGTAATAGTTAAGGTGGAATTAAATGATGCAAATATCAAACTAGAGTTTGATAATATTGTGTTGATATGCAGATTGATAGATGGTAAATATCCAAATTATGAAGCTGTAATTCCTACACAAAATCCTTATAGCTTAACTATTGATAGAAAGAGCCTGCTTAATGCCATACGCAGAGTGTCAATTTTTGGAAGTAAGTCAACACACCAGGTGAGATTCAAAATTTCTGGAAAGGAGCTTTTGTTAACTGCCGAAGATCTTGATTTTTCAAGTGAAGCAAAAGAAAGACTAACTTGTAGTTATGAGGGCGATGATATTGAAATAGGATTTAATTCCAGGTTTATGCAGGAAATGCTTAACACCCTTGAACCTGAGAGAATTATAATTGAATTATCGGCACCTAACCGAGCAGGTATTATTATTTCTGAAAAAACTGATGATGATCCGGAAGATATCCTGATGTTGATAATGCCTGTAATGCTTACACAGTAGTATTTTTGTGATTCTTCTTTTATTAGACCCCATTCTTAATTTATACAATTGGTGTATCGAGTTAGTATTGAATAACTGATTTTTCATTCAGGTCTTTAATAGATTATTAGTTGCTAATTAATTTTTGATATAAGAAAGAAGTTGTTATGTATAATTTTAACAAGATTGTTGACAGGCAATCTACTGCAAACATAAAATATGATTTGCGAACTAAGTTTTTTGGCAAAGACGATGTCCTGCCAATGTGGGTTGCCGATATGGACTTTGAAACACCTGCTTTTATAAGGGATGCGGTAATTAAGAGGGCAGAGCATCCCATATATGGCTATTCATTTCGTGTGGAATCCTATTATGAGTCGATAGTTGATTGGGTAAAGGAACGACATAATTGGGAAATCGACAGAGACTGGATAGTATATAGTCCGGGAGTAGTTCCTGCATTGAATTTTTCAACTTTGGTTTATACCAATAAAGGCGATGGAATAATTGTTCAGCCACCGGTATATTTCCCGTTTTTTACTGCTGTTACTGATAATGAGAGGTTGAAATTGAATAACCAGCTAAACTTAGTAGATGGTAAGTATGTAATTGATTTTGATGATTTTGAGAAGAAAGCAAAGGGCGCTAGTATGTTTTTTCTTTCCAATCCGCATAATCCTGTAGGTCGTGTTTGGACGAAAGATGAATTATTCCAACTGGGAGAACTTTGTGTAAAAAACAATGTGATAATAATTGCTGATGAGATTCATAATGATTTAATGTTGCCAGGGTATACACATGTGCCAATGGCATCTTTATCTCCTGAAATAGCTGATATTACCGTTACCTGTATTGCACCTAGTAAAACTTTTAACATTGCAGGTCTGGCTACTTCTTCCATTATCATATCCAATGAAACCCTTCGAAATAAATTTGAAAAAATATTAAATCAATATCATTTGTCGCTAGGAAATCTATTTGGTGCTGTGGCCTCTGAAGCCGGGTACAGGAATGGAGCAAGGTGGGTTGATGAGTTGATGCAATATGTTAAGCAAAACTTTTATGAGGTTGATCAGACTTTGTTAAAAACTGATAGCAGAATAAAGTTGATTAAACCGGAAGCAACATATCTGGCATGGCTTGATTTTAGAGGTACAGGTTTGGATGATGATCGTATAAAAGACATGTTGATAAACAAAGCAGGTTTAGGATTTAGTCATGGTCCTGTTTTTGGTGAAGGAGGTCAGGGATTCCAGAGAATGAACCTTGCAGCACCACGGTCTATTGTTATGGAGGCAATGGAAAGATTGATAGATACATTCTAATTAGTGTTTTAATTCTGAAGGTATAATCTTTTTTTGTAATTTGCTCCATAAATCAAATTGTCAATTGAAACACCTATTATTAACATTCTTATTTATTGTATGTGCTGTTAATGTATCTCATTCACAAGAGTATATGTATCAGAGGGGGTTGGCAACTTTGTCAATGGGAGTTGCTATACCGGCATATGATTTTGGCAGTGGTAGTGGTATTAATCTAACAAGTCACGTAAAGCCAGGAACAAATATTACCGGAGAAATAGCTTATTTTTACTCATGGCATGTTGGTCTTGGTGTAATGTTTAATTATAGTGTTAACCCAATTGATAATAATAGATTAGCAGAAGGTTATATGAATTCAAGTCCGGCCTTCAAGACTGTAACTGCTGAAACAGAGCCATTCCGAGATATTTCAGGGCTTGCTGGTTTTATATTTGATATCCCACCAAACGAATATTTTTCATTTACCTTTAAATTAATGGGAGGACTTAGGAATGTTTATAAACCTACAACATTGGTTAAAACGACAACTTTATTCTCTTCCATTGATTATTATGAAACACATGATAATAAAACTGTTTTTGCTTTTTTAACCTCAATGGGAGCAAGGGTTATAGTTAACGATCATTTTAATGTTCATGTAACAGCTTCTTATATTGGCTCAACTATCAACTTCGAGTACTACCGTAATCATAAAGAGATAACCCAAAAAGCCCATGTTGGTGTACTTACAATACTAGGAGGAGTCTCTTATTCGTTTTAGTCGTAGTATGTTAAAAGTCAGTAACCCACAAAAATAAATAATCAATCATCAATAAATATGACCGTAGCCTATATAATATTTGCAATCGTAATGGTTCACCTGATTGGAGGTTTTGCATGGGTATTTTACAAGTTTACGAAGAAGCCTAAGAAGGATTAGTACTATGAATCTGCTGGTCGAAGCGTCCACGCTTCGACATTATTGTGCCTGATGTTTCAATTGGATCTATAATCTATTCCACAACAACCTTCCTCACCCAAACAACCTCCCCATTCTCAATAATCCTAACAAAATACAAACGTTTAGCAAGGTTTGTAACATCAATATCTAACTTTTGCTGCCCTTTAGGCATATCTTGCTTAATAACAATAGTACCATACATATCTAAAATTTCAATAGTTAAAGACTTAATACTTATCTGGTTGTAATAACTAACAGTTAGTTTACTGCTTACCGGATTAGGATATATGCTAAAAGCAGGCCTCCTATCATTATACTCCTCACTCCCCAAACACATATAAGTTTGCACCGTCAAACTATCACTCCACTCACTTGTTCCACAATCATTTGATGAGCGTACTTTAATTGTAGCAAGTCCTTCGTATGTGGAGTTCCATTGTATTCGAGTTGTAATGCTATCTTGTGTTATTGAGCCTGAATTTTCAGGTGTTAACTGCCACTCATAGTACCATGCACCATTAGCTGGTTGGATTGTGTATGTTGTAATGCTATCGGTATTTACGCAAAGGTAGTTTTTGCCAACTGGTTGTTGGGGTATTGAGGGTTGGTATTGTGAGCAGTCTTTTATATTTATGATCCATGCATCAGGTGAAACATTACTATTTGGATCAAGTTCGCATTCAACATCACCATCTATTCCTCTGGACTGTATGGCAACAACATAATCGTAATCATCATTCTTAATAATATTGTTACACGACCATATTTTCTGGTCGCCTATACCTCCAAAACAATGTTCCCATTGAAGTTCCCCGCTATAATCCAGCTTAACTACCCAGGTATCCATTGTTGACCATTCGTTGTTATGGTTGCCACTTACATCGCCATCATATGACGAAGTATTACCAATAATAATCACTCCTGAATCCTGTGTTTGTGTAATATACATCGGCCATTCTGTTTCACTACCACCAAGACAGTTTTGCCATACTAAATTGCCAGCATTGTCAATTTTAACAACCCAAATATCCTCTACTCCGTGCAAACCGCTTACATCCCCATCGTTTGAAGTTGTACTTGCTACAAAAACATAGCCATCTTCGGTTTTAACAATGTCCATAACAATTTCATTGCCGGTACCACCATAGCAATTCTGACCTAAAATATTACCATTCAAATCCATTTCAACAAGCCAAACATCAAGGTGCCCCATGGGATGTATATTACAATCACAATCAACCATGCCTCCTGCTTCATGAACATTAGCAAGTACGAAAAACGTTGTGTCAGTAGCAAACTCCATTGTTATTGCATTCTCCATACCATGGTTTCCAAGTGTTTTTTCCCATTGTATGTTTCCCAACGAATCGATTTTGCAAATCCAAATATCAATACTACCATAATGATTAGTTATATCACCTCCTGCTGCTGAGATTCGAGACATCATTAGCAAACCCCCATCGGGTGTAAGCATGGCATCTTTAGTTTCATCAACATTAGGCCCACCATAGCAGTTTTCCCAAATAATATTACCATACTTATTTATTTTTACAACCCAGTTATCATAATACTCATTAGTAAAGTTATGCACATCACCGTCTCTTGATGCTGTTCCATTAAATAAATAAATATAGTTTGAGTCGATAGGAATTACTTTATCTGGTCCATCACCTTCACTTCCACCAAAGCATCTTTCCCATAATATATTGCCAATACTGTCAGTATTAATTATCCATGTATCAGCACTGCCATGATAGTTAGTTATCCATGGCTCCTCATGGCTAATACTAATACCAAACATGTATCCGTTATTAAATTTAGCAATTCCCCTTGTGTTGTCTTGAGAGTCACCAGTAGTACCATAACACTGTTGCCATGTGATTGTATCAATTTGTGAAAACATGGAAGTACTCATTAAAATGAGAATAGTTATTATATTGCTTTTAACAGTTTTCATAATCATATACTTTTATAGTTGCTGCAGGGCTTAACCTGCAGCAACTAAAATTACTAATTATTTTATAACCATCTTGCCGGAAGTTGAAAAGCCTTCTAAGAGCAAAGTGTAAATATATACACCGGGGGCAACCGCTCGGGTATCCCAAAGTTGTTGGCCTTGTTTACAGGTTACCTCAAATTCGGCAACTAAATTGCCGCTAATATTTGTAACCATTATTTTACCAACAGAATTATCTGAGATCAGCTTATAATCAAATGCTACCCATAAACTAGCAGGATTTGGTGATGTACCGATACTAATTGCATCGTTATAATTTAGCTTGTTTGAATTATAGCTATCCGATTTGTAATACAAGCTGTCTGTATAGCTAAGACAGTTACAGTAGAAATAGCCATATGCAAATGAAAGAATATTTTTGGCAGTTATGGAAGCATCACCTGAAGTGTTGTCAGCATAAAATTCAAGTAATGCTATATCGGTACTATCAAGATTATAAATTGTTTTACCATTATTATTCCAACCTAATTGAGTCAATAATAAATCTATATAATCATTAAATTCATCCAGTTCAATGCCATCCAGTTCGTAAAATGTAGGTATAATGTTCAGCAAGGCTATAGCATTGGCACTATCTTTTTCCATAAGATACGATGAAACTACCTGCTTATCAGCTTCAATACTTTCCAAATTTCCAAGCCAGCCCCTTAAATCGCTTTGGTCAATAATCGAGTCAGCAAGGATACTGTGTATAATGCTTTTTGCAGCCTGGGTTTTGTTACCGCTATATTTAGCCATATCATTTAACAATACAGTTTTATAGGTTGTATTTGTAAGAGACAGTTGTTTTAATATACTAATCATATAATCAGGCAAAGGATCTTCTTTATTTTCAAGAAAACTAATGAGTGTGTCCTCTTTCAGTTCATCAGGATTTGCTGCCAAAATATCAAAAATAGCATCATCTGGAAAAACATCAGTGCGTTCACTCATGTTCATTAAAACTTCTTGAGACAGATACG
>Ga0209633_10005485_pt1 | contig 11111 bp, 9 predicted proteins | sample Cruoilmetagenom1_FD_187290 | JGI IMG/M metagenome (GOLD analysis project Ga0209633, IMG submission 187290) | Oil polluted marine microbial communities from Coal Oil Point, Santa Barbara, California, USA - Sample 1 (SPAdes) (version 2) | ecosystem: Environmental > Aquatic > Marine > Oil seeps ... | reverse complement strand
CAGGTGTAGCCCAAGTTTATTTAGAGCGTATAACAAAATCTATGAGTTTTATGGAAGTGCAAATGGAAATTGAAGTACATTTTATAGTATTGATAATAATGGCAACATTATTTTCTATAGGTATTACATTATATATTATAGAATTTATAAAACACGGTCAACCAACCGATGAGGCTTTAGAAATAGAGAATCAATAAAATATTTTTTAGTTAGTAGTCAGCCAGAATTAATAAAGTTCTTCACTTATTAATTCTGGCTTTTTTATGCCCACTTGTGAACTATTTAAAGTTTACAGTTCTATTAAAATACAAATTTGTCTTTTTTTTGATAAGCTGATATAAGTCATACTTGGTCAATATTCGTTGTGTTAATTTTGTTACATATAAAAGTAACTAATATTACAAATATAAGTTCCTATTATAAAATATTAACAAAATACTAATGATCATCATCCACTAAATATTAATCTAATGAAAAACTTAAAACTATTAATTGTATTAATTTCTTTTGCAACCTTAACCTATAGTTGTAAATCTGATAAAAAATCAGAAGTAGAAGCTGTTAAAGAACCTGTAATGGCAGCAAATAACATTTCTTTAACTGATGTAGAAATGAAAAACGGTAGTGAAATCTATTTTGACAAATGTGCAGGTTGCCATGGATCAAGTCGTAAAGGTGCCACGGGTCCATCATTATTACCAGATGGAGATGGAAAATATGCTGCCACAAAAATTTTAGGCGCTGCCGGATTAAGAGCATTTATTGAAAACGGAACTCCAGGTGGAATGCCAGAATGGAAAGGTATCATGTCTGAAGAAGAAATTGAACTTATGACTAGATTCTTACAAGTTGAACCACCGGTTATTCCACCATATGGAATAAATGAAATTAATAATAGCTGGAATTTAATCATCCCTGTAGCTGATAGACCTACTAAACCAGAACATAATAGAAATATCAATAACTATTTTGGTGTTATTATGAGAGATGCAGGTAAAGTAGCTGTAATTGATGGGGATACCAAAGAAAAATTAGCAGTGCTAAAAACTGGTTTTGCTGTTCATATTTTAAGAACTTCAGCTTCGGGTAGATATATTTATTCTGTTGGTAGAGATGGTAGAATCACAATGATAGATACGTATACTAAAGTACCAACTATTGTTGCCGAAGTAAAAGCAGGTTTCGATGCGCGTTCTGTTGAAGTATCAAAATACAAAGGTTATGAAGATAAATACCTAGTTTTTGGAGGTTATAGTCCTAGCCATATAGCAATTTTAGATGCACAAACTTTAGAACCATTAAGTGTAACCGAAACTAAAGGGAATGCCTGTGATGGAGATAAAGAGTTTATTGAGGAAGCGAGAGTTGCGGCAATTGTAGCATCTCATACTGATCCTGTTTGGATTTGCAATGTAAAAGAAACTGGTATGGTTTGGATTGTTGATTATACAGACCCTAGAAACCCGGGAATGACTCAAATTCCTACTGCAAGATTCTTACACGATGGTGGATTTGATTCTACCGGTCATTATTTTCTTGTTGCAGCAAATGCAAGTAACAAGATTGTTGTAATTGATGTTCCTAATAAAAAATTGGTTAAAATTATTGAAACAGGTATTAAACCTCATCCTGGAAGAGGAACTAATATTAAAAATGATTTAGGTAACTTATGGGTGACATCTCATTTAGGTGAAAATAAAATATCTCTTATTAAAACTAATCCTGGTGATAATCAATGGACTGTTGTAAAAGAGATTAAAGCTTCGGGAAATGGTGGTGGTGCATTATTTGTAAAATCTCATCCAAAATCTAAACATTTATGGGTTGACAGAACTTTAAATCCTGATCCAGTTCTTAACTCTGCTGTTGATGTTTTTGATATTAAGACATTAGAATTAAAGAAAACCTTAAAAGCTCCAGAAGGTGTTGATGGAAGAGCCGTACATTTTGAATACAATAAAGCAGGTAACGAAGTTTGGGTATCTTATTTTATGGGAACAAAAAGTGCAATTGTTATATATAATGACAAAACTTTGGAAGTTAAGCAAATAATTCAGGGAGATTGGGTTGAAAATCCAACCGGAAAATTCAATGTATATAATACAACGAATGATATTTATTAAAGTGAGGGGAATTTAGACAGAATTGAGAATTTAAGTCTTGACATTTACTATAGATAAATGGTGAATGTTGTTAAAACTTATGAGATTATTCTCAATTCTGTTTAACTCTAACAATCAAAAATCTAACTCCAATTACTACTAAGAAATGAGACATTTAATTATATCCATTGTTATTATAATGTCATTTTTTGAGCAAAATTATGCTCAAAATAGAATCAATGACTCCATTAAAACTGAAAATTTAGAAGAAGTAGTTGTAACTGCTCAGTATGTGCCTCAATCAATTAAAAAATCGGTTTATAATATCAGAGTAATCAATACTGATGAAATGAAAGCTTTAGGAGCTACAAATCTTAGAGACCTCTTGTATTACGAACTGAATCTTGAAGTTTTTCAAGAAAGTTCCTTTGCTGGAACAGGTATTGAAATTCAGGGCATATCTCAAGAAAATATCAAAATTTTAATTGATGGTGTACCTGTTGTTGGTCGTTTAAATGGAACAGTCGACCTAAACCACATTGTATTAGATAATATTGAAAGGGTTGAAATAATAGAAGGACCTACTTCTGTTTATTATGGTACAGATGCTATGGGTGGTGTTATTAATTTGATTACTAAAAAAAGTAAATTAGAGACTATTAATTCTAGTTTTCAAACTTATGTTGAAACCATAAATACCTTTAATATATCAGGAAATGCCGATTTTACAAAAAATAACAATTCGATAAATTTTGGATTAGGAAGAAATTATTTTGACGGATTTGAAACGGATGAAAATAATTCACGAAAAACTGATTGGGGAAGTCGAGAACAGTATTTTAGTAATTTTAGTTTTCAACATCGTTTCAACAATGGTGATTTAAAATACTCTGCTCGATATTTTACCGAAGAACTTATTAATTTAGGAGAAGTAACTCCAATTAATAATGCAGTAGATTTTGTTTCTGATACTCGTAGATTTGAAAATGTTCTTAGGTATTATTCACAACTTTCTAAAAATGATTTTATAGAAGGGATTACTTCGTTTTCAAACTATAAAAGAATTAAAAAAACTTATTTGACTGATATTAATAATGATACACAGGAATTAATAAAAAAACAAACAGACACCACCAAAAATGAAACACTTTTTTTTAAAGGTCAATTTAGTCATGTAAATAACGAGAATCTTATTAATTACAGTTTTGGTTTTGATACCAATATTGAAACCATAAAAGGTGCACGAATTAAAGATAAGAATCAAAAAATGAACAGTTACGCCTTATATGCAAGTATTAATTTTACATTTTTTGATAAACTTAAGGTCCAACCTGGCACTCGATTTACTAATAATAATGTTTATGGTTCAGTAATTTCTCCAGCAATTAATTTAAAATATCAAATCAATGAAAACAATCAACTTCTGGCTTCCTATGCCAAAGGTTATAGAGCTCCTTCTTTAAATCAATTGTATCTAGACTTTGCTGCAGGTCCTTTTTTAATTTTAGGAAATGAAAATTTAGAAGCTGAAAATTCTCATAATATTACTATTGCATCAAATCACTTATTTAATTTTAATGATCAAGAGCTAACCATTGAACCTTCTTTATTTTATAATGATATTGATAATTTAATCACATTAAGTCCCATTGAAAATTTTACACGTCATTATATCAATATAGACATTAATAAAACAAGAGGAGGAAATATAAAAATAACGTACAAACCTATGGAAAATCTTCAATTTATTGGAGGGGTTTCTATTCTATCAAAATACAACAGCTTTACAGAAAAATTTGATACTGATGACTTTATCGTAACTAATAGAATTAATGCATCGACAAAATATACAATTAAAAAAATAGCAACCTCATTCAATTTATTTTTTAAACACTCCGGAAAGGATATAGGGTATTTTGTTGAAAAAAGCTCTGGAGATTTGATTAAAACTGAAATTAATCCTTATAGTTTATTTGATTTCAACATCTATAAATCATTTTTTAAAAATAATCTAAATCTTACTGTTGGAGTTAAAAATATTTTGAATGAAACAAGTTTAGATATTATTAGTTCAACCGATGAAATACAAAACTCAAAATCATTTTTGTATGGTACTTCTTACTTTATTAAAGCAGTTTTAAACTTATAAAAATGAAAATTCAATCCAACTCAATTTAAATATAATTACCATGAAAAAAATTATTATTTTAACTTCGATTGTTGTCATCTTCGCTACTTCGATAAAAGCGCAGGAAATTGGTTTTTCAGGAGAATTAAGGCCAAGATTTGAATACAGGCATGGATATAAAAAATTAGCGGCGCCAGATGATGATGCTGCCAATTTTATTTCACAAAGAACAAGATTAAATGTAGATTATAACAGTGAGAAATTTAAAATTTACTTTGCTATTCAAAATGTTAGAGTGTGGGGTGATGTTAGCACTTTATCTAAAAATGATAAAAATGGTATTACTTTTCATCAAGCCTGGGCAGAATACTTTTTTAATGAAAAATTCTCTTTAAAACTGGGGCGTCAAGAAATAGTTTATGACGATCAAAGAATGTTTGGATCTGTGGGTTGGGCGCAACAAGCCAGAAGTCACGATGCCTTTCTTTTGAAGTTTAAAACAGGTGAAAAAGGAAAACTACACCTTGGGTTTGCTATGAATGCAGAAGGAGAAACTTTGTTCGAAACAGATTATACTATTAATCAATATAAGAGTTTTCAATATGCATGGTGGCATACTAATTTTAGTGATGCTTTTGGTTTAAGTGCTCTATTCTTAAATAACGGAATGGAATATCATAAATATTCTGATGGAGATAGAAAAATTGCTTATAGTCAAACTTTAGGAGGAAGACTTACTTACAAAAAAAATAGATTTAATGCTGATGCAGCTTCTTATTTTCAAACAGGAGATACTCCAGGTGGAGATGATAAGGTGAATCTATCTGCTTATTATTTTACAGTAAATGCCAAGTTTAAAATTATAGATAATTTTACAGCAGGAGCCGGAATTGAAATTTTATCTGGTAATGATCAAGATAGCAGCAGTTCTGATGACAATGCTTTTAAACCTTTTTATGGAACCAATCATAAATTTAACGGATGGATGGATTATTTTTATGTTGGTAGCCATATGACAAGCGTTGGTTTAACTGATATCAATATTCCTTTGATCTATAAAAAAGATAAATTTTCGGCTGTTTTAATTCCTCATTTCTTTTCTGCTCAAGGAAATGTTTATGATCGAATCAATAGAAAAAATGCTGATGATTATCTAGGTACTGAAATTGATTTGGCTCTTGGATATAAAGCATATAAAAACGTAATTTTTAATGTTGGATATTCACATATGTTTGCTACGGATACTATGGAGTTATTAAAAGGAGGAGATGCAAATGAAACCAATAATTGGGCTTGGGTTATGGTAACCTTTAAACCTAATTTTTTCAAACATAGCTTTAAAAAATAGATTTAGTTAGTTATTGTTTCCAGTGTATATTTACTTAAAAAATAATGGTAAATTTACACTGGATTTTTTTACATTAAAATAATGAATACTACTACACCCTATTATAAAGAAACCGGAAAAGAAATTGAGGTTTTTGAACAATCTTATAAAAATAAAATACCATTTTTATTAAAAGGCCCTACCGGAACGGGTAAATCACGCTTTATTGAATTCATGGCTCATCAATTAGATAAGCAATTAATTACAATTTCATGTCATGAAGAAACCTCTTCGACTGATTTGATAGGTAGGTACATTATTAAAGGTGCGGAGACAATATGGTTAGACGGCCCTCTCACCAGAGCTGTTAAAGAAGGTGCTATAATTTATTTAGATGAAATAGCCGAAGCTAGACCAGATGTAATTGTTGCTATTCATTCACTAACCGATCATAGAAGAGAATTATTTATTGATAAATTAGGCGAGGTGGTAAAAGCACATCAAGATTTTATGTTGGTAGCTTCTTTTAATCCTGGGTACCAAAGAGGATTTAAAGAATTAAAGCCTTCAACTAGACAACGTTTTGTCGCAATTAGTTTTGCTTATCCCGATGAAAAAATTGAATCTGAAATTTTGGTTAATGAAACAGGTATTGATTCCGCAATAGCGAAAAAACTGGTTAATATTGCGAATAAAATTAGAAATCTAACTGAGCTCGGTTTAACCGAAACTGTTTCAACTCGATTACTTGTGGATGCTGCAAAATTAATTCATTCGGGTTTACCTAAAAGATTATCTGTTAAAGTAGCAATTGTAGAACCCTTGACAGATGATTTGGAAATAACACAAGCTTTGACAGATTTATGCGATTTAATGATTTAAATAAATTGTAAATTCAATAATTGATTTAAGTTATTACGTATTTGCAATATAACTTTCAGAATATAACAAGGTGGCTTTAGACGAATATTTATACGGTAAAATAGCTGGTTTTTTTACAAAACGTAAAAGAAATGCACTTGAAAGTCATGTTAAAACTGTCAACCTTATTGATATTAAACCTCGTTTAACAATTTTTGCCAGAGCAATTACGGGCAATTCTATTGATATTTACCCAGCCAAAAGAGAGGGTGGCTACAAAAACAATAACTTCTTCTTACCTACTGTTTATTCTGAATTACCAACTTACGAAGAGAATCTTTCCTTTTATTTATTTAGGATATTATATTTATCAGTTCAAAAAAATTTAAATATCAACTGGCATGATAAAATTGACCATGCACTAAAAGAATCACAGGAAAAAGCATTTAATTCTTCGAAAGAAATATTAACAAAACTGCGCGAAGAATTTCCTATTTCAAGAGATATACATACGGAACTATTCAATGTATACGAATCTAAAGCTACAGAGAAAGTGCCTGCAGATTATTCTTTTATCTATGGAAAATGGATGCGAAATAACCCGGAAATCAGTCCAAACGACAAACTCAATAATTTTAATGAAAAAGCTAAAAAAGCAATTTCAGATGAAATTGAAACCATTTTAAAAGCAAATGCTGTAGAAGAAGTTATTTCGCTACAAGTAGACCAAAAACAACAGGAAGATTATGTTTTAACTCATGATTTTGAAAAGATAGATACTGCCGAAGAATGGGATGGCGGTTGGCGTGACTTCGATGGCGATGATGAGTTAGATGAGCATAGCAAAGCATTAGAAGAATTAAATATGAAATATACGGTACGTGTTGATGACACAACACATTCTGTTTATCAAGCCGAATTTGTTGAAAACACAACTGTAGCCGAAAGTTCTGAAATCAATACAAATGACTATTCCATTTCGTATGACGAATGGGATTATTCTAAACGTGAGTATAAGCAAGATTTTTGTAAACTTTATCCTAAAAATATTAAAGAAACAGATGTTTCTTATTACAAAAAAACAATATCAGAAAATGCCTCAACCCTTATGGGTTTGCGCAAAATGTTGACAAACATAAACAACAAATATCAGCAACAAAGAAGGCAAACTCAGGGTGAAGAATTTGATATGGATGCACTTACAGATCTTTATATTGATATTCATTCGGGTCATACACCTTCAGAAAATATTTATTTATCAAAACGTAAAAAAGAAAAAGATCTATCTATTTTAATGCTATTAGACGTAAGTCTATCAAGTGATGGATATGCAGCAAATAATCGTGTAATTGATGTTGAAAAACAAGTTTCCATTTTATTTGGTGAAATTTTAAATGAATTTGACGTTGATTTTTCTATTGATTGTTTTTATTCAAAAACCCGAAATTATGCTACATATTTAACCTTAAAAAGCTTTGATGAAGATTGGGACAAGGCAAAGTTTAAAGTAGGAGCAGTTGAACCTGAGGGTTATACCAGAATTGGAACAGCTTTACGTCATTCAGGTGCTTTATTAGATAAAAGAGATACGAACAACAAATGGATTATTTTGATTTCGGATGGTAAACCAAATGATTATGACAGATATGAAGGGAAATACGGAATCAATGATGTAAAACAAGCTTTAAGAGAATTGAATGAACGAAACATAAATTCGTATGCTTTAGCTATTGAAGCAAATGCAAAGTACTATTTACCCCAAATGTTTGGCTCAAATCATTATGAAATTCTAACAACTCCAGTTGAGTTGTTACAATCTTTGGCAAAATTATACGACCGAATAAAACACAAATCTTAAAGGTATGAGTAAAAAAGTAAAAATTGCTTTAGCAATAGGTTTACAATTAGCTATGATAGCATCTATAGGCGATTTTGTAGGTTGGCCATATATGAAATATGTGCTTATCACTTCTATTGTTTTTTTTGGATTAACCATCATCTTTTTTATAGCAGATAACATTAAAGATTAAGTTTATGTTTAGGGCTTTAAAATTTCTATTATTATTTCTTCTTTTTTCTTGTCAACAAAACAGCTATAAAACAACAATAGTTGAAAATAATAGTATCAATAAAAACTTTTTGCAAAAAGCCAATGATTCTGAAAAAGCTTTAATTAGCATGTATCTTTTTGCTTATGGAAATGAGTGCAAAATGGACACAACGCTTGTAAAATGCAAAATTCTACAATCATTAAATATTGATAATGAATGTAATACTGAACATATTGATTTTTTAAAACAATGGTTTACTTCAAATAAGTATATGTTAAACAAGTTACAAAATTGTCCGAATTTACCTTATAACTTTGCTATTCAAAATAAAATTAAAAAGCTTGAACTAGAAAAACAAAATGATACACTTACTATTATTATTAATGTTAAAGGAGTAAACGAGTCACAAGAAAAAACATGGAATATTACACAAATAGATCACTATATTATAAAGAACGAATCCTTACTAAAAATTTAAAATGGAAAGTATTAAAATAGACCCTAAAAACATATACTATCCACCAGGTGGAATTTTAATGTGGATTCTTATTTTCTTAGAGTTAATTACATTTGGTGCCGCCTTAATATTTTTAGTTATAAATAGTAAAGAAGATCCTGAAATATTTCATCAATCAAGATTGAATTTAAATGCTACGTTTGGTGCAATGAATACCATATTTTTATTGACAAGTGGTTTTTTTATGGCAACTACCGTACACCAATTTAAAACAAACAACTATCAAAAAGCTTCTTTATATCTAAATATTACCATGTTTGGAGGCATATTGTTTCTTATTTTAAAAAGTGTAGAATATTATTTAAAGATTAATGCCGGGTATACTATTGGATATAATTCTTTTTTCACTTTTTACTGGTTATTAACAGGCTTTCATGTAATTCATGTAGTAGTTGGGTTAGTTATTCTACTATTCATGCAAAATGGTATAAAAAGTAAAACAGCCTTGATTGAAGATGTAGATGCAAGTGCAGCATTTTGGCATATGTGCGATCTAATTTGGTTATTACTTTTCCCAACGCTTTATTTAATTCTTTAAAAATGAATAAAAAAAACATGTACACACTTGGCTTACTAATTATATTAACTATAATTACTGCCTTTTTTTCAAATCATTTTGGAGATTTTAAATATATAATATTTACTATACTCCTCTTATCCTCAATAAAATTTTTATTGGTAGTGTTTAATTTTATGGAATTAAGGCATGCTCATCCGTTTTGGAAATTTTCAATTATTACGTACTTGATATTATTTGTTGGAATTATTACAATAATAATATAAATATTTAGTAGATTTACTGCATAAAACAGCAAAAATATGCATAAAATTACTTTTAATTATTTATCAAATCATTTATTTTATTTCATTTTATTCTTTAATTTTTACTTCAGTTTTGCTCAAGATAAGAGTATAGAAATTACGCAACAGTTTTCTTTAGAGACAGAGGCTAAAAGTGAAATAACAAAAATAGATTATAAAAACACTTCGCCTTTTGTAATGCTAAGTGGCTACACTACAAACATAAATTTCAACAATACAGTTTATTACAGAATTCTAGTTAATAAAGCCTGGAGTGAATGGGTTGCTTTTAAAAAACCTCATAGTGGTGATGATATTGATCGGTTTGTATTGGGGGAAGTTTTTATCGAAAAAGCATTTGAAAATATCCAGTTTAAAACGGAACGACCAACTGATTCAAAATTCACATTCAGGTTATTCTTTCCAGATTATACAAAAAACACAAACCTTGCTAAAACAAGAAATAAAACCCTAAAACAAGCTGCTGGAGGCTGTGCTCAACCAGCATACCAAGGTAGATCAGATTGGTGTCCAAACGGCGATTGTCCTAAAAGCTCTTCTCCGTCTACTATTAATCCCACTCATATAGTTGTTCATCATTCTGCTGGACAAACAAATAGTTCGGATTATGCCGCTGTTGTTAGAGGTTATTGGGATTATCATGTAAATTCTCGTGGATGGGCAGATATTGGATACAATTGGTTGGTTGATCCTAATGGAGTTTTATATGAAGGAAGAGGAGATAGAATAAGAGGTGCCCACTCGCCTTGTATGAATGCAATTGCAACAGGTATTTGTTATATTGGCGATTATGAAGCAAATGAACCTGCAACCGCAGGAATAAACGCTATAAAAGATTTTATTGCTTGGGATGCTACTGATAAAAATATTGATGTAACATCAAGTAGTTTCGTTACCGCTTTAAACGGAAATATTGAAAATATATCAGGACATAAAGATGGGTTTGATCAATATCCTGCACAAGGTTGTACCTCAACTTTATGTCCGGGAGCACATCTTCATAACAAATTACAATCCATTCGTACTGATGTCTCTAATTATTCTTGTTATGTTTCAAGTGCTAATGCCCCAGACACACCTTTATCTTTTAGCGTTATTAGAAAAAGTACATCTAGTGTAGAAATTAAAATAAAACCGGTAGCTACTGCAACAAAATATGGAATTTATAAAAGTATTGACAACATTACATATCAAAAAATTAAAGAATCCTCTTCAACAACAATAACCATAGACAATTTAACACAAGGTCAAGTAACCTATATCAAAGTTGAAGCTATAAATGATGATGGTGTTTCTGATAAAT
>Ga0209633_10005484_pt1 | contig 11111 bp, 13 predicted proteins | sample Cruoilmetagenom1_FD_187290 | JGI IMG/M metagenome (GOLD analysis project Ga0209633, IMG submission 187290) | Oil polluted marine microbial communities from Coal Oil Point, Santa Barbara, California, USA - Sample 1 (SPAdes) (version 2) | ecosystem: Environmental > Aquatic > Marine > Oil seeps ... | reverse complement strand
AGCCGCTAAAAGTTTATTTCGTGAACTTAGTATATCCTGTAAAGACTGTGGGCTTGGTGAGCTTTGTATTCCACATGATCTTGATCAGGTTGATATTGATCGCTTAGATGATTCTGTTAGTCATACGTTGCTTTTGCACGCAGGCGAACTTTTATACAAGCAAGGTTCGCCATTCAAGTCCCTATATGCGGTTAAGTCAGGTTCGGTAAAAATATGCACATCCCAAGATGGGGGCAGTGATACTGTGATGGGGATTTACCTACCGGGTGAAATTATAGGTTTTGATGGCTTATCTACAGAAGAATATAAATGTACGATTTCTGCTCTCGAAACAAGCAGCGTGTGTGAAATACATCTCGAGGATTTACAGAAAAGCATTCCATCTATTTTCAAACAGTTGTTAAAACACGCTAGTACGAAGATGAACCAATCAAGGGGCGTTTCTTCGGCAAACAAACAAAGTGCTGAAAAGAGAATCGTACTGTTTTTGTTGGATTTATCAAAGCGCTATCAACAACGTGGTTATGTACATACGGAGTTTAATCTACTGTTGACGAGGTCAGAGTTAGGCGATTTGCTTGACCTGACGCCAGAAACAGTGAGCCGAGGTTTGCGCAAGCTTGAACGGAATGGGTTGATTGCCATTCAAAATCTACGATATATTAAAATTATAGATCTCGATGGTTTAGGTGCTTTGGTTGACATCGAAAAATAGAGATCGGGGCAATTTCATTGCAGCTTGCTTGTTTTTTGTAAAATTCATCATCAGGAATTGATATAGATCAAATTTAGACCAAATCGACAAGCTTTGCTGCAGTACAGCACTTATACTCTTCGAATTCACTGGTTTCCTAATTGGAATTATTATATGAGCGCAGAAACTTATAACGATAAAGTTGTTCGTCAACTTTCAATCATGACGGTTGTTTGGGGTATTGTTGGCATGTTGGTTGGTGTCATTATTGCTGCCCAATTGGTTTGGCCGACATTAAATTTTGATACTTCTTGGCTGTCATATGGTCGATTGAGGCCTTTGCATACCAATGCGGTTATTTTCGCGTTCGGTGGATCAGGGCTCATGGCAACTTCTTTTTATGTTGTCCAGCGGACTTGTCAAGTAAGGCTTTTTTCCGATGGACTGGCAGCGTTTGTATTTTGGGGTTGGACACTGGTTATTCTACTGGCCGCTATAACGTTACCTTTGGGGCTAACGCAAGGTGCTGAATACGCGGAACTGATTTGGCCTATTGATATATTGATTACAGTGGTCTGGGTGTCGTATGCCATTGTATTTTTTGGCACCATTGTGAAACGTAAAACCAAGCATATTTATGTTGCGAACTGGTTTTTCGGTGCGTTTATTATTGCCGTTGCTTTGCTTCATATTGTCCGTTCACTGGTTGTGCCAGTGGATTTGTTTCATTCATACCCAATCTACTCTGGTGCAACAGATGCAATGGTGCAGTGGTGGTATGGGCATAATGCGGTAGGGTTTTTCTTAACAGCTGGCTTTTTGGGCATGATGTATTATTACGTGCCAAAACAAGCCAATAGGCCGATATTTTCATATCGTTTATCGATTGTGCATTTTTGGGCATTGATTTCAATTTACATGTGGGCAGGCCCTCACCATTTACATTACACAGCCTTGCCAGACTGGATTCAGTCTGTCGGCATGGCGTTTTCCTTAATTCTTTTGGCGCCTTCTTGGGGCGGCATGATTAATGGCATTATGACCTTATCAGGCGCGTGGGATAAATTGCGTACTGACCCTATTCTTAAGTTTTTAGTGGTTTCGTTATCTTTCTACGGCATGTCAACATTTGAAGGGCCAATGATGGCAATCAAATCAGTGAATGCTTTATCGCATTATACAGAATGGACCATTGGACACGTTCATGCAGGTGCTTTGGGGTGGGTTGCGATGATTACCATTGGTTCTTTGTACTTCATGATTCCTAAATTGTTCGGTAAAGAAGGAATGCACAGCATGAAGTGGGTTGAAATGCACTTCTGGATGGCGACTATAGGCATTGTTCTATACATCACCTCGATGTGGATAGCAGGTGTGATGCAAGGGCTTATGTGGGGCGCTGTTAATAGTGATGGGACGCTTACTTATAGTTTCGTTGAGTCATTACTTAGAATGCATCCTTTTTACTTAATTCGCTTACTCGGTGGTTTATTGTTCTTCATAGGTATGGTGCTAATGGCTCTTAATGTTTGGAAAACGACTAGAAATTCAACGCCTACCGTTGTCGCGGTACCGCAAGCGGTTTAAGAGGAGAAACACAGATGAGTCACGAAAAAGTTGAAACAAATATTGGCTTAATGATGGTATTGATATTTATCGTTATCCTTGTTGGTGGGATGATCGAAATCATTCCTCTGTTTTTTACTAAACAAACAACCGAGCCTGTAAGCGGGCTTAAACCGTATAACTCCCTTCAATTAGCTGGCCGTGATATTTATATCAGAGAAGGTTGCTTTGGCTGCCATTCACAAATGATCCGCCCTTTTAGAGCAGAAACAGAACGCTACGGACATTATTCGCTAGCGGGTGAATTTGTTTACGATCGACCACATCAGTGGGGGTCAAAAAGAACTGGGCCAGATTTACAACGTGTAGGTGGGCGATACAGCGATAATTGGCATCGCTTGCATCTGAAAAACCCTAGACTGGTGGTTCCAGAGTCGAATATGCCAGGCTACCCTTGGTTGGATGATAATAAAGTGGATCCTGAAAGCGTAAAAAACAGCATGCAGGCATTACGTTTATTGAATACACCTTATTCGGATGCAGAAATTGCTGGGGTTGAAAAATCTTTGGAAGGTAAAACAGAAATGGATGCGATGGTTTCTTACCTTCAAGCACTTGGCACACATGTACAAAATAGGAGATAGATATGATTGATATAAATATTCTGCGTTCTATTTTAACTATTGTTATTTTTGCTGCTTTTGTTGCCATATGCGTATGGGCCTGGAGCAAAAAAAGGAAAACTGAATTTGATGAAGCGGCTAATTTGCCGTTTGAAGGTGACGAGGCTGAGCAAGCGACTGAAGGAGAGAGCAAATGAGTACACTATGGTCAGTCATTGTTGCGATAGTTATTTTCTTAAATATTATTGGATGTTATCTATTAATTCGTTGGGTAGCTAAGCCCAACAAAGATGAGGCTTCGCAAGGTGAAGCAACAGGACATGTTTGGGATGATGATCTAACCGAACTCAATAACCCAATGCCTCGTTGGTGGTTGATGATGTTTTACATCAGCATCGTTTACGGGGTCATCTATTTGGCGTTTTATGGTGGTTTCGGAGATAACAGCGGTTTTTTAGGTTGGTCTTCAACTAAAGAATACATAGAAGAAGTTGCCGATGCGGATGCGCAATATGGCCCAATTTTTAGTAAGTTTTCGGCAAAAAGCATTGAAGAGTTGAGTGAAGATGCCGATGCTGAACGGGTTGGACAGCGTCTATTTGTTACGTATTGTTCTCAGTGCCATGGCTCAGATGCTGGTGGAGCACGTGGCTTTCCAGATCTAACAGATGATGAATGGATTTGGGGTGGCAGTCCGGATGAAATACACGCATCTATTTTGAATGGGCGTACGGGTACGATGCCTGCTTGGGGTAGTGTGATAGATAAGCTGAAAACTAAATATTTAGTTGAGTATATTGTTAGCTTAAACGGAAGGGATCATAAAGCAACGGATGCTGTACGGGGTCAGGTCGTGTTTTCTCAATATTGTTCCGCATGTCACGGTGCTGATGCAACAGGAAATAAGTTGATCGGTGCGCCAAATCTTGCGGATAAAACTTGGTTATATGGTGCATCTAAAGGGCGAATTTTAGATTCAATTGTTAACGGCCGAACAGGGCACATGCCTGCGCATAAAAACTTTCTGGGCGAAGATAAAGTGCATGTGCTGGCTGGTTATGTTTATGGTTTGAAGAAAAATGATTAAGTCATGGAAAATCGGCGCAAGCACCTAATTATAGGAATATTATGGCCATCTTTTTGGATGGCCATAATTTTGAGCGGAATTGTTTTTAGTGCGCTTGACCCACTTCAATTGGCCAGTCAAATGGGCTTTCATAACATATCTGCGCTAGGCACTTATACATTGGGTTTCTTTTTCTTTTGGGGTATGTGTGCTTGGTCTGGTTTTTTTTCGATTCTATTTTCACGAAGACGTTAACTAGCCATGTCGAAGGAAAAAGTTGATAGTGCAGAAGTTTCGCTTTTTGTTAAGCGAGAAAAACTATACCCTCGGCAAGTACATGGCTTATTTGCAAATTTAAGGGTTACGGGCGTTGTCGTTTTATTGGGGCTTTATTACCTGCTTCCTTGGCTTAATTTTAACGATCACCAACTCATCTTGTTCGACTTGCCCGCGCGTAAGTTTTATATCTTCCATTGGGTTTTTTGGCCTCAAGATTTTATCTATTTAACCTTATTGTTAATTTGCGGGGCGTTAGCGTTATTCCTTTTTACCGCCTTGGCTGGCCGTTTATGGTGCGGCTATGCTTGTCCGCAAACCGTATGGACCGAAGTGTTTTTATGGATAGAACGAAAAGTTGAAGGATCGCGTTCGCAACAAATGAAGCTGGATAAACAGCCGAATAATGCTAAGAAAACTCGACTAAAAATCACTAAACACGGCATTTGGTTGGTTTTTTCTCTAGTAACGGGGTTTACGTTTGTGGGCTTTTTTACGCCCATTCGTGAACTGGCTTATTCAATTAGCCAATTCCAACTAGGGCCTTGGGAGACGTTTTGGCTTATTTTCTATTCATTTGCAACGTATGGAAATGCGGGGTGGTTACGCGAACAGGTTTGTATGTATATGTGCCCTTATGCGCGTTTCCAAAGTGCGATGTTAGACCAAAATTCGTTGTTGATTTCATACGATGCTTTACGGGGAGAGGCGAGAGGTAGCCGTAAACGAGGTGAGGAGACAAAAGAACAAAAATTGGGTGACTGCATAGATTGCACAATGTGTGTTCAAGTTTGCCCCGTGGGCATTGATATAAGAGACGGCCTGCAGTACGAGTGCATTGGTTGCGCGGCCTGTATTGATGTATGTGATACAGTGATGGATAAAATGGGCTATGACAAAGGCCTTGTCCGTTATACAACTGAGAATGCCTTGAATGGAAAGAAAAGTAATATTCTACGTCCGCGTATCATTATTTATTCGTTATTACTAATCAGTCTTTTGTCGGGTGTTGTATATTCAATAGAAACTCGCTCATTGGTTACCTTAGATGTTATTCGAGATAGAAACGCGCTGTATAGGGAGAATGACGAAGGTGAAATCAGTAACAGTTATACAATTAAAGTGTTAAATATGGATGTGGTTGATCATAGGTTTAACTTTTCTGCTGACGGGTTAAACGGGCTAAGTCTATCGATAAAAGAACCGATTTACGTTAAAGCAGGGCAGGTATTCGAACTTCCACTTCAATTAACCGTTGATCCGAGTGAGATTAGTGAACCAACGACAGAAATTATTTTCTCCCTTGAGGCTGTTAATGCAGTTGATATGAAAACACAAACAGACAGCCGCTTTATAGGCCCAATGGATTATTAAGCTATGCTGCAATCAAAGCAATCATTAAAACCTTGGTATAAACAATTTTGGCCGTGCTTTTTGTTTTTCTTCCCGCTAACGGCGGTTGTGGCGGGTGTCATTACATTCATCATTGCACAAAATAATAGCCCAGTTTTGGTGCCTGGTAATTATTATAAAGAAGGCTTGGCGATCAATGCCAGCAAGCGCCTTCAGGATAGGGCAAAAGAACTTGGCTTGTCAGCTAGTGTTATTACAACACCAACGACGTTGACTGTGCATATCAATGGTATGGCGTTATCTTCTAGTAGTTTATTTGTAAAGTTACAACACCCAGCGTTCGATAAGTTTGATAAACAGTTGGTTGTGTCAAAGATAACCCAGAACGTGTATCAAGTGCCGTTGAATAAGGTTGAAAAAGGTAAATGGTACGTTAGTATTAAAGACGAAAGTAACGAATGGGAAATTAACAAAGAATTTATGGTGCCCAATCTTTAACGTATAAGGACGCTATAAGTTTTTGATACGGCTTTTATACTCTTCTTGAGAAATCTCTCCATCATCCAAGCGTTTTTTTAAAGACTTAAGAATAACATCGCGAGGCGCTGGGCTTTTTTTGCTTTTTCTATTTGCCCATTGAATGGCTAGAACCGCACCGCCAATGCCACTGGCCCAAAAAGCGAGCATGGCCCATAATCCAAAGTCACCTGTGTCCATTTATTGGTTAAACCACATAGTCTATTACGTGGCGATCACTTGTAATTGCACCAATAAAAGGCAATATTTTTTGATGCTCTGGGTGTGCTTGGTAACGTCTTAACGCTGCTTGGTCTTTAAAAACAGAGTATAGGGACATATCAACAGAACTCGTTTCTCCTACGTGTTCAGTACCCACTTCAATTTCAACTATCTCAGAAATGCTGTCTTTAAGAGCCTCTAGTCGATTCTTTGCTAACAGTGCGTTTTGTTCTTTAGTTCGACCTTCCGCGTTATCGTGTAATGCCCATAATACAATGTGTTTAATCATGAAAAAGTAAATTGTTTGTTAAGGTCTCCTAATTTACGATGGTTACCTGATTTTTTCCATTCTTTTTTGATAGGTACATAGCGTCGTCAGCGCATTGGATAAATTGTTTAGGCGTTTCGTTGCTTATAAACATGCTTATGCCCTCACTGGCCGTTACTTGAATTGCAGAGCCGTCGTTGATAGAAAGTTTAACCTGAGTTAGCTGATTAATTGTTTTTATTAATGCTAGTAGTAGCATGTTTAGAATCGGCAATCGGAGGCTTTAAATAATGTGCGGAACGCCTGACGAATACGCTACCTTTAAACGTTTTATATTACTTAGTGTGGCAGTGTTTAAGCTTTTTTCCACTGTGGCACCAACATAAATCATTTCTTTTTAGTTTCATGTTTTTAGCTAAGATGGACGTTGTTCCACCGACATAGAGCCAGCGGTTGTGCTTTTTAATAAACGATGATGTTTCATTCAGCTCATAAAACTCATTATCTTCGTTAAACAAGGCGGTAAAACGTACTGTACCGTTAGTATCAATTGAACCGCCTAGCTCTGTATCATGAACAATAAGTTTAATCCAAATTGTATGGTTAGAATTTTGTTTTAGCTCATTAACAGTTAATGTTTTAACTTGGTTGGGTAGGTGGGTATCCACAATGTATTCGAAATTTTTCAGGCAAAAAGCCGTGTACCTAGAGCGCATGAGTTGTTCGGCTGTTTTGGGTAAGTCGATTAGCGATAGAAATGGTTCACAGCACGTCGAATACGCTTTATTTGATCCACATCGACATGCACTGTTATTCATACCGTACCTCAGTGATAACGTAAGATAGCTTGCCAGAAGGCGTCATAACGCTTATTTCGTCGTCTAAAAGTTTTTTAAATAGGGCTTTTGCTACAGGGGAGTCCATGCTGATGTAATGAGATTTTGTATCCACTTCGTCTGGACCAACGATACGGTACGTTATTTCTTCGCCAGCAATGTCTTCAAGCGTAATAATGGCTGAAAAGAACACTTGATCTAGGTTGCTAGGTTGTGTGGTAACAACCTTTAATGTTGGGATTCTTTTTTGCAGATATCTAATGCGCCAATCCATCTCACGTAGTTCTTTTTTTCTGTAGATATATTCAGCATTCTCAGAACGATCACCTTCTGCAGCCGCAGCTGATAGAGCAGCTACAACATGGCGGCGTTTAATCCATAAATCTGCTTCTTCTTTTTGTAACGTGTCGAAACCAGTTTGAGTGATATAAGGTGATTTGGCAGGAGCTGGAGGTCTGTATCGTCCCATAATTTTTTAGGTACTGTTTATTATCTATAATGTAATGATAGCGATATTTTCTTAATATGCGATATTAAAAATACACGCGTCAGCATTATATTTTTACTGAAAGTATTTAAGATAAGATAGGGTCTAAAGAGCATACGTAAGATAAATTGGGAATAAATATGTTAATTAAAAAAGCGTCATCATTAACGGAAAGCGATGTTACTCCAGAAGATGATTTTAAAAAAAGTCGTCGTTTGATTTCTACCTCTCGTCGTCAATTTATGGCGCAAAGCTCGGCAGTTATGCTGGCTAGCGGCCTAGCGCCCAGCACGCTTTGGGCGGGTAATAAAATTGAAAATTACAGTAAAAGTAGCTTCTCACTTAATGAAAAACCGACACCGTATGAATATGTCACAACGTACAATAATTTTTACGAGTTTGGGACGTCAAAAGGCGATCCGGCCGTACGAGCGCATTTGCTTAAGACCAAACCATGGAGCGTCACGGTTGAAGGCGAAGTAGGTAAGCCCGGCGTGTATGACTTAGAAGATATTCTTAAGCGCCAACAACTAGAGGAACGCATTTATCGTTTACGTTGTGTCGAGGCGTGGTCGATGGTGGTGCCGTGGATCGGCTTTTCTTTAGCAGACCTTATTAAGCAAATGGAACCGACGTCTAAGGCAAAATATGTTGAATTCACGACCTTGTACGATCCAAAGCAAATGCCGGGTCAGAAAAGCCGTTCCTTAAAATGGCCTTATACTGAAGGCTTAAGGATGGACGAAGCAATGAACCCACTTACGTTGATGGCGACAGGCTTATATGGTGAAGAAATGCCCAACCAAAATGGTGCGCCATTGCGTTTAATTGTGCCGTGGAAATACGGCTTCAAAAGTATTAAATCGATTGTCAAAATTAGGCTAACAGAACAGATGCCGAAAACGTCATGGAATGAGTCTGCTAAGAACGAGTACGGTTTTTACGCCAATGTGAACCCGCAGGTGCCACACCCAAGATGGAGTCAAAGTAGAGAAAGGGTGATTGGTGCACCCTTATTTACGCCGAAACGAGATACTGAAATGTTTAACGGCTACGGTGAGCAAGTGGCGAGTTTATACAAAGGCATGAATCTGAAAAGACTCTTTTAATAAGGTTGTCTTAAGTGAGTAAAAAGCGACTTTCTAAACGCCAGTTAGGCTTCTTAAAAACCCTTGTGTTCGGCGTTTGTTTGATTCCATTTGGTCTGATCACGTGGGATGCCGTGAATAACTTGCTAGGCGCAGATCCTATTCAAACGCTACATTTTAGAACGGGCGATTGGACGCTTCGGTTTTTGTTGATTACGCTTGCTATGTCGCCGTTACAACGTTTACTGGGTTCGCCCTTGCCGATACGGTTTCGACGAATGTTGGGCTTGTTCGCGTTCTTTTATGCCAGTTTACATTTGTTGGTTTGGCTCGTTTTGGATCAGTCATTAAGCCTCGATAATATGTTGGAAGACGTGCCAGAAAGTCCCTATATCATATTAGGCTTGTTGGCGTACAGTATGCTGATTAGCTTAGCCGTAACGTCTACGGCGGGCATGATGCGGCGATTGGGTAAGGCGTGGTTCACCCTGCATAAATTGATCTATGTTATTGCGGTCATGGGTGTCGTGCATTTCTTCTGGCTAACAAAACTTGATTACTCGGAGCCGATTGTTTATGCCGTGATATTGCTGTGCTTGTTGGCGTTTAGATGGCCTATGATGAAGAGTATGTTGACCTCTAAAACGAACAGCGTCTGATTGAATGACTTTCTTTAACTCAATGAGATTGAAGGCTGTGTCAGTTCTTTTCAATGGATAAAACTTGGTTCTATAGAATTATCCACTAAGCTTAGCTGGATAGAATATTCAAAAAAGGTGATATGCAGTTGACTAGGACAGAACGGATTCTTCAGATTTTTACCCAGGTAGAGGAGGGTGAAGGATGTACCGCGCTTTTGATGTTCGCAAACGTGTTTCTGATTCTTTGTGCTTATTATTTCATTAAACCGCTACGCGAGGGCTGGCTTGCCGTTTCGGATATTCCAGGGTTGTCTAAGATGGAGGTGAAGGCTTATTCAAGCTTTGCTCAAAGCATTTTACTGTTATTCATCGTAGGGTTCTATGCCCGCCTAGCAGGTCGTTGGAACCGGATCACCTTGATTACGAAAACGACGCTGTTTTGTATATCGAATATGGTCATCTTTTGGTTTCTTCAGCCCAATTTTTTTATCGATGAGTTACCACTCGCTGGTATTTTTTTCTATCTTTGGGTCGGTATGTTCGGGGTTTTTATTGTGGCCCAATTTTGGACGTTTTGTGCTGATATTTATACCGATGAACGCGGCAAGCGTTTATTACCCTTAGTGGCGATAGGTGGAACATTAGGTGCCGCAGTGGGGTCATGGTTGGTCGATTGGTTCGTCAGCCGTGGCATTGTTCCTTTAGATTCTTTGCTCTTAATCGCCACAGTACCCCTCATGATTTCGATCGTGATAAGCAAGATTGTCGATGAACGGCTTCGCAATGAGGGTGTTATAAACATCGATAAAATTAGTAACGTGGTGCCGACGTTATTAACGGAAGAAGGTTTTAAGTCGATAATGAGTGGTGCAAAGTTTATTTTATTGAGTCGTTTTCTTTTATTCGCGGCGGTTGTAACGCTGCTAAGTAACTGGGTGAATACGAACGGTGAAAATCTGTTGTTCCGAGTGATTCAGGAGACATTGACCGATCAAGCTGCGGAGCAAGGAATGACGGATCCACAAAAGGTGCTTGAATATACGCGAAATGGAACCACTGTTTTTTATGGTAACTTCTTTTTTTGGGTGAATATCGTTGCCTTGGTTTTGCAGGCTTTTGTGGTTTCGCGACTTTTAAAGTTTGGCGGATTTTCGGCAATTTTGTTAATGCTTCCGGTTATCGCCTTGGTCTCGTATACAGCGATGGCGCTGTTACCGATTCTAATTATCGTAAAAATCATGAAAATTGCGGAGAATGCGACCGACTATTCGGTTCACAATACAGCGCGTCACGTACTTTGGTTGCCGGTAGATACGTTGACGAAATTTCGGGGCAAACCCGCGATTGATACGCTTTATGTAAGGGTGGGGGACGGCTTAGCAGCCATGACCGTGTTAATTGGCGTGCAGTTATTATCGTTATCAATAAAACAGTTCTTTATTTTTAACGTGACGTTGGTTGCTTTGTGGCTGATA
>Ga0209633_10005482_pt1 | contig 11116 bp, 12 predicted proteins | sample Cruoilmetagenom1_FD_187290 | JGI IMG/M metagenome (GOLD analysis project Ga0209633, IMG submission 187290) | Oil polluted marine microbial communities from Coal Oil Point, Santa Barbara, California, USA - Sample 1 (SPAdes) (version 2) | ecosystem: Environmental > Aquatic > Marine > Oil seeps ... | reverse complement strand
GAGCCGGAATGTGCCGCGCAACCGGGTTTACAAGGACGAAGCAATGTTGGAGTTGGCCTCGACCAAGCCAGCCAACATGCAAGACCTTGGTCGGTCCCGTCTGTTGCAGCGCGAAGCGCGCCGCGGTGATATTGCGGATGGAATTTTGGCGGCGGTGGCCCTTGGGCTGAATGTTGACCCGGCAGATTTTCCAAAGGTAGATCGTTCGCGCGAAAAACTACAGGTTAACCCCGCGCTGGCCGATTTGTTGCGCGTTTTGCTAAAGGCCAAGGCCGAAGATGCTGGGGTTGCGGTGAAACTGATTGCGACTTCGGCAGAACTCGATGCGATAGCCGCAGGTCAGCGGGATGGAAAATCTCTCAGCGGCTGGCGAAAAGAAGTCTTTGGCAATGACGCATTGCGTTTGTGTGATGGTGGAATCGCGCTGACCGCACAGGGTTCAGCTGTAAAGGTTGTAGCGCTTTAGCGACGGGATGTGCGGGCATTTCGAATGCCTATCACTCGGATTTGGCTTACGCCGTTCAGTTTGAAGTTGGATACGAAATATCCGACAACAACTTCGCGGGAATGCGGTGTGGATTGACGTTCAAATCCCGGTGGCTGCTCAATGCGGAATTGATAGCTTAACACGCCATTGACCGGCTGTTCCCCATTTTCGGGAATCAATTCAGCGTCCCAGAATCCCTGAGTGGGAGGCAGGCCAACCGCATGGATGATGGCACCACCACCGGTTTTTTCGATCTGTAACGACGTTACCTGATCAACGATGCCACGATGGTCGATGATCACGTTCGGATCGGGCAGTTGGGCCAGTGTTTCTTCATTGGTGCTGCGTTTGAACCAGTTGAACGGATTTAATTTGCTGGCACAGCCAGTCAGGATCAATGATCCGAGTAAAATTGCTATTATGGGTGTTCTCATAGTATTCCGTCCCTTGTCTCCACCTCTTCCGAGTTAGCCCATACGACATGATTTGAAAACCCGTCTTGCGTGCTCTGGACCTTTTTGCTGTTGCCGACTATCTGGGTGGCAATGAAACAGGAGCGGATAAATGGCAACGGAAGCCTTTGAGGACATCGCGGAAAACTTCGAGTTTTTGGATGATTGGGAAGACCGTTATCGGTTCGTAATCGATTTGGGCAAGGCGATGGTGCCATTGGAAGACGCATTGAAGGTGTCGGCAACCAAAGTGGATGGTTGTGCATCTCAAGTCTGGATTGTATCGCAGGTTGAAGGTGAGGGGCGGGGTGCAATATTCCGGTTTCGCGGCGACAGCGATGCGATGATCGTACGCGGCTTGGTGGCGGTGCTGAAGGCAATGTTCAACGGGTTGACGGTTGGTGAGGTGTTGACAGTGGATGCCGGTGGCGAGCTGGCACGATTGCAACTGAATGATCATTTGTCGGCGCAACGCTCAAATGGGTTGCGAGCGATGGTGGAACGGATTCGCAAGATTGCAGGCGAGGCCGCGGCCTAGAGTTTGGCAACATCTGCCAAGGTTGTTTGCAGATCACCATAACCGGTAAAGCGGCGCTCGTATTCCAATCCCAGCCGTGCGGCGCATTCACGGGCTTTTTTATCCAGTTCCGGCACATTGGTTTGCGCCTGATAGACCAGTTTTTCGTAGTTACCGAAATACATGTCGCGCAGTTCGGGGTGACGGTCCAACCCCATCGGCTTCCAGACGAAGGCATCGAACTGGCGCACCAGAAAATCGGTCAGGTAAAAGGCGGTGAATTCGTCCTCGGATATCTTTGCAAACGTCTCGTTTCCTTCAAAAAACGAATAACAATGCGGGCCTTGCACCATCTCGACGCCCAATTCCTTGCACTTTTTCAACAATAACCCGCCAGTACCGCAGTCAGCGTAAACTACGAAAATATCGGTATAATCGGCCCGGTGTTTTTGCACAGATTCCTCAACTGCCGCGGGAATGCGATCAGGATATAGATGCAGGTTGGCGGGCAGGCAGGTCAGGTCCATATGCGACCAACCATTGGTCTTTATCAGCGTAAGAATCTCGTGGGCTAGCGCACCGCAAGCCAGCAACAAAATGCGCCCCTTGTCTCCGGTCGGGACAAGGCCAGTTTCTGTCAGTTCGGTATCATCTGGTTTCATGCTGTTGCCTGCTAAGGCGGATCAGCCAGCCGCCATCTGGTTGTGTTTGCGCGCCATGAATTCTTTGGCTGTTTCAACCGCCACAGCCGCATCGCGGCAATATGCGTCGGCGCCAATCGCTTTGCCGAACTCTTCGTTCAGCGGCGCACCACCGACCAGTACGATATAATGATCCCGCATGCCTTTTTCGATCATCGTATCAATCACGACTTTCATATAGGGCATGGTGGTGGTCAGCAGGGCAGACATGCCCAGAATGTCGGCCTCTTCACGCGTTAGCGCATCCAGATAATCCTCGACCGGATTGTTGATGCCCAGATCGATCACCTCGAAACCCGCCCCCTCCATCATCATCGCAACAAGGTTCTTGCCGATGTCGTGGATGTCGCCCTTGACTGTGCCAATCACCATTTTACCCATGCGGGGTGCACCGGATTCGATCAGCAGCGGCTTCAGAATGGCCATGCCGCCCTTCATCGCGTTGGCGGCCAGCAGCACTTCGGGGACAAACAGGATGCCATCGCGGAAATCATGGCCAACGATGGTCATACCTGCAACCAGGGCTTCGGTCAAAACGCGGTAGGGCTCCCACTTGCGTTCCAGCAGGATATTCACACCTTCCTCGATCTCTTCCTTCATACCATCGTAAAGGTCATCATGCATTTGCAGCACAAGTTCGTCATCGGACAGTTCTGACAGGATGATATCTTCTTCTTCAGACATGGTCGTGGTTCCTGAATAGGCGCATGCGCGCGGCGTTTCTTTCGTTCACATTGTCGTTTTGTCGCAGGGCGATGTTGGTCGGTTGCGACATTGGCGGCTCAAACACCGACGCATTTCGTGGTTAACCCCTGCTGCGACGGCGATTTTTACGTGGTGCGGGGGTGGCATCGTCGGTGCCGTCCGAAGTGGAGGAAAACCCACCAAGCGCCGCAGTAATTGCCTCAAGCGATGGGCGCGCGCCCTTGGTGTGCCCTTCAAGGGCCGCCCGCATTGCAACCAGATGCTCGGGCGTTGTGCCACAGCAGCCGCCAATAATGGTGGCACCACAATCATGTGCAAGACAGGCGTATTGACCCATCAGTTCAGGGGTGCCGTCATAATGGATGTGCCCGTCATGGAATTTCGGGATACCGGCATTACCTTTGGCGATAATCGGGCGTTCCGAGCCTTGTGCGGCAAAGCCGAGGATGGTGCGCAACAGGTCGGACGCGCCAACACCACAGTTTGCACCATAGGCCAGCGGCGGGTTTTTCAGTTTTTCGACCATATCGACCATCGCTGACGAGGTCACACCCATCATCGTGCGGCCAGCGGTATCAAAACTCATCGTGCCGCACCACGGCATATCGGCCAGTGCAAAGGCTTCGGCGGCGGCAATATATTCTTCGGGCGCTGAAATGGTTTCGCACCACAGAACATCCGCGCCACCCTCTTTCAGGCCCTCGGCCTGCTCATGGAATACTTCGACAGCCAACTCATGGGTCAATTCGCCCATAGGCGCCATTATTTCGCCGGTGGGGCCAACAGACCCAGCAACCACAACAGTACGGCCAGAGGCGTCGGCTACTTCGCGGCCCAGTTCAGCCGAAATGCGTGACAATTCTCGCGCGCGTTTTTCCGCGCCGTGCAGTTTCAGGCGCGACGCGTTGCCGCCAAAACTATTGGTTAAAAACAGATCACTGCCCGCATTCACCGCGCCGCTGTAAAGGGCACGAATTTTATCGGGCTCATCCACATTCCACAGTTCCGGTGCGTCGCCGGAACTAAGTCCCATATTGAACAACGTGGTCCCTGTGGCACCATCCGCAAGAATCCAGTCACGTTCCGCCAGCATTTTTGCAAGGGCATTGGTCATTTATTTAGGCCTTTCATCGAATATTCAGCCGTGCGCACAGCCGCTTTGGTTGCCATGCCACGAGGAACGGACAGAGGCAATTCAATAATAATCATAATGATGATGAGGAATGCTGACTAATACAGCGTTTCGGCTTTACTTTGAATCATAAAGCAACACATTTCGCGTTTGAGCGTTAGCGAAAGGCAGCTAAATGTGTTTCTACGATAAGTCGAAATGCTTTATCAGGCTTCGTCAAAAACCTGCGCCTTGGCAATCCGGCGCAATTTGCGCATTTTATTGCGAATTTTATCCTCGGTCGATTTGTCGCCCAGATCGACCGCCACCTTGCGCACGACGTCCTCATGGCCCGGTTCGGTCATATCGCTGATCACCACCTCTTTAGCATAGGCTGCGGCCTCATCGGCGCTCATGCCCAGCTTTTCAGCTGCCCACAAGCCCAGCAATTTATGGGTTCTGGCGCTGGCCTTGAACTGCATATTCATGTCATGGGCGTATTTGTTTTCAAAGGCGTTTTCGCGTTCTTTAAAGCTGTTCATTCTATCCTCATCCGGGTTGATCTGTGTTGCCCCTGATATGCCCCTCTTGTGCACATATCACAAGGGGGGAGCGACAGTTTATCGCTTCATAAATATTCATCCGATGCGGTTGCGGGATTGCGGCAGGGCAGGGCATGTCGTATAGGCGCGGGCAACAGGCACTTTATTTCTGTGCCCAGCCGGATCGGAGACCCCATGTCGCGACGCAAGATGATATACGAAGGCAAAGCCAAAATCCTGTATGAAGGCCCCGAGCCCGGCACTCTGGTCCAGTATTTCAAGGATGACGCCACTGCCTTTAACGCCGAAAAGAAAGATGTGATCGACGGCAAGGGGGCCCTGAATAACCGCCTTAGCGAATTCTTTATGAAGGGGCTGATGCAGATCGGTGTGCCAACCCATTTCATCAAACGGTTGAATATGCGCGAGCAGTTGATCCGCCAGGTTGAAATCATTCCACTTGAGGTTATCGTGCGCAATGTCGCCGCGGGTTCCATATCCAAACGGTTAGGGATGGAAGAGGGCACGCAACTGCCGCGCCCGATTGTCGAGTTTTCCTACAAAGATGACGCCTTGGGCGACCCGCTGGTGCCCGAAGAATATATCATCGCCTTTGGTTGGGCCAGCCAGCAAGATCTGGATGATATCGTTTCGCTGGCGCTGCGGGTGAATGATTTTATGTCGGGCGTGATGTTGGGCGTCGGGATCAAGCTGGTCGATTTCAAGATCGAGATCGGCCGCGTGTGGGAGGGTGATTTCCAGCGTCTTATCATTGCCGATGAAATCAGCCCCGACAGCTGCCGTTTGTGGGATATGGAGACCGGCGAGAAGCTGGACAAAGATGTGTTCCGCCGCGATCTGGGCAATCTGGCCGATGCCTATACCGAAGTGGCACATCGTTTGGGGGTTCTTCCCACCAACGGGCCGCAACCGGGCAAACCGACACTTGTTAATTAGGGGGAACAGGGGATGAAAGCACGTGTGACTGTGATGCTGAAAAACGGAGTTTTGGACCCGCAAGGCGAGGCGGTGCATCATGCGCTGGACGCATTGGGGTTTGATGGGGTGAACGGCGTGCGGCAAGGCAAGGTGATCATGCTGGATCTCGCCGAAACCGACGCGGCGGTAGCCGAAAAAACTGTGGGCAAGATGTGCGAAAAGCTATTGGCCAACACAGTAATCGAATCCTACAGCATCGAGATTTTGTGATGCGGGTTGGGGTTGTCGTGTTTCCGGGGTCCAACTGTGATCGTGATCTTGCGGTGGCGTTCAAGGCGGCGGGCGCCGATGTGACGATGGTCTGGCACAAGGACACCGCGCTGCCAACGGGGCTGGATATGATCGGGGTTCCGGGCGGTTTTTCGTTTGGCGATTACCTGCGCTGCGGTGCGATTGCGGCGCAATCGCCGATTTGCCGCGCTGTGGTGGACCATGCCAATTCGGGGGGCTATGTGTTCGGGGTGTGCAACGGGTTTCAGATACTAACCGAAACTGGCCTTCTACCCGGCGCGCTGCTGCGCAATGCCAACCTGAAATATATCTGTAAAACCATACCCCTAACTGTGGAAAACGCTGATAGCGCCTATACGTCAGGCTATAGCAAAGGCGAACAGGTCATGTTCCCGATTGCGCATCACGATGGCAATTATACTGCCGATGCAGATACCGTCGCCCGCCTTGAAGACGGGGGGCGTGTCGCCTTTCGCTATTCCGAGAACCCAAATGGCTCGACCGCCGACATCGCCGGAATTTTCAGCAAAAACAGAAGGGTTCTGGGGATGATGCCCCACCCTGAACGCGCGGCAGACGCGCGGCATGGCGGAACTGATGGACAGGCGCTTTTCCGCGCGTTGGTCAGTGCAATGCAGGACGCCTGACTGTGGGCGCTTGAGTGCTAGGGTTTCACCGCGTAAGATTGGCGCATGAGCCGAGATAGCAGCACATCATTAGGGGAGCCTGGCAGCCAGCGAAATACCTGGTGGGTACGAGTAATCGTTGTGTTTCTGATCGGTTTCGCGGTTGCGGTTGTCTGGTTCACCAACGCGCTGTTGACCGAGCGCTTTACCGAATCCACGCGCAACCGTGCGCAAGTACGCATGACCCTCTACACTGGTAATTTGATAAGTGAATTAAAGCGCTCATCGATTGTGCCTCAACTTTTGGCACGTGATCCTGCGTTGATCGGGGCACTGAATTCGAATGATCACAAAAAGACCTCACAAAGACTGATCTCCTATATTGATGAAATTGGTGCAGCTTCTTTGCTACTGCTGGATAATTCGGGGCGCACCGTAGCGGCATCAGACCGCAATGATCTTGGTACAAATCACCGTTCGGATCCATATTTTATCAATGCAATTCGCTCAAACGGCTCTGTATTTACAGCGTTTAGTGGCGAGACTGGCGCGATAAGTTTTTTTTACGCGCGCAAGATGGAGTACGCCAGTAGCACTATTGGCGTGATTGTAGTGGAAATTGATCTGAAAAAGTTTCAGTCCAGCTGGGCAGGGATATCGGACGCCGTCCTTGTAACCGACAGCGAAGGTAAAATCCTTCTGGCAACGGAACCTGCATGGCGGGGCATGACCGAAGAAGAAGCGCTGGCGCTACGATCCGCACCCTCAGCAATCGCACGTGCCACCCAAAACACTGCCGATTGGGTTTCGTTAACGACGTCGTCTAGCCTGCTTGGGGCTGGTGTGATGCGCCAAGAAGCGCGCATACCGTTTCAAGGTTGGAAAATGACGTCTTTTACAACCTATGCCTCGGTACGCCAGCGGGTTAACGGGGTGTTGGCGCTGGAAATTATGGGGTTCGCAATTTTGCTGGCGTTAACGTTTTATTTCTTGTCGCGAAGGGCGCAGGTTCAGTCGCAATTTTTCCAACGGGAGTCGGCAGATCTTCGCCAGCTAAACCAGAAATTGCAGCGGGAAATCGCCGAGCGTGAGAAGGCCGAAAAAAGCCTGGAAGTGGCCGAGCAGACACTTGCTCAAAGCTCGAAACTGGCCGCACTAGGCGAGATGTCGGCGGCTGTTTCGCATGAGTTGAATCAACCCTTGGCAGCGATGAAAACCTATCTTGCCGGAGCGCGACTTTTATTGCGTCGCAAGCGTCCAGAAGAAGCGGTTTCATCGTTCCAGAGAATAGATGATTTGATTGAACGCATGGGTGCGATTACCAAGCAATTGAAAAGCTATGCCCGCAAGGCCGGAGACGAGTTTGCGCCTGTTGATATGAGGGATGCAGTCAATTCAGCCCTAATGATGATGGAGCCGCAGCTAAAGCGCCGACAGGTAAAAATTACAAAAAATATGCCTCGCGAATCCGTGTTGGTAATGGGGGATCGATTGCGCATCGAACAGGTCATTATCAACCTTTTCAGGAATGCACTGGATGCAACGAAAACCGTAGACGATCCGCAGGTAGACATTTTGTTGGCAGCCGGTGAAACCGCACTTCTGACAATACGGGACAACGGGGCTGGGATCGAGGATCTCGACAGTTTGTTTGAACCTTTTTATACGACGAAACAGGCTGGGGATGGTGTTGGTTTGGGACTTGCCATTTCCTCTGGTATCGTGAACGACTTGGGCGGAAGACTGACCGCAAGGAATGCCGCCGTGGGCGGAGCTGTATTCGAAGTACAGATTCCGATATTAAATATAGAAACCGAAGCAGCCGAGTGAGACAAACAAAATGGCACAGGCAATGAAAATAGCAATCGTGGACGATGAGCAAGACATGCGTCAGTCGATCAGCCAATGGCTAGCGCTTTCCGGTTTTGACACCGAAACATTTGCATCTGCCGAAGATGCTTTAAAGTCGTTAGGGACAGATTATCCTGGTGTTGTGGTCAGTGACATCAAAATGCCGGGCATGGATGGAATGCAGTTCCTGAAACGATTGATGAGCGTGGATTCTGCACTGCCGGTTATCATGATTACAGGGCATGGCGATGTGCCCATGGCCGTCGAAGCCATGCGTGTCGGTGCCTACGATTTTTTGGAGAAACCCTTTAACCCAGATAAGATGACCGAACTGGCCAAAAAAGCCACACAAAACCGTCGGCTGACATTGGACAATCGTGCTTTACGGCGTGAACTTGGCGACGGCACCGCAGTGATGAAAAAGCTTATCGGCTCATCGCCGGTGATGGAACGCCTGCGCGAAGATATCCTCGATCTGGGGCAGGCTGATGGTCATGTGCTGATTGATGGTGAAACCGGTACTGGTAAAACACTGGTTGCCCACGCTTTGCATGCGGTCGGATCACGAGCGGGTAAAAAATTCTCGTTGATTTCGTGCGCGGCATTTGAAGAAGAAGACCTTGGTCGGCGGTTGTTTGGCCCAATGCTGGACGGTGGCAGCCAACCATTGGTCGAAGAAGCACGAGGCGGCACGTTAGTGCTTGAAGATATTGACGCGCTTAGTGATGGGCTACAGGCCCGTTTGCTGACCTATATTAACAATCAGGGCAGTCCCGCAGAAACCCGTATTGTCGCTATTAGCAATCTGCAAGCCGAGGATAAAACCTGTGAGGATGTGTTGCGCCCGGACCTTTTTTACCGTCTTGCGGCGATGAAAATAACACTGCCACCGCTGCGCCAGCGTGGCGAAGATATTCTAACGCTTTTTGCGCGTCTTTCCGAGCAATTTGCAGAAGAGTATGGTTGCGATGCACCAGAAGTTTCGGCGCAAGAGGCGGCGCAACTGTTGCAAGCCCCTTGGCCCGGCAATATTCGTCAGTTGATCAATGTTGCAGAGCGTGCCGTCCTGCAAAATCGTCGGGGTTCCGGAACCATCGCCAGTTTGCTTATGGCTGATGATGAAGACACGCAGCCAGTAATGACAACAGAAGGCAAACCGTTGAAGGAATATGTTGAGGCGTTCGAGCGGATGCTGATTGATAACACCATGCGCCGCCACAAGGGCTCGATTGTGAATGTAATGGACGAATTGTGCCTACCGCGCCGTACCTTGAACGAGAAGATGGCAAAATACGGTTTGACGCGATCGGATTACCTGTAAATCCTACACTTTGTGCGAATTCCACTTCTTGCGTGCAGTGAAATTTGAGTTTTGGGTGTGATTCAAACTTTGTTTGTTAACCACTAATTTCCACACGTTCGAAATTTTCCCCATTGTAATTCACACCCCATCCCCCTTATGTTCACCCTAAGGTAGCCTGCGCAAACAGCCGCAGAGTTGTCGATACAAGTTTCGCTGTTCTTGAGGGTAAGCAGAAAAATCACCTGCATCCGAATGAACAGACCGATTGGGTCGAAAGACCGGAAATTTGCCCAAAAGGCCTTATTTGGCTGGGCTTAATATTATGAGCGCAACATGCGTTCGGAGATAGAAACGCGATGAGACGCGAACAAGTATCAGAAACTGCGACAGGGGCCGGATTGGCCGACCTGCGCATGTCTGACGCGTCCATTTTCGCCCTTACAAGTCACCCCCTGCAGTCCGACGCCCCCCCGGGAGCACGAATATTGCCGCGGTGCAAAGAGAAAACATGGCTAAAAAGATGCTTATCGACGCCACCCACGCGGAAGAAACCCGCGTTGTGGTGGTTGATGGAACCAAGGTTGAGGAATTTGACTTTGAATCCGAGAACAAACGCCAGCTAGCTGGCAACATATATCTGGCAAAAGTAACGCGGGTGGAACCGTCGCTTCAGGCGGCGTTCATTGACTATGGCGGGAACCGTCACGGTTTTCTGGCGTTTTCGGAAATTCACCCGGACTATTACCAAATTCCTGTCGCTGATCGTGAGGCATTGATTGCCGAAGAACGCGCATATGCCAAGTCTATGGCAGAGGAAGAAGAAAAACCAAAACCCAAACGCCGCCGCCGCTCGCGTTCGCGCAGCAAAGCGGAAGAGACTAAATCGGACGACGCGGTTGAGACAAAAGATGTCGAGAACAATGGTGCATCCGGTATGGATGTGGTCGATCTGGACGAGGACACGATTGAAGGCTCCTCGCCGATGGAGCTTGTTGCCGACACACCGGTAGAGACACCCGAAGCCGGCGAGAATGGCGATGCCGACACGAAAGTAGAAACATCCGCGGCATCTGATGATGCTGAGGACGGGGTTTCCCCGCTTGAAGCGACAGAGAAAGACGACCAGATTGAATCGGTCGCCGATGATGACGCACCCGAAGACATTCGTCCGGCACGCAAACCCCGCCCACGCCGTTACAAAATTCAGGAAGTGGTGAAGGTTCGCCAAATCCTGTTGGTGCAAGTGGTAAAAGAGGAACGCGGCAACAAGGGTGCGGCCCTGACCACCTATCTGTCACTGGCTGGCCGTTATTGCGTCTTGATGCCCAACACTGCACGGGGCGGCGGCATTTCCCGCAAAATTACAAATGCTGCGGACCGCAAAAAGCTGAAAACCATTGCCAACGAAATCGACGTGCCAGACGGCGCTGGATTGATCGTGCGCACGGCAGGGGCCAAACGGACCAAGACCGAGATCAAGCGCGATTACGAATATCTGCAACGTTTGTGGGAGCAAATTCGCACGCTGACGCTGGAATCCAACGCGCCTGCGAAAATCTATGAAGAAGGCAATTTGATAAACGTTCGATCC
>Ga0209633_10005479_pt1 | contig 11120 bp, 9 predicted proteins | sample Cruoilmetagenom1_FD_187290 | JGI IMG/M metagenome (GOLD analysis project Ga0209633, IMG submission 187290) | Oil polluted marine microbial communities from Coal Oil Point, Santa Barbara, California, USA - Sample 1 (SPAdes) (version 2) | ecosystem: Environmental > Aquatic > Marine > Oil seeps ... | reverse complement strand
CCCTTTTTCAGGCGGTCCAGGGGCAGTTCGTTACGGGTGATCAGGACATCGCGGGGTTCTTCCCGCTTGGGGATCGCGCCGATACACAGCCCGTCGGGAATGTCGGCGGGCATGTCTTTCATGCTGTGTACCGCCAGATCGATGCCGCCATCCAGCAGGGCCTCTTCAATCTCCTTGACGAACAATCCCTTTCCTCCCACCTTGGCCAGCGGGACGTCGAGGATCTTGTCTCCCTTGGTTTTGATGATGGTCAGTTCGATGGTGAGACCCGCATGGTGACGGTTGATGGCATCTTTTACCCAGTTGGCCTGCCACAGGGCCAGTCGACTGCCCCGGGTGCCGATGGTGATGGCTTTGCCGGCCATCAGTGGCCACATCCGGCGCAGCTGGATGCGCTGCAACCGGTGCATGACGTGGATGAGGCCGAGGCGCTTACTGTCTGGCCGCCGCTGCCCTTGCTGACGAAGCCGCAGGTGGACATGAGTCGGCAGACCTCGCCGGCTTCACAGGCGGGGCACTGATCCGGTCGGCTGCCGCCCAGCACCAGGTATTCAAAATTGTGACCGCATTCGTTACAGTGGTACTCATAGATGGGCATGGAAGGTTCACTCCTTATTCAATTTTGTCCCCGCGGTGGGCCTCTGAGAAAAGCCACCGTAAGGTTGTTTCTGACTTCAGTCGGTCCGTCTCCTCCGTTACCGGCGGCCGGGAAAGGCGCTCGCGAAAAGGGTTAGTATAAGCACGAAAGGGCTGTTAACAACCTCTGTGCCGGCCAGGCTTGACGAGAAATCATCAAGCCCGCCGATCAAACGGTGCCTCAGGCGGTCTCTCGGGATGCCTTGGCGGCCATCATCCGGCTTTGCGTCGCATCGATCTGTGCTTGGCTGTCATGACCCAGGCCCTCGGCCCGTTCAAATTCTGCCAATGCACGGTCCAGTTTTCCCTGGTGCAGGTAGGCGTGGCCCAGGCGGTGTCTGAATAGACCGTTGTCCGGGGAGAGCCGAACACTTTGTTTGCAGAGCACCGCGGCCACATCCGGGCTTTCTTCCCGGTGGACGTATAACCGCCCCAAGGTCGAGAGTGATTCAGCGTCGACGGGGTTTATTTTTACTGCGTGCTTATAGGCCTGGATGGCCTCCTTGGTCAGCCCCAATTCGTTCAGACAGGCGCCGAGACTTTTAAATGCCGGTCCGGATCGGCTGTTGGTATGGGTGGCCTCCTCGAGGTATGGTCTGGCTTTTTCGGTGGCACCCATTTTCATGAACGTCTGGCCGATATGAAAGATCACTTCAAAAACATTCGGCTCGCGGGTGTCGGCCGCCAGGAAACATTCCAGCGCCTGTTCCCGACGCCCTTTGAGCAGGAGGATATAACCTTTGTTGTAGATGGCCATTATCTCTTCCGGTGCCAGCCAGATGGCATTTTCAAAAGCGGTCAGGGCATTGTCGTAATCCTTCAAGACCCCATAGCAGACCCCCAGGCTGTTATGCAGGTTCACGTCCACCGGGTCAAGCAGCAATCCCCTTTTATACTCATCGATGGCACCGGTGACATCGCCGGCCTGGTAGTGGCGGTCCCCGCTGATGTTGAGGCTCACCGCATCGAAGCCGGTAATGGTTCCGGGACCGAAAAAATCGGCATGTTCAAGGGCCTTTTCCGCATTCTTCACGATTTGGCTGCGGGCGTAGTTGGTCGACGGGTAGGCGGCAAGGCCGATGTTGACCGGTGAGAGCCGTGCGTCGGAAAAAGCGTTTAACAGACCTTGGGCCAGCACCTGCCCATCGGTCTCGCTAAGGTGGGGAAATACGCAGGCAATCCGAGCACGACCGATGCGTGCCCAGGTGCCGTCATGAGCCCGGCAAAAGGTGGCGATCGGCGTCAGGGTATCTTGGGCAATGTCTGTTTCCTTTCCATCGTCCGATCTCTTCGCGGCCGGCCACTCAATCCTGACCGCCATGGCAACGAGCGTGGCGGCGGATGCCATGTGGGTGGCGATGGCACGGGCCAGCCCCTGTCGGTCAAGCATGTCGGGAAAGAGGGTGCCGAGGGGGGCGGAAGTGGCATCGTCTTTGCCGGCTGAGACTTCCTGTGAGTCGCCGTGGTCGATAATGTCATCTGAATGGGAGAAGAGGAACTCCTGCGTCGTGCTTCGATTCTTAAACAGATCCGGGGTGTGTTTTGTCATCGATTTACCCTCTCTCGGTGCCGTCGGCCAGCATGTCTGCAAAGGCCTTTTCGATAATATCCAACTCTTCTTCCTGTAGGGTCCGGGGGTCCATGATGAACCGGTCGTTTTCGATTCTGCCGATGATGGGCGTGGTGTGGTTGCGCATCCACCGCTCGATGGCGTTGGCGGACCTTCCATGAACACTAACGCCTGTGCAGCAGCTGGGCAGGTCCAGCAGTGGCAGCGAACCGCCGCCGGCCTTGGAGGAAATATCCAGCAATTCCACTGTGATCCGTGCACCGGGCAGCCGCTCAAGCCGGGCTTTTAATTCTGCCGCTTGTCCTTGAACCACCGATAACGGCAGGGTGAGCATTCTCAAGGAGGGAATCTGGTGCACGGCCTGGCGCTCGTTTCTGTAAAGCCGCAAGGTGGCTTCCAGGGCCGCAAGGGTCATTTTGTCGATACGCAGGGCCCGGGCCAGTGGATTGGCTTTGATCCGGTCGATGTGTGGCTTGTCGCCCAGGATGATGCCTGCCTGGGGGCCGCCCAGCAGTTTGTCGCCGCTGAAGGTGACCACATCCACCCCGGCTGCCAGGGACTCCTGGACGGTGGGCTCTTTGATCAGGCCATATCGGGAAAGATCCACCAGGGAGCCGCTGCCCAGGTCTTCCATGACAGGAATGCTGTGGCGCCGGCCGATGGAAACCAGGTCGGGCAGGGAGACTGCGGCGGTGAAGCCCACGATACTGAAATTGCTGGTGTGGGCCTTAAGCAGCAGCCCGGTCTGTTCACCGATGGCGTTTTTGTAGTCCCGGGGGTGGGTTCGGTTGGTGGTCCCTACCTCTTTCAAAACGGCGCCGCTCTTGGCCATGACGTCTGGAATCCGAAACGCCCCGCCAATTTCCACCAGTTCCCCGCGGGAGACAACCACCTCCCGGCCCGTGGCCAGGGTGTCCAGGCAAAGCAGTACGGCAGCGGCATTGTTGTTCACGATCATGGCGGCCCGGGCCCCGCTCAACTCGCAGAGAATGTCCTCCACGGCGCTGTAGCGGGAACCGCGCCGTCCTTTTTCCAAGTCAAACTCCAAATTGGAATAGCGGCTGGAGATGGTGGTTAGGTGGTCGATTACCGCCGGGGAGAGCAGTGAACGGCCCAGATTGGTGTGTACCACGACGCCGGTGGCGTTGACGGTGCGTTTTAGCTTCAGGGCCATGGTTCGGGCAGCCTGCTGTTTTACGGTTGCCACCAGTGCCTGGCGGGAAAAACGGCTGCCGTCCAAAGGGACTTCGGATTTAAGGATCCGGGTCCGCAGGGTATCGATGGCAGTGCGGATGGCTGGAATCAACACCGACTTGGGAATGTTGTCGAACTGCCCGCCGTTTGCTGCATATTCGAGGATGCGGTCTACGCCGGGAAGTCGTTTCAACTGGGCATGTTTGTGTTCATCCATGGACTGGGCTCTCAATCGGGGGTCGGGTCAGGAATTGTTTTCCGTCGGTTCCATGGCAGGTTCGAAAACCTTTCCCGGGATCAGATCCACGAGGTCGCTGAACTGCGCGGTGGACAGGTCCAGTCGTGCCAGGTGATCGGTCAGATTGTCGGTACCCATGCGCTCCAGTTCGAGACCGGTGTGAAACCGGGACATCAGCAGATCGGCCAGGTAGACGATGGTGGTCAGGCCGTCGTTGCGCCTGGTCTCCGCCGGTCTGTGGTGAAATCGGATCGCATCGGTAAGGGGGGCGGGCAGAGACCATTCAATAGCCAGCAATTCACCTACATGGGTGTGATCAATACCCAGGATTCGGGTCTCCACGTCGATGATCTCGGACTGGCGGTCCTGAAATCTCCGATAAAACATCGGATAGGCGCCTGTGATATACTGGTCGAGTACCACCTTTCCGATATCGTGAAGCAGTCCGGCCGTGTAAGCGACACCGGGGATGGTTTTTTCCGTCATACCGGCAATTTTTTCCGCGATCATGGCCGTGCCGATGGCGTGGTGGTACAGGCCCCCCTTGCAAAGGCTATAGCCATTTCCACACTGGTTGTAATAGCTTTGCACGGCTGCGGAAATAACCAGCTTGATGAACAAGTCCTGGCCGAGAAAGACCAGGGCGTGATCCAACGATACCACGTCGTGGCGTTTGGAGAACAGGGCCGAATTGCACAGCCGGATGGTCCGGGCGCTGATGACCTGGTCTTTTTTTACCTCTCCGGCTATTTTATCGATGTCGTAAGCGCCGTCCTCGATGATGCGCAGCACCTTCAGGGCGACCTGGGGAATGGGCCGGATCGCTTCGATGGCCTGCTGAATGTCTGAAATCGTCGGTGATGATTCGTCGCTTTGCGTGCTTGCCGTATCGAATCCGGCTGGCTGGATGCGCCATTCCCAGTGCTGCATGTCCAGTTCAATGGAGCAGGTGAAAAAACCGCCCGTTTCCGATTGCACCACGGCGATCCCTTCGCCATCCAGTGCCGCCAACACTTTTTCGGCGGTTCTGCCGCCGACATCCAGGCTCATGTCCTGGGGCGTCAATGGGCCCACCAGGGCGCCGCCGGCCACGACTGCCTGCATGTTGTCACGGGTGGCACCCAGATTGATCAGTTGCTTTAAAAACAGGGGCATGCCGGTGGTGGCATATTTTTCCGGTGAACCCATGCTTCCGAGGCTGATCGGTTCCGACAGCAGCAGATGGATGAGCCCTCCTACACCGGCAGTCGTATCAAACACGACCACACCCACGCAGGTGCCCAAAAATGCCTGAAGCAGGCGGGGCTGGGTGCGGCCCACCTCGAAAGACCCGGAACTCACATAGTATTTATTTGCGGTCACCATTTTGGATTGCCTTTCGTTTGATAGAATTCCCAACCGCTTAGCTTACCATTATTATTATATGTTTTTCAACCACTCCCTGACCTTTTTCCACCGACCTGCGCTCAATCGCAGATGAACGGGTAATCCTGGCCGGGGTGGCGGCCCCGTCGTTTTGCTTCAGCCCCCCGGGGCATCGCTGTTCCGAGGCCTTCTTCTTTGGTGTTGCCACTAACCACATGTTAATTATTGCATTTTTTATGGAAAGGCGTTCTATTACCCCAATGGGTTACGCTGAGAAATCGATCCACAGAATTGCGCCGGATTTTTTTTCTGGGCCCGGTAACTGCCGGTGATTTGAATATCATCGTGGAATTTCCTGGACCCTTTTCCAAATACCCCCAACCCGCGGACAGATCCATGACTGTTCTTTCAACGGAAGTGATGGCCGGTCAGCGCTTGATGGTAGGCTTCGACGGCACTGACTTCAACGACGACCTGGAATTTCTCATCGAAACCTTGCAGGTGGGGGGACTGATTCTCTTCTCCCGCAATCTGGGTACACCGGAGCAGATCCGGCGGCTATGCCGTGACTGCCAGGAAACTGCTGCCAGGTGTGCATTGCCACCGTTGTTCATCGCCATCGATCAGGAGGGCGGGCAGGTGGCCCGGCTCAAACCACCATTTACCCAGTTCCCGGGCAATCCGGCCATGAAACATCTTGAGGACGCCGTCCACTTTGCCCGGGTGACCGCCGGCGAACTCAAGCAAGCAGGAATCAATATGGATATGGCACCGGTGCTGGACGTCGTCCCGGAAGGAGTGGACAGTATCATGGCCGGTCGTGTCTTCGGCAGCGATCCGGGTTGGGTCACCATCATGGCCATGACGGTGATCGATCATCTTCAACGGTGCGGTATCATGGCGGTGGCCAAGCATTTTCCCGGCATCGGCCGTACCGTCCTGGACAGCCACCTGGTGCTGCCGGACCTGAAGATCGACGTACAGGCCCTGGCCGAATCCGACCTGATTCCCTTTAAGGCAGCTATCGCTGGAGACGTGGCCGGTATGATGCTCTCCCATATCTGCTACACCGGCATCGATCCGGTATGGCCGGCCAGCCTGAGTCCGGCCGTCACGGCTGACCTGTTGCGGCGACAATTGGGTTACGATGGTGTCGTCATGACCGACGATCTGGATATGGGCGCCATCAAACCCAACCACGGCATCGACACCGCCATCGGCCAGATCCTGATTGCCGATGTGGACATCGCCCTCATCTGCCACAAAGGTCCGGATATAGAGACGGCCTGTGAGAAAATCCGCAAATCCCTTGCCGACGATGCCATCCTCAGACGGATGGGCGAGCGATCGATGGCACGGATTCAGCGGTTGAAGAGCGCATACCTGCAGGAAAATCGAGGGTTTAAACCGTTATCATGTTGAAAGGCGGGATGGAACACAGGCCCGGCCGTTTCGGTGTATCCCCTGTTTGACTATTGGCAGGCCAGGAGGGATTCGAACCCCCAACACCCGGATTTGGAGTCCGGTGCTCTACCAATTCGAGCTACTGGCCTGCAGTGTGTTCAGAGGCACCCCTATACAACAGAAAATGGAAAAAGTCTGCCTAAAAATGAAAAAGGTGTAGCCGGTTCGACAATTCTACCGAGCGTGACAGGTGTCATGTTTTTGCCGGTGGCCGGGTTGAATGTGACGGGCGGCTCGACGCCGTAGGAATGGACCATCGCCGATCATATTGTTTTTATTTCCCATTTGAATTTTTCGGAGTTGGTATAAAAATTGTAATTCCCTCGTTCGGAGAACCGACACGAACGAGGCGATCATGATTCGGAAGACCGGCACAGGCATCGATGCGTATCTTCGAAATGCGGGAATCAAATCCGTCGGTGCGACCCGCCCCAAGAATTTTATCCCCGTGAAAACCGATCTCGCCCCATCCTTTTCAGAGACTCTCACCTCGGCGATATCTTCGAATCCCTCGGGGGCCATTGGAAAGAAGACAGGACTTACGGTCTCCGACTATATGAATCAGGCCACCACCGGTCCATCAACCGGGTTTTTCAGAAATTCGACCATCCGAAACGGCTCCTTTCAACCCGCAAGCTTGAATCGATTCAGCAATGTGTTCGCAACGCCAAAAAAAGATCACACCACCGCCACCTCGGCGTCCCATGCCGGTAGATCGGGTACCGATGCCGGCGAGACGATCCATCCCGATAGCGAAGCGTTGATCGCAGACAGCATCCAAAACGCGGCCGGGAAATACAACCTTCCGGAAAAGCTCATTGAAAGCGTGATTCAGGCCGAATCCAACTTCCAGGTGAATGCCGTATCCCCTGCGGGCGCCCAGGGGCTGATGCAGCTCATGCCGACAACGGCTAAAGAACTTGGCGTGGAAGACCCCTTTGATGTCCGGCAGAATATCGACGGCGGCGCCTGCTATCTGCGGCAGATGCTGGATCGCTTTGGAGGAGACATAAGACTGGCCCTGGCTGCCTACAATGCAGGTCCCGGAACTGTGGAGAAATATAATGGGAACGTTCCTTACCGGGAGACGCAAAATTATATCGAACGGGTTCTCAAGGGTAACATTCAACTGCAGGAGATGGTCCGCTCGAACATCTCCGGCAGGGCGGCGATGTAGTGGGTAGACGATGTGCGCCTATACTTCATCGGTGATCATGAAGGTGTCGAATTTCCTGGCAAGGTCGGCAATGGTCTCAAGCTCTGCCAGGTAGAAGACTTTTCCGGACGGATTCGACGTATTGACACACAAGCATCGGTTTGGCATACTTCGAGTCTAACCATCAAGTTCCTATCTGTCATGCTGGTTTAGGTAATGGAACAGAACATCGTTGATCGTAAAATTTACTGGGGTGATCTTGATTCCCTCGGGATCGTATTTTATCCACGCTACTATGAATGGATAGATGCATCCGGTCATCTGTTTTTTGAAAAGATGGGTTTGAATATGGCTGGCCTTTGGCATGCCAGGAAGATCGCCTTTGGCCTGGTGGAGACATCCTGCAACTATTTTAAACCGGGAAGGTATCATCAGACGGTTCGTATCGTTACAACCATTAATACCCTGCAAAAAAAAGTGATTACGCTTAAGCACCGCATTCAGGCCAAGGCAGATAACAAGCTGATGGTTGAGGGGCTTGAAAAGAGGATTTGCCTCGATGTTTCCAACCCGGAAGACTTCAGCGCTATAGATATCCCTTCGGACATATTCGGAATTTTAAACAAGGCCCTTTAAAAGCGTTCCTTTTGTGGAAAAAATGAGTTATACTCGAAAGTATCCTGGATTCTGACAAAGGGAGGGCATGATGGCAATTTCGGTTATGATCCAACGCACATTCGGCGACAAGGAAAAAGCGGTCAAGTTGGCTCCGCTGATCGTGAAACTTCGATCTCTGGCCACAATCCAGCCTGGTTACATTACCGGCAGGACATTCCGTCGCCTGGATTGCCCCGGTGAATACCTGGTTATCAGTACCTGGAGCGGCCTTGACGACTGGAACCGCTGGCTGCAAAGCGAACAACGCACGGCACTTCAAAAACAGGTCGACGATCTACTGGGCGAAAAAACCCAGTATCGGGTCTACGAATCCATGGTTGGTGGAATTATCCAGCAGTTTTAGGCAGTGGCGGAGTGAGCCCACAATGGTTACTTCCCTTTAGGGTCGGGGGCTTCTATAGCTGACTTTCGGGGGCGATTTTCATTAACCAGGCGTTGAAGCGGAGCCACCAGCCAGTCAAGGGTTCTTTGGTTTCGATTACTTCCTGGTTATCGATTCGGCCGTGCCATTCAAGTTTGCCCTTGTCGTTTACGAGTACCCTATAGGTAAGGGTTGGCAGACTTTGTTCCCCGTCTTGTATAAAGGTTTCAACCATCGCTTCAGAGTCGATTAGTAGGCCCATCTCCGCGTTGAGCACAATCGATCGAGGATCAAGATTCAGCGAGCCGACAAACAATTGTCTGCGGTCAATGAGGAACGCCTTGGTATGCAGGGTCAGTGTATCCGGAGTGTCTTTATTGTCACTCAATTCGCGCGCCGCATTGGCGCGCACTTCATACAGCTCGGCACCGGCACGAATGACATCCCGACGATAGCGCGTATAGCCTGAATGCACCGGCACATGATTGGTGGACGCCAGTGAATTGGTCAGAATGACGACCCGCACCCTCTTGGCCACCAGGTCACGAATTAACTGCACCCCCCCATCGCCCGGCACATAGTATGGTGAAATAAAGATTATTTCTGATTCGGTACTTAGAATGACGTCGCGCAAGTCTTTAGCGAGCCGCATATGCGTTTCATTGATCTTGTGGATCAGTTTGTCGGGACTGTCGGCAAGCACACGCGCCGGCGCAGGAAAAAATGGGAGCCGGTCAGCAATGAGATCCATCAGCAGCGGGCTGTTGAGTGCTTGTTTGTACACGGTATCATAGATCCCATCGAACTCTTCTGCGATATCCGCTCGAACGGTTTCCAGGTCTTCGTTTTTTGGATTCTTGATGAACTGCTTGATGGGAACAGCACGCGAATGGTTCCAGTATTCGTCGAAGGAGTTGGATATTTCGGCTGCGATTGGCCCCACGGTCAACACATCGAAGTCGACAAACACAGCGTCTGTTTTGAGCTCAAAGTACTCATCGGCGATATTGCGGCCGCCGACGACGCTGATCGAATTGTCTACCGTAAAAGATTTGTTGTGCATGCGGCGGTTTGCCTGCCTGAATTGGCCGATAAAGTTGAATGCATATATGCCGCTCCGGGAAATGGGATTGAATATTCGGATCTCGATATTGGGGTGTTGATCCATCAGCAGGAACGTGCGATCGGGAACGGAGGTAAATACGTCATCCAGCAGGAAGCGGATCCGAACGCCCCGATCCGCCGATTTGAGCAGCGCGTTTGCCATCACGGCGCCCGCTGTATCGAGTTTCATTAAAAAATACTGCATATCGATACTTTTTTCCGCTCTTTCCGCAAGTCGGAGTCTGACACCCAATGCGTCCATGCCTTTATTCAGGGGATAGAAGCCGGAGCGCCCGTCATGCTGCGCGGTCTCGCGTGCGGCGAATTTACCCAACACCGTATTTTCTGTGTTAATGATCGCTGTGCTAAAGGATTTGGGTTGCTCAAAGGATACCGTCGCACAACCGGCCAAGAGGCCGGTGATAACCAGGATTGCCGAAATTTTGCATCGTTTGAAAGATATCATTTTGCTTAGCGTTGTCGTTGGGTGGACGAAATCGTTTGATTTTGAGGCACTCAGCGAGTCAGTTCAAAACTTTGACGCCGATCTCAAATCCGATGATCGATACTATGTTTACCGCGGTGCCTGCTCGATCTTTCCCAAAGTCTCCTCGGAAATTCGCTCGCGATCACCACCCGCCAACCAAAGTAAGGCACAGGGGTCAAGAATCATACGATTTTTCCCCACTCCGGTTCTGCAGTTTAGTCTTTGTCGTGAACGTTGTCAAGATTGCCGCGGCAAACCGTGTGCATGGCAATGGTATGCGCCGAAATGCTTAAAGGGCCTCGGAAATAATAAAACCGATAATTTTACTTGTCTTTTTGCCCGTGTTCGGCGTTGCGTCGATGGCCGCATACAACATAGATGGATAAAAAGCTTAACCGTCGCTTTTCTCCTGGGCTTCCGTCACCGTGAGCTTCAGCCGCAGAGACAGGTCGTCCAGTTGGGCCTCGGCCGCTTCAGACGGCGCGCCGGTCAGCAGGCAGGCGGCCCGCTGGGTCTTGGGAAAGGCGATCACATCGCGGATGGAAGGCTCGCCGCACAGCAGCATCACCAGGCGGTCGAACCCGAATGCGATGCCCCCGTGGGGCGGGGCACCGGACGCCAGGGCGTCCAGCAGAAAACCGAACTTCTCCCGGTAGGTCTCCGGCGGCATGCCCAGGGCGGAGAAGACCCGCTGCTGCAGGTCCATGTCGTGGATACGGATGCTGCCGCCGCCTACTTCAAAGCCGTTGAGCACCAGGTCGTAGGCGCGGGAGCGAACGGTAATAGGGTCGATTTCCAATCGGTCGTAGTCTTCCTCCACGGGGGCCGTGAAGGGGTGGTGGAGGGCCTGGTAGCGTTTTTCCACGT
>Ga0209633_10005478_pt1 | contig 11120 bp, 9 predicted proteins | sample Cruoilmetagenom1_FD_187290 | JGI IMG/M metagenome (GOLD analysis project Ga0209633, IMG submission 187290) | Oil polluted marine microbial communities from Coal Oil Point, Santa Barbara, California, USA - Sample 1 (SPAdes) (version 2) | ecosystem: Environmental > Aquatic > Marine > Oil seeps ... | reverse complement strand
TCATTATTTTTTTCTTCTATCGTGGTTTGCGCCCCCCTGCCTTTTACCCAGCCACTGGCATGGTCTGCTATCCACCAGAAAGAACGCTCGCCATCAGACACCCCAATCACATTTAGCATTTCACCACGATATGGCACTGATATCATATCATTACGATTTTTTTGCTTACCAATTCCGTCCGCTTTAAAGGCTATAACTTTAGTTGACGGCTGTTGACTCAATACAAACAATAATGACAAAGAGTGAATTTCAACAGGAGAAATTGGTTTTAGTACCAAACTAATTGTACTTAAGCCGTCATATTCGACTACAGCTTTCACTTCCACGATAACAGAATCAGCTATTACTGCAGTAGCTTTTATTTTTGCATCATGTTCATTACACGAAGTGAGTTCAAAAGTATCTGGTTTAATTTCTATCACTTCTGAGCCGATAGCCATACGAACCTTCATAGCTCTAACCAAATCAATCCCGCGACTAATAATTTTTTCCGGGAGAAAAGTATTGCCCCAGATATATTTTCTTTCAAACAAGCTTATGGCTGAGCCTTCACACTTTACCGGGTCAAAATCAGGTAAGACAATTTTTTCCTTACCAATATCATTACCCCACCATTCAGGCGGCTTCGACTCGGCAGCATATGTATGCAGGCTTGATAGAGTAATAAACAAAAAAAGCAGAGCCTGCTTTTTATATTGATTTAAGCTTAATAGCATATGGATGACTAATGGATATACATTAATGGTGAATCTTGCTTTATTCTTACAATTCGTTTTCTAAAATCACTATCATTCATTTACACCTACATGAAGCCATTACTCAATATGTATTTTTTAAATTAATATATGCGGCGACATCTTCTTATTTACTTGTTATATCATTAACATACCAGCTCAATGCCACATCTATCCCGTCCCCTATACGATGGGATGGTGAGTAGCCTAAAATGTTTTCTGCTTTTGAAATATCTGCAAGTGAATGCCTAACATCTCCTGCACGATAATCCCTATAAATAGCCTTATAGTCATTCAAGTGAGGAAACTGCTCCGATAATCCTGACCTTAATAATTCAAATAGCTCATTAAGTGTTGTTCGATCACCGACCGCAACATTATAAACTTGATCTACAGCATCTGGGTTATCTGTAGTAGCACCTAGTATGTTTGCCTGTACCGCATTATCGATATAGCAAAAATCGCGACTCGTATCACCTTCACCATTGATATAGACTGGAGTATTTGAAATCATATCTGCAACCCATTTCGGAATAACTGCCGCATATGCGCCATTCGGGTCTTGTCGTTGACCAAAAATATTGAAATATCTCAAACCAACGGTTTTAAACCCATAAGTACGAGCGAATACTTTTGCATATAATTCGTTTACAACTTTCGTGACAGCATAAGGTGATAATGGATTACCGATTTTATCTTCAACTTTTGGTAGATCAGGATGATCACCGTAAGTAGAACTGGATGCGGCATATACAAAACTTTTAACTTCCGCATCTCTTGCAGCCACAAGCATATTAAGATAACCAGTAAGGTTGTTCTCGTTTGTATTTATGGGATCGTCAATCGAACGCGGCACTGAACCTAAAGCGGCCTGATGCAACACATAGTCCACACCATCACAAGCTTTTTTACAGTCACTTAGCTCTCGAATATCACCGGTTACTAGTTTAAAGTTATCCCACTGCTCAGACGCAACCAAATCTTTAACTTGATCCAGATTATGCTGGTGACCCGTGGAAAAATTATCTAGACCGACAACTTTCTGATTATTCTTCAGCAGCGTCTCTAATAAGTTTGATCCGATAAATCCAGCAACACCTGTGACCAGCCATTTCTTAGGTTGCGCGTTTAATAATTTTAATGTTTCGTTATATTGCATATTTATTCCTTATAGTCGTCCATCAACTTCGTGAGTAGGGAGGATATATTTAATATCGTAAAGTACATGTTTTTGTTTTCCAAACGCTCGGATCTCATCAACACTCAATTTTTTAAACTCATCATGTCCAACAGCTAGAATTATTGCATCATAGCTATTTTTTTCAGGATTTTTAACAGGTGAAATACCATATTCCTGTTGTGCTTCCTCTGCATCAACCCACGGATCATAAACATCCACTTTTGCCCCGAAGTTATTCAGCTCTTCGATCATATCCGTAACACGCGTATTCCTAAGATCTGGGCAATTTTCTTTGAAAGTCAAACCCATCATCAAAATTTTAGAATCATTAACATGTATCCTTTTCTGTAACATTAATTTCACAACCTGGGATATGACATAACAGCCCATGTTGTCATTCAATCTTCTGCCCGCAAGGATCATCTCCGGGTTGTATCCAATCTCCTGTGCTTTGTGAGTCAGGTAATAGGGATCAACACCAATGCAGTGACCACCTACCAGCCCAGGTCTAAATGGCAAAAAATTCCATTTTGTGCCGGCAGCAATCAACACTTCCTCTGTGTCGATGCCCAGGCGATTAAAGATAAGTGCCAGCTCATTAATAAGTGCAATATTTACATCGCGCTGCGTATTTTCGATAACCTTCGCAGCTTCAGCAACACGTATACTACTGGCTTTGTGCGTTCCGGCTGTAATTATCTGCTGATATAAAATGTCGACAAAATCTGCAATTTCTGGCGTAGAACCTGAGGTAACTTTAAGAATGGTTGAAACCCTGTGCTCTTTATCACCTGGGTTGATACGCTCTGGACTATACCCTGCATAAAAACCCTGGTTAAAAACCAAGCCCGATTCTTTTTCTATTATAGGTATGCACACTTCTTCTGTTGCACCTGGATATACAGTTGATTCATAGATAACAATATCGCCTTTTGATATTACACCACCAAGCATTAGACTCGCTTTCTCTAATGGCGTTAAATCTGGTTTTTTAAATTTATCTATAGGAGTTGGAACCGTTATAATATATACATTACAGTCTTTCAGATCTTCCATGTTACCGCTGCAAGTCAGTTGTGAAGCTTCTGCTAACTCTTCATCACTTACTTCTAAGGTACTATCGAATCCTGTATTTAGCTCGTCTATTCTAGGCCCATTAATATCAAACCCAAGAACTGGCATCTTAATACCAAACTCAACAGCTAACGGTAATCCCACATAGCCCAGACCAACTACGGCTAATTTAGTTTTATCAAGAGATAACATTTTATACGCTCCAATATATACTTTTTTATAAATGAAATTTTAATGCGGTATTTCACAGTAATGACTAAGTATAGTTGTGATATTCCTTATACCAATCTACAAATTTCTGTATACCTTCTTTTAGAGGTGTAGCAGGTTTAAACCCAACGGCTTCTACTAGTGCATCAATATTGGCGTAGGTTGCAACCACATCACCATCCTGCATTCCCATCATATTCTTTTCTGCTTTTTTGCCTACAGCATTTTCAATTGTTTCGATGAAATCCATCAGTTGCACTACGTCGTTATTTCCTATGTTATAAACCCGGTAAGGTGCAAAGGAGGTTGCGGGATCAGAATTATTGTTATCGTAATCAGGATTAGGTTCGGCCACTTTATCAATGACACGAACGACACCTTCAACGATATCATCGATATAGGTGAAATCACGTTTCATTTTTCCTTCGTTGAAGACGTTAATTGGCTCATCACTTAGTATTGCGCCCGTAAATAATGATGGTGACATATCTGGGCGACCCCATGGACCGTACACCGTAAAAAAACGCAGACCAGTAGTAGGTATATTGTATAAATGACTATAAGTATGCGCCATCAGCTCATTGGATTTCTTTGTAGCCGCGTAGAGGCTCACTTGATGATCAACATTATCGTGAACGCTAAATGGCATATTGGTATTTGCACCATATACACTTGAACTACTTGCGTAAGCCAGATGCTCAACATTAGTTTGACGACATCCCTCTAATACATTTACAAAGCCCACAAGATTACTATCTACATAAGCATGCGGATTCTCTAATGAATATCTGACACCGGCTTGAGCTGCCGAATTAAATACACGTTGAAAATTTTGCTTTTCAAACAATTCTTTCATCGCTTCACGATCGGATATATCCATTTTTATAAACGTGAACGCATCAAAACTTTCGATCAATTTCAATCGATCATGTTTTAGCTGTACGTCGTAATAATCATTTAGATTATCTATCCCTACAACTTCATCTCCTCTTTCTAAAAGAGCTTTTGCTACGCTCATGCCGATAAAGCCGGCCACGCCTGTTACCAATATTTTCATTTATTGTTTACCCAAATAATTCTTTAATACTATGTAGAAGCAGGCATTTAGACTAAACACCTGCATTCAAATGGATTTATAGCTAATTTATGTAATAGTTTTAACAAATGCTTTAACTAACGTCCTACACAGAAATATTTAAACCCTTTATTTTCCATTGACTCTTTTTCATACACATTACGAAGATCAACAAAAACATCACCTTTCATTAGACTCTTAACTTTATCAAGGTCCAATGCCCGATATTGATTCCATTCAGTCATCAATACTACAGCATCAGCATTCTCGAAAGTCGAATATACTGAGTCACAGTAATTGATTGCATCAGGCAGTAAGTGTTTTGCTTCTTCTACCCCTTCTGGATCGTGAGCTTGAATAATGGCACCTTTGTCCGACATGGCTGGTAAAATCGCTAACGAAGGAGAATCACGCATATCATCAGTTTCCGGCTTGAAAGTAAGCCCCAACACTGCGATAGTTTTATCAGCTTCAGATCCACCTAGTGCATCACGTATTTTCGAAACCATTCTGGCCTTCTGTGAGGCATTTACTTCGACAACTGATTCTACAATTCGGCTTGAGGCCCCATGTTCCTGCGCGATACGAATTAGAGCCAGCGTGTCTTTAGGAAAACATGAACCACCATAACCAGGGCCTGCGTGTAAAAACTTTTTACCGATGCGTCCATCAAGCCCCATACCTTTGGCAATAGAGTGCACGTCTGCGCCAACTTTTTCACATAGTTGTGAAATTTCATTAATAAAGCTTATTTTTGTAGCAAGAAAGGCATTGGCTGCATATTTAATTAGCTCAGCACTTTCAAGGTTCGTCACATGAATGGGAGCTTCTATTAGATTTAACGGTCTGTACAATTCACGCAACAGTGCTTCAGCACGTTCAGATTCAACACCCAATACAACTCTATCAGGGCGCATAAAATCATCTAACGCAGAACCTTCCCTGAGAAATTCAGGGTTTGAAGCAACATCGAAGTCAGCATCAGGATTTGCTTTACTTATAACACGGTGAACTTGTCTCGCCGTACCTACAGGTACAGTAGATTTATCGACTATAACAGTGTATCCATTAAGATAAGCTGCCAGCTCTTCAGCTGCAGCATAAACATATTGCAAGTCTGCATGACCATCACCACGCCTGGTTGGCGTACCTACAGCGATAAAAATCAAATCTGCCCCACTAACCTTTTCTTTTAACTCTGTCGAAAAAGTTAATCGCCCTGCTTTTATGTTTTTGGCAACGAACTCATCCAGGCCCGGTTCGTAGATAGGAATTTTTCCGTTTAGAAGAGCATTTATTTTACTTTCATCCTTATCGATACATGTTACATCAGCACCAAATTCAGCAAAGCAAGCACCAGAAACGAGACCAACATAGCCTGAGCCAATCATTACAACATTCATTTTTATTCCTAATTTATTTTCTTAATACGTTTACTTTAAGCATGAATCACATTTTCATACTTACCACGGTATATACCCCGAGTATCAATTATGAGTTTTGCGTTTTCTCTAATCATTTTATAGTCAAAATCAATATGATCTGTACCAATAACACAATCATATTCATTTATGTTTTCAGCAGTTGTCTCAACATTTGATAAATCAAAATTCTATTGAATTACTCTTGCAAACTATTACATAAAATTTCTAATCCTTGCTGCAATTCAACCTGAGGCTTCCATTGCAATACTGAAATTGCTTTATCAATCCCAGCGTAAGATTCTTTAATATCACCTTGTCGTGCGTCACCATAATTTACATCGAATCCTGTATCATAAATGTCACACAAAATTTTAAGTAAATTATTCAATGTAATCATTTTAGAAGTAGCAACGTTATAATACTGACCAGCGGCGCCATCCGTGGTAACTGCTTTCATATTTGCCTCTACCACATCACCAACGTAGACAAAATCACGAACCTGTTCTCCGTCACCAAAAATAGTTGGCACTTCTTTTTTCTTAAGCTTATCTGTAAAGATAGATATTACGCCTGAATACGGCGAAGACGGATCCTGCTTGGGTCCGTAAACATTAAAATAACGCAAACAAACTGTTTCCAATCCATAAAGCTTTGTGTACATGCCACATGCAAATTCAGATGCAAGCTTGTCAACCGCATATGGCGATAATGTGACAGGGCACATAGTTTCCACTTTTGGCAGTGTAGGTTCATCACCATACAGAGCGGCACTCGAAGCAAAGACAAATCGTTTTACATTATTATTTCTTGCTGCTTCTAACAGGTACAACGTTCCTTGATAATTAACTGCGCTGCTTCCGACCGGATCATTTACTGTCTTCGCGACGGAAGCAACTGCTGCCTTATGAAATACCCAATCAATATCTTGCATACATTGATTAACTATTTTTTTGTCACTTATATCACCTTCGACAATAGTTAACGCTTTGTCATCAGGTAAATTACTTCTATGCCCTGTAGAAAAGTCATCCAAAACAACCACTTCATGTCCATCTGCTAATAATCTATCAACAATATGTGACCCTATAAATCCGGCTCCGCCCGTTACTAACGCCTTCATACCTAATGCTTTCATTTTTTATTACCTTCTCTTCCATAAACATCATCAAAACGTACTATGTCATCTTCACCGAGATAACTTCCTGTTTGTACTTCAATTAATTCTAAAGGAATTTTTCCTATATTTTCCAGTCGATGCTTTGTACCTAAAGGTATATAGGTTGATTCATTTTCAGAAAGAATAAACACGTCATCTCCTTTTGTTACTTTTGCTGTTCCATTAACGACAATCCAATGTTCAGCACGATGATGGTGTAATTGCAATGACAAAACTGCACCGGGATTTACTGTAATTCTTTTTGCCTGAAAACGATCAGAATGATCAATACCCTGATAGCAACCCCAAGGCCTACATACGCGTTTATGCAAAGAAACTTCTTCTCTTTCTTCCGCAGATAACGCATTCACTATTTGTTTAATATCTTGCACATGATTCTTATTTGCCACTAGCAATGCATCATCGGTATCAACAATAATTAAGTCTTCAACACCTAACGTTGTTACCAATTTGTGCTCTGCACGCACATAACAACCGTTTGTAGTTATACTTTTTGTGTCACCTATCAAGATATTATTATTCTTATCTTTCTCACCAATTTCATGTAATACCGACCACGAACCTACATCACTCCAACCGATATCCACGGGTATAACTACTGCATTAGTAACCTTTTCCATTACTGCATAATCGATAGAGTTACTCGGGCAACTTGAAAACGCATCGACACCAACTCGAATAAAGTCCATGTCTCTTTCTGCAGCATCAAATGCTGCAAGGCAGGCGGAATAAATATCAGGAGCGAATTCTTGCAACGCTTTTAGATACTCAGCAGCTTTAAACATAAACATGCCACTATTCCAGAAATAACCACCCTCTTCCAAATATTTTTTCGCTACATCTATTTCTGGTTTTTCTACAAATTGATCTATATCTGCAACTTCATTGACGCCGATAGAACTTGCAGATTTAATATATCCATAACCCGTTTCAGGTTTATCTGGCAAAATACCAAATGTAACGAATTGACCATTATTTGCCTGCTGTAAACCGGTTTCAATTGCATCATGAAATGCTTCTATGTTTTTAATATCATGATCAGCTGGTAATACAAGTAACACCGCATCTTCATCAGTTTGCACTGCATTAATTGCTGCAAGGGCTATAGCGGGCGCAGTATTTCGCCCGATTGGCTCCAGAATAATTGCGCTTGTACCTATACTCGTAGAACGAGCCTGTTCAGCAACCATAAAACGGTATTCTTCATTACAGATGATTACAGTTGACTCCAGATCATTTAGACCGTGCAAACGATTAATCGTATCCTGTAAAAGAGAGGTTTCGTTTAATAAAGGTAGAAGTTGTTTTGGGTGTAATTTCCTGGATAGCGGCCACAAGCGAGTACCAGAGCCACCAGAAAGAACTACTGGCGTTATCATTTTAAATCCTGATTTAATAATTAACTATTGCTTATCTGACCACTCAGTATAGAGGAGAAAGTCGTGTTTTTACGGAATAAATTGTTTATAGTGAGATAAAGCTTTATTATATCCTTTGGCGCTATTTTATATCTAAACCATTTAAATGTGCATATTTTATACATTACTTGTGTCACAAAATTAATCTCTAATTCATTTGATTGTATGTGTTGATATTTCAGCAAAATACTGTTGAAATAATGGCAACAAATGCGCCCAAATCCCTCTTTTAGATATATTACTGTCTATACTTCAGCTATATAAATTCAATTACTATCAAGTAATTCCAGATAAGGATTACTTTATTAAACCATGATAAAACATAAACTTATTAGAAACTCCACCGTTTTCATATCACTTATATTCAGCACTGTTACTCTCGCTCAAAATGCGCCAGTTTTTGACCTGCCTGGTGACAATAAAACAATAAATTTACAAAAGCTCAAAGGAAAGGTGGTCTATCTGGACTTTTGGGCTTCATGGTGCGTTCCCTGTCGCAAGTCCTTTCCCTGGATGAATGACATGCATTCAAGATATGACAGTAAAGATTTTACAATCGTGGCTGTTAATCTGGATTCTTCCAGGTCTGAAGCAGTGAAATTCTTAAAAAATCTACCCGCTAAATTTGATATCGCATATGACCCTGATGGCAAGGTCGCAAGCAAATACAAGTTAAAAGTCATGCCCAGCTCATATTTAATAGATAAGAGCGGCGCTCTCGTATTCGCCCACAAAGGCTACCGAGAAAATGATTCAAATGAGATAGAAAAAAAGATACAAAAACTCATTAATTCTAAATAGACACTACTACTATGTACAAATTTTTTATTATTTTGACGTGTTTACTATCGTCTGCCTGTTCAACATTCACCAATATGAGTGTTAGCGAAGACGTAAAACCCTGGGAAAAAGACATTCTTGCCAAGCAGGAAATGCAATTACCAGCCGATAAAATGTACTCATTTAGCGATGATCACATTTTCTTCAGTAAAGAAGCATCAACAGGTGGAAACGGTGTTGGTGGCGGCGGCTGCGGCTGTAACTAACCCAGAGAGACGAACATGAAATCAATCAAGAATAAATTAACCGTAGCAACCTGCACGTTATTGTCACAACAAAGCGGTGAAGCGCTAGCAATAGATAATGCCTGGGAAATCGACAGTTCATTATTATATTACAGCGAAGCGGATGATCGCGTCGATGTGACGAAATTTGTCGCAAATGTTGGCGGCGACGTTTCTGATCGAGACCGAGTAACCATTCAATTAGTTCTGGACACAATGTCAGGCTCAACGCCTTCTGGTGCCGTTAAAACTAGCGGTGGTAGCAATACAGTAAGTGGCGCTTCTGGCGGTGGCGGCACCGGGGTTTCAGACCCAAACGCAAGCGCATTAGCCAATTTTGACGATACACGCTCCGCAAGCAGCATTAACTGGGCACACCTTTATGATAATAACTGGTCAGTCAACTATAGCGGAGCGGTATCAGTAGAAAACGATTATCGTTCTTTTAGTGGTGCAGCAACGGTTAGTAAGGAAACTGATAAAAAAGATTACCTCTTCACTTTAGGCCTGGCAGCCACACATGATGAAATGTTCCGTGTAGGCGCCGGTGACACGCCTGTACCCTTATCACAAATTGCAGATAACGAGGTCGCTGGAGAAGGCGAAAGAGATACCATCGATATTATTGCTGGTGTAACGAAAGTAATCAACCGCCGAACTGTTGGACAAATCAATCTCGCATACAGCATGTCTGATGGTTATCACACAGACCCATACAAGGTTTTTAGTGTTGTTGATAGAGATAGTAATCAACCGATTGCCGATTCCAGTTATTATGAGAGCAGACCAGGTGATAGAAAAAGAACAAGTATTACTTTCCTCATAAACCATCAACTGTATCCTAGCAACAACATTTTCCATGGTTCCTATCGTTACTATACTGATGATTGGGATGTTGATTCACATACGTTTGATTTTAATTACCGCTTTAACTTTGCCAATACAAACTATCTTGAACCCAGGATAAGATTGTACGCACAAAGCAAGGCTAATTTTTATCAGAATCAATTCTTTGTCGATGATGCTGGCGCTAGTGATCCTTCTGTTAATTTTCCTAAATATATCAGCGCGGACTATCGACTGGATGAGATGACAAGTATCACACCCGGAATCAGGTATGGTAAAGAGGTAGGTAATAATGGACATTTACGAGCAAGGCTTGAATATATGTACCAATCCTTTGAAAATTCAGAGTTTGACACTAATAAAGCGATTATCTTTCAGATTGCTTATAGTAAAAAATTCTAAACTAACAAACCATTCGCGCTTAGCTAACCTGATAGCAGGATCGACCAAGTAAATATATCAGACATAAAAAAACTCCGCATTAAATGCGGAGTTTTTTTATGTCTAATATGAATAGAAGTTATACAAACAAATCTGGCTCTCCAGGTTGTGTTTCATCAATGGCAGGCACACCTGCTGGATTCAATTCATCATCAGCCGTTAATATTTCTGGATTCTGCACACCAAAATAAGAAAAAACAGTGGATGCAACTGACATTGGTTCAACTTCATAACTGCCAGGCGCAGGCTCAGTCACCTGGTTATTTGTACCAGGATCACCCACTCTCACTGTGCTACCTACCACCTTGCCCAGCTCTCTAACGTTATTTGCATTTGCAGCACTAGTCACACCTGCACCACCGAAGGTAAATAAATTTTGATTATTACCATGATCCCAACCCTGATTACCATTCAAGTTTACACGGCGACCAAAATCACCAAATAAATTTATGACTATATTATCGGTGGTTGTTCTAG
>Ga0209633_10005477_pt1 | contig 11122 bp, 8 predicted proteins | sample Cruoilmetagenom1_FD_187290 | JGI IMG/M metagenome (GOLD analysis project Ga0209633, IMG submission 187290) | Oil polluted marine microbial communities from Coal Oil Point, Santa Barbara, California, USA - Sample 1 (SPAdes) (version 2) | ecosystem: Environmental > Aquatic > Marine > Oil seeps ... | reverse complement strand
TTTTTTTGTAAATTTGCAATGCATGCATAAGATTATTTAAAAGATGAATTTAAAAGACACAATAGATTTCCATGTTAAAGGTACTTGGCACTCTTTAACAAAAATGTATAATAGAATAGCAGCAAAACATGATACATCTCAAACCGTAGCATATATTCTTGTTCACATAGACAAAGAAGGAACACCCGCAACTCAAATTGCACAAAGGCTTGGGATGGAAGCAACAAGTTTAAGTCGGGTGATTAAAAATATGGAGCAACGAAAACTTATATTTAAAGAAGTTGATGAACTTGATAAAAGAGTAATGAAAATTTTTCTTACAGAGGATGGCTTAAAAAAGAGAAAACTTGTAAAAAAAATACTTATTGATTTCAACAAAAAGCTTTGTGCTAAAATATCAAAAAAAGAAATGAAAATTTTTCACAAAGTAATAAATACAATTAATGAATTAGCTAATCAAGAAAAATAGAACATTAATAACAAATATTCAATAATAAATAATCAATAAATTATGGCAAGAAGAATTAAAAAAGTAGCAGTTCTCGGTTCAGGAGTAATGGGCTCAGGAATAGCTTGTCATTTTGCGAATATCGGTCTCGAAGTATTATTAATCGACATCGTGCCACGCGAACTGACTGAAGCTGAAAAAGCTAAAGGGTTGACTCTCGAAAACAAAACTGTGCGAAATCGCATTGTAGATAGTGCATTAAAAGTTGCACTAAAATCAAAACCATCACCAATTTACAGGCAGGAATTTTCTAAACGTATTACAACTGGTAATTTTGATGATGATTTAAAAGATATCGCAACATGCGATTGGATTATCGAAGTTGTAATTGAAAGACTTGATATCAAGCAACAAGTGTTTGCTAATGTTGAAAAATTCCGAAAAAAAGGAACAATAATAAGTTCTAACACATCAGGTATTTCAATTGAAAAAATGATTGAAGGACGTAGCGAAGATTTCCAAAAACATTTTTGCGGAACACACTTTTTTAATCCTCCACGATATTTAAAATTGTTTGAAATTATTCCTTCAACAAAAACAGATCCTGAAGTTATTTCATTTTTGGGTGATTATGCTCGTCGTTTCTTAGGCAAAACAACGGTTCATGCTCAAGACACACCTGCATTTATAGCAAATCGTATTGGTACGTTTTCAATTATGTATCTTTTCAATAATGTGAAAAACTACGGTTTAAATATTACTGAAATTGACAAATTAACGGGAACGCTTATCGGACGTGCAAAATCAGCAACTTTTAGAACAGCTGATGTTGTAGGATTAGATACTTTGGTTCACGTTGCAAACGGAATAAAAGATAGTACAAAAGATGAAGGTAATGAGTTTTTTGCAATTCCTGATTATGTTCAGAAAATGTTGGATAATAATTGGTTAGGTTCAAAAACAAAGAAAGGTTTTTCAACGAAAGTTATGCTTGACGGCAAAAAAACATTCCCAACTCTTGATTTCGAGACAATGGAATATACCGTTGATGCACGACCAAAATTTAAAGCTTTAGAAAAAACAAAAGGAGTTGAAAATATTGGTAAACGTATCAAAATTTTGATATCTGATAAAGATAAAGTTGGTAATTTTATGCGTGATAGTTTTTATGCACTTTTCTGGTATTCTTCAAATCGTATTCCTGAAATTACAGATGCACTTTACAAAGTTGATGATGCACTTAATGCAGGTTTCGGTTGGAAACTCGGACCATTCACAACTTGGGACGCAATAGGTGTTGAAGAAAGTGTAAAAGCAATGGAAGAAGCTAACAAAAAACCTGCACAATGGGTTTATGAAATGCTTGAAAGTGGTGCAAAATCATTCTACAAAGTTGAAGGCGGACGTAAGTTATATTATGATATTCCAACAAAATCTTACAAAGTAATTCCTGGAAGTGAAGATATAATTTCACTTGACGTTTTACGTGAAACAAATGTTGTTTATACAAATGAAGAAGCAACAATATTTGATATTGGTGATGGCGTTCTAAATGTAGAATTCCACTCAAAAATGAACGTTATAGGCGGAGGAACTTTGCAAGCACTTAATAAAGCCATTGATTTGGCAGAAGTTGATTATAAGGCAGTTGTAATTTCAAATGAAGCCGACCATTTCTCTGCCGGAGCAAATGTTGGAATGATTTTTATGATGGCTGTTGAACAAGAGTGGGATGAACTAAATTACTCAATTCAAATGTTCCAAAATACTATGATGCGACTTCGTTATTCCTCAATACCAGTTATTGCTTGCCCTCACGGAATGGCACTTGGTGGGGGTTGTGAACTTTCAATGCATTCTGATAAAGTTATTGCTCATGCAGAAACTTATATGGGACTTGTTGAGTTTGGCGTTGGTGTTATACCTGGCGGTGGTGGAACAAAAGAATTTGCTTTACGCTTAGGTGATGAAATTAGAGAAGGCGATATTCGTAACAATCAATATTTAAACCGTTACTTAACAATTGGGCAAGCAAAAGTTTCAACTTCAGCTTATGAAGCATTTGACTTAGGATACTTGCGTGAAGGTATTGATGAAGTTATTATGAGTTCTGTCGATCAACTTTCTTACGCTAAAAAAGTTGCTTTACAGATGCATGAAAAAGGTTATTCGCAACCTGCACCACGTAACAATGTAAAAGTTCTTGGTAAAGAAGTTCACGGAATGTTCCTTGTTGGGGCAGACAGCTTTACACAAGGCGGTTATATGAGTGAACACGATAAGCTTATTGCAGAAAAACTTGGTTTTGTTATGGCTGGTGGAAACATCTCACAAGCAATGACTGAAGTTTCAGAACAATACTTATTGAAACTCGAACGTGAAGCATTTATTCAACTTTGTATGCAAAAGAAAACACTTGAACGTATGCAGAGTTTGATTACGAAAGGGAAAATACTTAGAAATTAGATATAAGAAATGAGACATTAGATTTGAGACAATTGTATTCAAGCTAAAATCTCTTAAATCATATTGTTAAGTTATTATAATAAAAAAGAATAAATAAATTAGATGCGATGTTTGACAGAGGCAAAAACCTCAAATCTCAAATTTCAAATCTCAAATCTCAGATAAAAATGGAAGCATATATAGTAGGCGGTTACAGGTCAGCAATAGGCAAAGCTCCAAGAGGCAAGTTCAGATTTACTCGCCCCGATGATATAGCAGTTGCCGTTGTAAGACACCTAATGAATGATTTTCCGCAAATAGAAAAATCAAAAATTGATGATATAGTAGTTGGAAACGCATTCCCAGAAGCTGAAAGTGGTTTAAACATGGGTAGAATGATTTCAATTATGAGTATGGACAGTATTGAAGTTCCAGGCTCAACAGTAAACAGATATTGTGCATCAGGATTAGAAAGTATTGCTATTGCAACAGCAAAAATACGTGCAGGAATGGCTGATATGATTATTGCTGGCGGTGCAGAATCAATGTCTATGATTGCTATGGGAGGTTGGCGTTCTCTGCCTAATCCAACTGTTGCAAAAACACACCCTGATTGGTGGCACGGAATGGGTTTAACTGCAGAAGCCGTTGTAACAGAGTATGGTATGACGAGAGAAGACCAAGATAAGTTTTCTTTAAAATCTCATGAAAAAGCTTTAAAAGCTCAAGCAGAAGGTAAATTCGATAGCCAAATTGTACCAATTGAAGTTACAGAGGATTATTTTGCAGACGGAAAGCAACAAACTCGCAAATACACTGTAAACAAAGATGAAGGACCCAGAAAATCAAACATTGAAGGTTTAGCAAGACTAAAAGGTGTATTTAAGCAAGGCGGAACAGTTACAGCAGGTAATTCATCACAAATGTCAGACGGAGCAGCTTTTGTTTTAGTTGTTTCAGAAAAAATGTTAAAACAATATAATCTTACTCCAATTGCAAGATTAGTTGATTATCAGGTGGCAGGTGTAGAACCATATAAAATGGGTGTAGGTCCAATTGCTGCAATTCCAAAAGTATTAAAACACGCAGGAATGAGTATGAACCAAATTGAACAATTTGAATTAAATGAAGCTTTTGCATCACAATCAATTGCAGTAATTAATGAATTAGGATTAAATCCTGATATTGTAAATGTAAATGGTGGTGCAATTGCAATGGGACATCCACTTGGAGCAACAGGAGCAAAACTTACTGTACAAATTCTTAATGAAATGAAATTGAGAAAACAAAAATATGGTATGGTTACAATGTGTATTGGAACTGGACAAGGAGGAGCAGGAATATTTGAGAGGTTATAGACCATAGTAAATAGATATTAGACGTTAGATTTTCCCATGACGTATATATCTATTATTTATTTTAAACATCTTATAACAATTATAATAAGTTAAATAATATTAGACAAAGTACTAACATCTAATGTCTAATATCTAATATCTAAAAATAATGGAAAATAAAATAATAAAAGGAGGAGAATTTTTAGTAAAGGAGACTAAGTGTGAAGATATATTCATACCTGAAGAATTTAACGAAGAACAAATGATGATGGCACAAATGTGTCGTGATTTTGTTGATACAAAAGTATTACCAAAAATTAATGATTTAGATAAGCATGACAGACCATTGCTTACTAAATTAGTGAAAGATGCAGGAGAACTTGGTTTGCTCGGTATTTCTTTGCCTGAAGAATATGAAGGTTTCGGACAAAATTTTGTAACTTCAATGAAGACAGTTGAAGAAATTGGGCGTGCATTTTCGTATGCCGTAGCATTTTCAGCTCACACGGGAATTGGAACTTTGCCAATTTTATATTATGGAAATAAAGAGCAAAAAGATAAATATCTTCCGAAACTTGCAACAGGTGCATTTATTGGTGCATACTGTTTAACAGAACCAGGAGCGGGTTCAGATCCAAATTCAGGAAAATCAAAAGCAATTTTAACTGAAGACGGAAAACATTACAACCTTAATGGCGTAAAAATGTGGATTACAAACGGCGGGATTGCCGATATACACATTGTGTTTGCTAAAATTGAAGATGATAAAAATCTTTCAGCATTTATTGTTGAAAGCAAATGGGACGGAATTACACTTGGTGCTGAAGAAGAAAAAATGGGAATTAGAGGTTCTTCAACTATTCAAGTATATTATGAAGATGTGAAAATTCCAGCAGAAAATCTTTTAGGAGATAGAAATGGAGGATTTAAAATTGCTCTTAATATTTTAAATCTTGGTCGTATTAAACTTGGTGGAGCATGTATTGGTGCATCGAAAGGTGTAATTACAAGTTCAGTAAGTTATGCTACTGAAAGAAAACAATTTAAAACTCCTATAGCACAGTTTGGAGCAATAAAACATAAGTTGGCAGAAATGGCAATTAGAACTTATGCTACAGAATCTTTGGTGTATCGTACAAGTCGCAATATTACACAAATGACAGAGCAATATATTGCAGATGGAATGGATAAAGATGCAGCTACTTTAGAAGGACTGCGTCAATACGCTATTGAAGCATCTATTGCAAAAGTATATGGTTCGGAAGTACTTGATTATGTGGTTGATGAAGGTGTTCAGATTTATGGAGGAATGGGATATTCTGCTGAAACTGATGTTGAAAGAGCTTATAGAGATTCTCGTATTAATAGAATTTTTGAGGGAACAAACGAAATTAACCGTATGGTTATGGTTGGTGAACTTTTAAAAAGAGCTTTTAAAGGTGAAATTGACATTTTAAAACCTGCAATGGAAGTTGGAAAAGAACTTATGGGTATTCCTGACTTTGGAGATACTACACAAGATTATTTTGAACTTAAAAAGGCAGCATTAGTAAACTTTAAGAAAGCAATTTTAATGGTTGCAGGTGCAGCAGCTCAAAAATATCAAGATAAATTGCAAAATGAACAAGAACTTCTTTTTATTGCTGCCGATATGCTTATGCTTACTTATGCAGCAGAATCATTTATGCTTAGAGTTGAAAAACTTGAAGGTATGAAAGGTGCTGAAAAAGTTGAACTTCAAAAACTTATGCTTGATGTTCATTTTTATGATGCAGCAGCAGCAATTAAGAAATTTGGTGATGATGCACTTCATTCATTTGCAGAGGGAAACGAAAAAATGGGAATGCTAATGGGCATGAAACGTTTTACAAAAGTTGACGGAGTAAATGTGATTGCAGCAAGACGCAAAATTGCAGATAAAATTATTGAGGAAAATAAATATCCATTTTAATAAGACTTTCATTCATTAAATAGAACGTCTATTTAAATAAACTAATTATTAGGTACAGGATTAGTTAGGTTTTAAAAACCTAGTTGGTCTGATTTAAAAATGAGCAAACGATATAATAATAATTGTTTGCTTGTTTTTTACTATTATATTTGCAAAAACTCTGTAAGCTGAGCTTGTCGAAGCTGATTTTGCAAAAAGAGAGAATACCCGACTTCTACAAGCTTAGTCTCCAGAAAGCCATTAAACCAAAATTTAATTTAAAAATATGAGAAATTTAATAAGCATTATTTTCCTACTTGCAAATATGAGTTTATTTGCTCAATACACAGATATCCCTGACAACAATTTTGAACAAGCCCTCTTTGATTTAAGTTATGACGATGTGTTAGGTGACAATCAGGTACTTACAGCAAATATTAGTAGTATTTCAACTTTATCAATATCGTATAAAAATATTAATGATTTAACAGGAATTGAAGATTTTACGGCTTTATCTAAATTATTTTGTAATGGAAATGCTATTACAAACCTTGATGTTTCTTCAAATATAAATCTAACAGAATTAGATTGTCATTCAAATGACATAGCAAATTTAAATATTTCAGGAATTAATTTAACAAATTTAAATTGTAGAAGCAATGAATTAATAAATCTAGATATTTCTGAAAATACCAACTTGACAGAATTATTTTGTTATTCTAATAATTTAACAAGTCTTGATGTTTCTTCAAATACAAATATTTCAAATTTAAATTGCAGAAACAATCAAATAACAAGTCTTGATATATCTTCAAACATAAACTTATTTGAATTAAATTGCAATATGAATCAATTAACTAGTATAAATATTACTGGGTGTACAAATCTAAATAATCTTCAATGTGATTGGAATAGTATAACAGAATTAGATTTATATACAAATATATCTTTAACAAATATTAGTTGTATTAACAATAATAGCTTAACATTATTAAATATTAAAAATGGGAATAATAATATTATCACAGATTTTTATGCAAATAATAACCCCAATCTAACATGCATCTTTGTTGATGACGCAGCATGGAGTACAACAAATTGGACAAATGTTGATGTAGCTTCGACATTCGTGGAAACCCAAACTGAATGCGATGCTTTAGATATAAATGATATTACAAACAATAATTTCTCAATATATCCAAACCCAACAAAAGACAATTTTAGTATTAATACAAATAATAAAATTGAGAATATTAAAGTTTATGATGTTTTTGGTAAATTAATAAAATCATATAATAAACAAGCTAGTTATTCAGTTTCTGATTTAGTAGATGGAGTATATTTAATTCATATTAAAAATGAAGAAGGTATTCAAATTTCCAGATTAATTATTGAATAAAATTTTAATAAAATGACAAAAACAATATCAATAAAAACACAAGAAATAATTAACACTTATACACACCTTTTTGGTGTTGGCTTAAGTATTACAGCATTAGTTGTAATGATTGTGCGTGCTTCTTTATACGGAAGTGCAATATCAATTGTTAGTGCAGCAATATTTGGTGCAAGTTTAATTGTAATGTATTTAGCATCAACTTTATATCATGCGGCAAAAAATGTTCGTACGAAAGTTAAGCTTAATAAATTTGATCATTCTGCAATATATGTTTTAATAGCTGGAACTTATACACCTTTCACAATTGTTACATTACAAGGAGGCTGGGGCTGGAGTATTTTTGGTGTTCAATGGGGACTTGCAATTGTCGGGATTTTATATAAAGTATTTTGGTATAATCCTAAATATAAAGCTATCTCAGCTTATGCGTATATCGCAATGGGAGTTATGATGCTTATTGCTATAAAACCATTGTATGAAGTACTTCCTGTTGGTGGACTTATTTGGTTAGGAATTGGGGGAATAATTTATATTGTAGGTGTGTATTTCTATCTTTCTAAAAAAATACCATTGGCTCATGGAATTTGGCATTTGTTTGTTCTTGGTGGCAGTATTGCTCATTTTATAGCTATTTATGAATTTGTGTTACCTAATTTAAACTTATAAAATAATGGACAAATCAGAACAATTCAGAAAAATTGTAAAAAGTAAGTTTAAGTTTAGATTGTTTATGCTAAAAAATCTACCCTCTGCATTTTTTTCAGGTATAAAGGTTGCTAAAATATCAGAAGAAAAAGCTATTGTTAGTATTCCTTTTAAATTTTTAACACAAAACCCGTTTAAATCCGTTTATTTTGCTTCGCAAGCAATGGCGGCAGAACTTTCTACTGGAGTTTTGGCTCTTTCTCATGTTCATAAAAGAAATCCGAGAGTTTCGATGTTAGTTTTTAATATGCGGGCAAATTTTACTAAAAAAGCTACTTCAAAAATATTTTTTACTTGTGAAGATGGGCTAAAAATAAAGAATGCAGTTGAAGAGAGCATAAAAACAGGAGAGGGTGTTACTGTTGAAGCAAAATCGACAGGTAAAAATAAAGATGGAGATATTGTTTCAGAATTTTATTTTACTTGGACTTTTAAACCTGTATCAAAAAAATAAAAGTTGTTTTTGGAATATTATTTTATCTTAATTAGTTATAAAAATAGTTAAAACGATTATAATAAATATCTATAATTTCAACCCACGGCCTAAGTCGTGGGCTGAATTATTTTTAATTTTCAAGAACATCGTCAATAAGTAAAGTCATAACTTCTTTAATTGTCATCCCAGCTTTACGTATCATTTGTGGAACAAGACTTTCTTCTGTCATACCTGGAATTGTATTTGCTTCTAAAAACCAAAATTCATTATCTTTTAAAATATAATCCATACGCACAATGCCTTTACAATTTAGGGCATCATAAAGTTCAGAAGTTATATTTTGACATTTTTCTGTTAATTCATCTGAAATTCTTGCAGGAATAATTTCTTCAGAAAAATTAGGATCATACTTTGCCTGATAATCAAAGAATTCATTTTTAGGAATAATCTCGACCAGAGGTAATTTAAATTCATTTTCTTTAGTTTTAAAAATTCCACACTGAATTTCATCACCTTTTATAAATTCTTCAATAATAACTTCGTTACTCTCTTTAAAAGCCTCTTCAATTGCTTTTTGTAAATCTTCTTTTTTCTTAACTTTAGTTATTCCAAAACTTGAACCTCCTGCATTTGGTTTTACAAAACATGGCAGACCTAATTCTTCAATAATTTCATCTTCATTAGTTGTAGTTCCTTTTCTTATAAGTGCTGATTTTGCAATGTTTACTATGTTAAAATTATTAAGGAAGGTATTGCAATAAAATTTGCTAAAAGTTAAAGATGATGCAAGTACACCACTTCCAATATATGGCATTCCAATCATGTCAAAGTATGCTTGTAAAAGTCCATCTTCTCCAGGAGTTCCATGTATCGCAGAAACAATAAGTTCAAATTTTTCTTTTTGCCCTCTGTCGGTAAAACTAAAATCATTTTTATGAATTATTAATCCGCAATTTAAGTTATTTATCAGTGTCCACTCACTGCCTTTAATTTGGACAGTATAAACATTAAATTTTTCTTTATCAATCTCATTTGCAATAGATTCTGCTGATTTTAAAGATATGAAAAATTCTGACGAATTTCCTCCTGCAAGTACTGCTATATTTTTTTTTGTCATTGTTTTTAGTCGAAAGTTTTTAAAATATAAAGTGTAAAGTTAATATTAATATTTTATTTTTTTAATGAAGTTATTAGCAGACTAAAAGTATTTGCATAAGTGTTTACTTATTTGCAATATTTTCCTTATATGCTATAATACACAATATTAATAACTGGTTTTTGTTTTCATTATATTCCACACCATTGGTGCTTGAGATAAGTTTGCTTTTTATGAACAAGGCTTTTAATTTTTACACCTTTGATGCTATATTTTTAACACACATTATGCAATAAATTCTATTACATTAATACGGGTTTATCTTAAACTTTTATTACACAATAGTTCGTTATATTTGTGCAAATATCTAAAAATCATAACTTTAATAAATTTTTCAAACTTACATATTATGCTGATAATTAATATGTTGCGGCTTTAAAAAGTTAAAATCTGACAAGGTTTAATGAACTGTTATTAAAATCATAGTATCCTAAACCCAACACTAATTTTAAAAAATTCACGGTAATATTTAAAGTTAGTTTTGCAATCATAAATATTGTTAATAAAATATTTTCTAAATCCTATAATATCTTTACTTCTAGAATAAACCAAGTTAAACATAAACGATTTTCCGTTATATCCAAAAGCTATTTTACCTCCATAAAATAGAGACAACCAAGGACTAAAATGTGTTCGATTAGATGTATCAATTTTAAACCATTTAAACTGAAAATTTGGACCTGCTTGCATAGTTGCTGCAATGCTAAAATATTTCTTTATAATAAATCCATAGCCTATTCCTGGTGCCACCTTAAAAGAAATAGATTTTAAAGAATATAAATCTGAAGTTCTTGGAAAATATCTTTGTTGTGATGGCAAAACCAAAGACTCTCCAATATCATTCTCAATACTATTGTAATTTGCACCCATCAAAAACATAAAGGAACCTGCACTGTTCTTTTGCCTTTCTGTTTGTTCAAATGCAGCATTTAAAGAAAAACTTTGGTTTACAATAAAATTAGTTGAAAATCCGATATTATTTAACTTAATATCTGGTCTAATTATAAAGGCATTATCAACTCCTTTTTTATACATATCGTCAAATATTCCGTATCTGTCTAACGTATCAAGATACAAGCCGCTATATCGTATCCAAAAAAATTGAAGACCAAAAGTTCTTCTTTGAAGATTAAAGATTAGGTTTGTTGCTTTTGTTTTACCAAAATCTTCAGCTTGAGGAAGTGCATGCACATAAGCCAATGTAAAATTCTTAATTGTTAACTTCCCTCCAACACTTCCAACTATGTTGGGTTTATATTTCATTTC
>Ga0209633_10005476_pt1 | contig 11123 bp, 7 predicted proteins | sample Cruoilmetagenom1_FD_187290 | JGI IMG/M metagenome (GOLD analysis project Ga0209633, IMG submission 187290) | Oil polluted marine microbial communities from Coal Oil Point, Santa Barbara, California, USA - Sample 1 (SPAdes) (version 2) | ecosystem: Environmental > Aquatic > Marine > Oil seeps ... | reverse complement strand
TCTCTCTGCGTCCTTGACGTCTTTGCGGTGAGAAATTCTTAGAACTGGCTACAGGGCAAGGGAAAAGAAAAAGTCGTGCCCAAATTCGGCTTTGACTGCACCTCAAGCGAACTATTGTGCAACTGCATAATACGCCTGGCGATGGCCAGACCAAACGTCAGAGTCACTTTCTTATCACGCCGATTAATTTTAAAAAACATTTTTACCGCAAAGACGCAAAGGACGCCAAGTTTAATAAATATGTTGCAATGCAATATTGACTCTGACTTGTTCCATCTCAGTGGTTAGCATTTTTAAGTATCTCTCTGCGTCCTTGGCGTCTTTGCGGTGAGAAATTCTTGGAACTGCCTACAGGGCAAGGGAAAAAGAAAAAGTCGTTCCCAGATTCGGTTTGGAATTCACCTCGATCGAACTGTTATGCAGCTGCATAATACGCCTGGCGATGGCCAGACCAAGCCCGGTGCCATCCAGATTGCGATGTTTTTCGACACGATAAAAACGTTCAAAGATATGCGGGATGTCCTCGGCGGCTATACCCTGACCGGTATCAGTAATTTGTGTGGTGATGGTTTTGTCACCAATTAATAACGATACCGCCACCTGTCCACCGTCTGGCGTATATTTGATTGCGTTTTCGATCAGGTTTTCCAGGACCCGTTGTATCAGGCCAATGTCTGCCGAGACAAAACTGGGGTGGGTCGAGATAACGCTAGAGAGTTGCAGGCCTTTTTTTTCCGCCTCCAGACGGAATTTCTGACAGACATCCTGTACCAGTTCCCCCATGGAAAAGGGCTCATAGTGCAGGCGCGCATCCTGATTCTCCAGGGTCGATAGTTCAAATAATTCCGAGATCAGCTTACGCAGGCGTTCGCTATGCTTATAGGCAATGTCGATATATTCAAGTTGCTGTGCATCACTGAGTTGGTCGGCCTTTAACTTGAGTGTCTCCAGATAACCCTGCAACGAGGCCAGTGGCGTGCGCAGGTCATGTGAGACGTTGGCCACCATCTCACGGCGAGAGGCATCATTGTGTTGCAGCAACTTGACCTGATGGATAATCCGCTCCGACATTTCCCGGAAGGTCGAACCCAGCTGATCGATCTCATCACCACCACGGCCATCAAAACGGTCGATATGCTCAATGTCCTGCTGAAAATCACTTTGCTTGAAGCGCTCCATACTGCCAGCCAGCTGATGGACGCGGCGGGTAATGTGACGTAACACCATAAAGCCCGCGATCAGGGCCACCAGTAAACTCACTACCACAGCGGCAACCCACAGACGCAGGATATAGCTGGAGCGCAACACCTCGATCACCGAATCATAGGCCTGCCCGCCCAATACTATATATAAGTAGCCCTGCAGTTTTTGCTTTTCGTAAATGGGTGCCGCCGAGAAGACCTTGTCACGCGTAAGGTCGCGCGGGTCGTTGCCGAGAACCAGGTAGTGCTGATTTTTATCAAGAAACTTTTTTACCGGTGCCAAATCAATACGCTGCCGTTTCACCACGCCCTCCGGTGCGGAATAGGCCAGCAGATTTCCCTGCGTATCGACCAGGTAGACCTCAATCACCGGGTTGACCATCATCAGCCCCATGAATACCGATTGCATGGCCTCGTGATTAACCTGGGTGTTGAGCATGAGTTTCTTTTCTTTGACTATATTCTCCGCCAGATTCTGATTTAATTTTTGATTCAGCTCCTGCAAAAACATTGGTGCCGTCCACAGGGCAAAACCGATAAAGCTGGCCGACATCAATAGCAACAGGCCAAACAGGGTTAGCATAAGTTTGGTGGAGAGGCGTTTAAACATATTTTACGCTAGGCCTATGTTGCCGAGGTCAGGCTACTGGATTTATGCCATCAGGGCATCATTGAATTTATAACCGACACCCCAAACGGTGAGAATGTATTCCGGGTGTGCCGGGTCGGTTTCGATCTTGCCGCGCAGGCGGTTGATGTGCGAATTGACCGTGTGTTCATAACCCTCATGGCCATAGCCCCACACCAGGTCCAGCAACTGAGCCCGCGAATAGACCCGACCGGGATGGTAGACAAACTGCATTAACAGCTCAAATTCTTTTGCCGTGAGATCGACGTAACGCTCACCAAGCATGACCTTGCGCTTTTCAATATCAATACTCAGTTCGCCAAATTTTTGGGTGATCTTCTCCTCGACTGACTCCCCGCCCATGGCCTCGACCCGGCGGAACAGCGCCTTGACCCGGGCCATCAGCTCACGAATGCTAAACGGTTTGGTGACATAGTCATCTGCCCCCACCTCCAGACCCAGGACCCGATCCAGCTCGGCGGACTTGGAGGTCAACATGAGTACAGGGGTGTAGTCCGACTGTTTGCGGATGCGGCGACAGATCTCCAGACCATCCATGCCCGGCAGCATCAGGTCGAGAATAATCAGGTCAAAGCGTTTGGCCTCGGCCTGTTGCAAACCCTCGTTACCATTGGCGGCATGAATGACATGGCACTGCATATCGGTCAAATGCATCTTGACCAGATTGGCAATGTCCTGCTGGTCTTCGACGATCAAAACATTCTTCATTAACATGTACCAAAGTATAGGCAGGAGGTTTCACGAAACTGTCACAAACAGGACAAGGCATTTTCTGTCTCATGGCAATATTAAATAATGCTAATCAAGATATTGAAAAATATAGCAAATTATATGGACTTTGTAGCCTGTCACTGCCCGCTTTTTGCGAAAAAAAAGTAGCCTTTTTTTTTAGGCTGAAGTAAAGTTTAAAGCAACTGTGGTCTGTGCAGCAGCGGTTTGCTGGTACGTCTTCACGCTTGCCAGGAACTCGGTACACGCCCGCAGTCGTTGCGTGTTTTATTTTGATAAGGTAAGTGTTATGGCAACAGGTACAGTTAAGTGGTTCAATGAGTCAAAAGGCTTCGGTTTCCTTTCACAGGATAATGGTGGCAAAGACGTTTTCGTTCACTTCAGCGCTATTCAAGGCGATGGTTTTCGTACTCTCAAGGAAAACCAGGCGGTCACTTTCGACGTTGAAGATGGCCCCAAAGGTCCACAGGCCAGCAACGTCGTGCCTCAGTAATCGAGAGTTAGCCACACTCCCTATTAGCTGATAAAACAAAAAAACCCTGCTGCGGCAGGGTTCTTTGTGTTTACTTTTTTGCCTTTTCTTTACTGGCGCGTCTGTCTTTTGGCTTTTTCTTTTTGCCGCTGGCCTTTTTCCTGGCCGTTCTCGGTTTGCGATCGAGTTTGCCGGGGCCGTCAACTTTCGACTTGCGCAGGGTACCTTCTTTACGCACCGGCCCGGCCTTATCGCCACGGGGTGACTTGTCATCCAGGCGTGAAATATTCAGTGGCTGACTGGCCACCCAGATCTTGCGTAGGGTGCGAATCACCTCAGCGGATAAATCCCTGGGCAGGTCCACGGTACTGTAGTCATCGTAAATCTTGATATGGCCAATATACTGGCTATCGATGCCCGCCTCATTGGCAATGGCGCCGACAATATTGCCCGGTTTGACGCCATGATCCTGGCCGACCTCGATACGATAGCGCTGCATGTCCGCCTCATTCTGGCGTGTATCGCGGCGGCGTTTATCCCGCGGTTCGGCGCGATCTCCACGATCTCTAGGGGTATTACGCTCCTGATATTTATCGCGCGACGGGCGCTGTTCTTTCTGTGCCGACAGCAACAAGGGTTCATCCCCCTGCAACAGCCTGGCAAGCGCGGCGGCGATTTCCAGTGCCGGTATATTGTGTTCGTGTTGAAACTGTTCCAGTAACTGGTAGTAAAAACCCAGTTCCTCGGTCGCCAGGGTATCGCTAATGCGTTGTTTGAAATCGGCGACGCGCTTGTCATTAATGACCTCGGTAGAAGGCAGCTCCATAGCTTCAATTTTCTGCCGGGTCGATTTCTCAATCGCCGCCAGCAGGCGTCTTTCCCTTGGTGCGACAAACAAAATGGCATTACCCGAGCGCCCGGCGCGGCCGGTACGGCCAATGCGGTGGACATAAGCCTCGGGATCGTAAGGGATGTCGTAATTGATGACGTGACTGATGCGCTCCACATCCAGACCACGGGCGGCAACATCGGTGGCCACCAGAATATCGATCTTGCCGGACTTCAGTTGCCCAATAGTACGCTCGCGCAGGTTTTGCACGATGTCGCCGTTGAGGGCCGCCGTGGAATAGCCGCGAGCCTCCAGCTTTTCGGCCAGCTCCGTGGTCGCGGTCTTGGTGCGCACGAAAATAATCATGGCATCGAAGGCCTCGGCCTCAAGGATACGGCTCAGGGCATCGAGCTTGTGCAGGCCGCTGACCATCCAGTAGCGCTGGCGTATGGTGCTGGCGGTCATGGTGGTGACCTTGATAGTGATCTCTTGTGGCTCGTGCAAATGCTTCTGCGCAATACGGCGGATCACCGACGGCATGGTGGCGGAGAACAGGGCAATCTGGCGAGTCTTGGGGATTTGTTCCAGCACCCACTCGACGTCATCGATAAACCCCATGCGCAACATCTCATCGGCCTCATCCAGCACCAGGGTCGTGAGGCCCTCCAGCTTAAGGGTGCCCCGGCGCATGTGATCCATGACCCGGCCCGGTGTGCCGACGACAACGTGGACGCCGCGCTGCAAAAGCTGAACCTGACGACGGTGGTCCTGGCCGCCGTAGATGGGCACCACATGGAAACCCTTCAATTTCGCCGCATAGCGCTGGAAGGCCTCCGCCACCTGGATCGCCAGCTCACGGGTTGGCGCCAGCACCAATACCTGAGGTAATTTCTTTTTAAGGTCAATCTGTGACAGCAGTGGCAGCGCAAAGGCCGCCGTCTTGCCAGTTCCGGTCTGGGCCTGACCCAGTACATCCTTACCCGCTAATAAAAGGGGGATTGTCGCGGCCTGAATCGGCGATGGTGTCTCGTAGCCCACCTCATCCAGGGTCTGTAAAAGGGGTTCAATAAGGTTGAGCTCACGAAAACTCGTGGTCACATCGTTGCTTGCTGACATGGTAAGTACCTGTAACTGACCGGGACGATGGTAACACCGAGCGGTGGATGGAAAAATTCATGAAACGAATAGGGGGCGTAGTATACCCTTACTTAGTGGGGTTTGCATTGACTATTTTTTGGGCAGCGCCCAGGGTTGAGCTGCTGATTCTGCGTCCGACTGGCCTATGCTGAGAGAAAGGTACACAAGCCATGCAGAGCCCCTTTAAAGTCGAATTTGTCAGTTGGCACAGGATTGTGCATTTATGCTATCTGCTGGCGAGGAAGGTCGAAGCCGATCACTATCAACCCGATCTGGTCATCGCCATAGCCCGCGGTGGTTATGTCCCTGCCCGGTTGATCTGCGACTATCTCGATATTTATAACCTCACCAGCCTGCGCATTACCCACTACCTGGGCGGGACAGATAAATCCGAAGCAGCGAGATTATCCATCCCCCTTCACATCGATATCACAGATATGAAGGTGCTGCTGGTCGATGATGTCGATGATAGCGGCGATACCCTGCAACTGGCGCTGAGGCATATAAAAGGCCTCAAGCCGGCGGCAGTCAAAGTTGCCGTGCTACACCATAAACTAATCTCGACCATTAAACCGGATTACTACGCACAGAAAATTATTCAATGGCGCTGGTTAACCTATCCCTGGGCCGTGGTTGAAGATGTGCAGGGCTTTATCCGGAAAATGGACCCCAAACCGACCAATGTAACAGAGGCCATGGAGTATTTTGCTAAAACTTATCGGACGAAGATCCCGCTACAGGTGATGGAGCAGGTTTTCAGGAAAATGACATGACTATTTAGCTAGCTTCTATTTAGACGTTTTCGGCTACGTGGTTTGTTTTGATCAGCAACGGAGTTGCTGTATCCATAGTCATAGTCATGGCTAACGAAGAAGATCAGGTTCTCCACAATGATTCAAGATATAGAGGCGGGCTTTGTCCCGTAACGCTAACGCTAAGCGCCAGGAGTCATGCTGTAGCATTTCCGGTAGTTCCTCAGGCCTGATGACTTCACCTATGCTTATTGTAATTCTGCCACGCCGTGGGAACCAGGATCCTGAGCGTAACATCGAACGGGTGCCTCTGATGGCGATGGGTATCACTGGAATGTTTGCTTGCGCGGCGGTAACAAATGCACCCATATAAAAATTCTGCAGTCCCGGCGCCCGAGTAAAGGTGCCTTCGGGAAAAAAGAACAAGGATTGCTGGTGTTGCGCTGCCTTGGCAATTCGCTGTGCATCGATGAGTCCTTTTTCCTTATCAAACCGTTCAACATATTCCGCCTGCAGGCGATCCAGAAATAGCCGCACTGATAACTTGTTGCGCAACTCCACTTTTGCAACAAAACTGAATCCCCGAGGCATCGCCGCAAGCAGTGCATAACTATCAAGATAACTGACATGATTTGAAACATAGACACAGGCCTGGGCAGCAGGCGGCAAATTTTCTATTCCATTGAGGTCAATCCTTGTCCCGGTAGCAAGCGCGAGAAAGCGGGAAAACAGATGGATAATGCGCCAGCGCCAGCTCAGGCGTGGTGTCAGCATTACCAACAGCCAGGTAGTCACACCAAGCGCACCAAATAACGTCCATGAATAAGCAGCATAAAGTGTATTGCCAACCTTTTGCCGCAAACGCCGCCATTCCGGTAACAGGGAATGAACTGCCATATGAATGAATTGCAACCAAACCGCCTTCGACGTCCGGCCAAGTTCACCCTTCTCATACAGTTCCTTGCAGGCTGAACGTCGAATCTTGCCACTGGAGGTTTTGAGCACCGTATGCGGTGGGGCAAGGATGATTACATCCGCTGGCAAGCCGAGCAAGTCACTGGCGATGGTGTTGATTTTTTTCTGTATCGCGCCTGTCTTTTCAGTCTCGGTTTCCCGTGTTTCCGCCAGGACAACCAGCTGCTCTGATCCCGTATGTGGGTCGGTGGTACCAAACGCAGCCACACACCCCTTACGTACACCCGGAATATTGCCAACGGCTTCTTCGACTTCATGTGGGTAAATATTGCGACCAGCACGAATAATCAGATCCTTGCTGCGGCCGGTGATGAAGACCTCACCTTCAGCCACATAGGCCAGGTCACCTGAATTCAACCAGCCATCCGTGAACAGTGTTTTGGTCTCTTCCGGATTGCGATAATAACCGCTGGTAACCGAAGGCCCACGAAATTGTAGATAGCCTGCCTGCCGTTCCGGGAGTTCTCTGCCATCAGTATCAACAATGCGAATTTCGTGTCCCGCCAGAGGATGACCACAGCCGACGAAACACAAAGAATGTTCGTCACTCGCTTCAACCGGCAGGGCATTAACCGATTCGCTAAACGTCTCACGTTGTATGCAATCAATCCGCGGCTTGCGCTCAAGCGGCGGAAACACCAGTCCCACTGATGACTCGGCCAGACCATAAACCGGCAACATCGCTTCAGCACGGAAGCCAAACGGAGCAAAACGTGCGGTGAATCTTTCAATGGTATTGGGACTCACCGGCTCAGCACCATTAAATGCCAGACGTAAGGAACTCAAGTCCAGACCCTGAATATCCTCATCGGTAATGCGTTTCAGACATAGTTCATAACCAAAATTAGGGGAAGCGGATAAAGTGGCACGGTATTGATGAATGGCCCATAACCAGCGTTGCGGGCGCATCAAAAAAGATAAGGGTGACATCACCACCAGCACCACCGCAAAGTACAGACTACCCAACCATGCACCGATCAGACCCATATCATGATAGAGAGGTAGCCAGCTGATAAAGATGTCACTGGAATCCGCCTTTATCGCTTCGCCCATGGCACGAACATTGGTGAGCAAGTTGGCATGCGTCAGCACGACACCTTTCGGGTTGCCGGTACTCCCTGACGTGTACTGCAGGAAGGCAATATCCGATGCACTGATAGCAGGTGGTGAAAATGGCAACGTCTGTGAAGCAAGTTCATCAACCGTAACAACATCACGTAAACTGCCAACCTGTGATTTAAGTAAATGGGCAATCACCTTGGCCTCGGGCATACTGATCAGCATACTGGCTACGCAGTTGCTCAGTATGCCACTATGCCGAGTTAAATGATCCTCAAGTTGACTGCGACGCACCGGCGGATAGATTGGCACCGGAATGGCCCCCGCCAGCAAGATGGCATAGAAGCTGAAAAAATAATCCTTTCCGCTCGGTAACATGATGGCGATCGTTTCCCCGGGACGCACATCTTGTTGTTGAAGACCTGCGGCAACTCTTTCTGCGCCTTGCCAGAGTTCTTCGTAAGTCAGGGTATCCTCTTCACCTTCGTTGCCCAGAATTCGTATATGCAAGCGCCGGGGATGATGTTTTACATGCCAGTCCAGTACATCAATGAGCGTGGTCGCACTGGCAGGTAGCTGTTCAATTTTTGCTACTTCAAATTCAGTTATCGCTTTGGGTGCCTGTACCTCCATATGTTGTTGGGCAATGGTCAATGCGCGTAATATATCACGTACAGATTCGCTTTCCGCGAACACATGTTCAGGTAGAACAATTTTGAAATGTTTTTCCAGGCGAGAGATAAGTTCAACACGGCCAAGACTGTCCAGACCAAGATCCTTATCAAGCGTGCTGTCGAGATCCAGGAGTAGCGTTTTTGCCTTGATGGGGTGCACTTCAGCAACTAGTTCCTGGATCGTTGTTAATAAATCCGCAACGATTTTATCCAGTTCCTGTGGTGCGGTGGAATTCATGTCATATGTCCCCAGTTCTGCACCAAGTCGCGCAGTCCTCCTATAAACTTAGCACATCAGCACTGTATTGCAGCGATTATTCAATACGGGCATTACCTGCCGTATTGGGTTTATTCTACTAGTGGTCTAACAACTTAGTATTGATGGGTTCAGCATTTCTGTGGTGTTTCGCGACCAGGCGTCGTGCGCAGGCAATGGCCCCGTCCTTGTCAAGCATGGCAACACCGTCGCGGGACACCACAGAAGCGCCCGAAGGGTTGGCCTGTCAGCATCCATGCCAGCGTTCCGCCTCTCGCAAAGGACTATGGCCATTCGCGTCGAGGCGCGCCTTGCCCTGAACGCTGACAGGCCAACTGAACCCCTCAATACTAAGTTGTTAGACCACCAGGACATGGTCACGATACAACTCATGGATTTCCCGAGCGAAATGCCTTTCCAGCTCGCTCCGTTTTATTTTTAATGTCGGTGTCAGTAAGCCATTTTCTATACTCCAGGAATCGCAACTTAAATACACAGCATGAATTTGCGAGTACCCAGGAAATGTGTTTAACAGGTCCGCGAGTTTTTGTAACACCGCAGCAACTGCTGCCGGACTCTGTAGCGAGCCACTATCTTTAGCATCCAGCCCTAACTCTGTCGCAAGTATTTTCCAGGCATCAGGATTAAGCACCAATAATGCGGAGATAAATGGTTTACCTTCGCCCAACACCATGGCATGCTCAAAGAGTGGATCCAGCGTGATCGCCATTTCCATATCCGCCGGCGGAACTTTCTCGCCAGTAGAGGTCACTAGAATGTCCTTGCGCCTACCACGAATGAAAATGGTATCGCCCTTTATTTCCGCCAGATCGCCCGTATGCAACCAGCCACTTTCGTCAATTACCTCGCGAGTAGCTTGTTCCCGTTGCCAGTAGCCCTGCATGATTCCCGCTGAGCGCACCAACAGTTCACCATCTTCGCTAGTCGAGACTTGCACTCCGGGCAGAGGTCTGCCTACTGAACCGGGTATATTTTTATCCAGGCTATTAGCACTTACCACAGGACCGGCTTCGGTCAGGCCATAGCCTTCCACCAGCGGAAAACCGAGACCAATAAAAAAGCGGGCCACTTTAGTAGACATGGGGGCGGCACCCGTTACCGCAACCCGCAAACGTCCACCCAGGCGCGACAGAATTTTCTCGGCCACCAGCTTATGCAAAATTACATGTTGAAAATATTGCATGATGTTCAGTGATGGCCGTCGCTGTTGTTGCGCTTCGAATTTCTGCCAACCCAGGGATATCGTTGCCGCGAGTAATTTTCGCTTCAACCAGTGAGGCGTCACTTTGGCCTGTACCACAGCATAAATCTTTTCATACAAGCGCGGCGCCGACAAAAACACCGTAGGTCGAACAACAAGAAGATCCTCTGCCAGCAGTTTTATCGAACGGGCATAACTGACACGGCTCCCTGCCATCATTGGAAGACAATAATTCACCGTGCGTTCAAAACCATGTGCCAGAGGCAAAAAGGAGATAAAGATATCCTCAGGATACGCCGGAATAAGTTTCTGTACTGCTTCGGCATTAGCAAGAATATTGTGATGTGACAGCATCACTCCCTTTGGCCGACCGGTTGTGCCGGAGGTATAAATAATTGTCGCCAGGGCATCAGGATCTGTCACTTTATTTTCATAGTTCGGTACTTTGACGGGTAGAATATCTTTTACGTAACGAAGGCGTTGTACCTGACTACTTGCACTCTCCGCCTCCTGCAAACACCAAACCCGTTGTAAACCTGACACCTCGGTCTGCTTGCCAGCAAGAGTTTGCCACTGTGCTAAATCCTCAACCAGCAACAACCGCACACCAGCGTCAGCTAGTGTATACGCAAGGTTACTTATTGTATCCATGGTATAAAGTGCGACAATAATCAATCCACACGATTGTGCCGCCTGCTCGAAACAAACCCAATCGACACTATTTTTAACTAAGGTGGCAACCCGATCGCCTGGGTGCAAGTTCTCCGCGGCCAATGCGACTTGCCACCTGGCTACTGATACCTGTATTTCCTGCCAGCAGAAGTCACGCCAACTATCGGTTTGGGATTCATATTGTTGATAGGCAACCGATTTGGGGCTGCGTTGTACGCGGGCCGCAAACAGTCCGGGCAAGGTCTTTGCCTCTACCGCAGTAATAAAATCAGGCTGTTGTACATATGTCTTTGTCATCTGCGTCAAAAGGTAACATTTAAATACGAGAATAACAGCTGCCAGTGCAGCCAAAATCGGCCAGAGCAAACATTAAGGAAGTGCCCTTCTCCAGCGTGAGTTTGCATTGGCTATTTTGTGGTCAATTAGAGATTAGCTGGCCGTGGCGTGAATCTCCGGAGGGCATAGCCAGACACAAAGATAAATGGGATGTAAGCC
>Ga0209633_10005474_pt1 | contig 11124 bp, 10 predicted proteins | sample Cruoilmetagenom1_FD_187290 | JGI IMG/M metagenome (GOLD analysis project Ga0209633, IMG submission 187290) | Oil polluted marine microbial communities from Coal Oil Point, Santa Barbara, California, USA - Sample 1 (SPAdes) (version 2) | ecosystem: Environmental > Aquatic > Marine > Oil seeps ... | reverse complement strand
TAAGAACCACCAGCTACCGCTGAAATAAAATTCCTATGAGACAACATCTCCGGGTTAATGGAGGGAGGTTGTGCAGGTATAATGCAGATATGAGGTGGATTAGGCTAAATGATATTAGTTGACTATATACCACGTTGTGGTACATAGTCAAGTTACACCATTCATTTTTATAAGGCAGGAGTCTCCCGCGAACACCTTTTTGTTATGTGTTGAGTGTCGAAATTTGACCCATCACTTGCGTTGAATATTGCCCTCTGTTTTCATGATGAAAAATATCTTTTCTTTTTAAAACTTTTCTGGTTGCAGAAGTCCGAGATTTTCAAAAAAAATGCTTGGTTTGAGGAGTCGACCAGGAAGCTGCAGGAGGTCAATATTGTATGTGTACGCTGTGTAACACTCCAAAAACCTAACAAAAAAGTGTTTTTCACCTTTAGATAACCAATATTATCCTGAATAAACTAACAGGAAAAAAGCATCTACAAACCCTTGATGCTTCCAGAGCATCTTTGGCACGATAGATCCAGTTTGTCCAACCTTACGGGAATAGGCGGGAGTTTCAATTTATAGGAGATATCTTTACTCCTGAAAACAAACATATCCCCTTTATGCTCAATCTTTTTCGAGGCTATAGCACTCATCATCGCTCATTTGGATCAAGACTCAATCAGTATTCCAGCGAAAAAAGATGTTTTCTAGCAAGCCTTGAGTTGATTCATTTTGATGATACGAAATTTGTAGAGAAAATTAAATTTTATACCGGTCCAGTAGATAACCACCAGAGGGTATGAAAAAAGATTTCCCCCCCCGGTGATGTCGGTAAGGATTGTTAATTCATTTACGATGCGGATATTTAAAGACACACAATAAGAAACAAGCCACAAGCCTGTTTAGTTGCTGGGTCACAGTTCCTTCTCAGCCTGTGCTCCTGGGAAACAGCACCCAGGGACCCAGTCTGCTTGACCTTCATGGGTAGCATCATACCCTGTTTGAAGTGGCACCGTTCACGAGCCGAGTCTGTGCACTGAAACGACGACAACAGCATACACGACGTAATACCTTCAGTGATATACCGAGGATGGCAATGTTAAACTCCATCTTCTCGCATGACGCATACTGCTGCACCATGCGAGAAGAATCCGCGCATAATATTATTTATGAATAATGGCATCAGGCCCACAGTTTTTTTCTTGGTTCCAGCTCAGAGGAATTATCATCATCCGGGTAACTCGATGGTCATTAAACATAAATGCGCTAATATTATGCGACATTGCCTGGATCTTCGTGATTAAATTGTCGGTTATTTAAAGCGTCACCCTTAGTTTCCCGCTAAAGCGGAAAGGATAGAAAATCCAGCATCGGAATTGTTCAACATGCCGTTGTGTCTGTTCGCTCCTGCAAAAGTCTGTTCCTCCGACGAGCCTGTGAGTGGTCCATTCACGTAACAGACTTTTACCTCCGCTACCTTGGATGGTAAATTTGGACTCAAAGAGCTGACACAGGACTATCTCAATATGGAAACTACTGGTAAAGTACAGAAACTCTCGGTAAAATACTTCAATCAGTAACATTCACTAGGCAGACTCATTATCAGTAGTATCCATAACACTCACTACCATCAGTATAACCAGTAGCCAGCCGCCGAGTAGTTTCCTCTTAAAGGGTAAATATATGGTATGAAACCTCTATAATCTTTTAGTGGTATGGATTACAGAAGATTTTCTTCTCATTTACCTGTCAACTGCGACAGCAGGATTTATTTTGTTGGGTTAAGATATTTATTCAAATCATTCTATCAATGACACTTATGACACATTGAGACCAATCCTTTCTTAAGAGTAGAAAACTACGCTACTTTTGGGTAAATGTGTCATAAGCGTCATTTTAGTAATGATATTATAGGGTACTAATGCTCAATAACACTCTACAATAAATCCCACACCCTATGTTTATAGGCGGCTTGTCCATCATAGGAGGTGGAGATGACAGGGGTGACATACACTCAATTTACTATGTTACCGTCCCACGTGAAATGTAAAGGTAGAACTATATGGAAAAAAAGATCTTGAGTTTAGACGAAACGTTACTCATCGGCAAAGGTGGTGTGCGTGAAGTGTTCCAGCATCCAAATGATCCATCGAAGTGTATAAAAATTACTTTCAACCAGGAGAAACGACGTTCAGTTAAAAGAGAAATACACCACTTACAACTCTGCCACCGTAGAAAAAAACCCTTCGAACGGTTGGCACGATTCCATGGATATTGCTCAACAACAAGGGGAAAAGGGGCGATTTTTGACCTTATTCGAAACTTTGACGGCAAAAAATCAGTGACCCTTTCTGACCATGTGGCTGGCAAGGCTGAACCCTGTTTACAACCTACAGAAATTGTCAATCTATTGAACGACTTGTTTGAACATCTGCTTCAGTATAACATCATTATCAGCGATCCGGCTCCGCACAACCTACTCATCCATTACACATCGGCGAATAGGAAAAAACTTGTGATCATTGACGGTATTGGCAATCCCCAGTTCATTAAGCTAGCTGATTATTCAACATATTACGCACACAAAATAATAAAAGACAAGTGGCGATATTACATCGAAGAAAACGGCAGCCTTGAACATATATTTGCCATAACCGGCTACAAAAGGTGAACTGGTGGAGAGATGAGGGATTGCTTTAAAAGGCCGGTCTAAATTCCCTTCTCGGCTCTGTATTCCCCACCAACCGTAATCGAAAGGCTCGTATGGTGCATGTGTATATTTTAGGAGGCAGTCACTGGCAATATATACAATTTAAAAGAAAAATAGGATTTACGTATATAACCTGGGCACATTCAAAACATAAGAAATTCCAGGCCGTCTTTTTCATTAATTCCACAACACAACCCCATAAACGACCCATACTGCTCTTTTTTATTAATGGGCACCCTTGTTATTCAGCCAAGTGAACAGTTCCAAACTGCTTAACAAAATTTACCAACAAATATATAGGAGAATTGTCATGGCCAGGTCAATATCATCGTTTCAAGATTTTGAGCATGCCGGTTGGAACAATGAACATACGTGCGAGAAATATGACCAGTTTTTGGGGCAGTGACAATTCAGTCGGTGAGTGCATTGCTGGATGCAGCAGGGGTTACGAAAAACAGTCTTGTGCTGGACGTATGTACAGGCGCAGGATATGCAGCAGGTCTTGCAGCAGAGCGTGGTGCACTCGCGACAGGCGTTGATTTTTCTGCAGCACAAGTCGAATTGGCGCGTGAGCACTATAAACACCCAACATTTCAAACGGCTGACGGAACAGCATTGCCTTTTCCAGATGAAAGTTTCAACTGCGTAATCAATAGCATCGGTATACCGCATTTCTTCGACCCAGACGCTGCGATCAGTGAAGCATTTCGGGTTTTGAGAAAAGGTGGATCGTTCGCGTTCTCCGTCTACGACATACCCGAACGAGCAGTAGGTTACGGTGCAGTTTACGATGCAGTACAGGCGTACGGGTCAATGGATATTGGTTTACCGCAAGGGCCAAATTTTTTTCAATTCAGCGATCCAGCAGTGTCTAAAAAACGACTTATCGCCGCTGGATTTGAGTCCGTTCACATAACGTCCCGGCAGCAAACCTGGCATCTTGTGTCTCCCGAAGATGCCCTTGAAGCTGTTCTCCAAGGTTCTGTACGCGCGGCAGCTACACTCCACGGACAAGGTCCAGAAGTCTTGAGGAGCATTCGCAAGGCTATTTTAGAGTCGATTAGCAGTTACAAGCGGGGAAAGACATATGATGTACCTATGCCTGTGGTTATTGCCTCCGCCACGAAACCATAAATGACCTCAGTGTTAATACCTAACGATCCTGCATTGGAGGAAGCGGCAGAAAAATTAATCATGAAGATTACACAGTATGGATTTATCGCACTGAACCTTGACAGGTGCGACAATGTGGCATAAAATTTATCGATAAGCGCTGAGTGACTCTAACGATGTAAAAACCAAACCTGCTGAGAAACAGGGACGGAAAACTACGGGTCTCATTGAGATAGCCGGGTTGCCATGAACAGTGGTAATCCGGCTTTTGTATTTTGAAGTGAAATTCTTATCTAATTCTGCCACTGCTTACAAACTTGCTTGTATCAAATACTGGAGGATGGAAAATGTCATCTCTGTCACATGAAATAATCGACGTATTTAGGGAAAATTTTCAGGGTAGGATAATTACAGCAATAGACGATGAATATGATGAGGCAAGAAAAGTGTGGAACGGTATGTTCGATAAACACCCAGCCGTTATCGCTCGTTGCCTATCAACCAGTGATGTGATTAATGCAGTGAACTTCGCCCGGAATAACAACCTGCTTACTGCCGTTCGAGGGGGCGGACACAATTCCGCTGGAAATGGGACTTGCGATGATGGCATCATCATAGATCTGTCTTTGATGCGCAGAGTTAATGTCGATAAAAAAAACAATTCAGCACGGGTTGATGGTGGAGCGCTACTCGGAGATGTAGACCGTGAAACACAGCTTTACGGAATGGCTGTCTCTGCGGGCATCGTCTCACACACCGGGGTTGGCGGGTTGACCTTAGGAGGTGGGTTTGGCTGGATAAGCAGAAAACACGGCCTTTCAATTGACAACCTGGTCTCTGCTGAACTGGTCACAGCAGAAGGCAAATTACTTACGGCTAATGAGAATGAGAATGCCGACCTATTCTGGGGCATTCGCGGTGGGGGTGGTAATTTTGGTATTGCGACTTCTTTGACTTTTAACTGTGCAGCTATCGGCAAGGAAGTTCTCTCTGGACTCATTGTTAAAAAGTTCGAAAATGCCCAGGAATATATCCGTTTCCATCGGGACTATGTGCGAGGACTTCCTGACGAAATGACTGTGTGGATGATAATTAGAAAAGCCCCGCCACTACCTTTTCTCCCTGAAAAAGTCCACGGCAAATTGGTCATAATAGTACCTTTTGTCTGGCTGGGAACCTCGGAGGATGGCGAAAAACTAATTAAACCTATACAGGAAATGAATGAGTCGCATGGCGAGCATTTTGGTATGACCCCATGGCCAGCTTGGCAGTCGGGATTTGATGCTCTCGTGGCGCATGGGGCAAGAAATTATTGGAAGTCACATCATCTCAAGGATCTCTCCGATAGCTGCGTCGATCAGATTCTTTCTTTTGCCGAATCCCTGCCAAGCGATGAATGTGAAATATTCATACCTCACATGGAGGGGGCACCAAGCCGTATAGCGGCCGATGCTACAGCTTTTTCCCATCGCACTACTCCCTTTGTACTGAATATCCATACACGTTGGCGTAACTATGCCGACGATGAGCGTTGCATATCATGGGCAAAAAACTTTCATGAATCCACCGATCCGTTTGCCCAGGGTGTGTACGTGAATTTTCTGAGTGATGAGGGCGAAGAGCGTGTAAAAGACGCGTATACTGATGCGGTTTGGAAGAAGTTAGTTCAATTGAAAGATAAGTATGACCCAACCAATATGTTTAACCTAAATCAGAATATAAAACCTTCTCCATAACCTCTAAATAAATAGCTGCACTCCAGGCAGTGCATGGTAGCACTGCCTGGAAGAATATATCTGGTTCATTGAACCCTGCCGAGGGAGGATTACTATGAACGTAAAAAGTGAATCATACGGAACAAAACCATATCTTGTTTCCCTCGCTGTCAAGGAAAGCGCCAATCGGAGTGCCATCGTAGAGAGTGACGGGGTCTGAGACAGTGACCCCCTGGTCCTTTAAGGCATTTTCGGTGACGAAGGCATCGTGAGTTTCCACGGTGATCCGAGGGTTTAATTCTTCCGTGGGCTTTGCATGACATTCCTCTTGCGTTTTTAGCATCACAATCGCGTCACCAATCAGATATGCGGAATCCATATTACGAATGGTGTCCGGTGAAAACGCCAGGGTTTCTCCATAAAAACGGTTAGCCCTATCCAAATCAGTTACAGCCAGTGCTATCCCCTTTACCCGAATAAAGCCTAAATTACTCATATTAGTACCTCTAGTTTCTATATTTGCCAGGGCAAGACCAACTCCTCACCATCAGGCGTAAATACCTTAGTTGGTGTTGATGAAAATGAAGCGATTAAGATGATCTCTTCTGTTCCACTATTTGCTAGTTGATGGACTATATCAGGAGGTATGATAAGCGTTGAGTTCGGGCCAAACTCTATTACTTTCCCGTCAATCGAGAGTTGTCCGGAACCCCTTATAATAACAATTACCTCCTCACAGTCATGATAATGAACTGGGGTTTCACCACCCGGCTCGACTGTTTGCATCCATACTTCAGTATTTTGGAGACCGTCTTTATGACTTGCTAATGTCTGATGAACCAGTCCGGGTAAAGAAAAATGTTGTATCGTTGAATTATCTAAAACCGACATCGTTTCAACCTCTGATATAAGAATAGTTCTGTTTAAGGCTGCAGTTTAAATTGATTACCTGCTGCGTATCCTAAAAAAGACGTATCCATGCTGCACGATCAAAAGCATGCCTATGCAAGAAATGATTACCACACTGTAGCACAAGTCAAGTTTGCTGCTAAGATAGATTGAACCTTTCCTGAGTTATATTCAAACAAGATCTCATCGATCCTATCTTGGATAGAGCTGATGTGGTAAGGGATTAATAGACAAAAAGAAGGAGCGACTGAAAACAATCTGTAAGAATCAAGATGCAGATATTGTGCTGAAAAGGGAGACCATGATTAGCCCGCCCAGGCCATAGACCCTACTGATTTTCAGGTTTCCATTTCCAATCCTCATAGTAATCCCAACTCACCATGGAATTGAGTTGTTTCAGATCTGCATTTTTTTCATGGATGACGCATTTCATGACGTCCCCACCTGAGACCAGACCGATAATGTTGCCGTCTTCTTCGATAAGCAGATGCCTGATCCGGAGGCCCAGAAATTTATCCATGAGATTAAAGACCGTATCAGTGTGGGGCGCAGATCTCAGATCGGTGGTCATGTAGTCTTCTATTAGTGCGCTTTTAAGATCAAAGCCCCCTTGAATGACATCCTGCATGAGATCTCTTTCCGTCCATATACCAATGATTCTTTCGTCTCTGGTGACAAGAATGGCACCCACTTTTTTCTGATTCATTTTTTCAAGTGTGGCAAACAGAGTTGTACCCACGGGAACCGTGATGATCTCCCGCCCCTTGTATCCCACCATGTTTTTGGCTGTTTCCATATTATTCCTGTATATTTCTCCTCTGAAAGACTGCTATCTCTGATTAAAGGTGTCCGTTTAAACTAGGGGAGGCTCAGTCTGACCCCGAGGATACATTCTTTAATCGAAACGGTTGTTTACTAAAACTTCATCCAGCGACACCTGACCGGGTCTCGGCCATGAATCCTTAATGCCCTTGCCAATTGTAATCATGAAAGAAATACTATGCTCTTCGGGCGGGTTGATTATTTTTGCGACCGCGCCGTAATCGAATCCATCCATCGGGCAGTTCTGGTAGGCAGAGCTCCAGGGTCATTAACATTATCACCTGCCCGACCAGCCCACAGGAGGGCATGCCCTCGTCACGTTAAACCTGTGGTTTTTCCGATAATAGACATCAATCGCCGGTACCAGGAAATCCTGTAATTTCTGTGATGCGTTGCGCCAGTATCGTTGCGGGTTACGTTGCCAGAACTTGTTGTCAAAGCACAACACCACCAACTCGGATGCGTCGGTAACCTGTGCCTGGTCCTAGGCTACAGCACGAATCGCCAGACGTTGCACCGGGTCAGTGACGGATGGTCTATCAGGAACCGAAGGTGATGAGCTTTCATAGCAATCAAAACTAAAGAACAAAATCCGATGTCGAAAATGCCTTCCCATATCCATTTATAAATTATCACCAAATATTTATTCTGAATTGTTGATCGGCAGATCAGGAGGAAAAACAATGAAAACGAAAATATCAAAAGAGGATGCATCCCAGGCTGAAATTCTACTGACCTTATCTGAAGTAGTTCTTGAAGATTTGAAAAAGATTGCATTGATTAACAATTCTAGTTTTGAAAATCTTATTTGCTCGTATATCGTCAATGGTATTGCAAGTGACTCACGGATAGTAAAACACATAGAGTTGACAGATAACGTTAACGAGGTCCTTAGGAACAAAAAATTTCATTAGAAAACTGCTGAAGAGATAATTAACGATTTCAATTTAGTTTATTAATCGCCTGCCTATCTTCTAGCTATCTAGATTCAATCCCTCAAACACTCACTCTGGCTGGGTGGAAATTTTATTGAAAATTGCCATGTTCTTTACCAGCATCGCTCCTATCATGAGATCTTCCATGGCTTGGACCAGGTGATGTTTTTCTATATAGGGGACGAGGTTATTTTTATCGATATTTGCTAGAATTGCCATATTTTGCATTCTTGGATCATCTAAATCCTCATTTTCCACTTTGTGCACTGTGATTTCCCTGACTTTGCAGCTCTCCTTTAAGAGAGCCTCTGACACCTCTTTATCTGAACCCAGGCGGACACCTAGGGGCTGAAGTACGGTGTTGAAATAGATAAGGCAGCCCTTATCTCTCAATGCTGTGTCAACCCCACGTATTGCCTCATGCCTTTCCATTGCCACAACAAGATCAGCTTTTCTTGACGATATCATTGGGGAGTGGATTGTTTCACCAAATTTCAGGTGCGAGACAACTACACCTCCGCGTTGAGCAAGCCCATGTGTGTCAACCGCCTTTGCCTGAAAACCTGCGTGGTCTACCCCGCGCAGTAGTATCTCTGATAGCAGTCCGATGCCCTGTCCTCCGACCCCACATAGATATATATTAAAGGGTTTCATGTTGCCTTCTCCGCCGAATGGTTATCTGGTAATAGCTTTTGTGGGGCATGTCTGGATACAAGAACCGTCGCCGATGCAGAGTTCGTTGTTGACTGAAATCGTGCCATCACTGTTTCGCTTAAAACTTGGGCAACCAAATTTTTGGATACATACCTGGATATTCTTGCATTTTTCCTGGTCAATTCGGACATGATATGGATTGCCCCCCTTATCCTTTCGCTGTTTTTTAGCAAAAAGAAGCATGCAGGGATGTTTTGCAATCACAACATTAAAACTCTCTTCGTTGACAGCCTGCCTTACCAGGGTGCGCAGTTCTTTCTGGTTATAGGTATCCGTTTCAAAGATGGGTTTTATGCCGAGTCCTTCAAGTAGTTGCCGAATGGGGATAGCTTCAGTTATTTCGTTAAAGTTTTTCCCGGATGCAGGGTGGCCCTGATGGCCGGTCATCGCAGTGGTACCGTTCTCCATGATTATCAGAGTGAGGTTGTGTTTATTAAACAGAGCATTGATTATGCCGGGAAGTCCTGCATGGAAAAAAGTGGAATCACCTATAAAGGCAACCACCTTTCTGCTGTTGTTGAAAAGTGATAATCCCGAACCGATTGCAGTTGAGGCCCCCATGCAAAGCAATATTTCACCCAGGTTATACGGTTCATCGTAACCAAGGGTGTGACAACCAATGTCAGCAACAGTGATATCTTCTGTAGCCAAAACTTCACCTATGGCGTGAAAAGCACTGCGATGTCCACATCCGGGGCACATCTGTGGTGGCCGCGCAGGAATATCATCTGAGAGTTGAGGAATTGACTCACCTGCAGCAATCAAATCAGGCCATGTGTTGCGGAGGATCTGACGAACTTTATCGGGAGTGTATTCACCGATCCAGTCATTGATATCGTTTTTTCCTATGATCCTGGTAGCAATCTGTTGTTCATAGGCAATTGCTTTTATGCTTCTTTCCAGCTCATCATCCAGCTCCTCAAGTATTTTTACATCATCATGAGACTTGAGAAACTCTATGATGATTCTTGCTGGCACGGGGTAGATCAATGCCAGCTTGAGAATATCTGGCTTTGCAGGCACCTCTTCCAGTATCTCAAGTAAAGAGAGGTATACGAGCCCAGAGGTAATGATACCAAAGCGACTGTTATTGTCCACTCGGGTATGCAGCCGGCGCTGCTCAACCCAGGTTTCTATCTCATCGAGCTGCCTGAGAGCTCTCTCCTTCATGGGATAGACGGCAGAGACCAGTGGTATGTATGGCCCATTTTTACTATCGAATCTGGGGGTATTGTCTTCTTTCCTAGGGTGCCATTTTTCGAATTTGACCTTTTCCTTGGCATGGCAGACATGGGTGGTAAGTCTGAGAATTATCACCTTCCCGAGTTTTCGTGATAACGTTGCCGCCTCTTTATAGTATTTGTACACCTCTGTGGGACTTGCAGGTTCAAGCACCGGGGTGTAGCTCAGATAGGCAAAGTGACGGTTGTCCTGTTCATTCTGTGATGAATTCGCACCGGGATCATCGCCAAGGACTACCACCATACCTCCGATAATGTTGAGTAGGCTCAACTGAACAAAGGTATCTGCAGCAACGTTAATACCGACACTTTTGAAAAATACCGTGGAAAGGTGACCGTTTAATGCAGCCCCAAAGGCCACTTCTGTGGCAACTTTCTCATTGGTGGAAAATTCAAAATAAAACGGCCTTTGATTTTGGGGAATCGATTGAATGGCTGTGGCAATTTCCGGGGTGGGAGATCCGGGGTAGGAGGTTACTACCCGGGTGCCGGATTCAACCATTGCTCTGACAAGAGCAGTATTCCCCATGACAATTTCCTTAAAAGCCGGTTTACGTAACAGCATATCACCCATGTTTTTCATGCTGTTTCTCCTGATGAATTGAAATTGTAATTACGGTGTCGTGAGAGGGTAAGCTATTTTTATAACATGTATCAATCATGGGAGTCAAAAGTTCACCTTACTACTGAGCAAGAAAAATGATCGTTGTTGTAGCACATGATTAGTCCGTTTGAATAAGGTCCACCGAGGTAGTTTCCAATAAAACAAACAGAACTGCTTATCAAAGTACTCTTCATCGATGCTCATCCAGAAAATGCCCTCGTTATTTTTTCCTTACAAAATTCATGTAAAAGGGGGGCTTTCGACTTGTCGATGAGTCCTTTATTACACAATAGGCTTCCCTGGTAGATCTTCAAGAAATCCTGTGAAATGGAACCGAGGGGAGATAGAACAGTGTCGATGATTATTAAATCAGAAC
>Ga0209633_10005473_pt1 | contig 11127 bp, 3 predicted proteins | sample Cruoilmetagenom1_FD_187290 | JGI IMG/M metagenome (GOLD analysis project Ga0209633, IMG submission 187290) | Oil polluted marine microbial communities from Coal Oil Point, Santa Barbara, California, USA - Sample 1 (SPAdes) (version 2) | ecosystem: Environmental > Aquatic > Marine > Oil seeps ... | reverse complement strand
ATAAAAGTATTATACCTCCCTTCATTACTTGTAACACCTCCGTTTGAATTATTGTATCCTGATTGATAACCTATAAAAACATTATTATCTGCCGTTGATGAGTTTCTGTAACCGGCATAATTGCCGATAAATACATTTGAGCTTGCTGTCGTATTAAATCTGCCGGCATAATAGCCGATAAATACATTGGAGTTTCCCATAGAATTATACAATCCGGCATATCTTCCCATAAATACATTATAATTACCAATTGTATTATAATAACCTGCATTTTCTCCGATAAATACACTACTGTTTCCAGTAATATTCTTATAACCGGCATTATAACCCATAAATACATTGGAAGCTCCGGTCGTATTAGTATATCCGCTTTTTGTACCTATAAAAACATTATTTGCTGCATTATTATTATATCCGCTTGCGGAACCAATCAATATACTGCTCACATTATTATCTGCATTATATCCGCTTTGAGCCCCGATCATTACACAACTGTCAATATTATCTGCATTATATCCGCTGTAATATCCCAATAATACATTATTATCATTTAATGTTGCAGCCTGACCCGAATAATATCCGATAGCAGAATTATAGTTTCCGTCAACATTTGTTTGTCCCGCACTTGTTCCTATAAAAGTATTGTTTGTTCCGATAGTATTTGATAAGCCGGCTAAGGTTCCGATAAACACATTATCATTTCCGTTAATATTAGAATTTCCTGATTTATACCCTAGGAAGATATTTTCTTTACCGACAGAATTTGTGTTTCCGGATTCGTTTCCGATAAAAATATTATCATCTCCGGTTGAATTTGCCGTACCCGCAGTATATCCCATAAAAACATTTCTGGTTCCCGTAGAATTTGCTTTACCGCTTTCATAACCGATAAACGTATTATAACTTGCCGTATTTGAAAGTCCGCAATTATAACCCATAAATACATTTGATTGTCCGGTTGTATTTGAAGATCCGGCATTAGGCCCCATAAATACATTATAATTACCGGTTGTATTACTTGTCCCTGCATAATAACCGATTGAGACATTCAAATCGCCTCCCGTATTATCATAACCCGATCTGCGCCCTATAAAAACATTGCTGTAACCGTCTGAATTGGAAAAACCGGCATTATAACCCATAAATACATTTGAATAGCCGGTATTATTTAAATATCCTGAGTGATCACCGAGAAAAACATTACTGCTGCCGCTTGTATTTGTATAACCGGTATTATCACCGATAAATACATTGCTATAACCTATTGAATTAGAATATCCTGCAGAATTACCCTGAAACACATTTGAATAACCTGTCGTATTCTCATGACCTGAAAAATAGCCGATAAAAGTATTAAATTTCCCTTGATCACCTGTAACACCTCCTAAAGTATTTTTATAACCTGACTGTTCACCGATAAATACATTGGAGCCTGCTGTAGTATTAAATCTGCCGGCATAATAACCGATAAATACATTTGAGTTTCCCGAAGAATTTAACATTCCGGCATATCTTCCCATAAATACATTATAATTACCAATTGTATTAGAATAACCTGCATTTTCTCCGATAAAAACACTACTGAATCCGTTAATATTATTATAGCCTGCATATCTTCCTAAAATCACATTTGAAAAGCCTGTTGTGTTAGCATAACCGGCATTTTCTCCGATAATTACATTTGAGTTTCCTGATGTATTTGAATGTCCGGTATAACGTCCCATAAACACATTCGAGTATCCTGATATATTATCTCTGCCACTTTCATTACCAATAAATATATTATCATTCGCAACAATACTGTTTAAACCACTATGGTAGCCTATAAAAATATTTCTGACACCAACAGTATTTGAATAACCGGCATTGTCACCCATAAATACATTACTGTATCCCGATAAGTTAGAATATCCGGCCGTATTTCCCTGAAACACATTCGAATAACCTGTCGTATTAGAAAAACCTGATTGATACCCTAAAAAGGTATTGTATTGCCCTTCATCTCCCGTTACACCACCGTTTGTATTGTTAAACCCGCTTTGATACCCCAAAAATACATTATATCCGGCTGTTGTATTAAAATAACCGGCATTATCACCGATAAAAATATTACTACTTCCCGTACTGTTTTTATATCCGGCATTATAACCCATAAATGCATTATAGTTTCCGGTAGTATTATCATGCCCGCTGTACGGGCCGACAAACGCATTATTGTTACCTGTTGTATTTTGATTTCCGGCATTGGAACCGACAAAGGTATTATAACTCCCTGATGTATTTTCTTTGCCCGCCCAAGGTCCGATTATTGTATTGTGATTTCCGTCAATATTCTTCAAACCTGAATTGGTTCCGAGGAATGTATTATTTACGCCTGTTGTATTTGCCGTTCCGCTGTTATATCCTACAAAGGTATTATTACTGCCTATTGTATTTGCAAAACCGGAAAAACTTCCCAGAAATGAATTTTTATCTCCCGTTGTATTGGAATAACCGCTTTCATAACCCAAAAAGGTATTTAAATCTCCGGCATCATTTGTTTTACCGCTGTTTTTACCTACAAACAAATTACTTGAACCGATTGTATTTTCGACCCCGCTCGAATCTCCTAAAAACGTATTATTATTTCCTGTTGTGTTATTATATCCGGTTCGGTATCCGAAAAAGGAATTATAACTTCCCGAAGTATCCGCAAGTCCGCTTTCAAAACCGCAAAACAAATTGTATTTTCCGGTATGCGTACTGTTTTGAAGCGAATCTCCGGCTTGATGGCCTATAAAATAATTTTCGGGAACCATATACATATAATTACCGTTTCCGCCTTTTGCCGTTGCATAGCGTCCTACGGCAAAACCGCCCGATACTCCTTTGCTTAGCCCGCCGGTAAACACACGTGTGCTGTCTGCATCCGTAAAAAAATTGTATTTTTTCGTTCCTTTTGCCGTCGCATAACGTCCAACGGCAAAGCCGCCCGATGTTACGGCACTCCCGCCGTTTGTGTAAACACGGGTACTGTCAATATCGGAATAAAAGAACTTTTCCGTAAACGTTTGTCCTTTCGCCGTGGCATACCGACCTACGGCAAAACCGCCTGATGTAACGGCACTGCCGGAAGTATAAACTCTGGTACTGTCCGTGGTGACTAAGAATAAAGATGCCGTGTCAGCCAATGCTTTTCCGTCTTTTGCCGTAGCATATCGACCTACGGCAAAACCGCCGGAAACCCCTTTTTTCGGTTTTACGAAATTAAATCGCGTTAATACCGGTGTAACAACCATCAAGGGCACACCGTTTTTATCCAAAATTTCCAGCAAGGTATCGCTGTCGTTATCGGCTTGAATCACCAATTTGTTCTTGGGTGATGATGTTCCTATTCCGACATTAAAAGTCGAATTGGTTAAAAACACATTCCCCTTCGTATTATCTCTTGTCCATATTCCGGCATCCGTTGATAAATCAATCCAACCGTCGCTTCCGTCTGCTGTTTTCCCGTACAGAAAAAAACTGCCGATGTCCGAATCAAAAACCAAAAGACCGGGTGTGGCCGTGATTAATTTCCGATTTGTTGTTGTTAATCTCGGAATTAACAATCCTTTATCCGATGATTTAATTTCCAACATAGCAGATGCATCCGGTGAACCTGCCGTGGTAGAAATTAATACTTGAGATTTTCCCGTGCTGATTATTGAACTTGTAATAATCAGAAAGAAAGCGATTTTGTAAATGTTATTTTTCATAATGTTTCAGTTTTTTAAAAAATTTACAATTTGAGTTTTCGTTTCAGTATTAATTTGAAATTTATAGTTTCTTCCTTTTACTCTTATAAAAATGTATTTCGTAAAAAACGTATTTTTAATTTCAAAAGAGCTGATGTCTTCTTTATTCAATTTGACAATGATTTTTTCTTTATTTTTAAAGGTTAAAAATCCCTCGGATAATGAAACAAATCCTTTAAATGTATTTCCTAAAGAAGAGGTATATTTTGCATATAAAAAATTTCCGTTGTTCATTATCCCGCGTTCAAAATTCTTAACCCACATTATTACTTTCGTGAGGGTTTTGCTGTTCATAAATAATGTGGAGTTAAAAGTTTATAAAATTGAAAGTCTAAAGTTTATATTGATTATTGTAAAATGTTCGATAACCCGAATTTAGGAAATAATCAAAACAAAATGACGTAAGCTGACTTTATAATTTTCAAATATTTAACTTTAAACTCCTGAGTTATATAAATAAATCAGTTTAACAATATTACGACTATTATTTAATTCCCGAAGCTGCTAAATGGTAAGATGACAATAAAAAAGGGTAAGAGGTCAAAAATTGCAGGTAAGATGCAACATACTGTGTACCTGATTCTTAAAACAACAGTCATCGTATCACTATCTTAATTTAAGCGAAACTGATTTTCATTTAATCCTTTGCTTATCCGTAAATTGATACGATGACTTGCGAGTATATTCGCATCCTTCTAACACAGATTTGTATGTTGAAAAAAAGAAACTAATATCCTAAAAAATAAAACCCCGCATTTCTGCAGGGTAAAAGTTTATAAAAAACGACTCTAAACGATACACTCCTGTACCTGTTTTAATAATTACATTTATTAAATTCTGACAATTCGATACCAGATTTGCCAATCTCCGACATTTTCCGGATCTTTTCTTTCATCATCCGGACTGTATTTACCGTACCATTTTACGGGATTATCTTTAAAATATCGGTGATAACGGTTCAGTTTATCATCCGGATCAAAGAAGTCGATTTCTTTTCCGCTTACGGCAAAAACCAATGAATTAACAGCATATCCTTCAAAAACGGTCATTCCTAATTCAATTTCATTTTCACCGCGTTTAGCACTGCTGCGGATAAACCCTTTTTTAGGAATTTTCATAACTTGCTTTCTTTTTTTATCTTTATCGGGAATTACGACAGACGAAAATAAAAACTCTCCTTTGCCTTTAAAAAAAGGTTCATGAGCATCTTTTATTCGAATTTTATCAATTATTATTTTTATCGGCGAACCGGGAAGGGAATTTTTCTCATTAAAGTTTAATTTAACTCCTTTCGCTCCTTTTTTACCTCCCGGAAGATGTATCAGTTGTCTTTTTGTATGCCAATTATCGGCAATTACCAAAACACGATATACATCCGGATTAATTTTTGAAAAATTATATGATCCGTCTTTTTCTGTGCTTATAATAGCGCCTTGACGTTTATTTACTGTTTGAAGGACTATCAAAGCATTTCTGACCGGATTTTCTTTTAAATCCTTAACCGCTCCGAATAACTCAGAAGACTCTTGTTTAATTTTCAAAGTAAAACCGCCCATTAAAGCATATTTCTTTTCAAATCCTTTAATTAAAGTTCTTCTTATATTTTTAAATTTATATTCGTGTTTAGGTATGCTCATTAATATATCAAAAGGAACAGAAATGAGTTTATCAATTTTGACATCGGGCTTAAAAGCAAAATACAATAAGATTTTTTTCGATTCTTTAGGTTTCAATTCAAATTTAAACAGCAAATCATTTTTTTTCGATAATTTAATCGGGACTAAATCATTCATTTTATTCTCATGATATTCAAACCATTTAAACGTTAGCAACTCTTTTTCAACAGTTAAATAATCTCTGGGAATAGGAAAATGAATAATTATTTTCTCCTTAAAAGGATTATATACATAATAAATATGTTCTTTTAAACCCATGATTTTTTGTTTCATCTTTTCATCAATTATTAAATATGGCGGTAGAGGAGGTATTCCGCCACCGCTGTTTTCAGCTACTCCCGAATAATCAATATTACGTTGGGCTTGTTCATAAAGGTTATGATAATTCCAAACCCAAAAATCCATATCCGTAAGATTAATTTCTGCAAGTTGAGCTGTTGCTCTTATGCATTTATGTGTTTGATCAGGAAATGGGACATCATTAAATTTTGTAATAAAAGAAAACAAAGCCGGCGAATTATCCGGCGGTTGACTTGCATCAACAGGAATGGGTATCGGGCATAATACTTGCTCCGTAAGACTTACTGTTTTTACTCTGTCAACACCCGGTCCTCCTGCTCCTGTATCATATCGTGTTATACCGACAGAAAATTCTCTGAGCGGATGTGTTCCGATATTTAAAACTCTGATATTTATTATATTATCAATATCACCACCTGCATCCTGCACATATAAATCTGCATTAATAGGATCAGTATCTAAATCTGTATTATTCGGATGGGTTAAAAAAATATCAGGGCTTTCATAAGCAGGTTCTGTAAGAGTTCCATGATCTCCGTCACGGATTAAAAAAACAGGTAATCCTAAATATTTTACTTCTCCGAGTTCATTATAGAATCCTGTATTTGGAACAAGCTCTTTTGCATATACCCATGCTTTCTTAAGAGAAACCAGTAAATTGTCAGTAGGTTCCACATCTGCTGTAAGCTCATCAGCATATTTGTTAGGAACTGAAGTTAGTTTAATCATATTAAGACCTTTTATCCAAGCATCAGTAAAGTTACTGCCTGAAGTTCCTCCGCCGCTTGTTTCAGAAACAGTGCAAGATGAAGTAAAACTTCTGTTTGTACACACGAATAAAGAAAGTGCAGAATTATCATTATAAAAACCTTCTCCGTGAGATTGCTCACAAAAAATATCAACTTGACAATTATTTAAAAAATTTGCATTATTATCAAGAGCAGTTTTAAGCCATTCTCCGCTAATTTTTATTGTTCCGCCGGCACCGTTTATTACCAAAAGGGAAGTGTCGGTACCGGACATGTTTTCTCTGCTTCCTTCTCCGGTAAAATAAAGAAAAGCGTTGTTCAGAATATCAGGTTGATTGCCGTTAACTGTTCCTGCAGCATTTTTAAAAAGTTGCAAAACACTTGATAAAACTGTTTTATCTGAGATACTAGACACATGTGAATCTGTATGAAACGTTGCTGTCGGGAAATTTCCCCCTCCGGAAACAACCCAAATGTGCTCTTTCGGATATCCGTAATAGTTAGTTAATGTGTCATAAACATTTTTTATATCATTTTCATATTGTTGATCTGTTCTTCCTGCAAATAAAAATGCAAACTTTTCTTCCGGTCTGTAACCGCTCTTTCCATTTCCGGGAGGTATTACGTTTACATCAGTCTCTCCGGAATAAGAAATATTAAGTTGAGCTTGTGAATATTCATTCTCATAATCCCATGTATCAAGATCAGTAATTGTTTCAAGTCCGGCTTTTGCCCTTATAGTTTCGTGTAATTGAGTCGGAAATTTAATATCTGAGAATTCAGAAATTTTAGAGAATAATAAAAGCAACGTATTTGCAGGTTCAGTAGCATCACTAGGCATCGGAATCGGACATAACACTTCATTTAAAAGGCTGACATTATCAACACTCTTTTCTCCTGTTCCGGCAGTGTCCGTATCATATCTGATTACTCCTACCGAATACTTTCTTAAAGGATGAGTTCCTATATTCAGAACTTTCACTTGAATTTTATTCTCATAAGAACCGCTAGTGTCCTGAAAAAACTCATCAGTACTCGCTCCCCCTCCTGTGTATGAAAGAATGATATCAGGACTTTTATCTGATGATAAACCTACTCCCGGATGATCACCGTCTCGGATTAGGAAATTGGGTTTGCCGAGGTAAAGAGGATGGTCACTGGCATCATACGTTGAATTTTGGCCTGCCATAGCAGTGTCAGCATACATATTTGCTTGCTTTAAACTTATAAGATTGGATATTAAACCTATTTCTCCGGTAAGCATTTCATCTGCATAACTTCCGGAAAAGGCTTCAAATTTTAGTCCTTTGGTCCATTCTTCAGTAAATAAGCTACCCGATGTTCCGGCACCGGCAGTAAAACCTGATCCGCAAGAACTTGTTCGGCTTGTTTTTGTTGCTCCCAAAAGATCATACATTGTTTGTGCAAGTGTTTCAGCTTCATCTCTTTCTACAACAATATGAACTTCATCATCCGGGACATCAAAATTATCCTCAATCCAATCTCCGCTGCTATTTATATCCGTTCCTGCCAGCACTAATGATGAACCTGTTCCGGTTTGAACAGAAAAATATAATAACATTGTAGAATCAGCTGCTCCATTTGCAGTAAATGCATTAAATGCATTAGTTAAATCAGATGTATTTGTTACACTTGTTATATTGGCAGAACCGAAAGAACCTGTACTTGCACCGGTTTCACCAATTACGACCCAAATATTGGCGGGTAAGTAATTATAATATTGCGTTAAGGTATCAAATACCATTTGGATATCTGCTAATCGTCCGGCATCTTTAGAACTCGCTAAAAGAAAAGCGAATTTGTTGCTTGAATTTGTAGTTATGGGCATAATGCTTTTTTTGGTTTATAAATTAATTTGAATTGATACTTTCTTTTAAATGTTCGATTTCTTTATTAATGGCTCTTTGATTATTTTTTATTTGCTCATTTTCTTTTATTAATCTTTCCAAAATTTCATTTTGATTGTCTATAAAGCTTTGCTTATTTTTTATGGTTTCTATTAATAATTCAATTTGATCTGTCTCCTTATTTTTAATTTTTCCATTTTTATCTTTAATATATACTATTTTTTCTCCGGTAATTTCTTCAATTAATCTAACCACTCTAAGCATATCAATATTAATTGTTTGACCGGTATTACTGTTTTTAGAATAATATGACCAAGCCATAGGTTCTGATTTTTTGATTAAAGAAAAATTATGTGGAGATAAAGTTGTAGTATTACCTGCTTCATCCCTGACCACTAATTCGGAACTTGCACCGTCTGAGTATAATAGTATACCGTTTGTAATTGAAGAAGTAGGTACGGTTCCGTTAACAATTCCAAGTACATTAGTTCCGTCCCCGTTTATGGTGTCACCTATACAAACACTACCGTGAAGACCTAGTTTATTACTATTGAAATTCCCCCAAATCAAAGGTGTAGCTGTATTTGAATTATCAATATACAACTTGTCTGAACCTAATTCATTATATCCTGCTTGATTACCGATAAAGATATTAGATGATCCGTCTGTGTTATTTCGTCCGGCTCGATAACCGATATATATATTACTTACTCCGATTGTATCATAATATCCTGCTTGTGTTCCTATATAAATATTATAATCTCCGTGTCTGTGCTTATTACCGGTTTGATATCCTAAAAATAAATTATTTGTGCCCGCTGTGTTATATCGGCCTGAGAGGTGTCCCATAAATACATTTTGATTTCCTGTTATGTTCTTTTGTCCGGCTCGATATCCAATAAACATATTCCCGGCTCCTTGCGTATTATCTAATCCGCTTTCATTTCCGATAAATACATTAGAACCACCAATAGTATTGTTATATCCTGCTAGGTTTCCGATAAATACATTGTAGTCAGTTGTATTCTTAAACCCGGCCTGATTACCGATACATACTATACTACTTCCCGAAACGTTTGAATAACCTGCACGATATCCTATAAAAGAGTTGTGTATCCCATCTGAAACATTCGGAGTGTTTAAAAAACCGGCTTCATGACCAATCTTTGAATTTTCGGTAGTAATATTCATAAATTTTTGCTCAGAACTGCTTCCGACATTTATAACATTAAGGCCTGCAGTTGAATCTTTAACATTAATAGTGGTGCTGTCAACATTAGTAAAAAAGAATTTTTTCACCGGCTCTACACCCACAGCATAATTTTCTACGGCAAAACCGCCGGAAAGTCCTTTTGCCGTTACTTGTGAATATACTCTTGTACTGTCAATATCGGTAAAAAAATATTTCTTGATATAAGGAGCTTCTTTTGCAGTTGCATAGCGTCCTACGGCAAAACCGCCCGATGTAACGGCACTGCCTCCACCGGTATATACACGTGTGCTGTCGATATCCGTAAAAAAATATTTTTCAACATAAGGAGCTCCTTTTGCCGTGGCATAGCGTCCTACGGCAAAGCCGCCTGATGTAACCGCACTGCCTCCGCCGGTATATACACGCGTGCTGTCGATATCCGTAAAAAAATATTTTTCAACATAAGGTAAACCTTTTGCCGTGGCATAGCGACCAACGGCAAAACCACCCGATGTAACGGCACTGCCGGTTGTATAGACTCTGGTGCTGTCTGCAGTGACTAAAAATAAAGATGTCGTATCCTCCAAAGTTTTTCCGTCTTTTGCCGTTGCATATCGACCTACGGCAAAACCGCCGGAAACCCCTTTTTTCGGTTTTACGAAATTAAATCGCGTTAAAACCGGTGTAACAACCATCAAGGGCACACCGTTTTTATCCCGAATCTCCAGCAAAGTATCACTGTCGTTATTGGCTTGAATCACCAATCTGTTCTTAGGTGATGATGTTCCTATTCCGACATTAAAAGTCGAATTGGATAAAAACACGTTACCCTTAGCATTATCTCGTGTCCATATTCCGGCATCCGTTGATAAATCAATCCAACCGGCACTTCCGTCCGCCGTTTTCCCGTACAGAAAAAAACTTCCGATGTCCGAATCAAAAACCAAAAGACCGGGTGTAGCCGTGATTAATTCACGTTTTTCTGTTGTTATTCGCGGAATTAACACCCCTTTATCCGATGATTCAATTTCCAACATAGCATTGGAATTCGGTGAACCCGCTGAATTAGAAATTAATACTTGTGAGTATCCTTTTTGTGTATTTACAAATAAAAATACCATACTCACATAAACCAAAATTTTATAAATTTTTTTCATCTCTTAGAATTTTTTTAGAAATATACAACTTTATTTAAGAAAAATAAAAATATTTTGATTAAATATTTGTATTAAAACAAAATAAAATGACAAAAAAATTTATTTCGATATGAAATTTGCTGTTTATCTTTGTTTTTGTCCTTAAAAATAAAAAAACATATTTTTTATATTTTTTTGACGAATAAAAACTATAATTAAATAAAAATACACCGGAATTATTATTTTATGAAAAGTAAAAATCGGAAATACAAACAGAATTAAGCCCAATTATTACTTTCGTGAGGGCTTCAACATTCACAAATAATTGGGAGTTGAAAGTTAAAAGTATAAAGTTCAAAGTGTTATCCCGAATTTCGAGACATTATTAAAAGTAAAACCAAATAGCTAACTTTACCGGTCGCAGAAGCAA
>Ga0209633_10005472_pt1 | contig 11127 bp, 7 predicted proteins | sample Cruoilmetagenom1_FD_187290 | JGI IMG/M metagenome (GOLD analysis project Ga0209633, IMG submission 187290) | Oil polluted marine microbial communities from Coal Oil Point, Santa Barbara, California, USA - Sample 1 (SPAdes) (version 2) | ecosystem: Environmental > Aquatic > Marine > Oil seeps ... | reverse complement strand
GCCATCGCCTACGCTGAGACTTTCGGCGAGGCCGGCTCCGGTAATCACGGCTATTACCTGGCGAGCGCCTTCGAGGAAATCCTGCTGCAGCCCTCCGGCGATGTCGGCCTGGTGGGTCTGCGCGCCGAGAGCATGTTTGTGCGCGGTCTGCTGGACAAGCTCGGCGTGATCCCGCGCATGGACCACCGCAAAGAATATAAAAACGCCATGAACATGCTGACCGAGACCCGCTACACGGCGGCCCATCGCGAGGCCACGCAGGCGATTATCGACTCCGCCTTCTCGCAGATCGTCCGCGGCATCGCCCACGGCCGCGGCCTGGAGGAGGCGCGGGTGCGCGCCCTCATCGACCGCGGGCCGTTCCTGGGACCACAGGCGCTGGAGGCGGGACTGGTCGATGCGCTGGCCTACCGTGACGAGGTACTCACCCGGGTCGGGGCCCGGACCGGCGACAAGGCGGAGTTATTGTTTGCCAACCATTATCTGCGGCGCGCCGGCCGCCCGCATCAGACCGGCCGCAACGCGGTCGCGCTGATCTACGGCGTCGGCGCGGTGACGCGGGGGACGAGCAACTACGACGCCGGTTTCGGCGGCGTGACCATGGGCTCGGATACCGTGGCGGCCGCCTTCCGTGCCGCCGTTGAAGACGAGGACGTGAAGGCCATCGTCTTTCGTATCGACAGCCCCGGGGGGTCCTATGTGGCCTCCGATACCATCTGGCGCGAGACGGTTCGCGCCCGCGAGGCCGGCAAACCGGTCATCGCCTCCATGGGAAACGTGGCCGGCTCCGGAGGCTATTTCGTGGCCATGGCGGCCGACAAGATCGTGGCCCAACCCGCTACCATCACCGGGTCCATCGGCGTGCTCGCCGGCAAGGCCCTGACCTCGGGATTGTGGGACAAGCTCGGGATCTCCTGGGACGCGGTGCAGACCAGCGCCAATGCCAACCTCTGGTCCGGCCTGAGCGATTACAGTCCGGCGCAATGGCAGCAATTCCAGGGCTGGCTCGATCGCATCTACGAGGACTTCACCGGCAAGGTCGCCAACGGCCGCAAGCTCCCCCTCGAGGAGGTGCTTAAGGTCGCCAAGGGCCGGGTCTGGACCGGGGAGGATGCCAAGGCGCATGGTCTGGTCGATGAACTGGGAGGCATGGAAACCGCGCTGCGGCTCGCGCGGCAGGCGGCCGGACTGCCGGAGGACGAGGCCGTGCGCCTGCAACTCTACCCCAAACCGCGCACCCTGCTGGAGGCGCTGACCGGGGAGGGACCGGAACGCAGCGGCACGCTGCCGGAGGCGGCACTGGCCGAGGCGCTGGCGGTCATCGAACCGATGGCACAGCTCTTGACGCAGACGGGTCTGCGGCGGCCGGCGGGGGTGCTGATGATGCAGGGGCCGGGCGCCGGCCTTTAACAATATCGGCCGGCACAGGCGCGGGCGAGGCCCGCGCCGGCGCTTGCGCACGTGCGGCCGCTCATCCACTATTGCCACCAACCCTGATAAAGATAAACACATGGCCGCTCCCCTGAAGGACTACCTCAAGTCCCTGCCGTTTTATTTTCTGCCGCATCATCTGATCTCATGGATGTCGTATCATCTCGGGCGCATCGCCTGGGAGCCGGTCAAACGGCGTTTTATTCGGTCGTATCTGTCATTGCACGCGCTCGACATGAGCGAGGCGCTGCTGACCGATCCCTACGCCTACAAAAGCCTGAACGCCCTGTTCACACGCGCGCTCAAACCCGAATGCCGGCCATTCGCCGACGGCGAAAACACGCTACTGTGCCCGGTCGATGGCACGGTCAGCCAGGCCGGCGTGATCGAAGACGGGCGCATCTTCCAGGCCAAGGGCCGCGACTACAGCCTGCTCGAGCTCGTGGGCGGCAATAAGGCGCTGGCCGAGCCGTTCATGGGCGGACGCTTTGCGACCCTGTATCTCTCACCTGTGGACTACCATCGGGTACACATGCCGCTGGCGGCTCGCTTGAGCGATATGCTCTACGTGCCTGGCCGCCTGTTCAGCGTCGCGCCGGCGACCGTGCGGGCCATTCCGCGGTTGTTCGCGCGCAATGAACGGCTGGTGTGCCGGTTCGATACCGCCGCCGGCCCAATGGCGCTGGTGATGGTGGGCGCGATCAATGTCTCGGCGATCGATACCGTGTGGGCTGGTGCCGTGACACCGCCAAGCGCGAGACGCGTCCACCATACCCGCTATCGGCCAGGGATCACGATAGAGCTGGACAAAGGCGCGGAAATGGGCCGCTTTAATCTGGGCTCGACCGTCATTGTGCTCATGGGCGCCAACACCCGCTGGGACGCGGCGATCACGCCTGAAGCGAAGGTACGGCTGGGTCAGGCCCTCGGCCATTACGACTGAGCGCCGGACCAGACACGACAGAGCCTGACACTTTTCCGCCGTCGGTACGATCATCCAGCGAGGCGCCCGAACAGGCGATGGATCGGGTTTGAACTTGTTGGTCTGTCATCGGTCAGTCTTTGCCGTCGCCAGCATGGGACGGGAGAACACGCCGTAGAGCGCCGGCAGCACGAACAGCGTGAGCAAGGTGGACGAGAACAAACCGCCCACCACTACCGTCGCCAGCGGGCGCTGCACCTCCGCACCGACACCGGTGGCGAACAACATGGGGATGAGACCCAGAGCGGCGATGCTTGCAGTCATCAGTACCGGGCGCAGACGCGAAAGCGCGCCCTCGTACACCGCCTGTTCCAAGGGCTGTCCATCGATGACGCGCTGATTGATGGAATTGACCATAACCACGCCGTTGAGGACCGCCACACCGAATAGAGCGATAAAGCCGATAGAGCCTGGCACCGAGAGATACTGGCCGGAGAAGAACAGGCTCGCGATCCCCCCAATCAAGGCAAGAGGTACGTTGACCATAATAAGTAACGCCTGCCCGATTGAGTTGAACGCAAAGTACAGCAGCAGGAAGATTAAGGTGAGCGACAATGGCACAACAACTCTCAATCTCGCCTGAGCGCGCTGCTGGTTTTCGAACTGACCACCGAAGACCACGGTGTAACCTGCCGGTAAGTCGATTTCCTTATTAATACGCTCACGCAGCTCCGCCACCAGACCACCCATGTCGCGGCCTTCGACATTGGCCTGAATCACGACCCGCCGTTGCACGTCGTCGCGGCGGATCTGCGGCGGACCGGACTCGATCTCGACTTGCGCTGCATCGCCCAGGCGCACCCACGCACCGCCTGGCGCCTGCAATATCAAATCACGGATAGCTCCAATATTGTTGCGGTAGCGCTGGGCGAGACGGACATAGATGTCGTAGCGCTCGTTACCACGGATGACCTGTCCGGCCGCACGACCACCGATGGCGTTGGACACCAGGTCCATCACCTGATCCACCGGGATGCCGTAGCGCGCGAGTTGATCTCGGTCGGGCCGCACCACGAGCTGCGCCTCGCCGGCAATTTGTTCCATCTCCACGCCTCGGGTCCCCTCCACCTGGCGCGCCAGGGTCTCGATTTGCTTACCGGTTTTGGCCAGCACGTCAAGATCCGAACCGAACAGCTTGATCGCCAGTTGCGCCTTGACGCCGGAGAGCAACTCATCGACACGTGTGGCGATAGGCTGGGAGAAGGAAAACAGCAGTCCGGGATGGACCGACATCCGCTCCTCCATCAATGCCTGCAGGGTTTGGCGGCTCGGGGCAGAGGTCCACTCGGACATCGGCTTCAGTCCGACAAATATCTCTATGTTGGAGACCGGTTCCGGATCGCCGCCGATCTCCGCCCGCCCGACGCGGCTCGAGGCATATAGCACTTCGGAAAATTCCATGAGCTTTTGTTCCAGCTTTTTGGCTACCGCCAAGGAAGTGTCCAGGCTGGTAGACGGTGCCAGGGTCACCCGTATATTCAATGTGCCTTCTTCCAACTCCGGCACGAACTCCGTCCCCAGGAAAGGAGCCAGCGCTAATGAGATTGCCAGTAATCCGATGGCGCTGCCCGCGACCCACTGGCGCCGTCGCAAGGCCCGGGGAAGTACGCGCCGGTACGCGTTTTCCATCCGGCGCATCACCGGACTTTGTTTTTCACGCACACCACGGTGGAACAGGTAGGTCGCGAGCGCCGGCACCACGATAAGCGCGACGCCGAGCGAGGCCAGCATGGCGAGCACGATGCTGACGGCCATGGGCTGGAAGAGTCTCCCTTCTACGCCCTCCAGGGTGAACAGCGGCGCGAACACGATGATGATGATCAGGACAGCGAAGAACACCGGCCGGCCCACTTCGCGCGCCGCCTCTTGGATGCGCAGGGCGATACCGCCGCGGTCGCGTCCGGCATCGAGCGGGTGCTCGTTGCCGGGGGCGACCTCCGTCCGGCGGTGCCGCCGATGTTCCTCGTCCGGCGTGCTCAGATGGCGAAAGATGTGCTCCATCATCACCACCGAGCCGTCCACCATCATGCCGATTGCGATGGCCAAACCGCCCAGTGACATCAAGTTGGCCGAAATGCCCCAATAGGCCATGACCATGAGCGCAAGCCCGATTGAGATGGGGATCGAGAGCAATACAAGCAGGGTCGCCCGCAGGTTCATCAGGAACAGCATCAATACGATTACGATCAGCACGAAGGCCTCCAGCAACGCCTTGGTGACGGTGGCGACGGCCTTGCTTACCAGGTCCGCCTGATCGTAAAACGGTTCCAGGGCGACACCCTCGGGCAGGGCCGCCTGAACCGCGGGCAGGCGTTTTTTAACGCCGTCTATCGTGGCCTTGGTGTTGGCCCCCATGCGCTTTAATACGATACCGGCGACCACTTCCCCCAGCGACTGCGGCCGGCCGTTTTGATCGCGGGTCGTCATGGTTACCGCACCCTGACGGATCTCGGGTCCGAAGACAACGTCGGCGACGTCATTGACGCGCACGACGACACCGTCTTCGTCCTTGAGCGGAACATTGCCGATATCCCGCAGGCCGTCCGCATCCGGCCGTACCCAACCGACACCGCGGATCACCAACTGCTCAGCGCCGCGGTCCAGATACCAACCGCCGGCGTTACGGTTGTTGGCTTCAATCGCCTCGGCGACATTATCCGGACTTAGTCGATACGCCAGCAGACGTTTCGGATCCAGTTGTACCTGGTACTGGCGCACCTGGCCGCCGAAGGAGAGCACATCCGTCACGCCGCCCACCGGCATTAACAAGAGTTTCACTACCCAGTCGTTGAGACTGCGTAAACTGATCGCATCGTATTTTTCCAGATCATCGGTGCGCAGGGTGTATTGATAGACCTGTCCGAGACCGGAAGTATTGGGCCCCATTTCAGGTGTGCCGATGCCCTGGGGAATCTGCTCGCGCGCCGCCTGCAAACGCTCGAACACCAGTTGGCGCGCGAAGTAGATGTCGGTGCCTTCCTTGAACACCACAGTGATGACCGACAACCCGGTCTTGGAGATGGAACGCACCTCTTCCACGTCCGGCAGGGCGTACATCACCGCCTCGATGGGATAGGTGATGAGCTGCTCCACTTCCTCGGCCGCCAAGCCCCGGGCCTCGGTGTTGATGGTGACCTGGATGTTGGTGACGTCGGGAAAGGCGTCCAGGTTTAGCCTGGGTAGTATGAGCACGGCGCCGATCACCGACGCAGCCAGCGCCAGGACGACGAGCAGGCGGTTGCCGACGGCCATATCGATGATTCTGTTAAGCATGGCCGCCCCCTAGTGTTGGTGCACCTCGAAGCCGCCCTTAGCGAGCTCCGACTGAATAAAGAAGGCGCCTTTGGTCACCACACGCGTACCGGGTTTCGGGCCTTCGATCACTATTTGACGGCCGACGTTGCGCACGATCTTTACCTCCAGCGGTTTGAAATGGCCGGGCGCTTCTTCGACGAACACTACCCAGTCGCCGTCCGGGCTGCGCAGCACGGCCGCCTCCGACAGTACGAGTTCTGGCAGTCTTTCACCGACCGATATTTCGGCGTCGGCGAACATGCCGGGTTTGAGCAAACGCTTCGGATTTTGGATCAACGCCCGCGCTTTCACGGTGCGCGTCGCGTCATCCACACCGGCCCCGATGGACAGAATTTTTCCGTTGAACCGCTGATCCGGGTAAGCCTTAACCGTAATGATTACCGCTTGACCCGGATGCACTTTACCCAATTGCGTTTCGGTCAGCGCGATTTCCGCCCAGACGGTACCGAGGCTGGCGATGACGTACATCTTCTGCCCGGGTTCCACCGTGTCACCGGTGTTGAGCCGGTGTTCGATGACGGTGCCGCTGATCGGGCTGTGTATATGTTGGAAGGGATAGGCCTTGCGGGTTCGCGCCAGCTTATTAATTTCCCGACTCGTCAGACCCAGGATGCGCAGGCGCTGTCTGGCATCGGCCAGTAGGGTCTTGGCTTCCGCCGCCGCCGTACCGCCGCGATTTGCGCGCGCCAGAATTAACAGATACTCGTTTTGTACGCTCAGGAACTCGGGGCTGTAGACACTGGCCAATAACTGGTTTTTCTCTACTAGTTGATTCGCGAAGACGGCAACCTTTTCCGCCCAACCGCTGCTGCGCGCCGTAATGACGACGCGATCCTGTTCATTAAAACCGATTTCGGCCGTGGCCGGTAAGGTCTCGACCACGGGACGCAAGGTCAGCGCTTCGACCGTGATGCCTTGCGCCTTGATGGCCTCCGCGGTGAGCTCGACGGTTGAGGATCCTTCGTGCGCACCCTGTTCATGACCGTGTTCTTCATCAGCAGCCGAGCCGGAGACCGGTGTCAACAGAACAAGGCTAGTTGCAAGTAAACTGGTGATCGACAACCGGACCCGGCGTGCTTTGACGTTTTGCAGAATTCTTAAAAGACTCATGGCGCGATCTCCCATAGGTCCTCGCCTACTGTTTGCAGATCCGTCACCGCTGCGCGGTAGCGCGTAAGGGCCTCAAGATAACTGCGGTGGGTTTCAAGAAAAGTGGTGTAGACATCCAAAAGGTTGAGCGCGTCTATGCGCCGGACGCGGTAGTCGTGCTGCGCCGCTTTGCGCTGGTCTTCGACATCCGGCAGGATGTCCGCGCGGTAGCGTTTCACCTGCGCCGCGAAGGCCTCGGCTTCATCGAAACGCTGATTGAGCCGGGCGAGCACCTGCAGGCGCAGCGCGCGCCCACGATCCTGCACGGCGCCGGCCTCTGCCAGGGCCTCGCGTTCCCGGCCGCGCTGGCGGTCGCTGCCGGGCAATGGAAACTTGAACCCGACCTGTCCGGCCCAGGCGTAGTCAGTGTTGGCCCCGTCGAACAAGCGCTGGCGGCCAACGCCTAAGGTGAGCTCTGGCGCGCGGCCGTGCCGTACCGCGGCATAGACCTTGTCCGCCTGTTCGGCCCGTCGCTTGAGCAGGACGAACGTTGGTCCGTGTGTCTCGATCTGCGAAAGCCAGATCTTGCGGTCCTGCGGCAACGGTTGGACGTCGAGCTTCCCCCGGAGAGACCAGGCAGCGCCCTCGAGCCCGAGCACAACGGCCAGCCGGCGCTGCGCCTCCCTGGCCGCGACCTCCGCCTCGCGCAGCGCGGTTTGCAGGCGCTGGTGGGCAATGCGGGTGCGCAGCAGATCGACGTAGGAGCCCGTGCCGCTCTTGAACCGCACCCGGCTCAGCTCCACGGCCTCGGTCATGAAACCAGTGACCTGCCGCACGAGCTCGACCGCTTGATCGGCAAGCAGGGTCCGGTCGAAGGCCTTTTGCGTCTGCGCCGTCACACGCAGGCGCACCCGCTCCAGCGCGGCATCCGCCGCGTTAATACCCAGGTCCGCCGCCTGCTTACGCGCCCGGCGCACGCCGAACCATTCGACACTCTGCTCGACGCCGTAGACCTGGTTGCCAAAGCGGCTCGGTCCGCCGCCATCGGCCTCTTCAAACTCCCAGAACACCGTCGGCGACTCGAACCCGTCGGCCTGCAACCGGCGGGCACGTGCCGCCTTCATGCGTTGCTTGGCAGCAAGCAACTCCGGGTTGTTTGCCAATGCGTGCGTGACGGCCTGCTCGCGGGTAAACACCATAACGGACCGCTCGCCAGTGGTCACGGGATCGGCTGCAATGGCATGTACCGGCGCCAGGCAGCCGAGCAGCAACGCCGACCCTATCGTGATTGAACGCATAAGCTCTCGTCCTATTGAATGACACCGTGCCGCACGCATTTACTCTGCCGCGCGGCGTTACGTTCAGGCTGTTGAACGCTAACCGGTTACAACAAAAAGGAAGGATTCAGCTTTTGGGGGGTTGGGTGGGAGGCGCGTTGGCGCGGGAGTGATACGAAACGACTGGGAGCACCGTGACGCGACCGTCGGTGTCGGCAACCACGGCTGACGAGGTCAGCAAGAGTCCCAGATAGTGAGCCGTGCCGTGGCAGCAGTGGTCGCAAGAACCGTCATCGGAGAAATCGTCCGGCAGATCGCCGCCAAGCGACGGCACGTTAATATCGTGCCCGAAAAAGGCCTCGGCATGGGCATCGGCAGCCCACGCCACACCGGCAAACAGGATGGAGAGGGCAAGCAATTGTGCAATGAACCGTCGCATGGGCGTCAATACTGCATTAAAAGCGAGGCTGCCTTCAAGGAGCACTTCGTAATGAGCAAACATTCACCTCGATCTTTCTATAGCAGACCTGACGCAATGGCACAAATCTGTCGCTGCTATCCTCCAGCATGAGCGACCGCAACCCGCACGTAACATTCTGAATTATTAGCAAATGGCGTCCCTAGGGCTATGCCAAATAGTGCAGCTACAGCCAGAGAGACGGCGAAACACGATATTGTCAATTCCGCGAAGGCGGTAAAAACAATAATACGGGCAAGGATCAGCATAGAATTGGACAAAGGCGCGGAAATGGGCCGCTTTAATCTGGGCTCGACCGTCATTGTGCTCATGGGCGCCAATACCCGCTGGGACGCGGCGATCACGCCCGAGGCGAAGGTGCGGCTGGGCCAGGCCCTCGGCCATTACGACTGAGCGCCGGATCAAGCACGCTCGTGCCCCGTCGGTGCCATCATCCGGCGAGACGCTCGAAAATCCGCAGGCCGGCCGCATACGTGCCGGCGGCGGAACCCAGCGTGCTCAGGAAAAACACCAACAGGATGCGCGAGACCCGGTTGCGCCACCAACCCTTTAGGTGGGCGGTGTCCCGGCGCAGGCGCCCGAAATCCCCGACGTTGGGTCTGCGTAGCAGGGTCTCGACCGCCGCGGTCACCATTCCGGCGCCGACCATCGGATTGAGCGAGGTCAGCGGCGCGGCCACGAACGCCGTGACGATGGTGAACGGATGTGCGCCGGCGATCAACGCACCGACAGCCGATAGGCCTCCGTTGATCAACACCCAATCGGCCACCAATTGCCAGCCCAGCGCGGCGCTGCGCTGAAATCCGAGGGCGAATCCGAACAGGATCAGGCCAACCACGAGCCAGGGGATCAGGCGCGGCCAACGGCTCGGGGCAGGGATCCGGTCGAGCGCGGCAATGACCCCGGCCGGGGCGACCGCGCCTTGCCTGAGCAGGTACTCCTGGATCCCGCGCAAGTGCCCGGCGCCGACGACGGCCAGCACGTGACCAAAGCCGCCGGCGGCGATTTCGTGCTGCAGGCGAGCGGCCATATAGCGGTCGCGCTCGTCGATCAGCGGCTTGAGCAGCTCGTGCGCCTGATCGGCGAACTGGGAAAAGGCGGTCTCCAGCACATCGCCTTCCTTTAGCCGCTCAATCTCCTCTTCGGTGACGCGTTCACGCGAGATCACGCTGGCGAGCAAGCCGGACAGCAGCAGCAGGCGGCGCCACCAGCGGACATTGCGGTAGACCCGCTTCAGGGTGGTGCCGACATCGCGATCGATCAGAAGCACCGGCAGCCCGGTGGCTTGCGCGCCGGCGATCGCCGCACGCATTTCAGCGCCCGACTCGATACCAAACTGTTCGGCCAGGCGCTGCTGATAGGCCGCGAGCGCCAGGCTGGCCATGACCATCGCGGCCTTGCCTTCGCGCAGCACGCGCATCAGATCCATCTTCGCCAGTGCATCGGGGTCGACGATGGCGTTGTAGCGGCTGGGACAGAGCTCGACCGCGACCGCGTCGAAATCCGAGGTGGCGAGCAACTGCGTGACCGCGTCCGCACTGCGGCGCGAGACATGGGCCGTGCCCAGCAGGGTGATACGCCTGCCGTCCAGCTCAATGATAACAGTGGGTTCCTGCCGGCCGGTCTCGCTTGGTTCCCGGGAATTCACACAGCACTCCATGGTTGATGCACGTAATGCAAGGGCTTCGGTTGCGGCTCGAAGTTTAACTGCGAGTTACTTCAAAATCCCGAAGCTTATGCCAAAGACTAAACCTACCACCAGAGACACCGCGAAACACACGATCGCCATTCCGAGCAGGCGCCGATACCACAGCCCTTCAGAAGTCAGGTGGTCAGGACGGAAAATGATATTAAGCGGATTCCATCGCAGATCGCGGGTGAAAACCGGAACACCCGGTTTCCTGTGGGTGGGAATCGTGATCAACGCAATAATGGCGACGACCCACGCGGTAACGCCAATGGCGAAAGCGGCAAAGATAACAAAGCGGGCGAGGGTCTCCATCAATGGCAGTATTTTCTGTGTACTGACGACACATTTACGCGATGCCGCCGTCGATGACAAGCGCTGCGCAGTGGTACCGAGCTTCAGACTCACGAGGCCGTTCCACTGAGCCCGGGCCTTCGGAGGCATGCACAGATCAGCGTTCGAAGAGGTTTCCCAGACCCCCGAGCAGCGAACCCTCGCCCACATGGCGCGTGCCTGTCTGCGGCGCGGCCTCGTGGATGCGCCCGGCCAGGCGGCTGAACGGCAGTGACTGCAGCCAGATATTTCCGGGCCCGGTCAGTCTGGCGAAGAAAAACCCCTCGCCGCCGAAGATCGCGCTCTTGACGCTGCCGACATATTTGATGTCATAGCTGACCGAGGATTCCAGGGCGACCAGGCAACCGGTATCGACCCGGAGCGACTCACCCGCTTGCAACTCCCGGCTGATGATGGTGCCGCCGGCGTGCAGAAAGGCCAGGCCGTCACCGGTCAATCGCTGCATGATAAAACCCTCGCCCCCGAATAGCGCCACGCCGATTTTCTTCTGAAACGCGATATCGATGGCGACGCC
>Ga0209633_10005471_pt1 | contig 11127 bp, 10 predicted proteins | sample Cruoilmetagenom1_FD_187290 | JGI IMG/M metagenome (GOLD analysis project Ga0209633, IMG submission 187290) | Oil polluted marine microbial communities from Coal Oil Point, Santa Barbara, California, USA - Sample 1 (SPAdes) (version 2) | ecosystem: Environmental > Aquatic > Marine > Oil seeps ... | reverse complement strand
ACCGCGCCCGCGGCAAATAAGAGGACAACGACAACCGCTTGCACCCGCGCCGCGAGCCGCACGCCCCAAATATTGATGACTGTGATCGCGAACGCCGCAACGCCGCCGAGCGCCGCCTCGCTCGCATGGACGCGATAGCCGGCTATTTCCCATAACGGCCAGGCTTTGGCTTCCGGGAAGAGATAGACAATTGCGACCGGAAGCGCGATCGCCTCAAACGCAACCACCGAGACATACCCGAAAATGATCGACCAGGTGCAGACAAACGAGGCGAGCCTGCCGAACGCCCGCTCCGTATACGCATGTTCGCCGCCGGCGACCGGCATGGCGGAAGCAAGCTCCGCATAGGTGAGCCCAATGACGGTGATAGCGACGGCGCCCAGTGCAAAAGCGACGACCGCGCCGGCAATCCCGGCATTCGCCACCCAGGTCCCTGCAAGGATGATCCAGCCCCAGCCGATAATCGCGCCGAAGCCAAGAACAGCCGCATCGAACCGGTTCAAGACGCGTTTTAATGATTGCTCCGCCATGCGCCTCGTTCCTGTCGTTGCCGCGTCATTAAAAAGATGACCACATTGCTGGGAAGATTGTTGCGCCTAGGATAGTTTGAACGCTTTCAAGCGCTCGAAAACCGGTCCCGATATGTGGGCCGGCGGCTCTGATTTCTGCGTCGCCCAGTCATAAAGTTCGCGATCGCCGAGCTCGAGCAGGGCTTCAAATTCATCGAGTTCGGGATCGTCGAAACTTCCCACATGCGCAGCTGCGAAGCCGCCGATCAGGAGATCCGCCTCTTTGAACCCTCGATAGGTGGCGCGATAAAGCAGCTTTTTTCGGCGATCTTCGATATTCATCAGCGATAAATTTCTCTGCAGCGGAGGGTTGTGGATAAATGGTTGGCGCGCGATGCGCAAATTCCGATAATTTGCCCTCATGCGGCCGACCATTCTCAATCCCCTATTCGCCGACGTGACGGCGCTGCCCGGCGTCGGCCCGAAGATCGCCGCATTTATTGGCAGAGCAGCCGGGCCGCGCATCGTTGACCTCATCCTGACGCCCCCGATCAATATGATCGACCGATCCAAACGGCCAAAAATCGAAGACGCGGCATTCGGCGAACTCGCCACTTTTTTGGTGACGGTCGACCGCCACGACCCGCCGCCCAAGGGCCGTCGCCTGCCTTACAAAGTCATCTGTTCCGATGAGACGGGATTTATGACGCTAGTGTTTTTCCATGCGCGCGCTGATTACCTCAAACGCGCACTGCCGGAAGGCGAGCAGCGCCTTGTTAGCGGCAAGCTGGAAGAATTCAGCGGCGGCCGGCAAATGGTTCACCCCGATTACATCGCCGATCCGTCAAAGCCGGAGGAGATGCCGCTCCACGAGCCGGTTTATCCGTTGACTGCAGGTCTTTCGGCCGCCGTGATGCGCAAAGCTGCGGCGCATGCGCTGAAGCGTGCGCCGGATTTACCGGAATGGCAGGACGGCCCCTGGCTGCAAGCGCGCAAATGGTCAGATTGGAAATCGTCTCTCGCCGCCGTTCACGGCCCGACCTCCCACGAGGATCTTTCCCTTTTAGCGCCCGCACGCATGCGGCTTGCTTATGACGAGCTCCTCGCCAATCAGCTTGCGCTGATTATGATCCGCAAGGCGCGGGTAAAATCTAAAGGACACGCCATCATCGGCGATGGGCGCCTCATCGCTAAGGCAAAGGCCGCCCTGCCGTTTGAGCTGACCAATTCACAACAACATACGTTGAGCGAGATCTTTGACGATATGCGTTCGCCCGAACGCATGGTGCGGCTGGTGCAAGGCGATGTCGGCTCGGGTAAAACCATCGTCGCCTTTTTGGCGATGCTGGCGGCGATCGAAGCGGGCGCGCAGGCCGCGTTTATGGCGCCGACAGAAATCCTCGCCCGCCAGCATCTGGAATCGCTCGGGGCCCTCGCGCAAGCGACCGGCATTCGCATGGAGATCCTTACAGGCCGCGACAAAGGCGCCGCCCGCCTCGAAAAGTTGCAATGGCTGCAGGATGGAGACATCGACCTCCTGATTGGCACCCACGCAATTTTTCAGGAAGGCGTGGAATTCAAAAATCTCGCAATTGCGATTATTGACGAGCAACATCGTTTTGGCGTGCATCAGCGCGTATCACTCACCCAGAAGGGCGCGAGGCCGGACCTGCTGGTGATGACCGCAACGCCCATACCGCGCACCCTCGCCCTTACTGCTTACGGCGATATGGATGTCAGCCAGATCACGGAAAAGCCGCCCGGACGAAAACCTGTTGACACACGAACAATCCCGCTGGCGCGGCTCGACGAAGTCATCGAAGGGGTTCGCCGTGCTGTTTCGAAAGGCGAGCAAGTTTACTGGGTCTGCCCACTCGTTGAAGAATCCGAACTGATAGAGCTGACCGCTGCGGAAGACCGGTTCGAAAGTCTGAAAGAAGTTCTCGGCGACCGCGTCGGTCTCGTCCATGGGCGCATGACGGGGCCGGAAAAAGATGCGGTCATGGAGCGCTTTTATGACGGCGATCTGTCGGTCCTGATCGCGACCACCGTGATTGAGGTTGGCGTCAACGCGCCCAACGCAACGATCATGATCATCGAACACGCCGAACGCTTTGGCCTGGCGCAGCTCCACCAACTGCGCGGACGGGTCGGGCGCAGTGACAAGGCGTCTTCCTGCCTCCTCTTATACAAACCGCCGCTCGGGGAGACCGCCAAGGCGCGGCTCAACATCCTTCGAGAGACAGAAGACGGTTTTCTGATCGCGGAGGAAGATCTGCGCCTTCGCGGCGCCGGCGATCTATTGGGCGCGGCGCAATCGGGCTTCCCGAGGTTTCGCCTCGCCGATCTCAGCGTCCATGGCGAACTCCTAGCCGCCGCCAGAGACGACGCAAAACTCATCGTCGAGCGCGATCCGCAGCTAATGTCGGATCGCGGCGAAGCCTTGCGTGTTCTCCTTTATCTCTTCAGCCGTGATGATGCGGTGAAATTGTTGAGCGCCGGCTAATTAGGATTTTCCTGAACCGAAAAGGCGGCTTCGCAAAGTTGCGCGCGGCGCGACCTCCGCCATTTTTTCGAGTTTCCTGATGGCGTCTTCCGGCGACTCAAATGCCGGCACGACAAGCCCCAATGAGAAAATCATCTTCGCGGCGTCTTCAATGCTCATGCTCAAAATGCGAATTTCGTCGCGCGGGATGAACAGAAGAAAGCCGGATGTCGGGTTTGGCACTGTTGGAACGAACAGCGTCGTCAAGTCATCCGCTTGATCATCGAGAAGGGTTTCAACCTCGCCTTTAACGTCGCCAACGACAAACGCCATCGCCCAAGAGCCGCGCCGTGGATACTCAATCAACGCCACCTGTTTGAATGATCGATCTGACTGCCGCAGAGCCGTTTCAAAAACATTCTTGAAAAAGCGGTACAAGGTGCGAACCACCGGTACGGAGTCAAACAGCCGTTCCCATCCGCGTACGAATGAACGGCCCAAGAAGTTCTTAGTAATCGCGCCGAGAAGGACGAGCGCAATCAAGGCGATGAGAACGCCAAAGCCCGGCAAAACTTGTAGGAAATTTTCGATAGAACTGCCGCCGTCCGGAAGCGTATTCTTGACGAAGGCGTCAAGCTTCGCCATCGGGCCGGTAACGAACCAATAGACAAGCGCAATGGTGATGCCGATTGGCGCGGCGACCACGACCCCGGCCAGAAAACTTGAGCGCAGCCCGCTCCAAAGCCCCGCCCGTTTCGGCTGAATCAGCGGTGCGTCGCCGCCGCGGCCGATCTTGATATCCGGATTGTCCGTCTCGTCGCTCATATTACCAATTGTCCACTAGCGCGATCATGCGAAATTCAGTCATTTCCTTATCACCGAAAATGCAACTTTGCGTGATGGTCATAAACATTTTAACAATAAATGGGCGGTTCGTTCCGTCCCGACAATAGGTATGATCCTTCTGTCTGGCGAATAAAAGTCCGCGCTGCGGCGCAAACTGGGAGAATTCATGGTCACCATGAGACAGGCTCTGGCGCTTATCGTGGCGGCTAGTCTGGCTGTTGCAGCGGCCGGTGCGGTGATTTTTCAGGACAACATCACCAGATTCAATCTCAATCCACGGATTCCTTACCAGATTTATACGCCCCCGCCTCCGCCCGCCTATGGCGCCCGCGGCGCCTGGATTTTGTGGCCGGCCGAGGCTGATGCCGGCTCTTCAGATATCTTTTATGTCCATTCGACGACCTACTCCGCCCGGCGGCACTGGAATGCGCCGTTCACCGTGAAAGCGGCGGACGAAACCCTGCGGCGGGTGGCGGCGCCGAATGAGGCGGGACCGTTTATGGGCCTTGGTGCGGTTTACGGTCCGCGCTATCGCCAGGCGACGCTGTTTGCAAATTTCACCCACAAATATGACGGATTGGCTGCGCGCGAGCTTGCCTATGGCGATGTCGAAAAGGCGTTTGATGCTTTTCTGGAACAGCGCAGCCCAGACAGGCCGATCATCCTCGCCGGCTACGGACAAGGCGGCTTGCACATTCTTGGATTGTTGCAGCACCGGTTTGCAAAGGACGATGCATTACGAGCGCATCTTGCCGCCGCCTATATCATCGGCGAGCCGGTTCCCGTTTCGGTTTTTGACAAAGGGCTATCGACGATTCCGCCCTGCAACGCGGCGAGCGATATCCGATGTGTGATTTCCTATATCGACCTGGAGTCGGAATTTAGCGATGACCGGCGCCGCTATCAAAGCCGGTCGCTGGTCTGGAATGACAACAGGAAACTGATGCCGCTGCAGGCCTCGCCATTGCTTTGTATCAACCCCCTAAGCTGGACGGCCAGCGAAGACCCGATCAGTGCAGAAAACCACATTGGCGCGGCGTCTGCGACCGGGTTGCGCATGGGCGAGACGCCGCCGGCCATCGCCAAATCCATAGGCGCCCAGTGTGCAAACGGCATTCTTACCGTCGATCCGCCGCAGCAGGATTTCCTCCGCCGAAAACACTGGTTCGGCAAGCAATGGCGGCCGCAGGATTTCAATCTCTTCTACCATGATCTCGCGGCGGACGGCGCTCGCAGGGTTATGACCCTCAAGGCTACGCTTAAGGAAGAATCAGGGATCCTCGACCCGATCGAGGAAGCGGTTGATCTTGAGGTCAGTCCCATCAATAAGGCTCCTGAATAGGAGCGCGGCTCCCAATACCCAGCTGTCAAAGGTCGTCATGAAACCAGTCCTAAAAGTCGTTATTCCCGTCGCCGGTCATGGCACCCGGGTGCTGCCCGCCACCAAGTCGATTCCAAAAGAACTCCTGCCGCTGGTTGACCGGCCGCTGATCGACTATGTCGTTCGCGAAGCACTGGATGCGGGGATTGAACATGTCGTTCTCGTTACCGGGCGCGGCAAAGGCGCCATCGAAGATTATTTCGATCACGCCTTCGAGCTTGAGGCCGGCCTCACGGCAAAAAATAAAACCGAGATTTTAGACAGCGTGCGCAAGCCCATTCCGGCGGCGGGCGCGATGTCCTACACGCGCCAGCAGGCGCCGCTGGGCCTGGGGCACGCCGTCTGGTGCGCGCGCGACATAATCGGCGATGAGCCGTTTGCCGTCTCCCTCCCCGATGTCGTAATTGACGCTGCGCCGTCCGCGCTGGCGCAGATGGTCAGCGAATATGAAAAGACCGGCGGCAACATCATCGCTGTCGAAGCAGTTCCAATGCAAGACACAAACAAATATGGCGTCGTCGCGCCGAAAGGCGAGCGCGGCGGACGGACTTTTGAAATGTCCGCCATGGTAGAAAAGCCGGACCCCGCAAAGGCGCCGTCAAATCTCGCGATCACCGGTCGTTATATTCTGCAGCCGGAAATTTTTGACCTGCTGGAAAAAACCGAACGCGGCGCTGGCGGCGAGATTCAACTGACCGATGCGATGGATGCGTTGATGAAGTCCCAGGCGTTTTACGCCTATGAATATGAGGGCCAAAGCCACGATTGTGGGTCGAAACTCGGCTGGCTTACGGCGAACACTGCGCTGGCGCTCAAAAACCCTGAGCTTGGCGAGACTTACAAAGCTTTCTTAAAGTCGCAGCTTTAGAGTGTGATCAGTAAAAGCAGCCGCCGGTTTTACGCTTCGATCACGCGAGCACTAAAAATCTAGAGCAAACATCCGAATCGAAACGATCGGATTTTACTCTAGCCGCTCTCTCCTGCAAACCCGTGCAGCGAACTTCGCGATTTCGCGATCCGGTCAATTTCAAGAATATCTTTGAGGAAGGCCTCAAACTGCGCGAGCGGGATCATGTTGGGGCCGTCGGACGGCGCTTTGTCCGGATCGGGATGGGTTTCCGCAAATACAGCCGCAACACCCACGGCTGCGGCGGCGCGCGCAAGACTTGGCGCAAACTCACGCTGGCCGCCTGATGTCGCGCCGGCCCCGCCTGGCGTTTGCACCGAATGCGTTATATCAAACACGACAGGACACCCGGTTTCGCGCGCGATGATCGGTATGCTGCGGAAATCGCTGACCAGCGTATTGTACCCGAAGCTCGCGCCGCGCTCGGTCACAAGCACGCGGTCATTACCGGCGCTGCGAATTTTAGCGACGACATTCTTCATATCCCACGGCGCCAGGAACTGACCCTTTTTCACCTTGACGGCGCAATTGGTTTTACCTGCCGCAGTCAAAAGATCGGTCTGACGACACAGGAAGGCCGGGATCTGCAAGACATCAACAGCTTCCGCGACCGGCGCGCATTGATCTGGCTGGTGCACATCGGTCACGACAGCAAGACCGACGCTTTCGCGGATTTCTGCAAAGATCGGCAGTGCTTCATTCAGGCCAATCCCCCGCGCTGAGCCGGCGCTCGTCCGGTTCGCCTTGTCAAAGGAGGACTTGAAAATCAGGCCTACGCCAAGGCGGCTGGAGATATCCTTAAGCGCGCTCGCACATTCAATGGCATGCTCGCGGCTTTCCAGCGCACACGGGCCCGCAAAGACGGTCAGCGGCAGATTATTGCCGATCTCGACCTTTCCGCCGTTAAGGCTGATGGTCACGGTATTGCCGGCGCCGGCCATATATTACTCCCGTTTGTCGCTGCCGTGGCGTTTTTAGCGAACATCCCTTAAATGACGTGAGCCCGCGCGGAGAGCAATAGGCTGACGGCCAGAGCGGCGCATATAGTGGAGCGCATATGACGAAGCATCTCGATATCGCGTCCGAGGTGATTGATCTTGAAATTCTGGGGCTGCGGGCGCTGAAAAATGCGCTCGACGGGTCGTTTTCGGACGCTGTTGAAGCGCTGCGCAAGGCGGACGGCCGGATCGTCGTCACTGGTATGGGCAAGTCCGGCTACGTCGCCAGGAAAATCGCGGCTACGTTTTCTTCGACCGGCTCGCCGGCCGTATTCGTTCACCCTGGCGAAGCGAGCCATGGCGATCTCGGTATGATTTCCGGGCGAGACGTGATTCTCGCCCTGTCAAAATCCGGCGAGACAGGCGAGCTTGGCGATCTCCTGGCGTTCGCCGCCCGGTTTTCGATACCGATTGTCGCGATCACCTGTCAGTCCGGCTCGACCCTCGCCAAGGCGGCCGACGCCGCGCTGGTGCTGCCGCCCGCCAAGGAAGCATGCGGCGAGACGCGCGCGCCGACAACGTCCACAACCATGATGATGGCGGCCGGCGATGCACTGGCGGTCGTGATGCTGCGCGAACGCGGGTTTACCGCCGATGATTTTCAAGGGTTTCACCCCGGGGGCAATCTCGGCGCCGCGCTCCGCCGCGTGACCGATCTGATGCACGGGCCGGATAGGCTTCCCCTGGCCACGCCATCGACGCCCATGGCGGAACTGGTCAAAATCATTTCAGCGGCCGGGTTTGGCTGCGCCGGGATTGTTGATGATCACGAAGCCCTCGTAGGGATCATCACCGATGGCGATTTACGCCGCCATTACGGTTCCAACATTGCGAAACTGACGGCGGGCGACGTCATGACGGAAAGCCCGCGCACGGCGCCGCCGGAAGCGTTGGCTGGCGATGTCCTTGCGCTGATGAGCCGGGAAAAGATTACGGCGCTCTTTGTAGTCAAAGATAAACGGCCTGTCGGCATCGTTCATGTCCATGACTGTCTGTCGACAGGCGTTCTTTAGCGGCGACGCAATATCCCGCGCAACAGGGCCGACGGTTCGCTAATCGCTTTGGCGGCGCTGGCCAGCCGTTCATTCACCGCGCCCTCTTCGTCAACATTCTCTTGGGTATCACCTTCGTCTTCCGTAAACGCCGTTTCCGGTTGCGGTGCTGCGCTTTCATCCTGATGCGCTGCCTTATCGCTAGAGGCCAGTTCCATATGGCCAGGCAACTGATCAACGGATGATTGGTCTGATGTCTCGCCCGCCATATCTGATTCCGGGGCGTTATCGGCCCGATTATGCGTGAGCCCCGGTCCCACGCGCACAGCATTGATGCGTTCGGCAAGGCCTGCGCCCTGATGGTGGTAGTCAGGCCCACGCTCCTGGAACCGCAAACTTGCGCGCTCCGCCTGCGCCGTGAGTTGGCGTATTTCGACGGCGTAGTCTTCCATCGCGCCGAGCATCTGCGCCGCGTCGTTTTTCGCTCGCCGCGCCGCCCCAGCCGCGCGAAACGCCAACACGCAAAGAACAAATGAAGCAGATAAAAGCACGACAGTCAGCGCCAGAACGCCAAGCTCTGTTGTCGCCATGACGGCGGCGAACCCGTCGCTGATCCCCAGCGCCGCAAAATACTCATCAGGCTGCATGCAACTTACCCCTGCACTATAACCGGTAATATTTTAACCGCTTCGGGTATCCCGGTCCACCCGGCGCGCCATTCGCTGCATTTTTACTCCCCGCGGCTGCAAGCCCTCTCGCTGGGCGCGCCGTATCTTGAACATCATGCCTTGGGCGAAAACTCTGATCCGACTGGCGAGGATGCTTGCGCGCTGTTCCGGAAATTGTCGATTTACAGGCAAAATTCGTTGATGCGCCATGAAAAAGCCGCCGAAATTGCCGGAAAAAATGGTGATAACCCTTGGAAAAACTTATCCTAATCCTAATATAGGGTTTAGTGACGCTCGAAATGCGCCCTTGCGGGTTTGTACTGGATTAAGGGCGATCAGGTTATGGGGTCCGCCGGAAACGACGGCGAAACGAACCTGACACGGAGTGCGCCGATATGAGCACGCTGGTAAAAAACGGACTTACTGAAGCGAGCATTGAACGCCTGCCGTTCTTTTTCCGGCAGATATGCAGAATCGCATCACGCATTCGTTATGGCGTTCTGACGTTCACACTGCCTGACGGTTCTCAACTGACCTTTACGGGCGAGGACGAAACGCACACCGCCGCAACCATCATCGTCCATGATTTTTCCTTCGCGCGCCGAACATTATTAGGCGGCGATATCGGTTTTTTTGAAAGCTATGCAGACGGCCAATGGAGCACGCCTGACCTGGCCGATTGTCTTTATATTTTCGCGCGCAACGCCGATCATGTTCAGGAAGCATTCGCTGCTAATCCGATCGTCGATCTCTTGAACAATATTCGCCATACGTTCAACAAAAATACACGCGCCGGGTCCCGCCGGAATATCATGGCGCATTACGATCTCGGAAACAGCTTTTACGAAAAATGGCTGGATTCATCGATGACCTATTCATCGGCGCTGTTTCCATCGCCGAGTGCTGATCTTACGTCCGCACAGGAAAACAAATATAAAAAACTCGCGCAGTCGATTGATTTAAGACCCGACGAACGTGTGTTGGAGATCGGGTCCGGTTGGGGCGGCTTTGCGGAATTCGCGGCGAAAAATGTCGGCGCCAACGTAACGGGCCTGACACTGTCTCCATCGCAATATGAATACGCCCGCGAACGCATCTTCCGTGAAGGGCTCAACGACAAGGTTGAGTTCCGCCTGCAGGATTATCGCGATGTCAGCGATCATTTCGACAAGATCGCCTCGATTGAGATGTTCGAGGCGGTGGGCAAGGAATACTGGCCGGCTTATTTCGACAAAGTGCGTAATGTGTTGAAGCCGGGCGGTCTCGCCGGACTGCAAATCATTACCATCGCCGACCGGTTTTTTGACCGCTATTTGAAGTCGACCGATTTCATCCAACGCTATGTCTTTCCCGGCGGCGTTTTACCGAGTCCCACGGCGTTGAAAGGCCTGATCGGCAAGGCTGGTCTTTCCCTGCGCGGCGTGACGGAATTTGGCGAGGACTACGCCCACACGCTCAATGAATGGCATCAACGATTTGTTGCTTCATGGGACGATATCCGCCCGCTTGGTTTTGACGACCGGTTCAAAAAGCTCTGGAAGTTTTATCTCGCTTATTGCGAGGCGGGCTTCCGCGCCGGCACAACCAACGTCTGTCAGGTTACGATGGCGCGCAGTTAAGGCCCTCCCCTAAGAAGGTTTGCGTTCGATCTCTACCAATCGCTGATCCTTGATCACGACGACGCGGTCCATGCGTTTTGCGAGGCGCTGATCATGGGTCGCTACGAGCGCCGATAATCCCTCGTTACGAACAATCTTCAAAAGCGCATCAAAGACGACATCGGAGGTTTTCGGATCAAGATTGCCCGTCGGCTCGTCGGCGAGCAGAAGATCAGGTTTGTTCGCGAGCGCCCGTGCAATAGCAGTGCGCTGCTGTTCGCCGCCGGAGAGTTGACCGGGCTGGTGCGTCAACCGTTCGCCGAGGCCGAGCGCCGTCAAAAGCCTCGCCGCTTCCGCTTCCGCGGATTTTTTATTTGCGCCAGCGATCAGCAGCGGGAGAGCGACATTGTCAACGGCTGAAAACTCCGGCAGCAGATGGTGGAACTGATAGACAAACCCAAGCGCGTCTCGGCGTATCCGTGTGCGGTCTGCATCATTCAATTTTGATGTTGCAACGCCGCCGACAAAAACTTCACCCTCCGACGGCGCTTCAAGCAGTCCGGCGATATGCAACAATGACGACTTGCCGGAGCCGGACGGCCCAAGCAGTGCGACGGTCTCGCCCCGCTTCAGTTCGAAACTGACGTTTTCGATGATAACGAGTTCGCCATAACGGCGGGCGATTGCATCAAGGCGCAGCGCGGTCGGATTTTTCCCGCTATTCATATCGGAGCGCCTCTACG
>Ga0209633_10005470_pt1 | contig 11127 bp, 8 predicted proteins | sample Cruoilmetagenom1_FD_187290 | JGI IMG/M metagenome (GOLD analysis project Ga0209633, IMG submission 187290) | Oil polluted marine microbial communities from Coal Oil Point, Santa Barbara, California, USA - Sample 1 (SPAdes) (version 2) | ecosystem: Environmental > Aquatic > Marine > Oil seeps ... | reverse complement strand
ACAACTTTACTAATTGTATATGTTGATGTTTTACATCTTTCTATAAATTCTCTAGTTTTTTCAATTGATTTTAATCTTCCTGATAGTTCAGCTTTTAAATCAACACTATTTTTTGTTTTAAAAACTCCTGTTATTTTGTAAAACGATTCACTATTAAAATTCATGATCTCGCGTTCGCGTTCAACAAGTAACTTAACAGCTACAGATTGAACTCTACCAGCTGATAGTGATGGTTTTACTTTCTTCCATAATACGGGCGACAATTCAAAACCAACTAGTCTATCGAGTATTCTTCTAGCTTGCTGTGCATTTACTAGATGCTCGTCGATAGTTCTTGGGTTTTTAATAGCATTCTGGATAGCTTCCTTTGTAATTTCATGAAAAACAATCCTTTTTGTAGTTTTTGGATCGAGTTCAAGCTCTTTCATTAAATGCCATGCAATAGCTTCTCCTTCACGGTCTTCATCAGATGCCAACCAAACTACGTTAGTTTCCTTTACTAATTTTTTGAGCTCTTTAACAACTGCCTTTTTATCTTCAGGAACGATATATTGAGGATCGTAATTATCTTCGACATTTATTCCTAAATTCTTTTTTGCTAAATCTCTAATATGGCCGAAACTTGATTTTACCTGAAAACCCTTCCCTAAAAACTTCTCAATCGTCTTCGCTTTTGCAGGTGACTCAACTATAACTAAATTTTCTATCATGAAATATTTGATTTGAAAAATACGTTTAAATGTGACAAAATTAATATAAATACCTTTCTATCTTCAAAAATTTTGAATTAAATATTATTTATTAATTTTGTAAGCAAGCGAAAATAAGCAATATGAGCAAAATAAAATTTACAACAAAATTCTATCAGAGATTGTTTTGGGCACTTTTTTTAACCCCTGTTATAACAGTTATACTGATATTTACACTAATTTCTTTGGAGAAATTCGGAAAGATGCCAACGTTCAAAGAATTAGAAAATCCAGATAACAATATTGCATCAGAAATTTATTCCGAAGATGGAGTTCTGCTGGGTAATTATTATTATCAGAATAGATCATACATAAATTTTGATGACTTATCTCCAAATATGGTGAATGCTTTAATTGCCACCGAAGACATCCGATTTAACAAACACTCAGGAATAGATGCCCGCGGATTGGGCAGGGTTTTGTTTTATTCTATTTTAATGAACGACAGTGGCTCAGGAGGAGGAAGTACAATTACTCAACAGTTAGCTAAAAACCTTTTCCCAAGAGATACAACTAGATATCGTTCATCTTTAGGAAGAAAAATGCATCTTGGTATTACTAAATTTAAAGAATGGGTTACTGCTGTAAAGCTTGAAAAAAACTATACTAAGAATGAGATACTAGCAATGTATTTAAATACAGTTGCTTTTGGAGGAAACTCTTTCGGAATAAAATCAGCTGCAAAAACTTTTTTTAATGAAACACCAGACTCACTAAAGGTAGAAGAATCGGCTCTGCTAGTTGGTTTACTTAAAGCTCCGAGTTTTTATAATCCTGTTCGTAACCCGGAAAGATCAAAAATAAGAAGGAATGTAGTTTTAAATCAAATGAATAAATATAATTTCATAAGTAATGAAGAATTTGATTCTCTTAGCGTTCTCCCAATTAAACTCACATATAAAGTACAAGATCACAATGAAGGTTTAGCAACTTATTTTAGAGAACATTTAAGAGTAACTTTAAATAAATCGGAACCAAAAAAGAAAAATTACTATTCAAATGCAGACTACATTAATGACTCAATAAAGTGGCATACTAATCCTTTATTTGGATGGTGTAATAAAAATAAAAAGCCTGATGGCTCTTCATATAATTTATATAGTGATGGTTTAAAAATATATACAACAATTGATTCCAGAATGCAAAAATATGCAGAAGAAGCTGTTGTTGAACATTTTTCACTCGATCTACAAAAAAGTTTTAATCACGAACAGGAAAGCAACCCCAATGCACCTTATTCAGAAGATCTCTCAAATGAAGAATTAAAAGATATTCTTGATCTTGCCATTAGAAGAACAGAAAGATATAGAGTTTTACGTAATGCAAGGGTCCCTAAAGATTCCATTATTGCTAATTTCAATACGCCAACTCACATGACTGTTTTTTCATGGAAAGGTGAAATTGATACTGTAATGACTCCAATGGACTCATTAATATACTATAAAAACTTTTTAAGAACTGGATTTGTTTCGATGGATCCGCATAATGGTCACGTAAAAGCTTATGTTGGAGGACCTAATTTTAGGCATTTTAAATATGATCAAGTAACTTTAGCTAAAAGACAGATTGGTTCAACAATAAAACCGTTTTTATATACACTTGCAATGCAAGAAGGTTATTCACCTTGCCATAAGGTTCCAAATGTACCTAGTACATTTATGTTAAATGATACTACCTGGACACCCAAGAACTCTGGACCTTCAAGTAAAGATGGTCAGATGGTTACGCTAAAATGGGGACTAGCACATTCAGTAAATTATATTTCTGCTTGGTTAATTAAGCAATTTAACCCGATTTCTGTAATAGATGTAATGCGCAAAATGGGCATAACAAGTAAAATTGATGCTGTTCCTTCAATCTTTTTAGGAACATCGGACATTACTCTTTATGAAATGGTAAGTGCTTACTCTACTTTTTCTAATAAAGGAGTACACACTGATCCTTTAATTGTTACAAGAATAGAAGACAGGAATGGAAACCTATTAGGTACATATACCTCATCAAAAAACGAAGCAATAAGCGAACAAACTGCTTATTTAATGACGAACTTATTACGTAGTGTTGTAAGACAAGGTTCAGGAGCGAGAATTCGTTGGAAATATCAATTATTTAATGAGATAGGAGGAAAAACAGGAACAACCCAAAACCACTCTGATGGCTGGTTTATGGGAGTAACACCAAATTTAGTGTCTGGTGTCTGGGTTGGTGGTGAAGACAGAAGTATTCACTTTAAAGGAATCTCACTTGGGGGTGGACATAATATGGCTTTACCTATTGTTGGACTATTTTTGCAAAAAGTGTACAACGACTCCACATTGTCTGTTACAAAAGAAGATAAATTTGAAGAACCATTAAATTTTTCGGTTGAACTTGATTGTGATAAATTTGAAGAGAAGAATACAGAGAAAAATAACTTTGATAATGAATTCTTTTAGTTTAGATTTAATTCTGGAATAGAATCAATTAATTTTTTAGTATACTCTGAAGCAGGTGAAGAATAAATTTCATCTGCTTTATTTATTTCTACAAGTGCACCTTCTCTCATAACCATTATACGATCCGCCATGTATCGCACTACAGATAAATCGTGAGAAATAAAAATATACGTTAAACCAAACTCCCGCTTTAAATCATTTAATAAATTTAATATCTCTGCTTGTATTGAAACATCTAGAGCCGAAACAGATTCATCACAAATAATAAACTCTGGATTTAAAATCAAAGCCCGAGCGATTACAATCCGCTGCCTTTGTCCTCCCGAAAATTCGTGCGGATATTTATAATAACTTGAACGTTCAAGTTTCACTTTATCAAAAAGATCAAGAACCATCTGCATTCTTTCATTTTTTGATTTACCAATATTATGAACTTTTAATGGCTCCATTATTAAATCACCAATAGTTTTTTTTGGATTTAACGATGAGTAAGGATCTTGAAATACTATTTGCATTTGTTTTCGAAAATCTTTTAAGCCTTTTTTTGACAATGTATTTATTGCAACTCCCTTATATCTTATAAAACCTGATGTACTTTCTATTAACTTAACAATCGTTCTTCCTAAAGTAGTTTTGCCACAACCCGACTCGCCAACCAAACCCAAAGTTTCACCCTTATTAACATAAAAACTTACGTTCTTAACTGCCATATTATTTTTAAAGTTTCTTCCAAAAATACTTTTCTTAAATCCGTACTGTTTTGAAACATTTTCAACTTCCAAAATTATTTCAGGTTCAACATCTTCAATTCGATTTATATACCGTTCTGATACATCTTCGGTAATATTAGTATTTAAATAATCAGATATTGTCGTTAATCTGCCCTGTTTAAAATTATTATTTGGTCTGCAATTTAATAGCCCTTTTGTATATGGATGATCTGGAAAAGCAAGCACTTTATTTTTTGTACCTTTCTCAACTATATCTCCTTTATACATAACCAAAACATCATCTGCAATTTGCGAAATAACACCTAAATCGTGCGATATAAACAAAATACTAATTTGATGTTTTGCTTGAAGTTCCTTTAACAAATCAATAATCGCTTTCTGAACTGTAACATCAAGAGCGGTAGATGGTTCGTCAGCAATTATTATTACTGGATTAATTGCTATAGCCATAGCAATCATTACACGCTGCTTTTGTCCACCCGAAATTTCGTGTGGATAACATTGATAAATTCTATTTGGATCAGGTAGTTTTACTTCTTTAAATAAATTTACAACTTGCAGTTTAGCGTCCGATTTACTACAATGTGTATGATTCAATATAATTTCTTCTACCTGTAAACCACATTTCATTGACGGATTTAATGATGTCATTGGTTCTTGAAAAATCATTGATATTCGATTTCCACGCACCTTAAGCATTTCTTTCTCGCTCAATGTTAAAAGATCAACATTAAAATCTCCATCATGCAATTCTATTTCGCCACTTGGTATAATCGCACTCTTCGGAAGTAAACTCAGAATAGACATTGCTGTGAGCGATTTTCCCGATCCAGATTCACCAACTATGCCAACAGTTTTAGCTTTGTTCAAAGAAAATGAGATATTCTTTAGAACCTGAATATCTTCGTGATTCGTTTTAAATGATAAAGAGAGATTTTTAATTTCCAGAACCTTCACAAATACTAATTCTTTTTAAATAATGATCTAAATAAATCATCAACCCGAGCAAGCTTTACAATTTCAATTTTATGTTTTTTCTCATCCAATCCCTTGGTATTGAATTTTGAGATATATATTTTTTTGAATCCAAGTTTCTCGGCTTCACTTATTCGCTGATCAATTCTGTTAACAGGTCTTATTTCTCCTGTAAGTCCCACTTCACCAGAAAAACAAGCTCCCATTTCAATACTCATATCTAAATTAGATGATAATACCGAAGAGATTACTGCTAAATCAATTGCAGGATCATCAACTTTAATTCCACCTGCAATATTTAAAAATACATCTTTCTGTCCTAAACGAAACCCTGCTCTTTTTTCCAAAACAGCTAATAACATTCCCAAACGACGATTGTCAAACCCGGTTGATGACCTTTGAGGTGTTCCGTAAGCTGCCGAACTAACCAAAGCCTGAATCTCTACTAATAAGGGTCTGGCTCCATTAAGCATTGAAGCTATTGCCGTTCCGCTTAAGCTTTCGTCCGATTGTGTAATTAATATTTCTGATGGATTTGAAACTTCACGTAAACCCGTATTATTCATCTCAAAAATACCAAGTTCTGATGTAGAACCAAATCTATTTTTTGTGGTTCTTAGAATACGATAAACATGATTATGATCTCCTTCAAATTGAAGAACGGTATCAACAACATGTTCTAAAACTTTCGGTCCTGCCAGATTTCCTTCCTTATTAATATGACCAATTAAAAAAACAGGAGTATTAGTTTCTTTTGCAAACTTTAATAAAGAAGCAGCTGTTTCTCTAATTTGAGATACCGTTCCTGCAGAAGATTCTAGTTTATCTGAATAAAGTGTTTGAATTGAATCTATGATAAGAATATCTGGCTTAATATTTATTGCATGATTAAGAATATTTTCCAGTAAAGTTTCGCTTAATATAAAACAATTATCATTTTTAATATTAAGTCTTTCAGCTCTCATTTTAATCTGCTGCGGACTCTCTTCTCCCGAAATATATAGAGTCTTAAGATGATCAAGTTTAAGCGTAACTTGAAGTGCAAGAGTCGATTTGCCAATCCCAGGCTCCCCTCCAATTAAAACCACAGAACCCGCCACTAATCCTCCACCTAAAATCCGATCGAGCTCAGCTATTTTAGTCGAGATTCTTCCTTCCTTTTTAGATTGCACTTGAGAAATCCTTATTGGTTTTTGTTGTTCCAATTCATAAGAAACTTGGCTTTGTTTTACCGATTTTGAAACCACTTGTTCAACATATGTATTCCATTCATCGCACGCTGGACAACGACCAATCCATTTTCCAGATTCTGCACCACAGTTCTGACAAAAGTAAACCGTTTTTGATTTAGCCATTCTTATTTTTTTAATTTCTCGATTATTGATGTTGTAGAATATCCATCAATAAAATCGATTGTTTTTACTTCACCCCCTTTAGCCTTTACAATATCATATCCAACAATATTTTTTATATCATAATCGCTTCCTTTGATTAAAACATCGGGTTGTATCCTTTTAATCAGCTCATAAGGAGTATCATCATCGAAAAGAATAACCGCTGAAACAAATTGCAAAGCAGCTATAATCATAGCTCTAGCTATCTCATCTTGTACTGGACGCATTTTTCCTTTTAATCTTTGAACCGAATTATCAGTGTTTACTCCAACAATTAATTCGTTTCCACAATTTGCTGCCTCCGCTAAATATTCCACATGTCCTCGATGAATAATATCAAAACAACCATTTGTAAAAACCAGTTTTCTATTCTTTAATTTCCATAATGTTAAAAGTGGTTCAATATTATTAATATCAATAATTTTAGACTGTATAACATCTAATTTATTCATAACATGAATTATTTGATAAAAGGTAAAGTTAAATATTATTTTTTCTTTTTCGGCGAGAGTTTAAAAATAACATAAGCACAGAAAATGACCCAAGTAAAATTGCTAACAATGCTTGTGATTCGTGTTGAATTGTTGCAAATGCCAAACCTTCTGCTTTAGAAATCCCATATAATAAAAGTGCCGATGAAACAATCCAATGAAATGCCCCAATACCTCCTTGAACTGGAGCTGCCATACCCAATCCACCAATTACTAGTATAAATAATCCATCAATAGGAGTTAAATTTGAAGTAGCAGGAATCGCAAAAATTACTACGTATGTCATAAAGAAGTAGCTAAGCCAAATAATAATAGTATGAAATAAAAATGCCAATCGGCTTTTCATCTTTGTAACTGTTTTGATACCAGAAACAACACCTCGTATTATTTTTCTAATCTTAATAACTGATTTTACTCTTTTAAATCTCTTCCTAAAATAATAAAGAGTCGTAATTGCTCCTATTATTACAACTATTATTCCTAACCAATAATAAATTGAAAAATCAACAGTGCTGAGTATTTTTTTATACAAAGGAACAAATACAATTTCTTTAATAAAACTTCCAAAAACATCAATCTTTGCTATAAACACAATAAATAGAAGAAGTAACAATACAATCATATCAATAGCACGTTCAATTATCACTGTACCAATTAAAGAATCCATTGGAATTTTATCGGACTTTGTTAGTGAACCGCATCGAGTTATCTCACCTATTCGAGGAAAAGCAAAATTGGCAAAATAGCCAAACATTAATGCGTAAAAAACATTTTTAATTGGTGGCTTATAATTTAAAGGTTCAATTAATAACCTCCACCGAATTGCTCTACTAACATAGCCAATAATAGAACAAATTAAAGAAAGAAAAACCCAAAAATAATTTGCACTTTTCAAATCACTTACTAAGTGATTAAAATCAACACCACGAAACGACAAATAAAGCAATAGTAAACCTATTGCTAAAAAAATAAAGAAGTTTATTGATCTTAGTATTTTTTTATTCAAGGAGCTATATTAATTTATTTGTTGCTGTGTCTGGGAATAACAATGTGGGCTTAAAGCTTTTTGCTTCTTCGAAATCCATTGATCCATATGAGATTATTATTACTACATCTCCAACTGTTGCCTTACGTGCAGCTGGTCCATTTAAACATATTTCTCCTGATCCTCTTTCACCTTTAATAACATACGTTTCTAATCGCTCGCCATTATTAATGTTTACAACCTGAACCTTTTCATTCTCTATAATATTTGATGCTTCAAGTAAATCTTCATCAATAGTAATACTACCAACATACTGCAAATTCGCTTCTGTTACAGCAACTTTATGTATTTTCGATTTAACAACTTCGATATTCATGATAGGCTCTAAAGATTTTGTACAAAGTTAAGAATAAAATCTAATATTATCTATTAAACGAGTAGTTCCAACATTAACAGCAATACAAGCAATAATAGTTTTTGAATCAGACCATTGCGTAATTGTTTTTAATGTTTTTGTATCAACTATATCAAAATATTCAATTTCTAAGTAGCTATTTGCATTAATTGTTTCAACAACCCAGCTCTTTATATCTGAAACATTTTTTGTTTTTGATTGTTCAGCTGCAATCATTAAAGTTTTTGAGATTAAAGGAACATTTTCCCTTTGATCTTGAGATAAAAGCATATTTCTTGAACTCATTGCAAGTCCATCTGCTTCCCTAATTATGGGACATGAAATAATTTCAATCTGAAAATCTTCAATCTCATTTAACTTATTTATAATTGCAACTTGTTGAAAATCTTTTTCACCAAAATATGCTTTATCAGGCATTACTGCTTCAAAAAGCTTACTAACAATTAAAGCTACACCTCTAAAATGACCAGGACGATGCTGCCCTTCCATTACTTTATCAATATTACCAAAATCAAAATCTCGTTTATCTTCTTCAGGATACATTTCTATTTCCGAAGGAGTAAATAAAATATCACATTTAACACTTTTTAATTTCTCAATATCATCAGTAAGTATACGCGGATATTTGCTGTAATCGTTTGGATTATTAAATTGAGTAGGATTAACAAAAATACTAACAACGGTAATAGTATTATCGTTATTAGATTCCTTAATTAATGAAAGATGACCAGTGTGCAAAGCCCCCATAGTAGGCACAAATCCAATAGTTTCATTATTCTTCCTTAATGAAAGAATCTTATCTGCAAGTTCTTGCTTATTATCAATAATTTTCATCAATAAAAATGTTATATCAATTAAATTAGCCGAACAAAGTAAAAAATAATAATTTAAATTATTACTAAAGATTTTATTTATCTGCACAAGCAAACGTTAATTTGTTGATGATTAACATAATTTTTATTAATTTTGCGGTGGTTTAAATTAATTTGAATTTCTAGATGGATAATATCAAAGTCTTATTTATTTCACAAGAAATAACGCCGTATTTGCCGGAAAGCAAAATGTCATTAATCGGAAGACATTTACCTCAAGGCATTCAAGAGAGGGGAAAAGAAATACGAACATTCATGCCAAAATTTGGTTGCATTAACGAACGACGCAATCAATTGCACGAAGTAATTCGTTTATCTGGGATGAACATGATTATCAATGATACTGATCATCCGTTAATAATTAAAGTTGCTTCAATTCAAGCAGCACGCATGCAGGTGTATTTTATCGATAATGAAGATTATTTCCAACGAAAACAAACTTTAAAAGATCTTGATGGAAATTATTTTGACGATAATGATGAAAGAACGATCTTCTTTGCAAGGGGTGTGCTTGAAACAGTAAAAAAACTGCGATGGGCTCCAGATATTATTCACTGTCATGGATGGTTTACTGGATTAGTACCTTTATATATCAAAAAAGCCTATAATGAAGATCCATTGTTTGCAAATTCTAAAGTAATATATTCTGTATACGATGAAGGTTTTGATAAACCATTAAATAGTGCATATAAAGACAAAATATTATACGAAAATATTACACCAAAAGATCTAAACACATTACAAGAACCAAGTTATGTAAATTTGAGTAAGCTCGCTATTGAGATGTCAGATGCTACAATTGTTGGGAGCGAAACAATAAATAAGGATTTATTAAGTTTTATTAAGGATTCCAAAAAGCCTTATCTTGATTTTCAAAACGAAGAGACTTATTTGGATGCTTACTCAGAATTTTATGATAAAATACTATAAAAAACGTATGAACAAAATAATTAGTTATCAATCTAAAAATAGATCTTTTCTTTTTTTAGCCTTAGTTTCATTTGTCGTAATGACAATATCATTTTCGTGTGAAGAAGATGTTAATTCTTTAGGGGCTGGGTTAATGCCCGACAGTGATAAAATTGAAGTTTTTTACGACTCTAGCTTTACATTTAATAGCTTTGTTGTTCAAAACGAAGCGATAAACACTTCAAACTTATCTTATTATACCTTAGGAATTATAGACGATCCTTATTTTGGTTACTTTAAAGGAGAAATGGTAAGTCAATTTACTCCAACAATTCAAAACATAGATGTTGAAGACATGTCTGTAGATTCAGCAGTATTTTTTGTAGCTATAGACTCTATCTACGGAAAAAAAGGATCAATTTCTTTCGAATTATTTGAAATATGTTCTAGCTTAAATGAAGATTCCTCTTACTTATCTTCTTCTAATATTTCTGAGTATTATACAACGGATGAAAAGATAAATGAAACTTTTGAATTATATGGCGATTCTCTTATCGTATTTAAACTTAACAGCACTTTTGCAGAAAGATTAAAATCTGACAATGACTTATATAAATCACATACTTTATTTAAAGAAGAATTTAAAGGGTTAGCATTAGTGCCCAAAATAACAAATATAAATGGCTGTACTTATACTTTAAATTTAACGTCAACAGATTCCAAAATCAAATTGTTTTATCATACCGAAAATAATGATTCTTTAAGTTTAGATTATTCATTGGCAAGTTCAGATGTTAACAAATTTGCCCAATACTCTTATGATTACAGTGGTTGTCTAGTAAGTGATTATATTTCAAATCCAGTAGATGAAAGTGATGATTTAATCTTTCTACAGGGTATTGTTGGACTGTACTCAGAAATTACATTCTCCAATATTGAACCATGGATAAATGATACCATTAAATATTCAGTATTAAATGCAAATTTGTCAATCCCAATATTTTCTGATGACAACAATAGCACATTTAATTATCCAGAACAGTTGTCTATTTATTACAATGATGAAGATACTAACAACTATCCTATTGAAGATTATTATAATTTTCTTCAAAAATATAATTATGCATTTGATGGTTTTGTGAATGAAGATAAAAAATATTATCACTTTGAT
>Ga0209633_10005469_pt1 | contig 11129 bp, 8 predicted proteins | sample Cruoilmetagenom1_FD_187290 | JGI IMG/M metagenome (GOLD analysis project Ga0209633, IMG submission 187290) | Oil polluted marine microbial communities from Coal Oil Point, Santa Barbara, California, USA - Sample 1 (SPAdes) (version 2) | ecosystem: Environmental > Aquatic > Marine > Oil seeps ... | reverse complement strand
AGCTCTATGCCGCCTACCGGCATTATGACTTCTCCGCCCGCGTCGCCACCACGGAATCTTCGGCTTTCGGCAAGGGCGAGGACCTGCCGCTGCAGGACTTCGACGCCGTCGCCTTCGGTGGCAGGATCAACTTCTAACAAAGACCCCAATCAAAACGTGGAAAGCCGCCCCTCGTGGGCGGCTTTTTTTTGCCTGGGGTTCGAGACGCAGGGCGGGCGCGGTTAAATCACCGCATTGGGATTTAGCCTGCGGGCTCCAGAACGAAATCGTAATCGACCGAATAATCGCCGTCGTCCTGCTTCACATAGTCCACCACCAGGGATTCCTTGACGCCGAACACAGCGTCCGAATCCAGATAGTCGTCGCCTTCGGTGAAGAGCTGGGTGACCACTGGTTCATAGCCCTTGGCCCTGACGATGAAATGGATATGCGCCGGCCTGTGGAAATGGCGGCCCACGGCCCGCATCAGCCCACCCACCGGACCGTCGCTCGGAATTGGATAGGAGACCGGCTTCATAGTACGGAACTCGTAGGCGCCGTCGGGCCCAGCGCGGACCTTGGCGCGGAGATTAAACTCCGGCTGATTGGGATCTTGAATGTCGTAGAGTCCATTGGGCGCGGTCTGCCAGACGTCGAGTTCGGCCTCGGGAATCGGATTGCCCTGGGTATCCTTCACGCGGCCCCGCACCACGACGGGCTCGCCTTCCGTGTCGCTCGTCAAGTCGGCACCAGAGGCAACTTCCGGCGCGTTTTCGAGATAAAACGGCCCCAGAACCGATGACTCAGTGGCCCCGCCTTGCTTGCGATGGTTGATGGCATCGACCAGGATCGTGGCGCCCAGCACGTCCGAGAACAGGATATATTCCTGCCGCACGTCGTCGCATTTCTGGCCAATCCTGGTCAGAGATTTGATGCCCGCGAGCCATTCCTTCTCGGTCGGCTCGACCTCCCGGATGAAGGCGTGCAGGTGCTTTATCAGGCTGCCCATCACCTGTTTCAGCCGGGGGTTCGGCGTGTTCTCCATGGTGGCAAGGGTGACGTCGGTAATGTTTTCTTCGGTGAGGTTGCGCATCTGGCTCTCCGACGATTGGTTTTGACGAGGATTGGAATCCGGTTCTCAAAGACTGGGCAATTGCGGGGAGCCGGGCGCTAGGCCGAGCAAGCGCCTCCGCCCAGCACGCAGAATTTTGCGCAATGCGGGTGACAGAGTTTGACCGAGCCCGCATCGAACATCGCCCCATCGGCCCCAGCCGAGGCCGCCAGGGTCTCGCCCATCCCGAAGCCGGCGTCATAGGGCAGCAGTGTGCATGGGAGCACGCTTGGACGGGCCGCGCTCTTGCGCTTCACCACCATGCGGCTGGTGGCGCACATCATGTCCTGAGGCCGCACACCCAATTGACGCCAGCAATGGGTCGTGATCTCCGGCACGTCGGCGTTCTCGTCCATTTCCGGAAACAGCACGAGCTGCCAGACGTCATCCGCATCGATCGGCCAGCCGCGTTCCGCAATCAGCCGGCGATAGCCCGCACGGGCTTGCGACTCGGTTTCGCCCCAACAGGTGCGGCCGGCCAGCGCCAGCCGAAAGCCATGCTGGCTGAGCCAATCGATGCCATCGATCATCGGCGACCAGCTATTGGGACCGCGTTCGGTCTCATGCAGTTCCTTGGTGTAGTGATCGATACTGACCCGCATTGTCAGCCGGTCGCCGTGCGCCTCAATCAGCTCCAGCAGGCCTTGGCTCACGCCCTTGCGCTGCATTGGACGCATTGCATTGGTCAGGATCAGCACCTCCAAGCCGCGCACCAGCGCATCGCGCGCCATCGTCACCATGTCGGGATTCATGAAGGGCTCGCCGCCGGTGAAGGCGATCTCGCGTGTGCCCAGCCCTAACCCTTCAATCTCGTCCAGATAGGCGGCCGTCTCAGCGGCGCTGATATAGGCGAGGCGGTCATTGGTGGGGCTCGACTCGATATAGCAATTGACGCATTCAATATTGCAGAGCGTGCCGGTGTTGATCCACAGCGTCTCCAGCCGCTCCAGGGCGACCGAGGCGCGGGGCTCGCCGTCCGCCGTCACATCCGGGTGTTCGAATTTGCCGAGGCGCGGCTGGATGCTGCCAGCCCCGCCGGCGTCGGCGAATTCCTCCAGAAGGGTCTCGTCTTGGCTCATGCTGCGGGCGAAGCTAGCACATCCGCCGCCCACGGATCACTCACAATGGCTTTATGGCGAAGTGACGTGATCGCGCGGCGCGCCGGCCCTGGCCTTTGCGCTGCCCAGCCATATAAAGTGATGCGCGGACTTTGGCGGGTGTAGCTCAGTGGTAGAGCAGTAGCTTCCCAAGCTACGTGTCGGGAGTTCGATTCTCCTCACCCGCTCCAATCCGCCCCGTAGCAAAGTCTCGGAGCCGAGCGCCTAATACCAAATGCGGAGTTGGTCATTGTCCGAAACGCGGCCATGTAACCCATTGAGAAGCTGCCGGGCGAGAGGCGCCGCATGAGGACATTGCCAAAAAACTATCCGTTGCGCCAAGCGTTGAATGACGAGGTGCACGCGCGCCCGCCTGAGCCGTTGAAGCCGCCAATGCGGATCTCTTTTCTGGCGCTGCTCACGGAATGGCCGCCGGGCAATCGCGATATCCGCCCTATTGCGGATCTGGCCCGGCGATTTGGGGTCGAGCCGCCCAAGGCCGACGTCAGGCATTTCAGCGCCGACTTCGGGGCGTTTCGGCTGAAATGGGAGCGCCACACCGAATTTGCGCGCTACAAGTTCATGGTTCCTGGCGGCCGGGAGCAGCCTTTCACAAGAACCGCCATGGAATCGGTACCGGAAGACTGGCTCGCCGAGCTGACGGGGGAGACGATCGTCGCGGCGCACGTGGCCTTGGCGCGCAACCGCCGTCAGACGATAGACAACGAGCAGATCGCGGCTCGGTTTTTTGATGGCAATACGCTGGTTGGCGCGCAGGTCGGCGGTGAAGCCGCGACGGCATTCACTGATTTCAGGATTCACGGCGACGGATTCAGCCGCTTCCTGGTCTACGACCGGAGCATGACCGAGCGGCAGGCGGGCCGCTATGTGCAGCGCCTGCTCGAGATCGACACCTATCGGATCTTGGCCTTGCTCGCGCTCCCTGAGGCCCAACGGCTTGGGCCGAAACTTGCCGGGTTCGAAAGCGATTTGGCGGAAATCACAAACGCGATGGCGGGCGGTGGCGGCCAGGATGAGACCACGCTGCTTGACCGGTTAACGGGACTCGCCGCGGCAATCGAGAATTGTCGTTCCAACACCCTTTACCGATTCAGAGCGACAGCGGCCTATTACGCGCTGGTGCGGAGGCGGATCGATGAGCTGCGCGCGACGCGGATTGAAGGCTTGCAAACCTTTGGCGAATTCACTGGGCGGCGGCTCGCACCAGCCATCAACACATGTGAAGCGGCGGCGACCACGCTGAATGTCTTGTCCGACCGCGTCGCCGACGCCACCCAGCTTTTGTCCACCCGCGTAGGCGTCATTCGAGAGCGGCAAAACCAGGCCCTGCTCGAATCGATGAACCGGCGGGCGAGATTGCAGCTTCGCCTGCAGCAGACGGTGGAGGGGCTGTCGATCGCGGCGGTGACGTATTACGTCGTCAGCCTCGTTGCCTATGCCGCCAAGGCCGCGGTCAAAAGCGGCGCGGCGATCAGCCCGGACATCGTCACGGGCTTGAGCATACCCGTGGTGGCTGTCTTGGTCGCGCTGGCTGTCCGCAGAGTGCGCAAGCAGGTCACGCGGAAGAACCGGTAAAGCCGCGGCCGCTTCAATCGAAGAGGCGCCGGAGCACATGGACCGGCGCTCAGACCCGCTCAATCACCATGGAGATGCCCTGGCCCACGCCAATGCACATGGTGCAGAGCGCATACTTACCTTGCCGGCGGGCCAGCTCGTAAGCCGCGGTCGTGACCAGCCGCGCGCCCGACATGCCGAGCGGGTGGCCCAGCGCGATCGCTCCGCCATTGGGATTGACGTGGGGCGCATCGTCAGCGAGGCCGAGCTCGCGCAAGACGGCGAGGGCCTGGGCGGCGAAGGCTTCGTTCAGCTCGATCACGTCCATATCGTCGAGGCTCAAGCCCAGCCGCGTTAGTAGCTTGTTGGTGGCGGGGACTGGCCCCATGCCCATGATCCGGGGTTCGAGGCCGGCAACTGCCGTTCCCACGATCCTTGCGATGGGCGTCAGGTTCTGCGCCTTGGCCGCGGCCTCGGAAGCGATCAGCAGGGCGCAGGCGCCGTCATTGATACCGGACGCGTTTCCAGCTGTCACCGTGCCGCCGTCACCGAACATTGGCTTCAGTTTCCTGAGAATCTCAGCCGTCGTGCCGGGCCGGGGATGCTCATCCCTGTCGACCCGAATTGGCTCGTTTCTGCGTTTTCCCGGCGGCAGCTCGACCGCGACGATTTCTTCCGCCATGCGGCCTTCGCCGATTGCCGCCTCGGCGCGGGCTTGGCTGCGGGCCGCAAAGGCGTCCTGATCTTGCCGCGACACGCCAAATTGCTGGGCGACGTTCTCCGCCGTCTGGGGCATGGCATCGGTACCGTACAGCGCCTCCATCTCGGGATTGACGAATCGCCAGCCGATGGTGGTGTCATAGAATTCGGCGTTTCGGTCGAAGGGCTTGCCCGATTTCGCCAGCACGAAGGGCGCGCGCGACATGCTCTCGACGCCGCCAGCGATCACCATCTCGGCCTCGCCCAGTTTGATCGCCCGCGCGACATCCGCCACAGCATTGAGCCCGGAGCCGCAAAGCCGGTTGACGGTTACACCCGCAGTCTCCTTCGGCAGTCCTGCCAACAGCGCCGCCATCCGAGCCACGTTACGGTTGTCCTCGCCTGCCTGATTGGTGCAGCCCAGGACCACGTCGTCGAGCTGGTCCCAGTCGATGTTGGGATTGCGCGCCATCAACGCCTTGATGGGTATCGCCGCGAGATCATCCGCACGGACGCCCGAGAGCGCGCCGCCATAGCGGCCAATGGGCGCGCGGATGGCGTCGCAAATAAGAGCCTCGTGCATGTCCTTGTCGGATCCCAATTCTGAGGCTCAGGCGTTGAAGGTCCCACCGGACTTGGCGAGCGACTCGAGCAGGGGCGCAGGCGTCCACCAGCGGGGTCCGTGGATCCCGGCTAGGTCGCGAATGGCGTCGCGGACCTTGGTGAGTCCCACCTGGTCGGCGTAGAACATCGGCCCGCCCCGATAGCGGGGGAAACCGTAGCCATTGACGTAAACCACGTCGATGTCGCTCGCCCGGTAGGCGATCCCCTCTTCGATCACCTTGGCGCCCTCATTGACGATGGCGTAGACGCAGCGCTCGACGATTTCGTTGTCGGAGATTTTTCGCCGCTCAATGCCAAGCTCGGCTGCCGTCGCTTCGATCAGTTGGTCGACCAGCGGTTCGGGCAATGGCCGGCGTGAGCCCGGTTCGTAATGGTAGATGCCCGCGCCGGTCTTCTGGCCCTTGCGGCCTAGCTCAACCAGTCTGTCGAAGACCAAGAAGGCATGGGGGTCCATTTCGTTCGGGTCGGATTCCTTGCGGCTGGTGTAACCGATGTCGAGTCCGGCGAGATCCATCACCGCGAGCACGCCCATGGCCATGCCGAAGTCATAGAGCGCCTTGTCGATATGCTGTGGCGCCGCGCCTTCCAGCATCAGCAGACCCGCCTCGCGGATATAGCCCTGCAACAGCCGGTTGCCGATGAAGCCGTGGCAGACGCCGGATACCACGCCGATCTTTCCGATCCGCTTGGCGAGGTTGAGGACGGTGGCCAGGACTTGGCCATCTGTCTTGTCGCCCCGGACGATCTCCAGCAGCCTCATGATATGGGCGGGGCTGAAGAAATGCATGCCGAGCACGTCGCCCGGGCGTTTGGTGAAGTCGGCGATTTGGTCGATGTCCAGGTACGACGTGTTGGAGGCCAGGATCGCACCGGGCTTGGCGACCGCATCAAGGCTCTCAAATACTTTCTTCTTGATCTCGATCTCTTCGAAGACGGCCTCAATCACCAAATCGCAGTCTCCGAGTGCAACATAGTCGGTAGCGCCGGTTATCCGGCCCAACCGCTCGCTCATCTGATCTTCGCTGATCCGGCCGCGTTCCAGGCTTGCCCCATAGACTTCCGCCATCGCCAGTTTGGCCGCGTCAAGCGCCTCACCCGAGACCTCGACCATGGTAACCGGCAGGCCCGCATTGGCCATTGCCATGGTGATACCGCGCCCCATTGTGCCGCCGCCGACGACGCCCACGCTTGCGATCTCGCGAAGCTTCGGCTTGGCGGGCAGTCCCGGAACCTTGGCAGCCTGGCGCTCGGCGAAGAACATATGGCGAAGCGCCTTGGATTGATTCCCGTCGATGAGTTCGTCGAAGATGGCCCGCTCGCGCAGGAGACCGTCTTCGAGGGGAAGTTCGACCGCGGCCTCCAGGGCGTCGATCGCGCCTTGCGGGGCGATCTGCCCGCGCATCTTGCCCGCCACCGCTTCGCGCGCCGCAGCAAACAGCTCACCCGAGCCATCGCTCGCGACCGTGCGCAACGCCATCGGCGGAGGCAGCTTCCGTTCCGCCCCCATTTCGCTCGCGAATTCCAGGGCGCTTGCCATCAGATCGTCACCTATCAGACGGTCTACCAAGCCAAGCTCATGTGCCTTTGCCGCATCTATCGGCCGCCCGCTTGGGATCATGTCGAGGGCGGCCTCAAGGCCGATCACGCGGGGCAGGCGCTGGGTGCCGCCGGCGCCTGGAATGATGCCGAGATTTACCTCCGGAAGTCCCAACCGCGTGCCCTTGAGCGCCACCCGGTAATGACAGCCCAGGGCAAGCTCCAGGCCGCCGCCCAGAACGGTGCCGAATAGCGCGGCCACCACAGGCTTCGGGCAAGCTTCCACGGCTGCGATGAGCTCGCGGAATGTAGGCGGTTGGGGTGGCGCGTCAAATTCGGAGATGTCGGCGCCGGCGCAAAAAGTGCGGCCCTCGCAGGCCAGCACAATGGCGCGGACGCCGTCGTCCGCCCCGGCGACCGCCAATTCGCGCATCACGCCTTCGCGCACGGCCTGGGATAGGGCGTTCACGGGCGGGTTGTCGATCAGCACGACGCTGACGTCGCCCTCAATCTGGAGCCGGACTTCAGTCACTCTTGGATTGCCTCAACGGTCGCGATCAGCGGGGTGAATAGATAGCGCGTCCTGCGGGCCCGGTCACTTAGCGTATTGGCATTATCGGCAGGTGATTTGCGCCTTCGCTGGTGAGGAAATTCCAAAGAGCTTCCGCCGCCGGCAGCAGCTGCTTCTCGCGGCGTTTGACTACGAACCACTGGCGCATGACAGGAAGCCCAGCGACGTCAAGCATGATGAGCCGCCCATCTCCAAGCTCAGCCGCCACGGTATGGGCCGAGATCAACGCGATGCCGAGCTTCGCCATCACCGCTTGCTTAATGGTCTCGTTGCTGGCGATTTCCATGCCGAGCTTCGGCGTCAGGCCCTCCTGGGCAAACAGCCGCTCCATCAAGAGCCGCGTGCCCGAGCCTTCCTCCCGCAGCAGAAAGGTTTCGGCCGATAGGTCCCCAATCGCGATATTCCGGCGTTGGCTTGAGCGGTGGTCCGGCGGAGCGATGATAATGTGGGGGTGCTCGCCGATTGCCTCGCTATCGACGGCAAATTCCTCAGGGGGCCGCCCCATCACCGCAAAATCGAGGTCGTAATCACTCAAGGAAGTGATGGTCTCGCTGCGGTTTCCGATCGAGAGCCGCATTTCGACCGCCGAATGGGCCTCGGCAAAGGCGGCCAGCGCACGGGGCGCGAAATATTTGGCCGTCGAAACCACGCCAACCGAAACACGCCCGCCCGCGATGCCCTTCAACGCTTGGAGCGCGCCGCTGCATTCCGCAAATGCGCTTTCGATCCGGTTGGTGGTTTCCAGCAGCTCCCGCCCGGCATCGGTGGGTTGCAGCCCATGGTCGGTCCGGTCCACCAAGGGCATTCCCACCGTTTCCTCGAGGTGACGCATATGCAGCGTCACGGCGGGTGGCGTTACGCTGAGCACGTTGGCCGCGCCTGTTATGGTGCCAGCCCGGACGACCGCGGCAAGCGCGCGGAGCTGTTTCAGGGAGACCCCGCGCAAGTCGAGATTTAGTTTTTGTTTCATAAACGCAAAGTTAATTCAAATTTACTTTTCCCGCTAGCCCTCTACCCTGAAGGAAGACACCGGGCGGAATAAGCCGGGCGGGCGTTTGGACGCCCCAAAAGCTTTTCAATTCCATCAGCCGCGTTTGGCCTATGATCTCGGCATCGACTTCTGCCAGGGGAGGATCAGATGGACGAATTTGCCACGCTCAGCGAATATTTGGGCGACTGGGCCAAGGGCGAGCCTCGGCGCGACGCGATCTCTCAGGTTATCGAGGCGATCGCGGATGCGGGCGGCGAGATAGCCGCCCTCATTGGCCAAGGCCCACTCGCGGGCGCGCTCGGCGCGACGCACGGGGATAACGTCTCGGGCGATACCCAGAAGGAACTGGATCTCCGCGCCAACGACATTCTGATCGAGCGGCTGGCGCAAACCCCGGTCGCCCACATCTTTTCCGAAGAGTTGGAAGCTCCCTATGCCACCCACACGCCCGATGCGCCGTTTTGCGTCGCCCTGGACCCGCTCGACGGCTCATCCAACATCGACACCAACGTGTCGGTGGGCACGATCTTTTCGGTGGTGCCCAATCGCGAGACCGAGGATGGCGAGCAGGCCCATCGATTTCTGCAGCCGGGCGTCAATCAGGTCGCCGCGGGCTACGTCATATTTGGACCGCAAACCGCGCTGGTGCTGACCTTGGGCGCTGGCACCCAGATCTTTACGCTGGACCGCGAGAGCGGGGCCTACAGGCTGACTGCCGCTGACGTGAAGATCCCGGTCCAAACCAAGGAATTCGGCATCAACGCCTCGAATTACCGGCATTGGGACGAGCATGTGCGGCTCTATATCAATGACTGCCTTGAAGGTGCCGAGGGTCCGCGGGGCAAGGAATTCAATATGCGCTGGGTCGCCTCACTGGTCGCCGAGTGCCACAGGATTCTCTCCCGGGGTGGCGTCTTTCTGTACCCGGGCGATGACCGGAAGGGCTACGAGAGCGGCCGGTTGCGCCTGCTCTACGAAGCCAATCCGATGGCCTGGCTGATCGAGCAAGCCGGGGGAGCGGCCACCACCGGCCTCATGCGGGTCATGGAGGTCGAGCCCACGGAGCTGCATCAGCACGTGCCATTGATCTTCGGCTCGCTCGATGAGGTGACGCATATCGAACGCTATTACAGCGAGATCGGTATGGCTGGTGAGCGCTCGCCGCTGTTCGGCGACCGTGGCCTGTTCCGGAACTGAGGCAGGCGCCGCGTCATGTCGATCACGTATCCAATTATCTCGGTCACCGGCTCTTCGGGCGCCGGCACGTCTTCGGTGAAGGCAACCTTCGAGCAGATCTTCCGCCGCGAAGGGGTGAACGCCGCCTATATCGAGGGCGACGCCTTTCACCGCTTCGACCGCGCCGACATGAAGACGGAGATGGCCAAGAAGGGCAATCGCCACTTCAGCCATTTCGGGCCCGAAGCCAATCTCGTCGCGGAGCTGGAACAGGTTTTCAAGGATTATTCCGAAAACGGCATGGGACGCACGCGCCACTACGTGCACGACCAGGAAGAGGCGGAAGTGTTGGGGGCCGAGCCCGGCACCTTCACGGACTGGGCGCCCTTTCCGAACGATACGGACCTGCTGTTCTACGAGGGTCTGCACGGGGCGCTGGTCTCCAATGGGGTCGACATCGCGCAATTTGGCGACCTGAAGATCGGCGTGGTTCCAGTCATCAACCTCGAATGGATTCAGAAGATTCAGCGCGACAAGGATGCGCGTGGCTATTCCACCGAGGCGATCATGGACGTGATCCTGCGGAGGATGCCGGACTACGTGCATTACATCTGTCCGCAATTCACCAAGACCGACATCAACTTCCAGCGGGTGCCGACGGTCGATACGTCGAACCCGTTCATTGCCCGTTGGATACCAACGCCCGATGAGTCCTTGGTGGTGATCCGGTTCCGCAATCCGCGCGGTATCGATTTCTCCTATTTGATCTCGATGATCCACGACAGCTTCATGTCGCGGGCCAACTCCATCGTGATCCCGGGCGGCAAGCTCGACATCGCCATGCAGCTGATACTGACGCCGATGATCATGCAATTGGTGGAGCGCCGACGGCGCGCCGCGAAGTGAACCAAGACGGGGTAGGCAAATGACGCAGACGGCAGTTCAAGAGCATCCCGCGGTTGCCCCGGTAACCGAGACCACCCTCTCGAGCGCGATCCGCTTTTTAGCGATGGACGCGGTTCAGCGTGCGAACTCGGGCCATCCCGGCATGCCGATGGGGATGGCGGATGCGGTGACGGTTCTGGTCTCGCGGTTCCTGAAGTTCGATGCGGCGCACCCCGAGTGGCCGGACCGGGACCGGCTGGTGCTCTCGGCGGGCCATGGCTCGATGTTGCTTTATGCGCTGCTTTATCTGACCGGCTATCCGGGCATGGAGATCGCCGATCTGCAGGCTTTTCGGCAGCTGGGGTCGAAGACGGCCGGGCACCCGGAATACGGCCACGCGCCCGGCATAGAGACCACCACGGGCCCGCTGGGTCAGGGTCTCGCCAATGGCGTCGGCATGGCGCTGGGCGAGCGCATGGTGAATGCCCGGGCGGGCGACGAGGTTTGCGACCACTTCACTTACGTGATCGCGGGCGATGGCTGCCTGATGGAGGGCATCAGCCATGAGGCGATCTCGTTAGCCGGCCATCTCAAACTGGGCCGGCTGATCGTGCTGTTCGATGACAACGGGATCTCGATTGATGGATCCACCAGCCTGTCGGTCTCGGATGATCAGCTGAAACGCTTCGAGGCCTCGGGCTGGCACGTGGCGGGTGTCGATGGCCATGACGGCGAAGCGGTGGCGCTGGCGATCGCGAACGCAAAGGCGGTCAGCGACAAGCCGTCATTGATCGCCTGCCGGACGGTGATCGGCTATGGCGCGCCCACAAAGGCTGGCACCGCCTCGACCCATGGCGAACCGCTGGGCGATGACGAGATCGCGGC
>Ga0209633_10005468_pt1 | contig 11130 bp, 9 predicted proteins | sample Cruoilmetagenom1_FD_187290 | JGI IMG/M metagenome (GOLD analysis project Ga0209633, IMG submission 187290) | Oil polluted marine microbial communities from Coal Oil Point, Santa Barbara, California, USA - Sample 1 (SPAdes) (version 2) | ecosystem: Environmental > Aquatic > Marine > Oil seeps ... | reverse complement strand
CAAATTCTTCTGATCGTTGTACAAATCATTCATTAATGTATTTCTGATCAGAACTTTTCTCGGCTTTTTGCTTTTTAATGTATAATAAATCCATATTGCTTTATCATTTTCGTTAACGGTAAATTTCTGTTGTTCTAAGTTTTTGCTGACCGCTTTTTTATCGAAAACAATCACGAAGTTCTTTTTTATATACTTGTCAATAAATTTATTACAATCTTTTAATTGATTTTCTTTTCCGAGATTAAGAACGACATTATCATTTTTATTAATAATCTTTTCAAAATCATCGGTAAATAGTTTTATTGAAATATCAAATGCTTCTTCCCGATCATTATACTCCATATTAATTACCGAAAAATGTACCGGATGATATTTTTCGGAAAAATTAAAATTAAAGATTGAAAATAATATCAGTAAAATTAGTGTTTTCATTTAATTTTTTATTGATTTTATTTATTTAAAGATACTGAATCATGTTCAGTATGACGGAATACTGCAATATTAATTTAATATTCTGAAAGCGACTTAAAATTCCGAGCAATCCGTTTTTCGCTTGAGTCGGCATAGCAATAAGCACACATTGCCGGACAAGTATTATAATCGCCGATATCTTTGCTTGTGATACATTTGCATAATTTTCGTTGTCCTTTATCTTTTAAATTCTTTTTTGCTTTTACAAAAATACCTTTTTCATTTTTCTTAACGCCTAAAAATTCCGTTAATTTTATATCTTCCGAAAAAAGTTTTACGATTAACTCATCATCAATACATTTATTATGTATAATTCCGAATTCCGACAAATCAATTTGCTCGGCACAAGTTGCCGCTGTCATTCCCGAGTTTTTTATTATTTCAGAAATTCCTTTTGCCGCCAGCAACATCTCTTTTTCAGGAAACTCACGAGCAAAAATGCCGGCTCTTTTCAAATTATTACGAACACTGCGATATTTTTGAATATCCGCAAAACTGAAAACCATTTTTTCGGTATATCCGGAAACTTGTTCGGCAATATTTTCTATTTTTCGCAATAAATCATCAACAGAAATATTCTCCGTCAGGAGCAAAGGATCAAACCGCCAAATTACTTTTTCTTTCCCGATGCGTTCCGAAAGTTTAATAAATGTTTCGATGCGTTTTTGCAAAGCAGGCATATTCGGCTCAACTTGTCGGCTGTAATCATTCAAAGTAAACTGAAAATAATAATTCGGAAAATGATCGTCAAACCAATCGAGTTTTTGCATCAAAGGTTCAGGATTCTTAGTCCAAAAAACAATTAATCGCGTATTTTCAAAACTGATTTTATACGGTTTTTGATTAAACGGATTTTTTCGAATAACAAAACCCTCTTTCAATCGCTTAATAAGCCAATCGGAATAATATGCCGGAATATCCGTTGCCCGGCTTGCGGAAATTATAATTGGTGCGTTTGTGTTGATTTTTTTTATAATTAATAATTTTTACGACCCTGACATGCCCGATAAGATATTAAAAGTATAAAACTTACCGGAATATTCATAGCCAAATTATTGTATTTTGTTTTTATCTTTTTATTTTAAAAGTCAAAATGGAAATTTAGCAGTGTTTTTTTTATGCTGTATTCATTCAGGTTACTTTTTTGCCCGCATTTTGTATAGATATTTATTAGCGTTCATTTTTCATCACTTCATAAATTGTGCTAATTCAAATAATTCTGCTTTTTCAAACTCTTTTATATTTGAAATCACACCTGCCGGAATTGTTTCTATTTTTTCTAAACTTTGTTTTGCTTTTCTTCCTTCTTTTTCACTGTATCCAAGGAACTTATTTATAACTTTTAAATTATTAATATCTTTTATTCTTAACAAAAAAGAAGTATTACACATTGTTGAAAAGTCAAAACTCGGTTGATTAAATTCTTCTATCCCTTGTGAAAGCAAAATTATTGATACGCCTTGCGACCTTATTTCTCTCAATATTTTTTCTAATATTTCTTGCGATTTTTTATCTTTAAAAATTACATGTGCTTCATCTATCAACAAAACATACCTCAATGATATTATTTTTTTGTCATTTTCAAACGGTGCTTTTTTCATATTCATAAAGACATTATAAATGTAATTTATGATTAAAAAAGTTGCCGTAAATTGAACAGGTCTCGGCAAATCACCTGACAATGAAAAATAATGATTTTTATTTATAAAATTTTCAAGCGGGTTAACTTTTGTTTCAAATATATTAAGTTCTTGCATAGAGTTTAAAATACCGGTCAATCTGCTGTTTTTACCTTCTTCGGCAATTATTACATTTTCATAAATTTCTTTGAATGAAGGATATTCGCCATTATCTTTGGTCTCAAAAATATCTTTTACTGCTTGTTTTAAAACTTGTTCCTTATTTTCTCCGATATTACCGTACTTTGCAATTATATCGACAAATTTGTTAATACCGAGTAATTTATCCTTTTTATTTATTGTATCAATAAAAGACAGAGGATTTACAGGAAATGAAACTCCGTCTTCTGTTATATTTATATATTTAGTTTTTGTTTGTTCAAAAAATGGGCGGTAAAAATCACTTTTCTCATCGCCTTTTTTTAAGCCCTTAAAATCTAAATATAGGAATTTTACTTGTTCGTTTGATTTAATATGAAATTGTTTTAATAATTCAAGTGCAAATTGAGTTTTTCCCGAACCTGATTCTCCTGCTACGGCAATATGACAGTTGTTATATTTTTTTGTGTCGTTAAGTTCAACAATTATTTTTTCGTTTGAATTTATCTTTTTGCCTACTTCGAGTTGTAATGTGCCGTCATAATGCTCTGTCTCAATACTTTGATAGCGGTTTCGAACAGCATCAAGACTAACCTCTGTATTTTCTATTGCTTCAATTCCGGTATCAAGATGTTTTAATAAAAAATCAAACATCGGATAATTCGGATTGTCTGCAAAAATTTTATCAATAAGTTGTAAACCGTCATCAAGATGCAGTTTAAAAAGTTTTGGTAAGTCCGGATTTGTTTTTTCTATATTGTAATGCTTGCACATTAATGCTACATAAAAAGTTTTAAATTTACCGAGTAAGGTAAATTCTTTGTATGCTTTACCGTTTTTAGAACTTTGCAAATCTTTAATTTCAAGATGTCTGTTTTTTGACAAAGAATAATTTATTGCAATTCGGGCTATAATATTTTCTTCGGATATTGATAATTTATAAGTCAGTCGTTGTACAACGTCTTTATTTTTTTCTGTTGTTGATATATTTATTGGGTGCATATTTATTTATTTAAACAATATCTTCTTCGTATTCAATGCTTTTATTAACAATTAAATGAGAATTCATGCTTTTAAAGAATGAAGTGTCAGGTAAAAATTCTAAAATTCTTTTTCTGTCGAAAATAATTCTGTCTCCCACAATATCATCACTTTCATAAAACGAATTATTATTTGTTAAAGAATAGGGAATATACATAGCGTGAACAGGTCTTTTTCGGTAAAAAACAAAATAATTTTCGTATCTGCCAGTCTCGTGTTGCTTTTTTTCCCAATCTTTTCCACAAGCACATTGAGCAAGTATTGTTATTAAATTAGGAATTTTATCTTCAAAAGGTATCCAAGCAATTAAATCAAGACCTTTTTCTTTTACATTTTTTTTTGAAATATTGTCAAGTTCTGTTTCATTTATTTTTATATTAATTTCATTTGCAAGTTTTTTAATCTTTTCTTTTGCCGTACCTGAATATTCTGAATTTTCACCTGTCGGTTTTACTTTTGCAAATTTAGGCATATAATTAAGTAAACTTTGGTATGATATTGTTTCAAACTCTGTTGTCAATTCAGGTTGTAATATCTTATAATAATTTAAACTTGATGAAATCAATAAACTTAAATATATTTTATTTTTTTCAGATATTCTGTCTTTTATTTTTAAAATTTTATTCTCTAATTTAAAAGGGTAATCATCAGAAAATAAACTATTCCTAAAATTTATTAAATCAAATATTTCATTTATCCAATTTTCATTATTATCATCTTTTTCAGCCTTATTTTTTTCATCAGATAACTCAAGTCCTTCATCAAACAATCTGTCAAGTATATCATTTTTTGTTACATGACTTTTTGTGAACAAAGCAATTAATTCAATATAATCAGCGTATAAATGATGCTTATGTTTTGGAATGTTAGGTATGCTAATATTGAAGTCTGCAAACTGTTTGTCTAATTTTTCTTTAAATTTCATCTTCCAATTCCTCCTTTGTTCTTTTTATTTTTACTGCAAGTTTTCTTATTGTATTTAAATCATCATCAGCATCATAATAAAATTTTTTGACTTTATGAACTGTTCTGTCTGCCGTTTCAAGATTTTTTAGTGCTTTTTTTACGGAATCTCGGTAAATATTATCATTTATTGCTGTAAACTCTAATGCTTGATAAAGTGATGTTCCTTCTTTGAACGTTTTAAAAGCTGTTTCATTTGCAATAATTTTATTTAAAGCATTTAAATCGCTACTTTTCCCTTTTAATCGTGTTTGATTTTGGTCGTTTTTTTCGTAAAACCAATGGATTAATTCTTTTAAGTTTTCTCTTTTTAAATTTTCTGTCGGTTTTTCTTTTTTTAAATCAACATTCAAAAAATTTGTGATATGAATTCTGCTTAAACTGTCCGATAAATAGCCAACATAAAAAGTCGTATCATCAAGGTCTCTGATTTTATAAAATGCTTCATTTTCTACTTCTTTGTATATTTCATAAGCTACGAGAAGCCGTTCTACATAATCTTTTCGGCTGCCTATCATTTTTGCTAATCCTCGACAGGTTTCGTTGAAAGCGATGTCTTGGAAATGTAAATCTTTTAATTGGCTTAAAAATCTTGCTTTTTCCGAAAGAGCCCATGCCTTAATACCAGTAATATGCCTAAAACCCAAATATTTTCTTATGTCATTTTCATTTTTAAAAACTAAACAAGGTATGTTTTTTGGTGTATAATTCTTTTCATCAAACACCTTTTTTACTAAATTTTTTTTTACGCTTGCTATTGAAAAATCATTTAGTAATTTCACAGCTGTAAGCCGACGATTACCTGCTACAACTTTAAATTTATCTTTTTCAAATTCAACAACAAGTAATTGTTCTCCTCTAAAAAAATCTTTTTCCCCTATTGCTAGCATTAATTCAATAGTTGCCGCTTCTAAAAGTAAAAAATCAATTATTGATTGTTCACTTTTTCCATGATAAGACTTTGGTAGTCTTGGGTTAGATTTGTCCAAAAACAATTGTTCAAAAGGTATTATCTTATATGTTTGTTCTTCTGTCATATTTTAGTTCATTAAATTATCAATTTTAACTTCTTTAAAACCTGATTTGTCTTCGTTAGTGTTATGAATTAAATAAGTTTTTGCAATGACAGGTCTTAATATTTCAAATTCTTTACTTGTTAATTCTTTATTGAGAAGCGGGAAAATAACAACTTGCTCGGATACATTCGGATAAAAATGTCTAATGATATTTTCTGAATGTGTTTCATCAAATTTTTGCATTGGGCTGTCAATAAAAACCGGAAAATTTATTTCTGATTCATCTACAAGACTTCTTAATAGTGAAGAAGCATAAATTTGTTGCTGTCCTTTTGATAAGCTGTCCTTATTAATTTCTTCTTCTCGTTTGTTGTAAAGTAGAATATCAACATAATCATTTGTTATTTCAACTTTTACATTATATATCAAATCCATGTGTAAAAGACTTTTAAGACTTTTCAAGATACTTTTTTCAAGGGATTTTCTTTTTTTATTTTGAAAATCAATTATAAAACTGTTAAGTTGATTTATCAGTTGTTTGTATTTCTCTGCTTTTGCTTTTTTACTGTCTGAAACTTCAATTTTATCTGAAAGCTTATTTGCTTCTTTCGTTAATTTTTTATTTTCATCTTTCAAATTACGTGTTTCAATTTCAATATTACCTATTTCTCTTATATTTGCGTCTCTTTTTTCTTTTATTTCATTCCGTTTTGTTCGTAATTCTTTAACATGTTCATCTTGTAAATTACTCTCGGCTTCTTTAATTTTTCTTTCTAAAACAGTTAATTCATATGTTGAATGTTCATAATCTTTACTTATTCTTTTTAATTGTTTTTTGAATGACATTTGCAGATGATTGATAAGGTTATCAAAATCTCTCTTTTCATTGTCAGAAAAATGTAAAATTGTCTCAAAGCCAACAGGTAGGTCGTTTGGAGCATTGTATAGATGTTCTTTTATTAATTCTCTGATAGCTTGATTATAAAACTCTTGTATCCTAACAGTCACATAAAATTCTTTGTCTTTGTTTGTTTCATTTTCTCGAATACTGTTTAATTTATCAATTATTTTTTCAGTTTTAATCTCTACATTTTCAATTTTAAATTTATTTTGTCTAAATGTTTGTTCTTGTGCTAATTGTTTAGAGACAACTAACATTTTATTTCCGGCAATTCCAAACGGAATATATTTATAAAGTTCTGAAAGTTTTGCTTTTAGGTGTGTTGTTTTGCTGTCTAACTTATAAAAACATTTTCTCTATGCCATTTTAAGTTTTCTAATTTTGGATAGAATTTTGAATTTTCAGGTAAAAGAACTGCTTTATTTTTGAATTGAATAATTGAATATTGACTTTGGCTTTCTTCTTTAAATTTATTTGAGATTATAATTTTAAAATTGTCATCAATAGAAATTAACCCTCTATCAAAAGCTCTATGTAAAGTTGGAGTTAATGAAATTCCGTTAGTTACAGTATCATCATAAGAATTACTGAAAGGGATAATATGGCAAGCATCTATTAAAGACACATTTACAGTTGCATTTATTTGCAATCCGGAAATCGCACAAGTATTTTTATACAAAAGAGGTATTTGTCTTTTAAAAATACTGCTTCTCATATATTTTTCTTCTTCAAAACTATCTGTATTTAATTCATTTTGAAGGTTTTGAAGTTTTGTTTTATATTCTGTGGAAGGTTCGTTTAAAATTTGATTTTCAATATCATTAATATAATTATTGTTGCCGCCTGAAAAACCTGATTTAGTATCAGGGAAATATTTTTCTAATAGTGCAAATTTTATGATTTCACGTTCTTCTTTTTTTTGTAACAACGAGAAAAGTTCAATATCAATTTCTGCATATTCAACAGCTTCATTTAAATTTGAAAAACTTTTCATTGCAATTTTTGATTGAACAATTCTTTCATATCCGGTTTTAGCTATTAATTTCCAAAAGGAACTTGAAGTTAAATGATAAAAAGGTAACGAAAAAATACAATGGTGTTTTTCATTTTCAACTAAATCTATCCATAATCTTTTAAAAGTAGCTACAAGTTCAGGTGAAATAAATATTTTGTTGTTTTTAATAATTCCTGTTTCAATATTTGAAATAATACTTAAAAGTAAAATTGGTTTATGGGGTGATATACCATTTTTTTTACTGGAATTAACTCTTACATGAGTTAATTTATGCAGGTAATATTTTAATGAATTTACTTTATGCTGCATTTTGATTTTCTTTAATAAACTCTTCAATTCGTGTTTCAAGACTTGATTTAAGACCAACTTTTTTAACCATTAAATCTTTTGTTTTTTGAATTTTTAATAAATCTTCAATGAGTTCGAAATTTTCGGGGGCTTTTTCAACTGATTTTTTAAGTAATTCTTTTTCTTGCTTTATTTTTTCATCAATATTTTTCATATTCAGTTTTTTTTTGAAAATTTTGTTGTAAATTTCAGAAACTTTTGTTTTGTAATATTTTTCATCTCGGTACCAAATGACCTGTATAGCTACAAGTTCTTGATGTGAAATTAATTCAATATGCGGATGTTGCTTTTGTACCTCTTTTTGTGCTTTCAAAACTTGCTCTAAAACTTTTGTCCGATATTTCATTTTGTACGGACCTTTGCCCGGCAGATATTGTCCGTTTCTGCGATAATCTTCTCTGTTTTTAGGTTTGTTTCGTTCCTCAACAAGCGAATTTCTTATATCAAGTAACGGTTGTAACCATTTGTAACCATTTTCTATTAAGGCAGTTGTAGATTTATCTTCTTTTACAACTGTGCAAACCCAACATCCAAAACGACTTTGTCCGCATGAAGGACTGTTTTTATTTGTTACAATAGTTGGGCATTCGTAATCATCAGAACTTGCTTCTGCATAAATATTAAAAAGTGTTTTGTTGTCTGCACCCCAAGGCGATTGCACCGTGTTTATATATCCCCAAATTTCTTCAACAACAAGACTTTTAATTGGCATATAAACAAATGCATTTTTTAAAGTTGAATGTTCGGATAATCTGTTTCCTTTTATTTCATGTTTTTTTATTGATTTTGCCCTGTTTGCACTTTCAGAAATTCGTGTTCCGAGAACAACAATCGCTTCTTGCCGTTCCTTAATCATACTTTTAATATAATTTGAAGTCGGGTCAATTTTTAAACGTTCAGTACACCACCGAAACAAGTTGTTTGGTGTCGGGTATCCAAGTCCTATAAGTTTTATCCAAAAAGTTTCATCTAAAACAGGTATGCTTTTATGAACAATTATAGGTAATCCTTGTTTTGTTGCTTCGGTTTGTATTTTTAATAATACTTCATTTACATATTGTTCAATTATCGGATTTTCTACAAGTGTGTCATTACAAACAACATGCACGTCTCTAATTCTTTTGTCGCTGTCAATCTTTAAAAGTGCATTCCAAATCAATTGCAATACTACGGTTGAGTCTTTTCCTCCGCTAAAACCAACAATCCAAGGTCTTGTTTTGTTTTCATCGTGTAGATATTGGTCAATTATTTCTTTTTCTATATATTGTATTTTTTTTGTCATTAATTTTCCTCTTTGCAAAGTACAAAAATAGTTTCTTTATTTGTTTTTATCGTTTATATCTTGTTTTTGTTTTTAATTAAACATAACATTTATTTATCAGTATTACTCTTATTTCGAGTATAGTTCCTATGCTGTTTCAGGCATCTAATGTATAAATTTTTAATACGGTTTTAAAAAATAAACGCTGAAATTTTTCGGTTTCTTCTGTCAGATGCATAGCACCTCAAAGGTGCTTTGCATCTTGTTATTAGTCATTTTCTTCGTAATAATATGAGTAGTCAATGCCTTTCATAAACATTTCGCGGTCGTTTATTTTAGTGGTGAGTGCATTTTCCAAAAGTGTTTTAAGAACACTACTGTTCGTCGGACTTAACATCATAGAGTTCATATAATCCCGTTTGCTTATTCTACTCCAATCCACGCATTTTTTGAGGGTTTTTTTCAACATCAAATCCAACCAAATTCGAGCGCTTCTTCCATTGCCTTCCATAAAAGGGTGTGCAATATTCATTTCTACATATTTGTTTACGATTTCCTCAAATGTAGTTTCGGGCATCGCTTCTATTTGCTTTAACGTGTCGCCTAAAAAGTGTGCTACGGCAAATTGAAAACCTCCTTTGGAAATATTTTTTTGTCTGATTTGCCCGGCAAAATCATACAATCCGCCGAATAAATAAGCGTGTATTTGTTGCAAACCTTTGGTCGTACCAACTTCTATGCTATTGATAAAAGAACTTTCAAACAAGGCATAGGCTTTTGTTTTGCTTTTTCCGTCTATACTTTCATCATTGTCAGTAAACCATTCTATAAATCGGTTTGCTTTTTTACCGGGAAATTCTTTGCCTAAGGCAATAATACCGTTAAAATCTAACATGTCTGTTAAATATCGTTTACTGTCACTTGCTAAAAGTTTCAGTTGGATAGCGGCACTAACCAACTCGTTGTTTTCTTTTTTTAATTTGGCTTTAAGATATTTCCAATAGTTACGGGTTTTGGTGTAGTCATCTTGGTCGTTAAGCACAGCTACGATATCCAAAACACTAAACCACCACTTTGCATGTTGCTCATCCCAAACGGCTCGCACTTCACGGTCATCAAAAAAACGTATGGATATTTTTGCCTTACTCATTATTTATATTTCATCTATTCTGTCACTTTGTTTTTATCAGTCCAAAGTTATGATATTTCTTGACTTGTATTTACTGCTCCGGTTTAGCGTTACAATGACCGCTAACATTATGGCTTAAAAGCGTAGCTGTCCCGTAGGGCAGCTATGAATTTTTAGCTGGTGTTGTATAAATACAATTTCAACAAAAGCCTATTGCGTTTATTTCGATTATATTTCTTATGCTGTTTCAGCCATCTAATGTATAAATTATTAAACCGGTTTCAAAAACTTAACGCTGAAATTTTTCGGTTTTTTCTGTCAGATGCATAGCACCTTCGATATTATCAGCTTTTCCAAAGTTTGAAACTTTGGAAAAGCTTTTTTCATTTTTCTAATCTTCAAAATATTCAAACTGTTCGTCTTCAGATATGGCATTATGAAAATAAATAAAATTATCTTTATCGTCAAATATTTCTATTACTTCGTTTCGCATTAAATTTGTTTTTTTGTCCGACAAAAGACCTGTATAAGAACCGTATTTCCAACTTCTGAAATTATCCGTAAATTTATGATGCACAGGATTATTGTGAATATACCTTATTAAATTCAAAATATATTTATCTTTTCTGATATGTTTTCGTTTAAACGGTTTTTGAAAAAGATTTCCCTTCCTGTTCTGTTGTTTATTATATGACTGTGTATATGAACTGAATAAATTTGAAAATTGTTTACTGACAAATTTTTCATAATTTAATTTCTTTCCCGAACTTTTTACAGTTTGCATTACGGTATTAATTTCATTTTCATTTTTCAACCGTATCAAAAAATGAAAATGATTTGGCATTAAACAATAAGCGAAAGTATCTGCAACCGGATTAATTTATTTTGAAAAACGCAAAAGAAAAAAATCATAATTTGAATCTTCTTTAAATAAATTATCACTCCCTACAGCATGACTGTATATGTGGTAAAAATTTTCAGATTCGAAAGCAGGGGTATAATCTTGCATTTTATTTTTAGATTAATCTTTTAAATCTTAATTTAATATTTTCACTTTTCCAAAGTTTCGAACTTTGGAAAAGTTATCAGTCAGGGTTTTCTTTCAAAAAACACATACCCGTTTTTATTTTGCACAACGTTAAAATCAGGGTATTGTCTTTCAAATTCATTTTTTTTCGTAATTCGACACATTACATATACCGATTTT
>Ga0209633_10005467_pt1 | contig 11130 bp, 8 predicted proteins | sample Cruoilmetagenom1_FD_187290 | JGI IMG/M metagenome (GOLD analysis project Ga0209633, IMG submission 187290) | Oil polluted marine microbial communities from Coal Oil Point, Santa Barbara, California, USA - Sample 1 (SPAdes) (version 2) | ecosystem: Environmental > Aquatic > Marine > Oil seeps ... | reverse complement strand
CGTTTCCGCCGGCCGGTAGCCGATGACAAGATCGTAAACCAGGCTTTTGACAGGATACGCAATGCCAAGCGCCCGATAATCATCGCCGGTAACGGCTGCATCAGGAAACGTGCAAGCAAGCAGTTACGTCTGCTGTGTGAAAAAACCGGTATTGGCGTTATCAGTACCTTTATGGCCAAGGGTTGTGTCGACATGGACGCTGATTATTGCTTGTACACGATCGGTTTGCAGGCCAAGGACGTGGTTGCCTGTGCGCTGGATGCCGCGGATCTTGTTATTACCCTGGGATACGACATGGTTGAGTATCATCCGCACTTGTGGAACAAACATAAAGATAAAAATATTGTGCATGCCGATTTTCTGCCTGCGGAAATTGACGAAAACTATCATCCCGAGATCGAGGTCGTCGGTGATCTTGCGCATACCTTGTGGATGTTGAATGAACGTTTTGATAACAATGGAGTACCCGCTTATCACCTGGATCAGCAACATGCTACCCGTCGTGACATGAAGGCCGAACTGGAAATGTATAAGGATGATGCAACGACAGATGGTATCAAGCCACAAAAGATACTCTGGGATGTCAGGCAGGTGATGGGCCCAAATGATATCCTGTTATCCGATGTTGGTGCGCACAAGATGTGGATCGCCAGACATTATCAATGTCATGAGCCCAACACTTGTTTGATACCCAATGGTTTTTGTTCGATGGGATTTGCCTTGCCCGGTTCAATAGGGGCCAGTCTGGTATTTCCTGAAAGACGCATTATGGCTATTTGCGGTGATGCCGGATTTATGATGAATGTACAAGAGATGGAGACGGCCAAACGTTTGAATTCCAATATCGTGGTGATGGTATGGGAAGACCATAGTTATGGTCTGATTGCCTGGAAACAAACCAACGAATTCGGACACCACACGGACTTGTCCTTCGGCAATCCGGACTGGAAGCAATTGGCCGGTGCCTTTGGTTGGCATGGTCATTATGTTGAGAAAAGTGCTGACCTGCATACCAGTCTGGAGCAGGCCTTTAACGAGGCAGGCCCCAGTCTGGTGGTGGTGCCGGTTGATTACCGCGAAAACATGTTGTTGACTAAACGCCTGGGCGATATCTCCTGCCCTATATAAACAGGAACTAGACTGATGTCCATGCATTACCCCTTGATGATCCCCGGCGCGAGTACCAAGTCTACAAAAGTAAGCGTCCATGCGCCATTTGATAATACCGTTATCGCCACCCTGGATGCAGCAGATGTCGATGACGTTGAACTTGCGCTGGAAACGGCGCAGGCATTATTTAATCAGCGCGAACAATGGTTGTCATTCCCTGAACGGATTCGTATTCTGACAAAAACTGCCGAGTTGATGACTGCACAGGCAGAAGAGTTAGCGCTACAGGCGGCGCGTGAAGGAGGTAAGCCTTTGATGGACTCCCGTGTCGAGGTCAGTCGTGCGATAGAGGGTGTCCATCTTTGTATAGAGTGTATGCGCACTGATAGTGGACATGAAATACCGATGGGTATTAATGCGGCATCGCAACATCGCATGGCCTTTACACGCAAGGAGCCGATTGGCGTTGTTGTTGCTGTTAGTGCTTTCAATCACCCGTTAAATTTAATTGTTCACCAAGTCGGCCCGGCCATAGCAACGGGCTGTCCCGTGATCGTTAAACCGGCTGAAGATACGCCGTTGTCCTGTTATCGGTTTGTGTCTTTGTTGCATGAGGCGGGGTTGCCAGAAGCCTGGTGCCAGGCCTTGGTTGTCAGTGATCTGGAGGTGGCCAGTAAACTGGTTACTGATGCGCGCGTCGCTTTTTTTAGTTTTATTGGCAGTGCGGCGGTGGGCTGGCATTTACGCAGCAAGCTGGCGCCGGGTACTCGCTGTGCACTCGAGCATGGTGGTGCTGCACCCGTGATCGTCGAGGCCGATGCTGATATCGATGATGCGCTACCATTGATTGCCAAGGGCGGGTTTTATCATGCAGGTCAGGTCTGTGTGTCAGTACAGAGAGTATTTTGCCATCACAGCATAGCACGTGATGTGGCTGAACGATTAGCGGCCATCGCCCGACAACAAATTGTCGGTGATCCCACTGATGAAAAAACAGAAGTAGGGCCTTTGATCAGGCAGCGTGAACTCAGTCGGGTGCATGAATGGGTCAAGCAGGCGCTTGATGAAGGGGCTAAATTACTGGCAGGTGGTGAAATAGAAGGTAATTGTTATAGGCCGACTGTGCTTTATGAACCTTCATCTGAGTCCGCTGTGTCATGCAAAGAAATCTTTGGTCCCGTTGTCTGTGTCTATCCATTTACCGATGTTGACGATGCACTCGATCAGGCGAATGCCTTGCCGTTTGCTTTTCAGGCGGCCGTGTTTACAAAAAACATCGATAGTGCCTTGCATGCCTATCAGCGTTTTAATGCCAGTGCAGTGATGATCAATGATCACACCGCCTTTCGTGTTGACTGGATGCCATTCGCGGGTTTGCGTCAATCGGGTCTGGGTGTGGGTGGTATACCTTATACCTATGACGATATGCAAATTGAAAAATTAATGGTATTGCGATCAAATAAAATATAGCGACTGGTTTAAAAAATCACTGCTACAAATCATGAGTAGACGCCAGCACGACTGTTGCAGTCTATAAGGAATTGAACTGTTGCTTGCTTGTACGCAGCCTGAATTTGAGCAATGATAGATCATTATCGTGATCAAATATCCAGTAATGAGTCAGTTATGTTTAATAAAAAAATAAATATCAGTACACGCGGTCGTGGCAGTTATGATGTGACCGGTGAAGTCCAGCAGTTAGTCAAAGACAGTGGTGTTGATAGCGGTCTTTGTCATGTCTTTGTGCATCACACCAGTGCCTCTCTCATGTTGTGTGAAAATGCTGACCCGACGGTACGCGCCGATCTTGATCGTTTTATGGCAAGGCTGGTGCCCGATGGTGATCCTTTGTTCAAGCATGTCGATGAGGGCCCCGATGATATGCCTGCGCATATCCGTACGATATTGACCAGTACGGGCTTAACGATTCCTGTGAAGCATCATCGTTGTGATCTGGGGACATGGCAAGGTATCTATCTCTGGGAGCACCGCACGCACGGATATCGGAGGAGTATTACTATAACGATTGTGGGTTGATATCTAACTTCGACTTACGAATTGTATCTTGATGTTAATTTTTCTTTTGTATGGTTGTTTCCATCGAAGAAATTGCTAGAATTAAATTCAGAGCAGGCATCTCGCTGTTGTATCAGATATATGGAGTTTATGTCAGTGGAGTGTATTATCTTGGGATTTGCCCTATTTCTGTGTGCTGATGGGTTTGCGAGTGTGGTGTAAAAGGAGGTGTTTCTGTCTCCGCTATTTGACATAATCAAATTATGGCATTATATAACTATATGGTTCTTTGTTATTTTTTGAGTTCTTCATAGGGCCTGTGCCTATTCGTTTATTTTTATAAGTGTGTTTATGGTTTCAGACAAAAGATAATCTCTTTATTATGAGACTTAATAATTATAATTAACTAGTACCTACGATGGTTTACATACATTAAGGTGTTCAGGATTGTATCTTGAATTCTGTCACCAAAAATCAGCCTGCCGGATATTATGGATGTCTTTTGGAAACAGGGTGATTCTAATGCGAATTGATTGGAAAGCTTCTTGCCGTACTGACATATAGTCAAGGTTAATATCTGGTTCATAATAAATAGTATCATTGGTCGAATACGGAATAATTATAAGAGCCTATCTCCTCCAGTTGATAGGTATCAGGATAATAAAGGCTATGGTGAAAAGAAATTTAGAAAATGATTCGGACTTTCTTGAGTTCATCGAGGAAGTGTCACCAGCCGATAAGCAGGATGCACTCATTCCCTGGAATATACTGGTGGTGGACGACGATACCCAGGTCCACGAGACGACCACTATTGCTTTAAGGAATGCGATCATCCTTGATCGACCACTCAAATTGACTCATGCCTACAGTGCTCAGGAGGCCGAGCGTATTCTGGGCGAGACAACGGATTTTGCTGTTGTCCTTCTCGATGTGGTGATGGAATCCGACGCCGCCGGTCTCTGTTTGATACATGCCATTCGTGACAGACTGGGTCTGACGGATGTGCGTCTGATCCTGCGCACAGGCCAGCCAGGCTATGCACCCGAACTGGAAGTGATCCGTGATTATGATATCAATGATTACCGTACAAAGTCCGAACTGAGTAGTACCCGTTTAATTACTTCACTGACGGCAGCATTACGTTCTTATGACCAAATCTGTTCATTGAATTACAGTCGTGCTGGTCTGGAGAAAATGGTCAAGGCCTCTGCGGATTTGTTTGAGAACCGTGGCATCAAGGAATTTGCCGAGGGCGTGTTGACTCAGATATCAGGTCTTATCGGTGCAGTACCCGGCGGGATTGTCTGCGCCAAGCGGGGTTTTCCTGGAGACAACCATGATCCAGATGGCCTCTATATTATTGGCGCCATGGGTCACTTTGCCAGGGCCATCAATCAGCCGCTCAGTGCATTGGGTGCCCCGGCGATAGAGGCAGACATCAAGCAGGTGATGGCTGAACGTTGTTCGCTATTCAATACAGAACGCAATGTCCTTTATCTTCAGTCAGGTGGGCAAGAAGAGGCAGTCTACATTGCCACCGGTCGCCCTGTACGTGCCGTTGACCAGCGCCTGCTTGAGGTTTTCGGTACGAATATCTCCGCTGGATTTGCCAACGTCTACCTGTTCCAGCAGCTCAACTTCCTCGCTTTCCACGACTCACTCACGGGCTTGCCTAATCGTCAGGGTTTGCTCGAGTTATATGATCAGTTGCAGGCAGAGCAGCCAAAAGAGCGTACGGTTACCTTACTCGACATCGACCACTTCTCTGAGATCAATGACGCCCTCGGCATGAGTTTCGGTAACGAAGTGTTACTGGCAGTGACACGACGCCTGCGCGATGAATTACCTGATTCTGCCCATGTGGGGCGCTTCGGGGGAGACGTGATTGCCGTGATCGCCGAAAGCGATAAGGTCTCCATTGATTTCATCATTAATCTGTTTGTCAGCCACTTCGACATCACCGGTTATTCATTACCGGTACGTGTCACCGCAGGTTCAGCCAGTAGTCGGGATGGCAGCAAGTATGACAACGGTGCGCAGATATTCCAGTACGCCGGTATGGCGCTGAGTCGGGCCAAGCGAGGACATCGAGGTGGCTTCGAACGGTTTGTCGAGAACCTGGCGGTGGAATCCCGTCAACGTTTGAATATGACTAGCGCTCTCAAGCAGGCGGTGTCTGCAAAACAGCTCGTGCTTTATTACCAGCCCAAGATCGACCTGCAGTCTGGCAAGGTGGTAGGTGCTGAGGCTTTGGCGCGCTGGATGGGCGAACAAGGCGATCTAATACCACCGAACATTTTCATACCACTGGCTGAGCAGAGTGGCTTGATCATCGAGATTGGTGAGTGGGTTATCAACGAGGCGATCGGGCAAATGAAGCGTTGGGCAAATACCCCGCTAGGTGATTTGCATATCGCTATCAATGTATCGGCCGAACAGATCCTGGCGGGTACGGTCATCGGGCCAGTGCGCGCGGCGATCGAACAGCATCAAATACCGGCTACCCAACTGGAGATTGAAATTACCGAGAGTGTGGTTATCGAGGACTTCGACAAGGTAACCAACTGCATACAAGTGTTGCATGATATGGGTATCGGTGTTGCGCTGGACGATTTTGGTACCGGCTTCTCTTCGCTTTCCTATCTGCAGCGCCTGGCCATCAATACGTTAAAGATTGATCGTGCCTTTATCCGTAATATTGGTACACCGGGGCAGACTGAGGAACGCATCGCAGAGATGATCGTTGCCCTGGGCAAATTACTGAACCTGACCACGGTGGCGGAGGGCATTGAGACGAAAGAACAGGAGGCCCTCGCCAAACAGTGGGGTTGTCGTATAGGCCAGGGTTTCCTCTATGCGGCACCCATGTCGCCAGACAAGTTTGAACAATGGGTCGTCAATCGCCATTGATGTGCACAGATCCGGCACCCGATAATCAGGATAAAGCCACAGGCATGACAAACAAGGTACCTAGCAAACTCAAAAATAAAGGACGTCCCTTATGCTGCCAGTTTTTGTGACCACATTTCTTATACTGCTTCAGACTTCATGAGCCTGAAATTAAAGATCGCCCTACTGACTTTGTTCACTGCCCTGGTGGTTGGCATAGCTAGTGCGACCTGGTCGGTGCAACGTATGCGCGGTGTGCTCATTCAGGAACGGATAGAACGTGGCGTGAGTATCAACAACGCCCTGGCTGAGACGCTGATGAGCCAGGTGACAGTGCGTGATCAGGTGGGTATTGCTCATGGATTGCAACGGCTAAAGAAATCATCGCATGACATCGACTATGTCTATGTGATCGACTTTGACGGCAAGCTGTTCGGTCATACTTTCAAGGACGGATTCCCTGACACCCTGCCAATTTCTCATCAAGTCTTACAGGTTGGGCAGACAAATTCACACAGGAACCTGGTTATTGAAGGTAAGGAGATTCTTGAGGTCACCACACCCCTGGTCGATGGCCTCGCCGCTAGAGTCACGATAGGTATGGACGCCGGGTTTCTGCATGAACAACTAGGACGTATGGGCTTGCTTATCCTCGGTGTCTCGCTCGGCATCGGTGTGCTTGTCAGCCTTGTCATCAGTTATATAGGACGCCGCGTTATATCACCGCTAGAAGGGTTGGCTTCACAGATGAGCCGCTATGGTCGCGGAGAAATAGTGTTGCCTGAAGTGGTTGGTATGCTAGGTGGTAGTAGTGAGATCGAGGTGCTATCACAACGCTTTGCCGACATGATTCGCGACCGCCAGCTTGTCGAAGCCGAATTGAATCAGTTCAAGGACACATTGGATAATACTCTGGATGCGGTTTTTATGTTCGACCCTGACGATCTGCAGTTTATCTATGTCAATCGTGGTTCGATGTTGCAGCTGGGTTATAGCCGCAAAGAACTCACTCATATGGGTCCTGTGGATATCAAGCCCCAGTTCGATGAGCAGGATTTTCGAAAGATACTGGCACCATTGCTTTCCGGTGAACTTGACAGCCTTACTTTCGAGACAATACATCGCAGTAAAGATAAGCAAGATATTCCGGTGGAGATATTTCTGCAGTATATGTCGGATTCTGATCCTGGACGATTCCTGGCTATCGTCCGTGATATCAGTGAGCGTAAACGTACAGAGGCGGAGCTACAAAAGCTCAACTACGAACTGGAACAACGGGTAGAGACACGCACCGCTGAGCTGGCAAACACTAATGAGCAGTTGCGAGAAACCCTTGGAACTTTGCAACAAGCACAGGTCGAATTGGTCCGTAGTGAAAAACTGGCGTCGTTGGGCTCACTGGTGGCCGGAGTAGCCCATGAATTGAACACGCCACTCGGAAATTCAGTGACCTTGAGTACTTCCATCCGCGACTGGCAGAAAAAATTCATCCGTGAAATGGACGAGGGCAAACTGCGTAAGTCGTCTCTCACCGATTTCCTGCACAATTCGGAAGAAGCCGTGAATTTACTGATACGTAACTTAATGCGTGCTGCTGAGCTGATCAGCGATTTTAAACAGGTGGCAGTGGACCAGACTAGCGCCCAGCGCCGCGAGTTTGACCTGCTGCGTGTGATTACTGAAGTCATCGAGACGCTGCAACCCCAGTTCAAGAAGACCCGGCATCAGATCAATGTGGATGTTCCCGAGGGGATTCACATGGATAGTTATCCAGGTCCATTGGGGCAGGTCATTACCAACTTGAGCCTCAATGCTTTGATACATGGATTTAGTGATAGTGACAATGGCCTGGTAGAGATCAAAGGACGCATCTTGCCCAATTACATCATTGAGCTGGTGGTATCGGATAACGGTAGTGGTATCCCTGAGGATTATATCTCGAAGGTGTTTGACCCTTTCTTCACCACCAAACTCGGAAAAGGCGGCAGTGGCCTGGGTTTGCATATCGTCTACACGTTAGTGACCCGTGTGTTGGGAGGTACTATTAGCGTCGACCGTTCGACCAGTGGCGGTGCCAGTCTCATCATGCAGCTACCTATCAGAGCGCCTGATGCCCAGCCTGTTGTAGCCAGCTCTGCCTGATAGCATTATCCGCGAGCGAGTCTTCGTCAATGAGGCGGCTGCCACGTACTGGGTACTGGTATAGCAACAGATTCCGGTGCATGGAGAAATCAATCCGCAAAAAAGAGTATGCCGGGATTAGTCGCCGTATCGGGATCGGTCGATACTCATGATGCGGTTGTCTTTAAAATGCAGTTCGCGAATAAACTGCGCGGGTCCGAAATTGTAAGTCCATACTTCGATAGTTATCGGCGGCAGGTATTCATTTGCATGATTGCAGTACTCATTATGGGTGTGATTGTGGTAGATAGGTTGCTCTGGGTAGGTTTCATAGTAATGGACGTCGACAGGTTCTCCACACAAGTCCTGTACTTTTTGTTTTGCATCACCCGGGGCGATCAGTTTGCCGTTGCATCGCAGTGCATGCGCGGGCATGATGCCGATGGATAAAAGCGCGACCAGCATGGTCAAAAATTTCTGCATAGTTGACACCTCATGGATTAATCCTAAATCATCTTACGAATCGCTACCTGAACCCGGGCTGAACGCGAGAGTTACGCGTTACCGTTCGGCAAACAAAACCTATCCGCGCCCGTTGGTTTGTCGGCATTATCTTATACTCGTGATAACTATCAATCATGGTATTGGATAAGACAAGCTGCCGCATCTATATTTCGGTGCAATAAAAAGATCGCGAAGACATATAGTTTGCCTACTACTGGAAGTAACATAAAGCCTTTTTCCTTGCGTGTCCTGATGAGGGCCGCACCTGATTTCTTCAAACACCTGCCCGGTTTCAACGAGCAATGAACCATGTTCAGTCAAAGTTTAAGGCTTGTGTAATGGACGGGGCCAAATTATTTATTGGCTTGTCAGTGTTACGTAGAACTTAATGCGGTCCGTGCCGATAGAGTTAATATGCCAGGTGATTGTGTTTGATTCAGATTGAACGCAAACGGCCCAGGTGCAAAGATGAGTTTTTACTCTGATACGAATGGCACCGAGTTAAGCAATAAAATAGCCGTTTTCGTTCATAGTGAGCCAAAGGGCCGTTCCCTATAGCTCTATGAAGTGGTCTAAAAAACTGTCCCTTATAAAGTAAACAGTGGTCGATAGCATGACAATCTCATCGAATTAACTACCCGTCTTAAGTATGCCGGCAACATCCAGTGTTATCGTTTCAAATTCCATTTTTTCCAGGTCACCCATAATAAAAGTGGATGGCGCACCAATACCGGCAACCGTACCAGGGTCGACCAGGACGGTTTTTCCGCCCTTGATATTGTCATACCATTCAACACGGGCAACATGATCATGGCCACAACACACCATATCCCAGTCTCCCGTCACCGCCATGGCTTCAGCGTAGTGGGGATAGTGGACGATAAAGATCTTGCGGCCACCCATTTCGATACCGGCATCCTGCCCATAGTAGAACAACTGTCCACCGGATTTATCGGCCATGCGGTGCAGGGTAAACTGGTCGCCGGTATTATTACCGTGAATGACGTGTACGGGCAGGTCAAACTGTCTCGTCACCTTCAGGGTGCTAGGGGCGACGACATCACCACAATGTAACACGGCTTCAGCCCCGCGTCGTTTGCCTTCGGCTATAGATGCTTCCAGCAGGCGCAGGTTGTCGTGGCTATCGGATACGATACAAATCATCATAGTGATGTAATCCCGTCTGGGTTAATTAGAAGCAAGGTTTTTCAGGTGAGGCCTGGAAGCGCTCGACACTGGCTGTGATCTCTGCCTTGGCTTCATCAGCACCATACCAGCCATCGATCTTGACCCATTTGTTGGGTTCGAGGTCCTTGTAATGTTCAAAGAAGTGAGCGATCTGCTGGATCAATAGGTCAGGCATATCTTCGGGTTTTTGCACGCCGCGGTATAGCCTGCAAAGTTTGTCGATTGGAACGGCCAGGATCTTGGCATCTTCGCCGGCTTCGTCAGTCATCTTGAGGATACCGACCGGGCGACAGGCAATGACTGAACCACTGATTAATGGCACAGGTGTAGCCACCAGAACATCGGTAGGGTCGCCATCATCAGACAAGGTATGAGGGACATAGCCATAATTGCAGGGGTAATGCATGGCGGTATTCATGAATCGGTCGACAAACATGGCGCCGGTTTCTTTATCTACTTCGTACTTTACCGGGTCACTATGGGATGGGATCTCGATGATGACGTTGATTTCGTCAGGGAGATTTCGCCCCGATGTTACTCTATCCAGATTCATGTTCTTGCTGCCTATTAAAAAAATAAAGGCCGGTATTATACCGGCCTATGAATGTATAAGAAATAGCCGCCCGCAAAAAAGCAGGCATTTGGCTAAAGCAGTGGCACTATCAGTAATGCTACAATATTTATTATTTTAATCAATGGGTTAACGGCAGGTCCGGCGGTGTCTTTATAGGGATCACCGACAGTATCACCGGTTACGGCCGCTTTATGGGCATCAGAACCCTTGCCTCCATGGTGACCATCTTCGATATATTTCTTGGCATTGTCCCAGGCACCCCCACCCGTGGTCATGGATATAGCGACAAACAGACCGGTCACGATAGTACCAATCAGGAGTCCACCCAGCGCCTCTTTGCCCAATGTAAGCCCGACGACTATGGGTACCAGGACAGGGAGTAGCGACGGTATGATCATCTCCTTGATGGCTGCCTTGGTTAACATATCAACGGCCTTGGAGTAGTCAGGTTTCTGACTGTGATCCATGATCCCGGGCATTTCCTTGAACTGGCGTCGCACCTCGTTAACTATACCACCCGCCGCACGACCGACGGCCTCCATGGCCATAGCACCGAACAGGTAGGGCACCAGGCCGCCAATAAACAGCCCGATGATGACCATGTGGTTATCCAGTGAAAAGTTGAGCGCAGTATTGCCCTGAGCACTCAGGGCATGGGTATAGTCGGCAAACAGCACGAGTGCAGCCAGACCAGCAGAGCCAATCGCATAGCCCTTGGTGACGGCCTT
>Ga0209633_10005466_pt1 | contig 11131 bp, 7 predicted proteins | sample Cruoilmetagenom1_FD_187290 | JGI IMG/M metagenome (GOLD analysis project Ga0209633, IMG submission 187290) | Oil polluted marine microbial communities from Coal Oil Point, Santa Barbara, California, USA - Sample 1 (SPAdes) (version 2) | ecosystem: Environmental > Aquatic > Marine > Oil seeps ... | reverse complement strand
ACCAAAGATATTGCTAAATTAGGTAGAAAAATCTCTAAATATAAACTTAAACCGGGTGACTTGGTATTTTTTAGACCGTCTAGAAGGTATAGACATGTTGGTATTTATGTGGGAAATAATATGTTTATACACAGTTCAACTTCTCAGGGCATAACCAAATCTAATTTAGACAACGTTTATTGGAAAAAGAAATATAAATTTGCCAAACGTATTCTAAAAATGTAGGCCATTTACATGGTGATTAATTACGCGCTATACAATTAATATCTTAAAATGACATCACAATTACTGTTTAATTTAATTATTGCTATACTTATTATTAACTTTTTGATTGACAAGTATTTAGACTATATTAATGCTAAACATTTTGATGATGAAATTCCTAAGCAGTTGAATGATGTCTATGATGAAACTGCCTATATTAAATCTCAAAAATATAAGAAAGAAAATTTTCAATTCTCTAGTTTAATTTCTATGTTTTCATTTGTGCTGACCATAGCATTTTTCTTTTTTGAAGGATTTGCCTATGTAGACCAATTTGCTAGAAGTATCAGCACTAACACTATCTTGATAGCTTTAGTGTTTTTTGGTGTGATTATGTTAGGGAGTGATATTTTAACTACACCACTCTCCTATTACAAAACCTTTGTAATAGAAGAAAAATATGGTTTTAACAAAACCACTAAAAAACTATTCTTTTTAGACAAAATAAAAGGATGGTTGCTAATGATTGTTATTGGAGGTGGTGTTTTAGCATTGATAGTTTGGTTCTATCAACAAACGGGTAAAAATTTCTGGATATATACCTGGGTATTTATTGCTTTATTTTCAATATTTATGACTTTGTTTTACTCTTCTTTAGTTGTGCCTTTATTCAATAAACAAACTCCTTTAGAAGACGGAGAGCTTAAAACCCAATTGGAAAAATTTGCAAAAAAAATAGGTTTTAATTTGGATAAAATTTTTGTGATAGATGGTTCAAAACGATCTACAAAAGCCAATGCCTATTTCACTGGATTTGGTAGAAAAAAAAGAATTGTTTTATATGATACCTTAATTAACGATCTAGAAACAGACGAAATTGTAGCCGTTTTAGCACATGAAGTAGGACATTATAAAAAAAAGCATGTCCTTTTTAATATGGTAAGTTCCATCCTATTAACAGGTCTAACTTTATATATTTTATCTTTTTTTATAGATAATAAATTATTGGCAAATGCACTATCAGTATCAGAACCTAGTTTCCATATTGGCCTAATTGCTTTTGGTGTTTTATATAGTCCCATTTCTGAGATTACCGGACTTATCATGAATTATTTTTCAAGAAAATTTGAGTATCAAGCTGATGATTATGCTAAATTATATTTTGGTGCAACTCCATTAATATCTGCTTTAAAAAAATTATCTAAAAATAGTTTAAGTAATTTAACACCTCATAAAGCTTATGTCTTTATGCACTACTCTCACCCTACATTATTGCAAAGAGTTACAGCCATGCGTAAAACTAATGCTAATTAGATTTTTTTAATACCGTAAATACTGTGATGCTATGATCAAAATCAATATTAAACCATGGATATTTGTATTTTATCTAAGTTTCATTCTTCTTTTCTAATGGTAAAAGTTGAAACTTAAACTCCGCTTAAAATCAACCTAAAGTTTGTCCAATAAAAATCTTTATATTACTTTTATTCTATGACATATACGGCAACAATAGAAGATGAAAATAAGGAGATAGCTATACGTTATAAAGACATGTTAAGTGCTACTTATCAGACATTATCTAAAAAAGATATGGAATCGATACGTAAGGCATTTGATGTTGCCGTTGATGCTCATAAAGACCAGCGTAGAAAAACTGGCGAACCATATATTTATCATCCATTAGCCGTGGCAAGTATTGTTGCCAATGAAATTGGATTAGGAGCTACATCAATCATTTGTGCGTTATTACATGATGTGGTTGAAGATTCTGATGATTATACTATAGTGGATATAGAACGTCTATTTGGAGAAACTATAGCGAGAGTTGTTGACGGATTAACTAAAATATCAAGACTTAGTAAAGATCAAGAAGCCTCTATCCAAGCTGAAAATTTTAGAAAAATGTTACTTACATTAAATGATGATGTACGTGTAATTTTAATAAAAATAGCAGACCGTCTACACAATATGCAAACTATGGGAGCCATGCCCCAGCATAAGCAAATAAAAATTTCTTCTGAAACACTATACATATATGCTCCCTTAGCACATAGATTAGGATTATATAATATTAAAACGGAATTAGAAGACCTGGGTTTGAAATATACAGAACCGGAGGTTTATCAAGACATTTTTGATAAAATAAAAGAAAGTAAAGAACAACAAAATGAATATATTAATGAATTTTCTGAGCATATAGAAAATACATTAGACAAAGAAAATTTTAATTATGTAATTAAAGGTAGGTCAAAATCCATTTACTCTATCAGAAAGAAAATGCGAAATCAAAATGTTTCTTTTGATGAGATCTATGATAAATTTGCCATCAGAATTATATACAGCTCTGATATTGCTCAAGAAAAGTTCAACGCATGGAAGATTTATTCTATTGTAACTGATAGTTTTAACCCCAACCCAAACCGTTTAAGAGATTGGATTTCTCAACCAAAATCTACCGGATATGAATCTTTGCATATTACGGTAATGGGTCCAAAAGGAAGATGGGTAGAAGTTCAAATACGCTCTCAACGTATGGATGAAATTGCAGAAAAAGGGTATGCTGCTCATTTTAAATATAAACACGGTAACACTAAAGAGAGTGGTTTAGAAAATTGGTTGAATAAATTGAAAGAGACCTTAGAAAATCCCGATATCAATGCTGTCGATTTTGTTGAACAATTCAAACTTAATTTATATGCCAAAGAAATATATATATTCACACCACAAGGAGATATTAAGTCTTTACCTAAGGGATCCTCACCATTAGATTTTGCTTTTGCAATCCATACTGACGTTGGTTTAACCTGTAGAGGAGCCAAAGTAAATGGTAAATTGGTACCATTAAGTTATATCTTAAATAGTGGTGATCAAGTAGAAATTATCACTTCAATTAGTCAAAAACCTAAATTAAGTTGGTTAGATTATGTACAAACAGCCAGGGCTAAATCTAAGATTAAAACAGCCCTAAAGGAAGACCAAAAATTAGTAGCAAAAGAAGGCAAAGAAGTGCTTGAACGTAAGCTCAGACATTTAAAAGTGCCACTAAACGAAAAGACGGTCAATGAATTGGTTAATTATTTTAAACTCAAAACAAGCCATGACCTTTTTTATAGATTCGGTAATGGATCCATTGATAATCAACAACTAAAAAACTATGTAAGCCAAAGAAGTAATGCTTTATATAATTTCTTTAAAAATACTATAAAAAGAGGTAGCGATAAAAATACCACAGAAAACAAAAGTGTTGAGCTTACTGATAAGTTTGATCTATTGGTATTTGGCAAAGATCAAGACAAATTAGATTATAAACTTGCCCAATGTTGTAATCCTATACCAGGTGATAAAGTATTTGGATTTGTAACGGTTTCAGAAGGGATTAAGGTGCATAAACAAAATTGCCCTAATGCTATTAGTATGCAGTCTCAATTCGCTTATAGAATTATGCCTGCAAAATGGATAGATTCTACACAACAAGAACATAAAGTGCTGTTAAAATTAACAGGTATAGATCACTTAGGTTTGGTTAACGATGTTACCCGAGTAATATCAACCAGTATGCATGTAAATATCTATAATCTTAATATAAGTGGGGAACAAGGTGTTTTTGATGGAAGAATAACAGTGGGCATAAAAAACAATGATCAACTTAAAAAATTAATAGAAAAGTTGAAGAAAATTGAGGGTATTGATAAGGTAATACGATTAAATAAATAATCATTTTTGCTTTGTTTAAAAGTTGTTAATCATTTTGCGTAAATGAATATCAATATCATCTTTTTTAAATGTAAATTTGCTTATCTAAGCTATATAAATACCATATGGATAATTCTAAAAGTCAAGAAATTGTAAAAAATGTTTTTACTAACTTTTTAGAAAAAAACAACCATAGAAAAACACCTGAACGATATGCTATTCTTCAGGAAATATATGATCATGATGAACATTTTGATATAGAATCTCTTTATATCTATATGAAAAATAAAAAATACCGGGTAAGTAGGGCAACTTTATATAATACAATAGAATTACTCTTAGAATGTGGTTTGGTAAGAAGGCATCAGTTCGGACAAAACCAAGCACATTACGAAAAATCTTATTTTGACAAGCAACACGATCATATTATTTTAACAGATACAGGTGAAGTTATCGAATTTTGCGATCCAAGAATTCAAACTATAAAAAAAACAATAGAAGAAGTTTTCGATATAACTGTGTCAAATCATTCTTTATATTTCTACGGAGAAAAAAATAAACACTAATTTAAATTTATAAAAATTATTAATAATGGTTGATCTGTTACTAGGCTTACAATGGGGTGATGAAGGAAAAGGAAAAATAGTAGATGTACTTACCAAGAACTACGATATAATAGCACGTTTTCAAGGTGGTCCGAATGCCGGTCATACCCTGATTTTTGATGGTAATAAACATGTATTACATACCATTCCTTCAGGTATATTTCACGATAAAGCCTTAAATATTGTTGGAAATGGGGTGGTAATAGACCCTGTTATTTTTCAAAAAGAACTTGAAGATCTTGAAAAATATAATATTGATTTTAAATCAAAATTATTTATTTCGCGAAAAGCACATATCATTCTACCCACACATAGATTGTTAGATGCTGCTTCAGAAACAGCTAAAGGAAAGGCAAAAATTGGTTCTACTTTAAAAGGAATTGGCCCGACTTATATGGATAAAACGGGTAGGAATGGGATTAGGATAGGCGATTTAGAATTAGAAAATTGGAAAGATAAGTATGATGCTTTAACCAAAAAGCATTTAAAAATGCTCGATTTTTTTGAAGTTGATATCCAATTTGATCTTAAAGAACTGGAAAATCAATTTTGTAAAGCAGTTGATATTTTAAAGCAACTAACCTTTATTGATAGTGAAGCCTATTTATTCAATGCTATGCAAGCTGATAAAACTATTTTAGCTGAAGGTGCACAAGGTTCACTTTTAGATATAGATTTTGGTACCTATCCTTATGTAACTTCCTCTAATACTACTGCGGCAGGTGCTTGTACGGGTTTAGGCGTTGCCCCAAGTAAAATTGGTAAAGTTTTTGGTATTTTTAAAGCATACACTACACGTGTTGGTTCCGGCCCTTTTCCAACGGAATTGTTTGATGAAGATGGTAAGACCATGGCTAAAGTGGGTCAGGAATTTGGTGCTACCACCGGTAGACCACGACGTTGTGGATGGTTAGATCTGGTAGCCTTAAAATATACGGTTCAGGTAAATGGTGTCACCCAGCTTAATATGATGAAAGGTGATGTGCTATCAGGATTTGACACCATTAAAATTTGTACTTCCTATCAATATAAAGGCAAAGAAATTACGCATTTACCCTATAATATAGAACCTGAAAATGTGAGTGTAAACTACACTGAATTCAAAGGATGGCAAGCGGATTTGACCAAAATGGACTCTGCTGATCAATTACCAAAAAATTTAATTACATATATAGACTTTATTGAAAAAGAACTACAAGTACCAATTAAAATTGTTTCTGTAGGCCCAGATAGAAAACAAACTATTTTTAGATAAAGTCTCCCAGATAGAATTGTCAAAATAAGGAAAAAGCTTTTAATAAAATAAGAGCAAAGAAACCAAAAAAATTAAGAAGAATTTTAATGGAATTAACTGCAAGGTTTTTCTTTGCTCCGTTTAAATTTACTAATATTTTTTATTATCACCAATATATATCAAACAATTATTTTGATATTTCTTTAATGTTAGACGTAAACATTGCAATTCAATTTTATACTAAGAAATAAAAAACAGCCAAAAAATATTTGGCTGTTTTTTGCTTTGGAACACTCATAATGTTGCTAGACACGTAAATAAGATAAGTCCCAAACAACAATAGGAGAATGAAATTTCTGAATATAAATATATCTAGGAAGACAAAAATATTGAAGTTTCCTACATCTCCTTTGCTTTAGACAAAAATAATGAATTTTTTTCAATAAACCATTAGAAAATAAAAATTTTAGATTAACCGTGAGACTACGTAAAAACTCAATATTTTGAATTTATTACTATTGATAATCAGATGGTTAAATTAATTAAATCAGTAAATTTAAGGGTTATAGCGTAGACTCCTGTTAAAGCTCATAAATTTGCAGCATACATCGTCTTGAGCGTACTTTATCCGGAATACGATATATCTACATCTTTTTTTGATTATTTTTAGATCAGTTGTAGGCTCTTCTATTCAGATAAAGGGAGATGACCATGATTTTGGCGTGGACGGGGGAGTTGAAAGCTAAAGCATGCCGATATGCCGTCTTTAGGCAGATTCAGGTGATATGATAACTAGATGAGCATAAATGGGTAGATATAAAAAATTTTGATAAATCAAATTTATGTTATACTTTAGACGTTATTATTTGGGGAGAAAAACAAAATGTTTTATATATTTTTTATTTGCTAATCTTTTTTTTTTAGCATAATTTCTTCTTAACAACCCCTACAATTTGGTAATTAAATGCATTATTACTATCCGTTAGAAACTAATGGATAGAAAGGTATTAAATATGATTAAGATTTAAATATATTAACCAAAAAAAAACAATTGCTATGTCCAAAAATTTATCTAAACTATTTATAGACGGTTCAGAAGTATTAGCAGATGCCACCTTTCAAGTTGAAATTACCCAAATTATGGGGACCCATAATCAATTTGCTGTTAGCTTTGCCACTAGTGCTAAAGAAGGCTATGGGGCTGCCCTAATGGATCAGACCATTAACTATATTGGTAAAAAAATGAGTATTTCTTATCAAGATACCCTAGAATTTGTCGGTTTGATAAATGACGTACAATTACAAAAAACTGATGCCGCCACAGGTACCATCATTATCAGTGGTTTTAGTCCTGATGTGTTGCTATCTCATCGTTTTGATTGTATGAGTTTTGAACAAGGTAACACCCTGCAAGATGTTATCTCCGGAGCTATTAAAGACCATAGTACATTACAAAAGAATTTTGGACATCAAATGGGTACTACCCTACCCTATACCGTACAGTATAATGAAAGTGATTATGCTTTTGTTCATCGTATGTGTTCTCGCTATGGCAAATGGTTATACAATAATGGCAAAGAACTTTGTGTGGGTAGAATTGGAGAAAAAACTGTTGAAGGCTTTTATGGTAAAGAATTAAGAACTTTTGGTTTACATGGCTCTTTACAAGAACAAGGCTTTAGTGTCAATCAACATGATTGGGTTCATAATACTCCTTTTGAGGGGCAGTCCGGTAGTTCTAGCCCTTCTGCCAATCATCCCTATATACAAACCGTAAAACAAGGTTCTGATACCTTGTACAATACCCAAGGTTATTATCATTGGGTACATGGCCAACCTGAGTTTAGCAGTCAGCAAGGTATAGATCAAGCCACCAAGGCACATACCTTAGGTAAAACCTCTAATATGCTAAGGGCTATAGGTACTTCTATCTTATATCAATTAAGATTGGCAGATACTTTAAAAATACAGGGCTTTAATTTTATAGATGAATCCAAAAAAGATACTTATGGCAGTTATATGATTACTAAGATTGTACATAGATTTGGCAGTTCCGGTAATTATATTAATAGTTTTGAGGGTGTACCCGAGGGTACTGCCTATCCGGCCTACAGCAATGCCTTTAATTTTCCTAGAGCAGAAAGTCAACGTGCTATAGTTAAAGACAATGCAGATCCTGATGGTTTAGGTAGGATAAAAGTACAATTTCCCTGGCAACAAAAAGATGGTGACAGCACTACACCATGGATCAAAATGGTAACACCTTATGCCGGAGCTGATAAAGGATTTTATTTTATCCCTGAAAAAGGAGAAGAGGTATTGATAGGTTTTGAAGGCGGTAATGCAGAAAGACCTTTTGTACTGAGTGCCGGATTTAATAAAACAGCCAATAGCTCTTTTGCCGACCCTGATAATAATATTAAGGCGATAAAAACTAGGAGTGGAAACAGCATTGAACTCAATGATACAAATGGAGGAGAGATGATAACCATTACTGATAAAAATGGAAACAGCATGCATATCAACACTTCAGAAGGAAAAATGGTGTTTACAGCACTGGGTGATATGGAATTTAATGCTAAAAATGTTATTTTTAATGTTCAGGAAGACATGGATATCGATATTGGAAAGAACAAAACAGAATCCATAAAAGAAAAAATTGAGATTTCTGCTAATAATAGTACCGAACATATTTTTAAAAACAAAGATATTTCTATTGGTAAAAAACTAGATCAAGTATCTGGTGAACTTTTTATGCAAACTAACACAGGTAAAATGTTGATAGATGGTAAGGGTAAAATAACCATTCAAAGTGCTGAAGATGTTGATTATGGAGATTAAATGTATAGAGAATAGAGAATAGAGAATAGAGAAAAATAAATAATATTGAACTATTAGTAAATAGTTAGAAAAAATATATTCATTAAAAATCTAAAAATATGCTAACAAAAATTCTTACAGTATTAAAATTGATTAAATTCTTTATTAAGGATGGAAAAGAAATAATTTATTGGATTTCAAGAAATTATCAAAAATATGGTAAACCTATTATATCAAATATAAAATTAACAGTATCTAATTTTAATCAGCGATTTGTATCATGGATGAAAAAACCTGTTAAAATAAATAAATCTTTTACTCCTGATAATGTTTTATTGAGAATTGGACAAACAGCATTTCTTATAGGGGTTATTGTTTCATTAATTTTTGCATGTATGATATATGCTGTTAAACTCAACCAAGGAATACCATTTTATAAGTTAACAGCTATACTTGCAAGTCTTATTACGTTTATAGTTATTGGTGGTATCATTACATTTCCAAGTAAAATTACTTACTAAGAATAAAAAATCATAAATCCAAATGGCAAGAAGACATTATTTAGTAGAAGGCGGAAAGCTACAATGTGACAAGGGTTCTGCCTTAGGTGAAATTATTGTTACTTCACAACAAAAACTAACCATAAAGAAAAAGTTAAAAGCCACCAGTAAAGACAAAACCCTAAAGCCTCCTTTTTTTGGTAGTTGTGCTTGTGCCAATAACAGTCCGTGCTCACCCGTATTACAAGAATGGAAACAAACCAGTAAAAGAAGTCGAATGGGCAACAAAACCTTTGTGATGAAAAATTCAAATATAGAATGTAGCAAAGGTGGTGTGGTAACTGTAAAAGATGTTGGCCAAACCTTAGTAGGTACAGGTAAGGAAGAACCTGAATTAGATAAAAATTATGCCAAGTTAGCCGGTGAAATTATTTTTGCTAATGGTTATTTTAGTAAATCGTTAGGAGGGATTTTAAATGCACTATTAGACGTAAATCATGATATAAAAGGGTTTAGAGGACAAAATGCGAATGAAAATGACCCAATAGACGAACAAAATATCCTATTGTCAAGAGAAATAATGGGTATTGAAAATATGACTCCTGAAGAAATTGAGGCTGATAGAAAAAGTAAAGAAATAAGCATACCTTATCCTAGTGTTGAGTTTGAAGATGTACAATTTCAATTTCCAATGAATATATTTCCTACCATACCCTATTTACCACCTATTAATGCTAAAATTCCCACGATAAAGGAAAAATCTGTGGGTATTGATATCCCTAAAATTGCAAAACCCATACCATTAATGACCCAAAAAGAATTAAGAGAAATCTTTTGGGGTTATTGGAATGATATAAGAAACGATTTTGAAGGCTCGAACACTTACGCCAGTCATTTTAATGCAGGTAGAAACCAACATTTTTTAAATGGTTCGCATGGCTTAGCCTCAAATGCCGCTCATCGCATAGATCATGGTATTGCACAAGGATACCACTGGGCAAAATTTCAATGGGGAATCATACCTAAAGAAGAAGTAGAAGCTACCAAAGAAAAAATACCCTTTATTAAAAGTTATTCCCCCGGGTATAAACCCGTAACTGTTGTAATGCATAGTCAAGGTAATGCTCCGGGAGCAGGTTTTGCCTTAGGGGTGTTAAAATATGCCAGTGAATTAGGCTGGAAACAAATACCTTTAAATTTAATATATTTGGGCGTACACCAACCACAAAATTTATGGGACGATGAGTATGATGATTTTCTAAATGCAAAGGTAAAATATTATGGCGTAGATAAAGATTTTTGGGATGGGGTCCCATGGTCTCCACTCTTAAAAGAAGACAAACAAGTACATGTTAAATTTACAAATGCTTTGACGGATATATTTAACACTAAATATCATAAATTAAGACACAAAAGAGGTATTTATGAACATTTACAAGCCATTAGTGATTTTAATGCTCTTAAAGAACATTCTGTCCAATTTACTTTTTCAAATGACCGAGGTGATCTGGTGATTAGAGATGGTGATATCCCTAAAATTGATAGTGCATGCAATCCAAAAGGAGATACAACTTTATATAGTGTTGAATTTTTTCAAAATAAAGCACCTGAAAGATATACTAAGAAACAAGGTAAAGATATTGTCTCTGTTGAAAACGGTGGACAATTGGTAATACCTGCCTATGCGGTAATTCCAAGAAAAGAAGTAGAAAAAGATAAAACAGGAGAAGAAAAATTAGTCTTCTGGAAAGACTATAAAAGTATTGCTATAGACTGGGCAAATGCCTTTAGCAAATATAAACAACTTTTAAAAGTAAATAAACTAACTTGGAAAGATGTATTATTTCCAGCCAACACAGTTATAAAGTCAAGAGTAAAAAAATTAAAATTATCATTATGGCGTAGAGCTATGTTATACCATTATGGTAGAATACAGCATGCTGACCTCTATGCCCATTTTAGCCCGGTAGGTTTGATTATTGATAAAGACTTATTAAAAACCCAAGACTTTAATGACAGTTTAGGCAATGATAGCATTTGGGAACGGATTAAAAAAACCGGTGAAGGAAAGTTTT
>Ga0209633_10005465_pt1 | contig 11133 bp, 7 predicted proteins | sample Cruoilmetagenom1_FD_187290 | JGI IMG/M metagenome (GOLD analysis project Ga0209633, IMG submission 187290) | Oil polluted marine microbial communities from Coal Oil Point, Santa Barbara, California, USA - Sample 1 (SPAdes) (version 2) | ecosystem: Environmental > Aquatic > Marine > Oil seeps ... | reverse complement strand
TCCAAAAACAGCATGCGCATAATACGATTTCAGCGCCAGCGCGCTCCAGCAATTTAATCGCCGCCATGGCTGTCCCGCCGGTGGCGATCAGATCGTCAACAAGCAAGACGCGCTCGCCCTTTTCTACCGCATCGACATGAATCTCAACCTCATCGACTCCATATTCCAGCTCATAAGTCTGGCCCATGGTCTCATATGGCAGCTTGCCCTTTTTGCGGATTGGCACGAAACCAACCGACAGCTGGTGCGCGATCGCCCCGCCAAGAATGAACCCGCGCGCCTCAATGCCTGCGACCTTGTCGATTTTGGCCCCGGCAAGGGGTTGCACCAGCTCATCGACCGCACGGCGAAACCCGCGCGCATCGGCAAGGAGCGTTGTAATATCCCGAAACATAATCCCTTCTTTCGGATAGTCCGGGATGGTGCGGATAACGGATTTCAGGTCCATTGCAGAAGCGCCTCATTTGTGAGCGCCCGCACCATGACGGAATCGAGGATGTCGGGCAACCGCTTCGTTTCATCGTGCGTGAAGCTCGCTTTGTCCTGCACAGCTTGCGCTTTTCGAGGGAAATAGCGAGATTGCCGGCGACGGGGATGGGCCCAAAGAATTTAACACCGGACTTCGCCAGGAGAAAAAATCGTGAAACATCTACTATTAAGCGGCGCGGCAGCGCTGGCGCTTGCTGCCTGCGGGGAACAAGCAACACAATCATCGGAAACATCTGAAGCGGACAAGACCGCAAAGAGCGCGTCGGCCAGCGCCGCGCCCGAACTTGGCGCCTGGGGCGTTGAAACCGACAATATCGATCCTGCGGTCGATCCCGGCGATGACTTTTATCAATATGCCGGCGGCAAATGGATCGACACATTTGAAATTCCCGATGAGTTTTCAAACTACGGCGCATTCACTGTTCTGTTTGAACGTTCCGAAACCCGCGTGCGCAAGATTATTGAAGATGCAGCCAACGGCTCGCCCGCCGCCGGTTCCATTGAAGAGAAAATCGGCGATTATTTCGCAAGCTTCGTCGATGTCGATGCAATCAATGCAAAAGGGCTAGACCCCATCGCTGGCGACCTTGCCCGAGTAGCGGCATTGGAAACCCATGAAGACGTCGCGCGCATCATGGCCGATCCCGAGCTTGGCGCGAGGGCGTTTTTTGGCTCTTGGGTGGATGTCGATTCCAAGCAGCCGGACCGGTACATCGTTTACATAACGCAAGGCGGCCTCGGTCTTCCGAACCGGGATTATTATCTCGATGAGAAATTCGCTGACAAGCGCGCGAAGTACAAAGAATACATTGCCGAAATGCTGGGCCTTGCCAGCGTCGACGGTGCGGCGGAAAAAGCGCAAGCTATCTATGATGTCGAGCTGCGCATGGCCGAAGTCCACTGGGAGCCGGCAAAGCGCCGCAACCGCGACCTCACCTATAATCTCAAAACCCGCGATGAACTGAACGCTTTTGCGCCGGGCGTGCCTTGGGACGCGATGCTTGAAGCATCAGGTCTTACCGCCCAAAACGAATACGTCGTGCGCGAAGACGATGCGATTCAGGGGCTTGCCGCCATCTTTGGCGACACGCCGGTCGCAACCTGGCGTGATTACCTGCAATTCCACCTGTTACGCTCGAATGCTGGTATTTTGCCGTCCGGTTTTGATGAAGCGAATTTCGCCTTTTTCGGAACCGAAATGCGCGGTACGCCAAAACAGCGCGAGCGTTGGAAGCGCGGCGTCGCCGCCGTTAATGGTTCGCTCGGCGAGGCGGTCGGTCAGGTTTATGTAGACCGCCATTTCCCCGCCGATTCTAAAACCCAAATGGAAGAACTGGTTGCGAATTTGCGCGTCGCGCTCGATGAACGCCTCGATACGCTGCCTTGGATGAGCGAAGAAACAAAGATCGCCGCCCACGAGAAGCTTGAAAAGTTCACGCCGAAAATCGGCTACCCGGAAAAATGGGAGGACTACGCAGACTTCAACGTTGTCCGGGGCGACGCCTACGGCAACTCAAAGAGCGCCAATCGGTTCGGTTGGAACGATCAGATCTCAAAACTCGGCGGTCCGATTGACAAGACCGAGTGGGGCATGAACCCGCAGCGGGTCAACGCTTACTATTCGCCGAACCGCAACGAGATCGTTTTCCCTGCCGCGATCCTTCAGGCGCCGTTCTTTGATCCGTCTGCGGATGCTGCAGTGAACTATGGCGGCATCGGCGCGGTGATCGGCCATGAGATCGGGCACGGCTTTGACGATCAGGGTAGAAAATCCGACGGCGACGGCCGCCTCAGAGACTGGTGGACGGAAGCCGATGCAGCGAACTTTCAAAAGCTCGCCGACGCGCTCGGCGCTCAATATGCGTCCTACGAACCGATCGAGGGTTTTCCGATCAATCCGGACCTCACAATGGGTGAAAATATCGGCGACATTGGCGGCCTCGCCATGGCCTATCACGCCTATAAGCTTTCGCTGAATGGCGCAGAGGCGCCGGTCATTGACGGCTATACCGGCGATCAGCGGTTCTTCCTCGCCTGGGCCCAGGTCTGGAAGCGCAAGACCCGCGAAGAGGCGCTGAAAAACCAGATCGCCACAGACCCTCACTCCCCGGCGCAGTACCGGGTCAATGGCGTCGTGCGCAATATGGACGCCTGGTACGAAGCCTTTGAGATTTCCGAAGACGACGATCTCTACCTGGCGCCGGAAGATCGGGTGCAGATTTGGTGACAAGCCAAAGATACTAGTGAAAAGGCCCCGGTTCGCCGGGGTTTTTTCTTGCTACGGCGCATTCTCGGTCGAGATGTAAATCGCCCTTGGGAATTTGCCGATCACGGCATATGTAAAACCCATGACGCCGAAAGAACAGATCCGCGAAGCCTTCAAGCGCGCCTTGCTGCACACAACGCGCGCGCTGTCGGCGCAGCATGATGTGGAGGTCGCCTTTGGCGGCGAGCATGCGAATGTTCAGGGCAAGAATGCGCGCATCCCCCTGCCCGCCCGCGTTATTGACAGCGCGGCGGCGGCCATCGCCCGGGGCGAAGGCGACGCTGCGGCTTTGCGGCTCGCCCATCATGATGAGACGGCGCACAACACGCTCGCGCCCCGGGGCGCGGAAGCGCGGGCGGTTTTCGCGGCGCTTGAAAACGCCCGCTGCGAGGCCATCGGCGCGCGCGCGCTCAAAGGCGTCGGCGATAATCTCGCCGCGGCGCTCGATAAAACGATTGGTGATAAGGGATACCAGCAGCTCAGCGCAAAAGACGCCACGCCCATCGGCGATGTCGCGGCTCTTTTGTTGCGCGAACGCCTGACGGGCCGCACGCCGCCGCCAGCCGCCGCATCGATCATGGAAACATGGCGCGATGACCTTGAGAGCCGCGCCGGCGAGTCCCTCGACGCGATGGCGGCCGCCGCCGATCTCGACAATCAGGAGGCGTTCGCCGCTCTGGCGCGGGACTTCCTTCGCGATCTTGACCTCGATGATGAAGATCGGGGCGATCAAGAGGACAGCGACGATACGAACGAGAACGATAGCGAAGACCAGAACGACGATGACAGCGCCGAAAACGACGATGAGACGGACGGCTCGGAAATGCCGGAAGAACCGGGCGCGGGCGACACCGAAGACGGTGAAGCCGATCTCTCCGAACAGGACATGGATTCAAGTTTAGAAGAGGATGACGGCGCGGCGGAGAACGCCAAGATTTCGTCCCTGCGGACAAAGTTCGAGGGCGACACAGGCGCTGCCTACCGGCCATACACGACCGAGTTTGATGAAATCGCCAATGCGGAAGAATTGTGCGACCCCGAGGAGCTACAACGCCTTCGCCGGTCGCTCGATCGCCAGCTTGAAAATCTCCATACCGTTGTAGCAAGGCTCGCCAACAAGCTGCAGCGCAAATTATTGGCGCAGCAAAATCGCAGCTGGATGTTTGATCTTGACGAAGGCGTTCTCGATGCGGCGCGCCTCGCCCGCGTTGTGGTCGATCCCATGCAGCCGCTTTCCTACAAGGCGGAGCGCGATCAGGAGTTTCGCGACACGGTGGTGACGCTGCTGATTGATAATTCCGGTTCGATGCGCGGGCGGCCAATTACTATCGCGGCGATCTGCGCCGACATTCTCGCGCGCACGCTGGAGCGCTGCGGCGTCAAGGTTGAAATTCTCGGCTTCACAACGCGCGCCTGGAAAGGCGGGCAGGCCCGGGAGAAATGGGTGCAGGACGGGCGCCCGGCGAAACCGGGCCGTCTCAACGATCTGCGCCATGTCATCTACAAGCCCGCGGACGTCCCGTGGCGACGCGCGCGCACGTCGCTTGGCCTGATGATGAAAGAGGGTCTTTTAAAAGAAAATATCGACGGCGAAGCGCTGATGTGGGCGCATCAGCGCCTCCTCGGCCGGCCGGAAGCGCGGCGCATTATGATGGTGATTTCGGACGGCGCGCCGGTTGACGACACGACTTCCTCGGCCAATGGCGGGGCCTATCTGGAGCGGCATCTGCGCGACGTTATCGGCTATATCGAAAACCGCTCGCCGGTAGAATTGCTGGCGATCGGCATCGGCCATGACGTGACGCGTTACTATCACCGCGCCCTCACAATTGTCGACGTAGACCAGCTCGGCGGGGCCATTATCGATAAGCTTGCGGAACTCTTTGACGAGGAAGCGCTAAAGCAGGCCGAACGGCGACGCGGCCGCGCGGCTTAGTCAGCCCGCACTGCATTGATTTCAAACGCCACGCGAACGCTGAGCGCGACCTTTTCTTTTTCCAGCCAGGAGGCATTCATGCCGAGGCCAAAATCGGTTCGCACGAGATCCACCCCGCCGGCGGCGTTAGCCTGATCGCCGTCAATATCGAGCGTAAAGGCTAGCGTTATGTCCCGGCTGATTTCCTTGATCGTCAGTACGCCATCGGCCTCATAGGATTCGCCGCTGACGTTCCGTATTGTATTGGACGTGAATATAGCGCCCGGATGATCTTTGACGTCGAACCATTCGCCGTCTGGCATCGTGCCGTCGCGAAACTCGTTGCCGGAGGATGCGGACGCAGTGCGCACGTCAACATTGATCGAAGAAGCGCCGAGATTGTCCGGATCGAAAACGATGTCCGCTGTAAAATCAGAAAACACGCCTTCAAATTTTGCACCACCTTCTTCGCCGATAAAGCGCAATGCGCTTGTCTCATAATTCACCGCCCAGGCCGGCGGCGCGTGCGCGTCGGTTGCTGCAACGGGCACTTCTTCGGCTTGCGTTTCGGCTTCAGCGACGGCGTCAATATCGCCATCCGCTTCAGCCATATCGGCGTCATCCGCCGCCGAGAGCGGCGCGTCGGCGCTATCGGTTTCTGATTTCGCCTCATGATCGTGCTCGTGCTCGAAATCATGGGATGTCTCGCCCTGCGGCGCGCCCGATTGCGTATAGGAAAAGGCGCCAGCGCCAAGGATCGCGAATATTGCAACAACGCCGATAAGCGCGCCCGCGCCCGGCGCCATCGATCGAAGGACGCCGTCCTGATTGAGGAAGCCGTGTTTCAAGGCGGCCCCGACATGGAGAACCAAAAGGCCGACAATCGAAAGGGCAAGATATTCGTGCCCCTCCTGAAACAGATCCTCCGCGCCGCCGCGATCGGCAACCCCGCCAAAAAACGGCAAATGCGGCGCCTCAATGAGGCCAAACCAGACAGTCGGCACATCCAGCGGGGAGACCGACACCATCGCCCAGCCGGCGAGCGGCGTTGCGAACAGCAGCGCGTAAAACGCCCAATGGGTGATCCGTGCAATGATCTTTTGCCAGCCTGGCATGGCGGCCGGGAGCGCCGGCGGCTTGTGTCCAAACCGCCAGCCAAGCCGGACAATTGTCAGCAAAAGGATCGACAGGCCAAAAGATTTATGGAGCTGATAAAGGTCGAATTTCACCGGCGCAGAATTCGGCAAATTATGCATGTAAAGACCGCCGGCGACCTGCCCCAGGATCAAAAGCGCAATCGCCCAATGCAGGGCGATCGCGACAGCGCTGTATCGTTGATGCTCCAAGCCGTTACGCCTCCCTAGTCAACGGGGTTCAAGAATTCCGTTTCAATAACTAGGCTTACTTCATCGCCGACGAAAGGAACATAGGCGTCAACGCCGAAGTCCGACCGCTTCACCGCGCCAGTCGCCGAGAAGCCGATTTTATAGACTTGTCCGCGATCTTCAAACGCCGCGCGGTTGAGCGTAACGTCGAGCGTTACCGGCTTCGTGTTCCCTTTGATGGTCAGGTCGCCGGTCAACGTCCCGGTGTTGTCGCCGGTCTTGGTTAGAGACGTGCTGACAAAGGTGATCTCCGGGTGGTTTGCCGTATCGAAGAACTTGTCGCCCTTCAGGTGACCGTCAAACTCGTCGACGCCAGAGTCGATTGAGTTAGCGTCAATCGTGACGGAAACGCTAGACGCGGTCGGATCGTCCGCATCCCACTCAAGCGTCGCATCCCAGTCGCGCCAGCGCAGAAACGGGCGCGAATACCCCTGATGCAGATAGCTAAACGTAATATATCGATGACCCGGGTCCGCCTGATAAGTGCCTGAAATAGCTGCGGAAGCCTCTGGCGCGCTAGCGCCGGACTGCGCCGCCGACGGCCCCGCTATTAACGCAAATGCGGCGATAGCTGAAAAAATAAACCCGTTCTTATACATATCAAATCCGTTCCCTCTATTTCGAAACCCGCTGAAATACGGACGCTGCTTCTACCAGCTTTCCACGCCTTGCTCGACAGGGGTCACGCTGACGTGATCGGCGTCAAAATCTGCTGACAATACCCTCCATCACCGGCCGCGCGCGCTCTTTAGGATCTTCCTTGGCCGACCCGATGTAGATATAGCCTGCAATTCGCTCATTGTCGCCCAGCGACAACGCCGCCAGAACCCGCTTGTCATAAGCATACCATTCGGTAATCCATTGCGCGGCGTAACCATATGCGGAAGCTGCGACGAGTATATTCTGACAGGCGGCGCCGGCGGTTAGAATTTGCTCCCACTCCGGGGTGCGGTGCGCGCGGTCGACCTTTGATATGACGGCGACAACAACCGGCGCCCGGAGGAACCGGCCGCGTTCATACGCTGCTTTCTTTTCATTGGCATCCGGCTCGTTTGCGACAAACGTCTCTATCAAGATATCGCCAAAGCGCGCGCGGCCCTCGCCTTCGAAAACCACAAATCGGAAAGGCGTTACCCGGCGATGATCAGGCACCCGCGCGGCAATCGTCAAAATAGCCGAGAGCGTGTCCCCGTCCGGTCCCGGCTCCACAAGAAAATCCGCCGGCGTCGATCGTCGCAAGCGCAACAGCTCGATTGCGTCCGGACACGCCCGGCAGGCAGACAGCACATCTCCGAGGCTCGGGGTCAAATTTTTGTCCAAAACAACCGCTCTCCACTTGGCAAACAAACCGCGAATGTTATGGAGATAGACGGATCGCGGCGTCTTTCACAAGACGCCATTGCTGAAGCATGATTTTCTTCTAGGATTCAATGAGATGGCGGGCGCAATTGCGACATCGGCAGATGGCTTTTTAGAGCGGCTCCTGGCCGGGCGCCTGCCGGCGGCGCTGGCGCGGACGACGCTGAACGAGGCCGGCCTTTCAAACGCCGCCCTCTCCGCCCTCCTGGAAACCCAGCTGACCAGCCGCCGGCTCGACCTCGAAGCCCGCCGCCTTGGCGCGGAAAAGCGCGGCTTTTATTCCATCGGCAGTTCCGGCCATGAAGGCAACGCCGCCGTTGCCCGCGCCTTCCGCGTCGATGATATGGCGTTCCTGCATTACCGCAGCGGCGCGTTCTACATCGAGCGCGCGGGCAAAGTTCCGGGCGAAGCGCCGATCTGGAATATGGCGCTTTCGTTTGTTGCGTCGTCGGATGATCCGATCTCCGGCGGGCGTCATAAGGTCATCGGGTCAAAACCCTTATTCATCCCGCCACAGACGAGTACGATTGCATCGCACTTGCCAAAGGCGATGGGCGCGGCGTTCAGCGTCTCCCTCGCGCGGACACAGAAAAAGCCTGATGCGGAAATGCCTCATGACGCGGTTGTGCTATGCAGCTTCGGCGACGCGTCGGCGAACCATTCAACCGCGCAAGGCGCGATTAACGCCGCGGCGCTCACTGCTTATCGCGGCCTGCCATTACCGCTGGTCTTCGTATGCGAAGACAACGGCATCGGCATTTCAGTGAAAACACCAGACGGTTGGGTCGCCTCAAATTACGGCGCACGGCCCGGGCTCAATTATGTTTATGGCGATGGGCGCGACATCGCTGACGCCATGCGCGCCGCGCGCGAAGCTGAACGCTGCGCCAGGGCGCTACGCAAACCGGTCTTTCTCCATCTGCGCACCGTGCGGCTTATGGGCCATGCGGGCTCGGACCTTGAGACCAGCTACCGCGCCCGCACCGAGATTGAGGCGGAAGCCAATCACGACCCGCTCCTCCACACCACGCGGCGCGCGATTGAGGCGGGCGTGATGTCAAAAGAGGATGTTGAGGCGCTTTACGAGACGATCGGCGCGCAGGTGCGCCGCGCCATGGAGGCCGCTTGCACGCGCCCGAAACTGACCAGCGCGGCTGAAGTGATCGCACCGCTAACGCCGCCACGATCAAGGCGCATTGCGCGTGCGGCGAAACCACTGGAGAGCGCCCCTGACGACGCCCGAGCCCGTAAAGAACCGCAACATATGTCGCGGCTTATTTCCCTCGCGCTCGCCGAACAAATGCAGCGCGACCGCAATGTCGCCGTCTTCGGCGAGGATGTCGGCAAAAAGGGCGGTGTTTACGGCGCGACGACGCGCCTGCAACAAAAATTCGGCCCAGCGCGGGTCTTCGACACGCCGCTTGACGAACAGTCCATCCTCGGCACGGCGATTGGCCTTGCTCATAACGGCTTCCTCCCCGTGCCGGAAATTCAGTTCCTCGCCTATGTACACAATGCGGAAGATCAACTGCGCGGCGAAGCGGCGTCCCTCTCCTATTTCTCTAATGGTCAGTATACGAATCCCATGGTCGTTCGCATCGCCGGGCTCGCCTACCAGAAAGGTTTTGGCGGCCATTTCCATAATGATAATTCCGTTGCGGTGTTTCGCGATGTACCAGGGCTAATCCTGGCCTGCCCGTCGAGCGGCGCCGAGGCCGTCAAAATGATGCGCGAAGCGTTTCGCCTCGCCCGTGAGGATGGACGCGTCGTCGTCTTCCTGGAGCCCATCGCCCTTTATGGAACGAAAGACCTTTATGAGGATGGCGACGGGAAAATGACGGCAGTCTTTGACGAGATCGACGATGACGCTGACATTGGCGAGCCGAACATCATCGGCGATGGAGCCGATCTCGCGATCGTCACCTATGGAAACGGGACTTATCTCTCCCAGCGCGCCGCGCGCACGCTGAAAGAAAAGGGCGTCAATGCGCGGATTATCGATCTCAGATGGCTCACGCCCCTGCCGATGGACGCGGTCATCGAAGCGATCGGTAAAAGACGCAACGTGCTCGTCGTCGATGAGTGCCGCAAATCGGGCGGGCCCAGCGAGGAAATCATCACCGCTTTCTCCGATCGAAACATCGAATACAACATTGCGCGCGTCACCGGCGTTGACACTTACATTCCGCTTGGTCCCGCAGCTAACGAGGTCCTCGTCAGCGAGGACGATATCGTCGCGGCGGCGTTGGCGCTTGCCGGCGCAGAGAAAAAGCGAGCCGCGGAGTGAGAAAGCTATCATGAAAAAATCCGCCGTCGTCATATTTCCGGGCCGTGGCACTTACGGCAAGGACGAGCTTGGCTATCTTGCGCGCCATCATAGCAACAAGGCGGAATTCATCGCCGGCGTCGATCAGTGGCGCGAACAACAGGGGCGCGCAACAGTATCCTCGCTCGACAGCGCCAAAAGCTACGCGGCGTCGAAACATGCTTCCAGCATTAACGCCTCGGCAATCATTTACGCCTGCGCCCTCGCCGATTTCGCCGATATCAATCGCGACAAATTTGAGATCGCCGCGGTGTGCGGCAATTCCCTCGGCTGGTATTTAACCCTTGCAGCCGCCGGCGCGCTCAACCAGGCGAACGCCATCCGCCTCGTCGATACGATGGGCGCATTGATGGAGGAAAAAGGCGTCGGCGGGCAGCTCATCTATCCCTTCGTCGATGAAGACTGGCGCGCCAGCCGGACCCATGAAAGGGCGATTGCCAATGCGTTGCATGCGGGCCGAACAGAGGGGAACGCCTTCCTTTCCATCCGCCTTGGCGGCATGGCCGTTCTCGCCGGCGATGACGCCGGCATGGCGGCGATGGAAAAGTCCCTTCCGAAGGCGGAGGAGCGCTATCCCTTTCGCCTCGCCCGGCATGCGGCCTTTCATACCCCGCTTCTCGCCCATGTCTCTGGCGCCGCCTTTGAACAGCTCGGCCCGGATCTTTTTACGGCGCCCGACATCCCGATGGTCGATGGACGCGGCGCAATCTGGACGCGCAACGCAACCGAGGCCGATGAGCTTCATCAGTATACGCTCGGCCAACAAATTACGGAGACTTACGACTTCTCCAAATCCATCGAGGTCGCGATCAAGGAATTTGCGCCGGATGTCTTAATCCTCGCCGGCCCAGGCGCCACGCTCGGCGCGCCTGTCGCGCAGGAGCTCATCCGCCACCGCTGGCTTGGCCTTGAATCGAAAGCTGATTTTTCGGCGCGCCAGAAATCCGATCCGTTTTTGCTGGCGATGGGCCGGAAAGGTCAGCGTCGGAGGGTTCTGTGAGAATTTATGTCTTGATCACCGCTCGCCATTCATCATGGCGGAAGGGTTTAGGCATGCAGCTTGCCCCCTCCAACCCTACGGGCCAGTACAGGCGCTTAATCAGCCGCTAAATACCCGCAACTTTTGCGCGAACCACCCCCCTCAAAAATACAACCCTGAGAGGGTATTCTTTCACCAAACCCGCATTTGGTGAAAGGTTATCCTCACGGGGTTTGGCGGCCTTATCCTCCATAGAAGTCAAAATATGGAGAATACAAATGGCTCAATGTTTGAGCCCCGCTCGCCCCTTACCGCAGCGCGTCAACCATCCGCGCCATGACATTAAGGTGAGCGGCGGCGAATTGACGGCAACGCTGCGGCGACCAGCCATGGACCGGATCGGGATTAACATTG
>Ga0209633_10005464_pt1 | contig 11133 bp, 11 predicted proteins | sample Cruoilmetagenom1_FD_187290 | JGI IMG/M metagenome (GOLD analysis project Ga0209633, IMG submission 187290) | Oil polluted marine microbial communities from Coal Oil Point, Santa Barbara, California, USA - Sample 1 (SPAdes) (version 2) | ecosystem: Environmental > Aquatic > Marine > Oil seeps ... | reverse complement strand
ATTTTTATGATAAGTGTTTTTTTATGACCTATTTTAATCAGAAAACGCTCTCACCTAGAACGGTGGTAGCAAAAAGAGGATTATTTGTGAATTTTGATCATACGAATAATCTTTTTTTTGCTGAACAGAGCCACTAGTGCCTTTAGTGTTTTAATAGTATCTTTAGAAGACCAAGCAAAGAAAAACAACTCCATGCCAACGCCAATGGTTGGCTCATTGCTAAGAAGTTCTGTCAGATTTTTTATAATGCTCCGACCCCTTTCTTTAAAATCTTTATGTCTATTAGTACGAGGATCTTTTTTTACCATAATTAAATCCTTTAAGCTAAATGCTATAAGATTTACCAAAATATTCATGGCATGACCTTTATCATTTAAAAAGAATATGAGTTACTGTAATTTTATTCTATATATTATAATTTTTTCGAAACAACATGCGAAAGTTACGAGAGTTAAAACCAACTAGATTAAGGAGAACGATTGCTACTTCATCTCTAAATTTGAAACAAATAAGAGAGAAGCATCCATTAAAGCCACTAATTGGACAGAAAAGAGCGTTAAAAGCATTAGAATTTGGCTTAGGGAATAAGAATGGAGGTTTTAATATTTATGTTTCAGGCTATCCGGGTAGTGGTAAACTCAAAGCTGTAAATCATTTTTTAGGCGAAAAAGCAATGTTGGAAACCTCTCCTGGTGATTGGTGCTATGTCAACAATTTCAAAGATCCTTACTATCCTAAAAAACTCAGTTTGCCACAAGGAGGAGCGGAGATATTTAAAAATGAAATTGGTGTACTAATTGTTGAAGTACAAAAAGCACTGATTAGGGCATTTGAAAGTAAAGAATATGGAGGTAAAAGACAAAATATCATTAACCAGTTCCAGCAAAAAGAGATTGACTTATTTAAAAATATTTACAAAAAAGCAGGCGAGAATAATTTTACAATCAGGCGAACACCAATAGAAATTATTGTATTACCAATAGATGAAAACGGTACTCCAATCTCTGATAAAAAATTTCGCGAACTGACCAAAAAAGAACGATCTGAAATAATAAAGAAGCAAGGTAATCTTAAAGAAGAATTAAACTCTTTATTACGAAGGAACCGCGATCTTGAAAGGGCAAGTAATGATGCTATTATACAACTGGAGAAAGATGTTGCGCTCTATGCTATTGAATCTTTGTTGGAAGAATTACAAGAAAAATATAAAGAGTTTGATGATGTACTCAATTATCTCGAAGATGTTAAGATTGACATTACGGCCAACTTGGGATATTTTTTAAATCCTCCAAATATAAATGCTAGAATTCATACCGGTAGAGATCGAAAATTCGTTAAATATGGGGTAAACGTCATTACTAATAATGGACACCTTAAAGGAGCTCCTATAATAATGGAATTGAATCCTACGTATAATAATTTATTTGGTAAAGTAGAGCATGAATCTGATATGGGAAACCTTATAACTAATTTCACTTTAATTAGAGGAGGGTCATTACATGCGGCAAATGGAGGGTACTTAATTATTCCATTAAAAGAACTTCTTTTAAATTATTTTTCATGGGAAAGCTTGAAAAGAGCTTTGAATAACAGTGAAGTTATAATTGAGAATGCCGGTGAACGATTTGGATTTTTAACTACAAAAAGCCTAAAACCAGATCCAATTCCCCTTAATGTTCAAATTATATTGATAGGTTCACCGAGGTTGTACTATTTATTATATGAGTTCGATGAGGACTTTAAAGAACTTTTTAAGGTAAAAGCTGAATTTGACACATCAATGGAGTACTCAATAAAAAATGTTAAGGATTTTGTTATTGTTACTTTGAAAATTCTAAGAGAAAATGATTTGCTGCCATTAAATGATAAAGCCTTGGTGAGCACTATTGAACATGCATGTAGAATTGCTCAAAATCAGCATAAAATTTCCCTCAAATTTGGAGAGATTAGTAATATTTTGCAAGAAGCCAACCATTACGCACAATTAGAATCTGACAAAGAAATTGCCTCTGGTCATATAAAAAAAGCTATTGATGCTAAATATTTTCGTTCCAATCTTATTCAGGAAAAAATTAATGAGATGATCAAGAGAAAAACCTTAATGATAGACTTAAAGGGATCGAAAATAGGGCAGATCAACGGTATTTCTATATTGGATTTGGGAGATATTATATTCGGTCGACCGAATAAAATAACAGCTAGTGTAGCATCTGGTAAACAGGGTTTGGTCGATATTGAAAGGGAAGCCAAACTTGGAGGTCCTATCCACACAAAAGGAGTTCTTATTCTGTTAGGTTTTTTAGTTGAAAAGTATGCCCAGAATAAACCAATGAGCCTTTTTGCAAGCCTTGTTTTTGAGCAAAGCTATTCTGAAGTTGAAGGAGATAGTGCCTCCAGTGCAGAATTATATGCAATTTTATCCAGCCTTTCACAGCTACCTATTAAACAAGGCATTGCTGTGACTGGTTCTGTTAATCAGAAGGGAGAAATACAGCCAGTCGGTGCTATTAATGAAAAAATAGAAGGTTTTTTTGAAGTCTGCAGGCAAGCCGGGTTACACGCTGAACAAGGGGTGATAATTCCGAAAAGCAACCTTGAGAATCTAATGCTAAAACAAGAGATCGTAAAGGCTGTCGAAGAAGGTAATTTTCACCTATGGGCTGTTAGTACGATTGATGAAGGAATCGAAATTCTTACCGGATGTTCTGCCGGTAGAAGGTTAAAAGATGGATCTTTTAGTAAGGGTTCTATTCATAATCTGGTAGATCATAGGATTGCTCAGTTAAACAAAAACCTCCATCAGTTTTCCAAACTAAAATCATAGCAATCCTTCTCATTTTTTAAATTGCGAATAAGAAATTATTATACTTGTTTGTTGCTAAAAGGTTATTTTTTTTTGACTTTACGATACACCTTGCGTAAAAATTTCAAAATGTTCATTTGATAAGTGGGTTATTTTGTATGTATTAGAACAAAATATCCTTAAATAATTACGTTATAGTTTATATTTCTACTTTCTTTGTGTTTTATATGAGAATTATAATATTTATAGCCATTTCGATGTATTCGATATCAATCTTTTCACAGGTTGGGGGCGAACGAATATTTAATTTTTTAAATGTAACAACTTCAGCACGTCAAGCTGCTTTAGGCGGAGAAGTATTAACATTATATGATGATATTGATCAACCATTATGGAATCCGTCAACAATTAATAAGGAAATGGATAATCAACTATCGGCTAGTTATGTCGACTTTTTAGCTGATATTAGCTACGGATCTTTATCTTTTGCCCATTTAATAAACAGGAGGTTTGGTACATTGCATGCCGGAATTACCTATGTAGATTATGGCAAATTTATTGCAGCCGATGAAACAGGACAAGAAACAGGTACTTTTAAGGCAAGAGATTTAGCCTTTTCAATTGGCTATGCCTATCAAATTGTTAAAAGTGATTTTTATGTCGGTACAAATTTAAAATTGATCAGTTCAAGTATAGAAAATTTTACATCAAGCGGAGTAGCTTTGGATGTTGGATTTACCTATTTTAATGATATAAAGCCATATATTTTTACAGCCGTTATAAGAAATATGGGCTATCAAATTACAACATTTGACGAAGTAAGAGAATCATTACCCTTAGAAATTGCTGTTGGGGCATCCTATAAATTAGAGAATGTACCACTGCAATGGCATGTGACTATTGACAATTTACAACAATGGAATGTTTCAACTGAAAACCCTTCTGATAGCCAAACGACTATTGGAGGCGATACTTCTAACAATAAAATTTCATTCATAGGTAACGCCATCAGGCATGTCGTTGTGGGAGCAGAATTTTTCCCAGATAAAGGCTTTAACCTGCGACTAGGATATAACTTTAGACGTGGAAGGGAATTACGTCTAACTGAAAGTAGAACGTTCGCGGGATTGACAGCGGGATTCGGATTAAAAATGGGTAGATTAAAATTGAACTATGCATTTACAAAATTTCATCCAGCCTCGAATACCAATACATTTACATTAAATGTAAATTTATCAAAAAAAACGTTTTAAATTAACTGATATCTTGAAAACAAGTCAAAAAATAATAATTGCAATAGACGGTTTTTCGTCAACAGGCAAAAGCACAATTGCCAAAGAATTGGCAAAGAAATTAGGTTACCTTTATGTTGATACGGGAGCAATGTATCGCGCTGTAACGTTATATGCCATGCAAAAAGGTTATGTAGCCAAAGATTTTTTATTTGAGGATGGCCTTATTGATAGTTTATCTCAGATTAATTTGAATTTTAAATACAATGAGAAATTAAAATTTTCAGAAATGTATTTAAATGATCACAACGTAGAAAAAGAAATTAGAAGCATTGAAGTTTCAAGATTAGTCAGTAAGGTTTCTACGATTTCAGATGTTCGAAAAAAATTAGTGGAGCTACAGCAAAAAATGGGAACTGATAAAGGATTGGTAATGGATGGTAGAGATATAGGTACTGTTGTTTTTCCAAATGCTGAATTGAAATTATTTATGACAGCTTCTCCAGAAAAAAGAGCAACAAGACGTTATAAAGAACTGTTGGATAAGGGGCATAAAGTTATTTATGATGATGTGTTACATAATGTACAAGAAAGAGATTTGATAGATTCTACACGAGAAGATTCGCCTTTGCGAAAAGCTGATGACGCTATTGAGTTTGACAATAGCGATATGGGCTTAAAAGAACAATTTGAAAGAGTTTATAGTATTGCTAATCAGCGTATTATTTCTGTTTAGGGGATATTCAAATATTTATGGGTCTGTAATGATATTTTCCATTTCGGATGCTGCATTACATAATCAACTATTAAGGGTGTCATCTTTTTCTGATTACTCCATTCGGGTTGTAAAAACAAGACGCAATTCTTGTTTACATTTGAAGCCTGCTCTTCAGCAAATTTGAAATCACTTTTATTATATACTATTACTTTAAGCTCATGAGCCTTTGTATAAACTTCTTTGAGTGGTAATTTAGTTTTCTTAGGTGAAAGACAAATCCAATCCCATTTTCCCGTTAAGGGGTAAGCTCCGGAGGTTTCAATATGTGTTTTAATGTGGTGACTTCGTAAATGTTGCGTTAGATAATTCATATTCCACATCAATGGCTCTCCACCAGTGATAACAACAGTATCTCCGAACTTACTTGCATTTTTTATAATAGTATCTGAGGCTGTTGCCGGATGTAATTCAGCATCCCAACTTTCCTTAACATCACACCAATGACATCCTACGTCACATCCGCCGATCCTGATAAAGTATGCTGCTGTCCCTGTATGATAACCTTCACCTTGTATGGTGTAAAACTCCTCCATCAAAGGAAGCATTTCTCCGTTATCAATAAGTAATTGTGTTTTTATATCCATTCTATTTTATAACAGCAGTTGCTTCAATTTCAATTTTTGCTCCTGCAACTAAATTAGCGGCAAATGTAGTTCTTGCGGGGTAATTATCCTTAAAATAAGGCTTATATACCTCATTCATAGCTGCAAAATCATTAATATCTGCTAAAATAACAGTGCATTTTACGACATGACTCATATCTGAACCATTAATCTCCAAAACAGCCTTAATATTTTCCAATGCCTGAGTAGTTTCAGCTTTGATGCCTCCATCAACCAATTTCCGTACGGAATGATCCATACCTATTTGACCAGCTAAAAATAATATATCACCAACCTTTACGACATCTGAAAATGGCAAGTCTTTTTTCTTTTCCTCTTTAGATTTTAAAAATTCAATTTCTGTTTTTTGCTGTGTTGTGCATGATATAAAAATAACCAAGAATAAACTCAGGATTAATTTAAAATAACTTTTCATAATAAAAATTTAGGTAATGATTTTGCGCAAAGGTAAGAAATAAGCATTTCCAAACTGAGCATAGAATAATTTAAATAATTCTTATTTTGATTGATAATAATAATTAGCATCTATTTTTAATTTGAAATTTTTAGCCTTACTTTTGGACTTACTAAAATATTTTTATTCAGATGGGTAATAAAGAAACTTTTTTTAATTATATAAACGAAGGTTACAGGACCAAAGGTGATTACTTAACACTGGGTGCTGCCATGTTAGGGGAAGAAACGGTTACCGAGGCGTTCGTAAATATTCCTTTAAAAACTTTAAACAGGCATGGTTTAATAGCGGGGGCAACGGGTACTGGTAAAACTAAAACATTACAAGTGCTTGCTGAGAATCTATCTGAAAAAGGAATTCCCGTGCTGCTAATGGATGTGAAAGGTGATTTGAGCGGATTGGCCAAACCAAGTCCTGGCCATCCTAAAATTGATGAACGCCATCAAAAAATAGGATTGCCATTTGAAGCTAAAGGTTTTCCTGTCGAAATCTTGACTATTTCTGAGCAAGATGGGACACGGTTAAGAGCAACAGTTTCTGAATTTGGACCTGTACTGCTTTCCAGAATATTAGATTTATCTGAAACACAAAGTGGTATTGTGGCTATTTTGTTTAAGTATTGTGACGATAAAAAATTACCGTTATTAGATTTAAAAGATTTTAAGAAGATATTACAATATGCAACCCAGGAAGGTAAAAAGGAGTTGGAATCAGAATACGGTAGAATATCAACATCCTCTACCGGGTCCATTTTACGTAAGGTGGTAGAAATTGAACAACAAGGAGGAGAATTATTCTTTGGTGAACGTTCTTTTGAAGTAGAAGACCTAACAAGAGTTGATGAAAATGGTAGAGGCCTAATATCGATATTACGATTGACAGATATACAAGATAAGCCAAAGTTATTCTCAACATTCATGCTTCAATTACTGGCAGAAATTTATTCGACTTTCCCGGAGCAAGGTGATTCTGGCAGACCCGAATTGATATTATTTATTGATGAAGCACATTTGATCTTTAATGAGGCCTCTAAAGCCTTGCTGAATCAGATAGAAAGTATTGTTAAGTTGATACGTTCTAAAGGTATTGGTGTCTATTTTGTGACTCAAAACCCAAAGGATGTCCCTTCATCTGTGTTATCACAGTTAGGATTGAAAATACAACATGCATTACGTGCATTTACCGCAAATGATAGAAAGGCTATTAAGCTAACCGCTGAAAACTATCCTGATTCTGAATATTATGATACTGCTGAAGTGTTGACTCAGCTTGGTATCGGAGAAGCATTAGTGTCTTGTTTAAATGAAAAAGGAATTCCAACACCTTTAGCAAGAACCATGTTAAGAGCTCCTATGAGTAGGATGGACATACTAACCGACAGTGAATTGTCTTCTTTGATTTCGAATTCTAAACTAGCAAAAAAGTATAATGAAGAGCTAGATAAAGAAAGTGCCTATGAGATTTTAAACGAAAAAATAGAAAAAGCCAATAAAATAGAAGCTGAAGAAAAGAAAAAGGTAGAAAAGGCAAAAACAACAAGAAGAACCTCCGGTAGAAGGAGTACAAGAATGAATCCGATTGTAAAGGTAGTTACAAGTGCGACTTTTATCAGAGGCGTTTTAGGTGTGTTAAAAAAAGTATTGAAGTAAATTATAACAACTATGAAAAAGAGTATGCTATTGCTAGTATTGTCAATTGTAATTGTGCAATGCAAAAAAGAAAATAAGTATACCTTGGCTAAGGGTCAGGTTGGTGAAATAATCTCAGCAACACAGGTTTACGAGTTAAAATCGATTTTTGAGAAAGATTCGTTGGTTTCGCACTTAGGTGAAGGTGATTTTGCAGACTCAGCTTATGATGAATATCTGGTGTATAGTAAAGAAGGTAGTCATATGTTCACGATTATTCCTAAAGAGCAACATGATTCCACAGCTACCATAGAAAGTATTCAGGTGTTTGATAAAAAATACAAAACGATTAAAGGCTTGGGCCTTTCTTCTAAATTTAAGGATATTGTAGATAATTATTCAGTGAATAAAGTGGAATCTACCTTTACTACTGCTGTTTTATTTGTTGATGAATTAGATGCGACTATAACCATTGATAAAAAAGAACTGGGGATCAATGATTTTGGAACGCAAAAAATTAGCTTGAATCAAATACCTGATTTGGCTAAAATTAAGACGTTTACATTTTGGTTTGATTGATTTTTCGATGAGAGCTAACCTTGAAAACTTATCAAAGCTATCTAAAGATAAAAAGGTTGCAACGCAAAAATATTTTACAAAACTTCGAAAGAAATCTCCCAGGCAATTGGATGTGTTAATGCAACAATTGCATAATAATGAGTTCGCTAAAACAGATTGCCTGACCTGTGCCAATTGTTGTAAAACTACGAGCCCCATCTTTACGGATAAGGACATTGCTCGTATTGCTAAGTATTTGAAAATAAAGGAGCAACATTTCATTACAACTTATCTGCAACATGATGAAGACGATTTTAAGGTATTAAAACAGGCGCCTTGTACTTTTTTAGATGAGACAGACAATACCTGTTTAATTTACAATGTCAGGCCTAAAGCTTGTAGTGAGTACCCACATACCAATAGAAAGCGGTTCATCCAGTTGACACACTTAACCTTGAAAAATACTGAAGTCTGCCCGGCTGTCTTTAATATTGTTGAAGAACTGAAGAAAAAATTACCATTGTAGAAATAAATTATTTTTTAAGCCTAAGCAACCTTATTGTTTTTTTACATCTAAATGGTAAATTACAACAATGCTTTCAAAAATTTCTATGTTATTACTTATTATCTCTGCTTTAATTTCATGTAGTTCAAATGATGATGTCGTTATAACTGAATTAGGTAAAAACCGCCAACTTTGGATTTCTTCTCAAATAGAAAACTATAGTATGAATGAACGAATTAGTTGTTTTTGTGCTGGACTGTTAGAGTGGGATGTTTTTGTAGAGAATGGAGAAAAAGTTAGTGTTGAATTTGATGAAACAAACCTACCACCTGATCAAACTTCTCAAGATGTTTTGGACAATGCAAGAACTATTGAGGATGCGTTTGCCTTAATAGAAGGTTTAACGACTCAAAATGTAGCTTCTTTGGTAGTTGAATATAATGAAATTTATGGGTTTCCAACCTTAATAAGCGTTGATTTTGATTTTAATATTGCCGATGATGAAATAGCTTATATATATAGTAATTTCATCATTACAAACTAATCATAGATCAAATAGTTGGCTCTTATTTTCTTAAATAGAGCCAAATCAGACTTCCAGCTTCCTCTGATATCTTCGGCAGTGATGCCACTTTCAATTTGTTCCTGCAATTGTTTCGTTCCGGCATGAGCGGTAAATGTAGCTTGGAAAAATTCTTCATTTTTTGGAGTATTGTTATAAGCATCGATTAACCACTCAAGATTGATCCTACTTAAACTTGGGCTTTTTCTTAAATCTAAACCGTTACATTGCTTCCCTTTTTGTTTCGGATACTTAGCGCCAAAATTGGCATGTGGTATATAACTGAATGGATATTTTTTGTTGTCCAAATAAGGTGCACCAAAGACCTGGAATTGTATTTCGGTACCCCTTCCGGCATTAATACTTGTACCTTCGAAAAGGCCCAGGGTGGGGTACAGGTTAATTGCTTTATCATTTGGCAAGTTGGGCGAAGGCCTTATAGGTAAACTATAATTTGCTAGATGGGTATAGTTTTTTAACGGCATAATAGTTAAATTACATTGTATACCATTTTTTAACCAATTCTCACCGTTGATCATTTGTGCATATTCACCAATGGTCATTCCATATACTAATGGAACCGGATGTTTTCCTAAAAAAGTTTGATGCTCGATCTCCATCGTTGGCCCATCAATATAATGGCCATTAGGATTCGGCCGGTCAATAACGAGCAATGGAATACCTGCTTCTGCACATGCTTCCATTACATAATGTAAGGTAGATAAATAAGTATAGAATCTAACGCCCACATCTTGAATATCAAAAATTATCATCTCAATTCCTTCCAATTGCTGCTGAGAAGGCTTTTTATTTTTGCCATATAACGAGATCAAAGAAAGTCCGGTTTTGGTATCTTTACCATCAGCTACCAGTTCTCCTGCATCGGCCTTTCCTCTAAACCCATGTTCCGGTGAAAAGACTTTTTTAATATCTATTTCTAATGAAATTAAGGTATCAATTATGTGTATAAAACCATGATTTGAGTTTCGAACTACACTCGTTTGGTTCGCAACAACTCCTACAACTTTTTGTTTAATTAAATCTAAATAATCAACTGGGTAAGAAATTATTATAGGTAAAACACTATCTGCTGCTGACAGCTTGTCATGTGTTGAATTTTGAACCGTTTTTGTATTATTTCGTTGTTTAGCAGCTGAAGATTTATGACCGCAAGAAATCAATCCGAAAAGTAAAATTAAAACCCAAAAGAAATATGTATTTTTGAACTTAATATAGATCATTAGCATTGAATTACGAATTATTTTTAGCGAAACGGATTATTACTACTAAACAGTATAAAAGTAGTATTTCATCCCCAATAATAAAAATTGCAATTACTGCAATTGCCTTGGGTATGATTATTATGTTGATTACTATCTCATCCGTATTTGGATTACAATATAAAATCAAAGAAAAAATTTCGGGTTTTAACGGACATGTTCAAATTACAAATTTCGAGGATAATAATTCAGAAATTACTATAACACCTATTTCTATTGAGCAGAAATTTTATCCAACTTTTACCGCTATTGATGGTATCAAAAATGTTCAAATATTTGCTACCAAAGCTGGAATTATCAGGACGAAAACTGATTTTGAAGGTGTAATTTTTAAAGGAGTAGATAGCGAATACGATTGGTCTTTTTTTAAATCATATTTAGTCCAAGGTACTTTACTGGATATCACCTCTGAAACATCTAACCTGGTATTGATCTCAAAATTAACAGCAGATCGGCTAAATTTAAAAATTGGAGACAAATTCAATTTGTTTTTTATGAAAGATAGTGTAAATAAATCACCCAATGTTCGGGTCTGTATTATCGCAGGTATTTATAATTCAGGATTTAAAGATTTTGATGAAAACTTTGTACTTGGTGATATCAAACATATTCAGCGCCTTAATAAATGGAAGCCTAACGAAATTGGGGGTTTTGAAGTGTTATTAGAAGATTTTGACAAACTTGAAGAAAAGGGTTCTGAAATTTATGGA
>Ga0209633_10005462_pt1 | contig 11134 bp, 11 predicted proteins | sample Cruoilmetagenom1_FD_187290 | JGI IMG/M metagenome (GOLD analysis project Ga0209633, IMG submission 187290) | Oil polluted marine microbial communities from Coal Oil Point, Santa Barbara, California, USA - Sample 1 (SPAdes) (version 2) | ecosystem: Environmental > Aquatic > Marine > Oil seeps ... | reverse complement strand
GTTAAAGAAGCCTTTCTTATGTGGGTGGAAAACAATCCCAATGAGCTACCCATGACAAAAGCTGCTCTGGACGATTATCTGAAGGACAGGACCTGGTAAGAGGTATGCACAAAGAACAATTTCTGGATTTGACCGTTATTGCTATAAGTTCATATTGTATTAAATAAAACGTATTAAGCTAAACTCCATGAAAAAACTACTTCTTATTTCAATCGTTTCCCTCTTTTCTTTAGGCCTGTTTGCACAGGACAGCGGACTGGGACTCGGACTTATTTTTGGTGAACCCACCGGTCTTAGTGCAAAAATGTGGACCAGTGAAAGAACCGCCCTGGACGCAGCCGTTGCGTGGTCATTTTCAGGTGTGGGATGGTTCCATGTTCAAGCAGACTTCCTGATTCACAATTATGATATTATTAGTGTAAGCAAGGGTAAGCTTCCTTTATATTATGGAGTGGGTGCATATACCGCTTTCTCTTCCGACTTTGGATTGGGAGCTCGTGTGCCCCTGGGTCTGGCCTACCAGTTTGAAGGGGCCCCGGTAGATATTTTTGCGGAAATTGCACCCGGACTGGCCCTGCTTCCTGATCTCGGATTCTATATTGGAGGGGGTATCGGTGCTCGCTACTTCTTCTAAGATTCCTTCGGGTAAAACATGACTTTCTTATTTCTACCCCGGATTTTCCGGGGTATTTTTTTTCAATAATTCAGCTTCACTTTTTCTGTTCCTATGGAGCATACCATTAATGTTGTATATTTATTGCTTCAAACAGTTCAAACAAAATTTCATGAAAAAAATATTCTTTGTATTTCTATGGGTAGCCCTGCTGGTTCTCGCTTCCTGTTCCAAAAAGGCACCCGAGTTCGTCAACAGCATACCCGATGATGCCATAGCTGTTGTGACGCTGCATCCCATGCAAATCCACACCAAAAGTCAGGTCAATACTTTTGAATCCATAAAAGAGAAGGTAAAAGATGAAATCTGGGGACAAATTCTTGAAAATCCCTTGAGTACCGGGCTGATGATGAATGAATATGCCTATGTATTCGTTAAAATGGAGGAGAAGGCTCCCATCATTGGTGTAATCACCGGGATGAAAGATCAGAAAAAATTTGAGGCCACCCTCGCTAAAATTAAAGAGGGCATCGATGAGGAAATTGAGATCAATGAGGTATATAGCTGGATTCAGCCTGACAGGAAAGGGGTCATTGCCTGGAACAACAAACAGATGATTGTACTGGCCTCGCCCGATTCTGACGAATTTGAAACATCCTACTTTACCGAAACCCTCGATGAAATGTTTAGTCCGGTCAAGGAGGAATCCATCACCAGTCTGGTTGATTTCAAGGACTTTCTTGGTAAGATGAAGGACCTTAACCTCTGGGTCTCTTCCAACGAAATGTTTACCATTGTTGAGAAAATGATCGGTGACAAAATGCCCGATTTCCCCGTTGCCCTTTATCACAATTACGCGCAGGTATACGTGGATTTTGCAAATGGCGAAATGAACATTAACGGGGAAACCCACTTCAGTGAAGAAGTTGAAAAGAACATTGAGGAGTTTCTTGTTATGAAACCTGCTCTCAATGAAAATATGCTCAACCTGGCTCCGGGAGGAAACCTGCTGGTTGCAGTTGCGGGGTCCATGGACCTGGCAAAAACACAGAAGATGATCGAGAAATTCGCCCCACCGGAACTTGATACCATGGGAAATAAAGTGGAACAGGCTACCGGAATGGAAATGTCAGATTTGCTTGATGCAATCTCCGGCGATTTCACCATTGCCATTAATGGCGTGGAAGGTGAAGCCATGATCCCTCTGGAAATTTTCCTTGGAATAGGCGTGAACGGTCAGGCCTTACAGGAAAAACTGATGGAAACGGTTCAGGGAATGGCCCCCGTGGAAGAAGAAGGTGACTTTTTCATCATTAATTTCCAGGGCAATGAAATCTATAGTGGTATTGTAAACGATGTTCTGGTGGTTACGAATGCCAAAGGGTATAAGGATGCTGTTAAGAGCGGAGCCCATGGAACACCGCTGACCAGCTCAAGGTTTGGTGATTTTACTGATGGATCGCTTGGCATGTTTATCAATCTTGACATGGAACAGTATCCCGCTATGTTACAGGGAATGCTGAGTCAGAAGCCGGAAGCTAATAATATGGTAACGCGTTTTACCGGTCCATTTGACTATCTGGGTGTGAGCGCCGGCAATTACAAGAATAAGGTATATGTGAAGACTACCAATCCCTCCGAGAACAGTCTCTATACCATAATGAAATTGGTTGACGCACCAAAATAAGCTGCCTGACCAGAACTGTAGTGCATGACCATCCGGTTTGAAAAAATGATCCCCCTGCCTATGCTGGAGCAGAATACCTCCGGCTCGGAAGTATGGGAGGCTGAATCCTTGATTTTGGAACAGGGCAAACCTTATGTGGTCGAAGCTCCTTCCGGAAGAGGAAAAACAAGCCTGCTTTCTGTAATCTATGGAATCCGTACCGATTATCAGGGTCTGGTCTTTTTAGATGAGCGTAAGCTAAGCTCATTTTCTTCTAAAGAATGGTCGAAGATCAGAAAGAATAAACTTTCCTTTATTTTTCAAGGACTTGAGCTCTTTGATGAACTAACGGCCATGGAGAATATCCAGCTGAAAAACAGGATATCTGCTTACCATTCGGATGAAAGAATCATGGAAATGGCCCACTTGCTGGGAATTGATCCCTTCCTGCAAAGAAAAGCTGGCATTCTTTCATTTGGACAGCAACAGCGCGTGGCTATAATACGTGCACTTTGTCAACCCTTCAACTTCTTACTGGCCGACGAGTGTTTCAGCCACATGGACCGTGAAAACAGCCTGACGGCTTATCAACTGATTCGTGAAGAATGTAAGGCGCGGGAAGCGGGACTTATCCTCACCTCCCTCAATAAAACAGGACTCCCAAACATCGATCATAGCTTAAAGTTATGAAGCTGCTTTACCAGATACTGTGGAAAGATTATAGCAGGGTACACCTATTAGGGGCCTTCCTGGGAACCCTTGCGGGATTTGTTCTTCTGCTTGCCGGAATCCAGTTTTATATGGACCTCAAAGCGGTCCTTTCTGAAAACCGCGACCTCCTCGACCCTGAGTATATTGTGATCAACAAAAAGGTAAATATTGGCAATACACTTGGGCTGACCGGAGGAGGATTTTCGGAGGAAGAGATTGCTGAGATCAAAGCCCAGTCCTTTGCCGACCAGGTGGCAGCATTCAATTCAAACGAATTTCCTGTTCAGGCTTATACAGAAGGAGAGCAGGTCCCTAATTTCATTACCGATCTCTTCTTTGAGGCCATCCCCGACGAATTTATCGATGTGAAATCTGAAGACTGGCGATGGGATCCCGAGGAAGGTACCATCCCCGTAATCATCCCGCAAGACTACCTGAACCTTTATAACTTTGGCTTTGCTCCAAGCCAGGGACTTCCGCAAATCCCAAAGGGAGTGCTCTCAATGATCAATTTTAAAATTAGGCTTAAGGGAGAAGGCCGGGGTAAGTATAAGGATTATAATGGCCGGATTGTTGGGTTCAGCAACCGTGTCAGTTCCATACTGGTTCCCATCGACTTCCTGGAGTGGGCCAATGAGAAATACGGATACTTTAAAAAGAACGATCCCTCACAGATCATCCTGGTATCAAAGGATCCTACCGATCCCTCCATTATCAGGTTTCTTGAAGAAAGAGGATACGACACCATCAGGGAAAAACTGAAAAGCAGCCGTATGAATATCATACTCAAGTTTGTCATCAGCTTCCTGGTGCTTGTCGCTGCCATTATTATCGGTCTCGCCTTCCTGGTATTCCTCCTTAGTCTACAGTTAATGATAAGCCGCTCCGCTGAAAAGATCCGAAGACTAAATAAACTTGGTTTCCATTACCGGGAGATTAGCCGGCCCTATATCCTGCTTTTGTTTCTTTTGATGGCCGGTATCACCGGGCTTTCATTGCTGCTTACTTCCCTCCTTGCCGGGAAGCTTCATCAAACAGCAGAGGCCTGGAGTTTAAATATTTCCTCTTCACTGCATGGCATCATTTATGGTACAGCCCTGAGCTTAATCCTCCTGATTACCGCCTCCAATGTGGCAGCAATCCTTATAAGTACCAAAAAGCTATGCAAATAGCCGTTTATTTTTGCTGTCTTTGTTTGTATCATTCAAATTAATCGCTATTTTTGCATCCCCAAATAAAGAATAAGGCAATATGGCACATCATTTATCAGCGAAGAAGAGGATCAGGCAGACAGAGTCGAAGCGTGTAAGAAACAAGTACTACGCAAGGACCACAAGAAGCGCCGTGAAGAAGCTGCGTGGCACCACCGATAAGAAGGCTGCAACAGAGCAGTATTCAGAAGTTGTTGCTATGCTTGACAAGCTTGCCAAGAACAATGTGATTCACAAGAACAAGGCATCCAACCTCAAGTCGAAGCTTGCAAAACACGTGAACAGCCTCTAGGCATATTCACTATCATTATATTTGAAAGGCCGTCCACCTCCGTGAATGGCCTTTTTCTATTTTAGACTCAGGTAATTCAATCGGTCACTCAATTTCTTCGCTACACTCATAAATGTAGGCACCCTCACTGACTTTCCTTTCGTACTAAAACTTTACTCGGAAGAGGAGGGTAAGCTACACTGATGTTTCTGGTTCTGGCATATAAAAGAATAAAACAGGAACATGAACAAGTACGACTCACATGCCCTGACCACCTGGGCGGTGGGGGAGCGACCCAGAGAAAAGGTGAAGGCCAACGGTGTGCAATATCTTTCCGACACAGAACTACTTGCCATTTTAATTGGCTCAGGAACAAGACACATAACAGCAGTGGAACTGGCCCGGCAGATTCTTAAAGGAGCCGGGAATAGTCTTCATATCCTGGGGCGGCAAGGGATCGGCGAGCTGGTCCGGATAAAAGGAGTGGGCCCTGCCAAAGCGATATCCATACTTGCTGCCCTGGAGCTTGGAAGACGAAGGTCCGGAATCCAGTACTCTGAAAAAACTCCGGTCAAATCCAGCGAAACAGTATTTAAGCTTTTTCATCCCCTGATGGGCGATCTGGAACATGAGGAATTCTGGCTGCTAATGCTCAACCGGGCCAACCGGGTCCTGGGGAGATATAAGGTAAGCCAGGGAGGACTGTCAGGCACAGTAATCGATACCAGGATCATCCTTAAAAAGGCCCTGGATAACCTGGCTTCATCCATCATTGTCTGTCACAACCACCCATCTGGAAACAAGCAGCCCAGCGATGCAGACCTGAAAATCACCGATAAATTGAAAAAAGCAGCTGAAATGCTTGAAATTAAACTATTGGACCATGTAATTATTGCAGATAAGTCCTATTTTAGTTTCGCAGATGAAGGTTTGATCAATTAATCACTTTTGCTTTTGGTACCGATTATAATTACCATACTCTTTAGCTCCTTTAAGTTCGCTGCGACCTTTCCCCTGGTCATCATCCAGTATGAATTCAGTTTTCTTGAGACTATACTCTGGACTAATGTGGGGGGTATTCTCGGAGTTTACTTTTTCGCATTTCTCTCCGAAAAACTGCTCTCCTGGTGGAAACGGACATTCAGACGATCGAATAAAAAGATCCTGGCAGATGAACAACAGGTGAAAAAAATATTCACCAGGAGAAACAGGCGGATCGTACGAATCAAGCAGAGATACGGATTGATGGGAATTGCTCTGATTACTCCCTTCCTGCTCTCTATCCCTGTTGGGGTTTTCCTGGTGGTAAGGTATTATCACACCTCCAAGACCAAGTTTCTCTACCTGATTGCTGCCAACCTGATTTGGTCGGTCATCTACACAGGTTTCTATATGTTCTGGGAAGAACTGCTCCTAAAAAGAGCCTGAAGGGATCACCTCCGATTCGTCGCTGCACTCTTGCAACATTTTAGTAATGCTTATCCCGGCCACAGGGTGGATCAGAAGGGATGCTATTTCGGCCAGGGGAGCCAGTACAAACCGGCGGTCTGCCATGGAAGGATGAGGGATTTTTAGCCGGGGATGATCCAGCTGCCTGTCCCCATATAAAAGCATGTCTATATCAATTACCCGGTCGCTATATCCCATCCCTTCCCTGATTCTGCCCATCTCTCGCTCGATCTCCAGCAGAATATCCAGTAAAGGAAGCGGTTCGATGGTGGTTTGTAGTGACAGGCAGCAGTTATAGAAGTTGTAAGCACTGGAAAAACCCCAGGCTTCCGATTCATAGTAGCGGGAAACGCTTTCAATCCCACCGATCCGTGTCTGAATCAGCTTCAGGGCCTCTTGCAAAAATTGCTCCCTCTGGCCCAGATTGCTCCCAAGTGAAAGGTAAATCAACTTCATGTTTTCTCAAACTAAGGTATTTATTATCAGGCACAATTTTAGTACATTGCTGCTTCAAAATTTCTTGATATGAAAAATTTCCTGAGCAGCCTCCTGGCAACCATTACTGGCCTGGTTATCATGACCATACTGGTTTTCTTGATCTTCATGGGTATTATAGCAGCCTCCACATCCAAGGATCCGGTGGAAGTAAAAGAGAACTCCCTGCTTGTGGCCAAGTTCAATGCACAGATTCTTGACCGAGCCAATGAGGATCCTTTTGCGCTTCTGTTTTCCGGCAATTTCATGTATGATGAAGTTATGGGACTGAATCAGATTCTAAAGGACCTGGATAAGGCCAAAACTGATGAAAATATCGAAGGGGTCTTTATGAAACTGGGGGCTGTATCTGCTGGAATTGCCACCCTGGGAGAAATCCGGGAAGCCATGCTGGATTTTAAAGAGAGCGGGAAATTTATTTATGCATATTCGGATGCCTATACCCAGAAGTCCTATTACCTGGCCTCTGTAGCCGATAGTATCTTTATGACTCCGGAAGGGATGTTCCTGTTTAACGGGATGTCCGCTGAAGTGATGTTCTACAGAAAAGCACTGGAGAAGGTTGGAGTGGAGATGCAGGTGATCAGGCACGGCAGCTATAAAGGGGCGGTGGAACCCTTCCTGAGAGATGACCTGAGCGATGAGAACAGAGAACAGATCGAAGGATATGTTGGAGCCCTCTGGGATAAGATCATAGATGATATCTCTGTGAGTCGTGGCCTCTCAGCAGAAAAACTGAACCAGATTGCCGACGAGCTGACAAGCCTTGACTCAGAACAACTGCTTGAGACAGGCATGATCGATGGTCTGATCTATTATGATGAGATGTTGACCCTGATGAAAGAGAAATTGAGCGTAGAAGAGAAAGATGACCTGGAGGCCGTATCGCTGAAAAACTATAAGGATGCTCCGGTGAAGAAGAAGAAAGAGTACAGCAAAGATAAAATCGCTGTTATCTACGCCATGGGCAGTGTAGTAGATGGAAATGCCGGCGAGGGTTATATCAGTTCGGAACGCATCTCCAAGGCCATTCGAAAAGCACGTAGAGATAAGTCCGTGAAAGCCATCGTTTTCCGGATCAACTCAGGTGGTGGAAGTGGATCAGCGTCTGATGTGATTCACCGCGAAGTGATGCTGGCAGCTAAAGAAAAGGTTATCGTAGCATCCATGGGCGATGTTGCCGCTTCGGGAGGCTATTACATTGCAGCTCCGGCAGACACCATTCTTGCGGGACCCGGTACCGTTACCGGTTCCATAGGTGTATTTGGACTGTTCCCCAATGTGCAGAAACTGATGAATGAAAAGATTGGTATCTCCACCGATGTGGTAAAAACAAATGATAATGCCAATCTCCTGACTGCCATGGACCCTCTCGATCCTGAGGAGCGCCTCATCGTTCAGAAGATGATCGATGATTTTTATACCAATTTCGTGAATATCGTTGCCGATGGCCGGGGCAAATCTTACGATGAGATTGATGCCATTGCCGGGGGACGAGTCTGGGCCGGATCAGATGCCCTGGAGCTGGGATTGATTGATATGTTTGGTGGACTGGAAAAGTCTATCGAAGTGGCCGCTGCAATGGCCGGACTGGAGGATTATCGTATTCAATCGCTCCCCAGGCTTGAAGATCCCATGACAGCCATTATGAACCAGCTTACCGGAAGTTCCATGGTGAGGACCAATCGTATCCTTCAACGTGAACTTGGTGAGGAATACCGCCACTACAAGAAAATTCAGGAAATCAGGAACATGCATGGCATACAGGCCATCATGCCCTATGAAATTGAGCTGCATTAAGAAAGGACAGGCTTTACCCTGCTGAAATATCGGATTCTCAATCATGAATAAAACCGGTGGCAATACCTGGAAGGTCATCCTGATCCCATTTTCCTGGCTCTACGGCCTGGTAATCTGGATCAGGAACAGCCTCTATGACAATGGCTTTCTAAAGTCTTCCGGGTTTAATATCCCGCTTATCTCAGTGGGCAACATTACCGTGGGTGGTACGGGCAAGACGCCACATGTGGAGTACCTGGCCGAGTTGCTCCACAGCAAATTCAAGGTCGCTACCCTGAGCCGTGGATACAAAAGACGCACCAGGGATTTCAGAATTGCATCTGCTGAATCAAGTGTCAGGGAAATCGGGGATGAACCTCTCCAGATCAAGAAACGCTTCCCAGGTATTGATGTGGCAGTGGATCGTAAACGGGCCAACGGAATCAAGGAGCTCATGAGCCTGGCACCCTGGCTGGAAGTGATTCTAATGGATGATGCCTACCAGCATCGTTCGGTCAAACCCGGATTCTCCATCCTCCTGATCGACTATGCGCGCCCCATAGACAAAGACCGCCTGCTTCCTGCCGGGATGTTGCGTGAACCTGCTTCCAATCTAAACCGTGCCAACATCATCCTGGTCACCCGATCGCCCGAACGAATCAAACCAATCGAATTTCGTGAGTATGTAAACCGGCTTGGGCTCTCCATTGGTCAGCATCTCTATTTTACCACCATGCGCTATGGCAATCTTGCCCCGGTTTATCCTGAAACCCGGGTCAGAGACGCAGCTTGGTTTAAAAAACATGTCGGCGCTGTCCTGATTGTGAGCGGAATCGCCAATCCACGTCCGCTTCGTCAGTATGCAAGAAGCATCAATACCAACCTGGAAGAGCTTTCTTTCCCCGATCACCATGAATATACCCCGAAAGATATGGAGAAGATCTCCAGGACCTTTGATAAACTAAAAAAGGCCCATCAGGAGATCTTGCTGCTGACCACAGAAAAGGATGCCATGAGGCTACGGGATCACCAATGTGAACCTGAAATTCGGGATGCGATGCATGCGGTACGCATCCATGTACATTTCCTGAATGATGATGAAGATGATTTTGAACGACAAATACTGACCTATGTTAACAGCAATAAAAGAAGCAGTATCCTATATCAGGGAGAAGATTCCTGAGAACATCGACACCGCCATTATCCTGGGAAGCGGACTGGGAAAAATAGTGGATCACCTGGAAGTTGAGCATGTGGTGGACTATGAATCCATTCCGCACTTTCGGGTCTCCACCGTGGATGGTCATGAGGGCAAACTGATCTCCGGATTACTGGGCGAAAAGCGCGTGCTGGTGATGCAGGGAAGGTTCCACTTTTACGAGGGTTACCAGATGCAGGAAGTGATATTCCCCATCCGGGTGATGAAGTTCCTGGGCATTGAGACCCTTGTGGTTTCCAATGCGGCCGGGGGAATGAATCCCGACTTTGAGATTGGTGACATCATGGTGATCAATGATCATATCTGTCTGATGCCCAATCCACTCATAGGAAAACATGCTCCTGAGTTTGGGGCAAGATTTCCCGATATGAGTCAGACCTACGATCCGGGATTACTTCAAAAAGCGAGGATCCTTTCTAAAAAGCTTCAAATTCCCATACATGAAGGATGTTATGTGGGTGTGACCGGACCCACCCTGGAGACCCCCAAGGAGTACCAGTACATGTACATCATCGGGGGCGATGCAGTAGGGATGTCCACGGTACCGGAAGCTATCGCTGCTCACCAGATGGGAATCAGGATTTTTGCTGTTTCGGTGATTACCGATCTGGGGGTCCCCGGGAAGATTCAGAAACTAACTCATGATGATGTAATCGAAGCAGCTGAAAAAACTGCTCCAAAACTCACAGAACTGATCATTAACCTGATCACCGGCTGATGAAACCACGAAGGGACGGATTTGAGAAAGGGAAAGTGCTGAGCATATCAGCGGTCCACTTCGTGCACGATTGCTACACAGCCTTCCTTGCTCCTGCCCTGCCCCTGCTCATCGAAAAGCTGGGCATGTCTTATGGAATGACCGGACTGCTGGCAGTGATCCAGCGAATCCCTTCCCTCTTCAACCCTGTAATCGGCATCATTGCCGAGCGGCCAGTGATGCGCTACATGGTCATCTTCTCCCCTGCCCTTACGGCCGTATTTATGAGTCTCATTGGTGTGGCCCCCGGCTACACCTTCCTGGCCATCCTGCTCTTCTTTTCGGGAATCAGCTCCACACTCTGGCATATTCCAACTCCCGTACTGGTAAGACAGCTTTCAGGAAATCGTGTTGGCAAAGGAATGAGCTACTATATGGGAGGAGGAGAACTGGCCCGCACAGCCGGTCCCATGGTTATCCTGGGCGTAATCAGCTGGTGGGGACTGGAAGGAATGTGGAGAATGATGCCACTGGGCATTGTGGCTTCCCTGGTTCTCTGGTTCCAGTTCAGGAAAGCACATTTTACTCCCCCCTCTTCATCCAGGAAGCATCAGGAGGGATCATACTGGAAAATTTTCCTGCGCTTTTCAGCCGCTTTTGTACTCACAGGAGGATTCACTCTTTTCCAGGCTGGTATGAAAGCATCTGTGACCTACTTTCTGCCCACCTTTCTCACTTCCACGGGCAACTCACTTCATTATTCGGAACTGGCCCTGACAGTTCTCCAGCTTGCAGGAGCTATGGGCGCCATCTTTGCAGGAACCATCAGCGATAAAATTGGCAGGTTCAGGACCCTGCTGATTATCAGTATCGCGACTCCCCTGCTTACGCTTCTTTTCCTGAACCTGGAAGGGTTCTGGATCTTTCCGGTGCTGCTTCCACTGGGTTTCTTCATCTTTGCCCCCACTTCGGTAATGCTGGCCACGGTGCAGGAACTTAATACGGAGAAAAAGGCATTTGTAA
>Ga0209633_10005461_pt1 | contig 11134 bp, 9 predicted proteins | sample Cruoilmetagenom1_FD_187290 | JGI IMG/M metagenome (GOLD analysis project Ga0209633, IMG submission 187290) | Oil polluted marine microbial communities from Coal Oil Point, Santa Barbara, California, USA - Sample 1 (SPAdes) (version 2) | ecosystem: Environmental > Aquatic > Marine > Oil seeps ... | reverse complement strand
TTCTCTGGTTCTTTACCTTTTGCTTCTTTTGTCATAGTATTTTTATTATCATCAACTATTTGTTTAATGTCATTTTTAACTGGGTGTACATTTATCCTTATATAAACTTCACTAGGGATTTCATTCTCATTAACAAACCGATTAATTCTAATAAAATATTCACTGTCAGATTCGTTTTGTTTAGAATTAGGAAATAATTGTGAAGGTACAATCCAGCATTTTCTAGCTAATACAATATTGGTATCAAAAACTATTCTTGGTCTATATGTTATCTGCGGAGTATAAGTAGAATGTTTATCTTCCTCTTTGGTTATTTCTAAAACAATATTTTTACTTTCATTTTTTTCTGTGTGTTTTTTCATTTTGTCTAAAATCGGTCTATCGGGTATTTGCATTGAATAATTGGAGGGGGGAGCAAATTTCGATAATAGTTGAAAAAGAGGTGGTCTCATCATAGGATTTAAAAACCCCAGATCTAGTGGGATAATATATTTACCAGTGGGTTTGTGTCTCATTCTGAGAGTTGTTTTATTATTTGGATTTTTTTCAACTACTAAGTCTGTACTTTTTAGTTCATATTCAGCTAAACCACCTTCACTTGTTGGATAGCTTATTTCCCATTTTAAAATTGGTGGATGAAGATTGGCATTAAAATTAGCATCACCACATATCTCCGCCATAACAGTATTCTCAGAAAGTCCCATATTATTATTGCATAGCTCTTCTTGTTGTTCCTCAGTAAATGAAAATAAGAATCTTGAAAAATATTTACCATATCCTAAAAGATATTTACCACCGGGTAGCAATAAACGTGGTTCAATTTCTTGAATGTTTGATATTATCATTTGAGAAAATAATGAAGCGGAGAATGAAACTTCATTATTCTCAGGTATTCCATCGACAATACCACTAAGTTCTTTGCTAGTTATTATTATTTCATCAGCTACTTGGTTACTAATCCATTTTTGAACAATTATGTTTTTAATATTTGTTTGTGCTTCCTGTATCTTGTTAATTAATTTTTGTTTAAATGGGTTATAAATATTAAAATTTTTTAATTCTTCGTCTAACTTTCCATTGTAATTATTCGCTTTCAATTTTTGCTGTTTTTCTAAATGTTCCTTGTAATGCTTTTTATAAAAATCCTCATAAAATTGTAGCAAAGGTATTTCTTCCTTTACATTGTTATAATTAACTTCAAAAAAATGTCTCATATTTATTTGTTCAGTTCTAGGATATGCCAATTTTTTTGTAAGGTTTATATATTTTCCAAGACTGCTTTCAACATTATGAAACTTATTACTAACGTTTATTTGAGCAGTACAATTAGCAGTAGCATCTTCGTAGAAAGGTAAATCTACTTTTAGGTTTGTGGTAATTCCGATTTTATTAAATATTGATTCTATTTTTTTATTTAATTTACTTAAAATCTCTTGTCTTTTTTTTACATTTGAATCTTTATAATATTTTGTATTGTCTATTAAATATTCTAATAACTCAATTATTATTATTGCATGTTCATCTTTAATTGGTTTTAGAATAGTTCTTAATTTTTTAGCCCAATTAATTTCTTGCTCTGGTATACCAATCTTAAAACGAATAACTCCAATTTCTAACAATCGATCTACATATTCTTGAATTTCTTGTTCTTCAGCCTCTATTTCTTTGTGAACTGCAATTAGTTTTATCAACTCTTTATATTTGGGTAAGGAAAATTTTTGCAGTTCTTTGACTATTAATTTAACAACAGGATTGTTTGGAAGTCTTTGAAAAATTTCTTTACCATCTTGTTCAGTAAGAAAAAATAATATATTTTTCTCATTGGTAATTGTTGGGTTTAACTCCAAGGGAAACCATCTTTTAATTTCATCCCGTTTCTTACAATGATCAATTAGATTGCCATAAATTCCTTTATTAATTTGGAGTAAACTTTCCTTTTTTTGTGGATTTCCTTTAAAAATAAATTTATTGTATGAATTATTCTCTGTTTTATTTATTATTTTACCTGGTATTATACTACAAAAAGTACCGAAAGGTGTTGCTTTCATTGCCATTCGAGAAAAATATCGTAATAATCCTCTTTCAGCTTGTTCGAGTCTACCATTTAGTTTGCTATTTGCAGATTTGAGATAAGCATTTTGAGTTTTATAAAGGGAGTCACTTGAAATCAGAAGCCCTTTCTGAAAATCCGGATTACTTATGTAAGACTTAAATTTTTTACGTATTAATGTTGTTTCTTTACTGTAACTTTTTTTTAGATCGACTTCCATCTTTTGTTTTATAATTAGAAGCTTAGAAAAATCAGTAATTTTTCCCCAACTTTCAGTTGTAATCAAGTTTTTAGCTCTTTCTAATTTATCATGGCTAATATTTTTACCTTTAAACAAATCCCTTTTTAGGTTGAGTAAAAAACCTCTATCCCTATTTTCTTCTATCGATGGTATTTCTTTAAATAGTATTTCTGAAATAATTTCTTTTTCTTTTGTAATTGTTAAGTCTAAGTTGAATAGTCTTTTAAGTTGCTTGAAGGTATGATTAGCACGTAATGTATTAAATGTATTTGAGGGTAAGCCTCCAACTCTACAAATAAAATGAGGGAATAAAATGCCAGAATTCATATTTGCCTATCAAGATTAGTTGAGTTTTATTTGAATATGTTTTTCTTTTTTCTCTTAACAAATAATTTTAAAATATATTATAATATAAATAAAAATAGTATAATATTTTACTATAATAATTGAAGTTAACATTTTTCTTTTGCTTCTCAAAGCTTTTTGTTATTTCGTCATATGATGTTTTTTGCTCAATCTTCAATTCATTAATCTTATTTTTAGTTTGTTTGATATAATTATTTCTTATTTTTGTAAAGATTTAACGCCTAAAAAAGGGAACTATATGAGCAGTAAAGAAATATTAAAAAACGCCATGAGTCTTAAACCACAAGAGAGATTTTTAATTGTAGAAGGGCTAATAAAAAGTCTTGATGAACCCGACAAAAAATTAGATGAAATTTGGGTTGAAGAAGCAGAAAAAAGACTTAAAAGTTATCGCTCGGGAAAGTTAAAGGGAATTCCGATGGAAAAAGTTTTTAGGAAAATTTAATGAATGTTATATTTTCAACAATTGCAGTAGAAGAATTAAATGATGCGATTAACTTTTACAATCTTGAATCTGAAGAACTTAGCCATAGATTTGAAGATGAAATAAAAAAATCTATAAATAGAATTTTAGGGTATCCTTATTCGTGGTCAATTGAAAAATGGGATCTAAGAAAATGTCTGCTTCATAAATTCCCTTACAAAATATTATATTCTGTTGAAGACAATCATATTTTTATAATTGCAGTAGCTCACCAACATAGAAAACCTGACTATTGGGTTGATAGAGAAAGTTAAATATTATTTTTACTGACAATTCCAATATCCAATAAGAGTAAGAACATGAAAATAATTATCTTATTTTTAATTAATTTTTTATTATTAACAAGTTCAATAAAAGCTCAATCTAAACCATACGTTATACTTGTTTCGTTTGATGGTTTTCGTTGGGATTATGCTAATAGAAATATTACACCAAATTTGGATTTGGTAAAGTCTAACGGTGTTACAGCACTTTCGTTAAGACCAACATTCCCCTCAAAGACTTTTCCTAATCATTTAGCAATTATTACTGGAATGTATAACGATCATCATGGAATAATAGCTAACCAGTTTACCAATCCATTTACTAAAGAAACATACAGGCTGGGAGATTCAGTTTCTGTAAAGGATGACAAATGGTATTTGGGTGAAGCATTTTGGGAAACGGCAGAGCGTCAAGGAATTAAAACAGCAAGTTATTTTTGGCCGGGATCTGAAGTTAATAATGAAATTAGAAGACCTTCATACTTTAAAAAGTATGAACACAATAAACCTTACAAAGAAAGGATAGATGGAGTAATTGATTGGTTAAAATTACCAGAAAAAGACAGACCACATTTCATAACTCTTTATTTTCATGATACAGATAGTTATGGTCATGCATTTGGTCCAAATTCTCCTGAGATAAACGAATCGATTAAGAGATTAGATTTATTAGTTGGTTACCTAACTGAAGAACTTTCAAACATAAATTTAATTGATAGCACAAATATCATTTTTGTTTCAGATCATGGAATGACAGAAATTGATTTGAGTAGAACAGTGAATATAGATCAACTTTTAAGTGGGTATAAGTTTACTATGGGAGGTGATAAACCTTTTTCTCTTATTGAACCAGAAGAAGAAAATTTTGAGGATGTTTATGAAATTCTTAAGAAAAATGAGAATCATTATAAAGCTTATCTCAAAAAAGATTTACCTCAACATTATCACTTTTCAGAAAATCCATTTATTCCGTCTATTATTTTAGTTGCTGATTTGGGTTGGTCTCTTGTAAATGAATCATCATTAAAATCAATGAAGAAAAATTATTCAAAAGGTAATCATGGTTACGATAATAACCATACTGATATGCATGGTTTTTTTATTGCTCAAGGACCAAATTTTAAGCATGAATATAAAACCGGAACACTTTGGAATATTGATATTTATCCCATGTTATGTAAAATATTCAACATAGAACCAAGAGCCAATATTGATGGTAAGTTGGAACGAATTGAGTTTATTCTAAAATATTAAAAGAAAAAAATTATGAGTGAATTATTAAATATTGATTATACCAAATTTACCCTTTCAAATGGTTTGGAAGTTACATTATATAAAAATGATTCCTTCCCCACAGTTGCAGTAAATCTTTGGTACAAAGTAGGATCAGCAAATGAAATACCTACCAAAACCGGATTTGCACATTTGTTTGAACACATGATGTTCCAGGGTTCTGAGAATGTGCCTAAAGAAAAACATTTTAGTTACATCCAGGAAGTTGGCGGAACACTTAATGGTTCAACAAGTATGGATAGAACTAATTATTACGAAACTTTACCGGCCGATAGTTTGGAACTTGCTCTTTGGTTAGAATCTGATAGAATGGGATTTTTGTTAGAGGCTTTAACTCAAGAAAAACTTGATAACCAGAAAGATGTAGTGATGAATGAAAGAAGACAAAACTATGATAATCAACCTTATGGTTTAGCCTGGGAGTTGTTGTTCTCAAATTTATTTCCCGAAGAACATCCTTATCACTGGCCAACAATAGGCTGGATGAAAGATATTGAGATGTTTGAGTTGGATGATGTCAGAAAATTTTTTATAACATATTATTCTCCGAATAATGCTAGTCTAGTTATTGGTGGAAATTTTGATAAAGAAAATGCTAAACTACTAGTAGAAAAATATTTTGGAAATATTAAACGTAATATTCAGATTCCGGAAATTAACTTTCCTAAAGTTGAGCTAAAACAAAATAAAAAAATAATTCACCAAGATAATGTCCAACTATCTCGAATTTATCTTGGTTGGCATTCGTGTGAAGGATATCATGAAGATGATGCATCATTAGATATTCTTGCCGATGTACTTTCGGGATCTAAAAATTCGAGATTGTACAAAGAATTAGTATATGAAAAACAAATTGCTCAAAGTATTTCTTGTTTTCAATACTCGGCAAAATTGGATGGTTCATTTTTTATAATTGCTACTGCAAAACCGGGTGTTGAATTAGAAGCATTAAAATCAGAAATAATAAATTTATTAAATGATGTTATTGAAGAGGGAGTAAAGGAGAACGAAATTCAACGTGCAAAAAATAGTTATGAATCTTCATTTATATATTCGCTTCAAAATTTAAGTTCTATAACAAATCATATAAATGATTACAACTGTAATCTTGGAGAACCCGACTCTTTTAATTTTGATTTAGAAAGATATACGGGTGTAACAAAAACTAGTATTAAACATGTTGCAAAAAAGTATTTAACTAAAAATTATGTGGAGCTAAATATTATTCCTAAATAAATTATTTGTAATTTACAAACTGAACTGGAAAGTCTAGATCAGCTTCTTTTACCATTTGCATAACTTCTTGCAGTTCATCTTTCTTTGAACCTTGAACTCTAATTTGTTCATCCATAATTTGAGCATTTACTTTAGTCTTCATTTCTTTAATCATCTTAGTTACTTTTTTTGCATGCTCTTTAGAAATTCCACTTTGTAATGATATTAATTGTTTAACTCTGCCATTGCCTGCCGGTTCTATTTCGTTCAATTTCATAACTTTTAATGATATTTTTCTCTTAATAAATTTTGATTGAAGTATATCAACTGAAGTTTTTAGACTATAATCATCTTTAGAGTTTATGTTAATAGTTTTTTCAGCTTTATTAAGATCAATTGTTGTTTTGGAATCTTTTAAGTCGTATCTCTGCATCACTTCTTTTTTTGATTGATTTAGTGCATTATCAATTTCTTGAAAGTCAACTTCTGATACTATATCAAATGAAAATTTTTGAGCCATTTTTTTTTCCTCAATTCTTAAAATTAATTTTAAAATATATTCTATTTAATCTATATAAATATAATGTTTTATGAGTCTTTATGTAAATAATTCTAATGCAATTTTCTTAACTTACTACAAAACATAAAGTTATGTAATTTGTCTATTGTGAATACTAAGTTATTTTAGCTAACTTATTTTATCTTAAGGTGATTTAATTCTTGACAATTGAGATTTTATTCAATATTATATGAATATAAATTTAAAAGAATGGGAGAAGGAAATGAAAAAAGAATTACTTACAATAATCTTATCATTGTTTTTAATAACAACAATTACAGCTCAACATAATATAAGTTACGGTGTTTCTATTCCAGTTGATTGTGATGGTAGTACAAAACTTAAATTAGTTAGTGGTTCAGGGCTTGAAGGGGAAGAATTTGTGATTCCTTCATATGAGATTCCTGCTGAATATTTGGTATTGGGTGAATATTTTCAAAATTTACAATTAATTGCTAATGCATTTGCTGGAGCTAAAATTAGTTTGCAATCAGGAGCATTAAATGAAGATGTAGCTTTAGAAATAGATTTAACTTCTGCCAAATGTAGCACTCCTTTTGATAATTTTAAGCAAGCTTTGTCATTTACAGTCAAAGTTGTTGGAAGCGAAACTGGAAGTCACGATCCTTTTACAGATTATAATTTTAACGAAGATAAAAAAGCATATGTGATTTTTAAACTCGAAAATTTAATTCCTTTATTACAAGAATTAAATATGGAAATCCCAGATATTATTGCATGGTTTGACAGAGAAGGTCTATCTCCCGATTTAACTGGAATTAGTATTGAACCAGAGCCAAAGGAAGGAGAGTTTGTTATTTATTTAAGTCATTTTTCTAAAATTGTTCTTGGTACTAATGCTGGAACAACAGATGTTGATGTTATTGATCAATTACCTAACGATTACAATTTAGGTCAAAACTATCCAAATCCGTTTAATCCCGCAACTACTATTTCCTATTCATTGCCACAAAGTGGCTTTACTAAATTAACTGTTTATAACTCAATAGGTGTTGAAGTTAACACATTAGTCTCTGAAATAAAATCAGCCGGAAATTACAAAATCTCCTTCGAAGCTTCCGAATTAACATCTGGAATATATTTTTATGATTTGACATCAAATAATTTTAGAAGTACCAAAAAGATGATTCTGATAAAATAAATTTTATAGTAATACTTTAAAATAAAAAATCCCAATATTCTAAATATTGGGATTTTTTTTTAATATAATTTATGCTAGTAATTAAAATAATTTTGTAAGCCAGTGTACTAATATAATTAAGTATAAAGAATTGACTAAAATTTTCAACAAACTATTACTTCTAGAAATTTCTGGATCAATCCTAATAAAAGTGCTCAAGTAGTTGCCAGCAATGTTAATTGCTTTTAAAGGTGTCTTCGATATATATCTTGTTGCTGTCAATTAAATAGTTTTACGTTTATGAATAAATAACAAATTACAGAAATAATAAATTAAATCCAAGAAATGAAAATTGATCAAAATGAAAAAATCATTTTTTTTTAAAAGTATATCTTACAAATATCAATTCTTCTTTATAATTTCAAGAAATTTGAACGAAAATGATAATATAAAACCAGTAGATGCAATTAGAATGGTTAAACCATCTATTGATATGGATTTTTCAGGATTGAAAAGATTAACTAAAAAATCTATTGTAGTAGTAAATAAAAAAAATAATATAAATCCAGATATCCCTGCCAAAATTGGTTTCTCGACATATTTTTTATAAAAACTAATAAATAAAGTAGATTTAGAACTTGTAATCGATGATTCGTGTTGAGTCTTTTTAATATTTATCTTGCTGTTTTCCATATATAAAAATTAACACTTTTAGTTAACTTAAACGTGATCTAAATCACATTTTTTGATCAGTTGATCAGAGCAATAATATTTAATTTCTAATTAGCAAAATATTCTTTAATAATAAGAAATATAATTATTTAAGTATTGTAATTGGATAGATATTAGTCTAATTTTACTTTAAGTTTTTTAAAAATACATAAATTATAAATAATTAAAGTTTAGTGTTAATCTTTTATTCTGTAATTATTTCTAGCCATTGTAACATTATTATTTTTTTTGTATTTTGTGTTATCGAGAAAGGAGTTTGACAAAGTTTGAATGCAAATAAAAAAATATTTGAAAATTCTTTAGAGTCTTCTCAATCAGTATTAAAAAGTAGATTTAACTCATATTTACTTACGCCCATTAAAATGGGATTTTTGTCTTTTTCAATTTTATTTTCAATAATTCTTTTCGTTAAGCTAATAAATTACCTAGCGGCAACAGAAACTATATTTGTAATTAGTATTTATGATATAATGATTTCAATTATTGGTTTTGCATTGGGTTTTTTATTAGAATTAACATTACAGATCAGGAAAAGACAGAATAATTCAATTGAATAAGTTCAATAATTATAATAATATAATTTTACTTTCAACTAATAGATAAAAAACTTAATTTTACAAATAAATCCTTTAAATTTATCCGGAGAGATAACTAAGGAATGAGTAAAAATAAATTATAGTAACAAGGAACCTCATCGGCGAAAGTCAATGGGGATTTTTTATATATGACAATAAAAGCAAAAATAATTGATGAAGCCGGATTGAACCGAACAATTACTAGATTGGCGCATGAAATACTTGAACGTAATAAAGGTTCAAACAATATAGTATTGATAGGAATGAGAACTAGAGGTGAGTTTGTTGCAAAACGAATTCTAGATAAAATAATTGAAATTGATAATTCAAATCCAGAGTTAGGTATTTTAGATGCAACTTTATATAGAGACGATTTTAGAACAAGATTAAAACAACCTGAAGTTTCTGTAACAAATATTACTTTTGATATAACAGAAAAAGATGTGGTTCTTATTGATGATGTGTTATACACTGGTAGAACAACAAGGGCAGCTTTGGATGCAGTTATGGATTTAGGGAGACCAAGTTCAATACAATTTTGTGTATTAGTTGATAGAGGTCATAGAGAAATGCCTATAATAGCAGACTTCGTTGGTAAAAATATTCCTACATCAATAAATGAAGAAGTTAAAGTTAAGATGAATGAAATAGATGATGAAGATGCGGTATATCTTATAGAATCTCCAAAATAATTGAGGTAAAATGTCACTGAGCACAAAACATTTATTGGGATTGGAAAATATATCATCAAATGATATTCAATTAATTTTAGACACGGCAACAACATTTAGAGAAGTTTTAGAAAGACCAATAAAAAAGGTTCCCACATTAAAAGGTACCACAATTGTAAATTTATTTTACGAAAATTCCACTCGAACAAGATTATCTTTTGAGTTAGCCGAAAAAAGACTTTCTGCAGATACATTAAATTTTTCAACTTCAACTAGTAGCACTAAAAAAGGTGAAACATTTAAAGATACTGTAAGAAATATTGAAGCAATGAAAATTGACATGATTGTTGTGAGACATAGATCTGCTGGAGTTCCTCAGTATTTACAAAAAATAAGTAATGCCGCAATTGTTAATGCTGGCGATGGACAGCATGAACATCCTACGCAGGCATTACTCGATATGTATTCAATAAGAGAAAAGTTAGGTAAACTAAAAGGATTAAAGATTTGTATAGTTGGGGATATTGAACGTGGTAGAGTTGCACTCTCCAATATTTACGGATTGCAAAAAATGGGTGCAGAAGTTTCGGTTTGTGCACCACCAACGATGATTCCAAAAAATCTAGAAAGTTTTGGAGTAAAAGTTTATACGGATATAAATAAAGCGGCAAAAGAAAATGATGTTTTAAATATTCTTAGAATCCAATTAGAAAGGGATGCTGGGACAACCATTCCTTCTTTAAGAGAGTACCATAATTATTTTGGAGTAACAGCAGATGTGATTGAAAAAAATAATAAAGATATTCTGATATTGCATCCTGGACCTATAAATAGAGGAGTTGAGGTTTCGTCAGAAGTTGCTGATGGACCATATCAAATTATTTTGGATCAGGTTACAAATGGGGTAGCAATAAGAATGGCGGTGTTATACTTACTGGGCACAAAAAACTAAATTCAATAAAATATTAGGAATAAAATGAAAGTAGTTCTAAAAGGTATCAGAATAATAAATCCCGAACAAAAATTAGATGATCATAAAGATTTATTAATAGAAAATGGAATTATTCAAAAGGTTGGTGAACTTAGTGAAGAAGATTTTTCAACCTCCAAAGTATTTGAGTTTGATGGTAATTACTGTGTGCCCGGATTGTTTGATATGCACGTACATTTAAGAGAACCAGGAAGAGAAGATACTGAAACAGTAGTTACTGGTTCAAATTCAGCTTCAGCTGGTGGTTTTACTGGAATTGCATGTATGCCAAATACAACTCCTGCCATTGATTCTGCAGAGGTTGTAAATTTTATTTTACAAAAAGCAAAAGATCATTTAGTTGATGTTCATCCAATTGGGGCTGTAAGCAAAGGACGTCTTGGGGAACATTTAGCTCCAATAGCTGAATTGGTTGAATCTGGTGCTGTTGGATTTTCGGATGATGGTGTTGCAGTAAAAACAGCGTCACTTGTTGGAAATGCTTTAGAATATTTAAAGATGTTTAATTTACCTTTAATTGAACATTGTGAAGATGAATCATTGGCTGGTGGAG
>Ga0209633_10005460_pt1 | contig 11136 bp, 9 predicted proteins | sample Cruoilmetagenom1_FD_187290 | JGI IMG/M metagenome (GOLD analysis project Ga0209633, IMG submission 187290) | Oil polluted marine microbial communities from Coal Oil Point, Santa Barbara, California, USA - Sample 1 (SPAdes) (version 2) | ecosystem: Environmental > Aquatic > Marine > Oil seeps ... | reverse complement strand
TTGTTGGTACACAGGCCAGATAAGCGATAATGTTGTTTTCTTAACAAAAAACTACGGTAACTCTGAAATTAAGAAATTTCCTTTGGTATATGTTTCAACAGTATCAAAGGCACTTAGTATTAGGTATAGTCTGTTAATAAGAAAATTATCAATTTCTGAAGATGCTTTTGATTTTTATATTACTCTGGAACAGCAAAATATCGAACAAGGCAATTTATATTCTGAACAACCTATTCAAGTGAGGGGAAATGTAAGTAATATAGCAGATATTGAAGAGCCGGTATTGGGATATTTTATGGTTGCCGGTGTTAGCGAGAAACGTATTTATACAGATCGTCCAAGTTTACCTTTCTTCTATTATATCTGTTATCCTGATTTTGAGGAAATGAGATGGATTCGGTTTATTCCTCAAAGCCGTTGGCCAATATATCTCACACAAACTGAATTTGGATTAGCCATGGGGACACGCAGTATGTGTTTTGATTGTCGTGAAGAAGGTGGTTCATTAACTCCCCCAGATTTCTGGAAAGAATAATATCTTATCTAGTACTAAAGAATATGACACAGATTAAAAACATAATAATATTACTAGTTCTGATAACTGCCATCACATCATGTGTTGATGAGTACTGGCCGGAAGTTGATAAGTATGAAAATGTACTTGTTGTAGACGGACTACTCACCAATGGCAATGAACCCGCAGTAGTACGGTTATCACTTTCAAGCCCGGTTAGCAATGATGAGTATATACCACTAAGTGGAGGAACGGTTTATATTAGTGATCAAAATGAATTTGATATAACACTTACTGAAACTCAACCTGGTGTATATCAGGTGTTGGATAGCTCTTATCATGGAGAAGTAGGAAGTTCGTATCAGTTGCATATAGACCTACCTGATGGCAGGAGCTATGAGTCAGACATTTGTAGTTTAAGACCACCATCACCAATAGATTCTGTTTATAGTATGATAGAATCACCCGAATATCAAAGTGGTCTTCATATAGTCGAAGGACTTCAGTTTTATATTGACAACCATAGTGATAATCTCTCTGATACTTTGTATTATTTGTGGAATTTAACTCAAACTTTTAAGTATAAATCAACATTTGATATTGATTGGGTATGGGCAGGCTATTATTACCCTTTTCCTGATCCTGACTCTCTTCGCACTTGTTGGTATACATCACAAGTAAGTGAAATGTTTATGTTTTCCACAAAATTCCTTGATCAGCCTATAATTACCGAATTTCCACTGAATTATGTGTCTTCCGAAACTAAACAATTAAGTGTAAGATATAGTTTGTTTGTTAGACAGCTATCCATCTCTGAACAGGCTTTTGATTTTTTCTATGCGTTAGAGCAACAAAATATCGACCAGGGCGATTATTATTCACAGCAGCCCATTCAGATTGTTGGAAATATCCATAGTGTTGTTAACTCTGAGGAAAAAGTACTAGGGTATTTTACTGTGGCAGGTATGACTAATAAGAGAATTTTTGTGAATCGTCCGCCAATACCATTCTATTATAATATTTGTACTCCTGATTATGATTTGCGATTTATTGAATTCTATCCCGAGTCTACTTGGCCAATCTATATTGATGATATAATGTTTACGGGTTGGGCTCTGGGGGAAAATAATACTTGTTTTGATTGCCGTGAAGAGGGTGGCACACTAACACCACCAGACTTTTGGGAAGATTAATTAGTACATGCTAAGAAACCAGAATAAGTTTCTGTAGATCACAGTGTTAGACTGTTACTTCAAGTTTAAAGCCAATACCATGAACATTACTGATTTTTACATTTGGGTCAGGTTTTAGATATTTTCTAAGCTTTGCAATAAACACATCCATGCTTCTACCTATAAAATAGTCATTCTCACCCCAAATTGATTCCATCGCCACTTCTCTAGGAAGCAGGTTGTTTTTATTCTGGCAAAGAAGATTTAATAAGCCTGATTCTTTTCTTGTAAGTACACGTTCTGAATCATCAAATTTTAAGGTCATGTTAGAACTATCGAATATGAACTTACCAATTGTAATAATATTTTTTACCGGCTCGCCAGTTGTTTGAACAGCAATTGTACACCTTTTTATAATTGCTTTTATTCGCAAGCTAAGTTCTTCAGTGCTAAATGGTTTTGTTATATAGTCATCACATCCAACCTGAAATCCTTTAATACGGTCCTCTTTTAGACTTTTCGCTGTTAGGAATATTATCGGAATAGTTTGATTTATTTCCCGCATTTCTGTGGCAGCTGTGAAACCATCTTTTTTAGGCATCATTATATCCAGAATAACTAATTGATATTCTTTCTTACTAAATAGTTCAACCCCTTTTTCTCCATCAGGAGCATGGTCAACAGAATAGCCAGTCATTTCAAGGTAATCCCTAAGTATCATACTTAGATTAGGATCGTCTTCAACAAATAATATGTTAATACTGTTTTCTTCTTCTTCTTGCATGACTTTAAATTTTTATTTTAGTTGATGGGAAGTATAATTCAAAATTTGATCCTTTTCCCAACTCACTTGTAAGTTCTATTTTACCTCCGGTTTGGTCAACAACTGTTTTTACATAATATAAGCCTAAGCCAAAGCCCCTTGCTTCCTGGATATTTCCTGTAGGAACACGAAAGAGGTTCTTAAAAATATTTTGTTGGTGTTCTTTACTTATACCAATTCCATTATCCTTAACGGAAATAATGATACCATTATTTTCATTCCATGTAGAAATTGTAATTTCAGGGTTTTCTGGGGTATATTTAATTGCATTTTCAATCAGGTTATAAAATATGTGTATCAAATGAACTTTATCACTCATTATATATGGATTGGGAGCATCCTGAGTTAATTTAAGTTTTATGTTTCCTTCTTTCAATCTTAATTCAAAACTGTTTATTACAGCGTCCAGCAACTCATGAACATTAGTTCTTCTTATTTTAAATTGCCTGTTACCACTCTCGAGTATTGCAACCTGTAACACTTGTTCTACCTGGTTCTGAAGCCTGTTGTTCTCGTCAAGAATAATTGAAGCGTACTTTTTGATTTTTAATGGACTAGTTATTACTTCCTCCCGTTGTATCATCTCAGCTGCAAGTGAGGATGTGGCAATTGGCGTTTTAAACTCGTGGGTCATATTGTTAATAAAGTCGGTTTTAATTTCCGATATCTTTTTTTGATGAACAATTGTAAATATTGCAAATACGAAACTGATTATCAGTATTATTAAAAACAATACTGATATAAATACCCAAAACTCCATGCGATGAAGAAGAATATGCGTTTTGTTGGTGAAAAATATACTTAGATAATAATTGCCAGGTTTATAGATGCTTGATAGTGAAAACTGATATTGTGATGTTATTAATTCTTCTTGATAATTATTAAAATTCCCAAGAACAAACTTCTTATTATATTTACTATAAACTCCATAGTAGTAATTTGTTTTAATGTCCATACACCTGAGTTCATATGGAATTAAGGAGTCGAGTGCTTTGGCTTCAATGTAATCATCGATATTCAGTTTGTTATTACCGCAAGAAAGTCCGATTAATTTTTTTTGAAAAACAGTGTCATTATTTTGATGTATTAATTGGTTGATTACACTTTTAAGAGCAATTCTTACACTGTTGTCAAACTGCTCTTCCTTCAGCTTAAATGCGGTACTAACCCAATACACCTGTGTCAGTAGAATCCCAGCTAACGACATGGAAGTGATCAAAATAATTACTAAAATGGTTTTCTTCTTCATTTAATTGCTAAATGCAGATCAAAAGTACCCTGAAAAACTGTATAATCGATAATTTAACATTTTGTTAACAGTAATTAACATGACGTTAACAGGCACCTGAATCTGTTAGTTTTAGTTTTGTGTTTTAATTAGTCAATCTAAAATAAATAAATCATGAAGATTAAATTATTAGCCCTAACATTTAGCCTAGTATTTTTTGCAAGTTTAACTGCAACAAGTATTGCACAAGTAATTTCAACACCAAGTACTATTACTGTTGTTGATGGTGACAAAGATAAAGATAAGGATAAGAAAACATCAAAAACATCTGATAAAAAAGCAGCTACAGGTAAAAAAGCTTGTGATGAGAAGAAAAGTTGCTGTAATGGCAAAGTGATGCTGAAAGATGATTCATGTAAAGATAAAAAGTCCGATAAAGACAAAAGATAGCTTTTTCATTAATTAATTTGGTTTGAGCCTTCTGATGAAAGTCAGAGGGCTTTTTTTATGTTGTGGGTTTAGAAAAACAAGTTATTTTTGCAACATTATTTAAAATGAAACTAAATAAGAGATTATGGAAGCAATAGGTATCTTTTATGGATCAACATATGGTATGACTGAGAAATCGGCATCAAAGATTAAGAAAGCCTTTGGTACAGCTAAGGTTGATATTTATAATTTAAAGAATGCCTCTGTTGAGGATATGAAGAAATATCAAAATCTTATTTTTGGAACATCGGCATGGGGAATTGGAGAAATGCAGGATGATTGGGAATTATTTATTGATAATTTGTCAAGTGTTGATTTCTCTGAGAAAAAAGTTGCACTATTTGGTCTTGGTGACCAAAAGGAATACCCTGAAAGTTTTGTTGATGGGTTAGGGACCCTGTATTGCCGACTTCCTGATAAATCAAGTGTTGTGGGATACTGGCCCGTTGATGGTTATGATTATTATTTTTCATTGGCAGAAAAGGACGGTGAATTTGTAGGCCTTGTTCTTGACGATCATAATCAGGCAGATCTATCCGAAAAAAGAATATCTTCCTGGGTTAAACAACTGAAGAAAGTGTTTGTGTAATTGCAAAACGCTGAATGTGAGCTAATTTGATTAGTTGCGTTTGCCTCATTGATTTTCGTTAATTAATATCCATGTGCACATTACATTTCCCTACTTTTGCACAAAATAAAATCTATGTTAACTAACTTTATTGTTTGGGATATTCGTCCCGAAATTTTCATCCTATCTGATACTATACCTTTAATTGGTGGTTTCTCTATAAGATGGTACGGACTGTTATTTGCTCTGGGATTTGTTTTTGGATACCTCATTCTCCAGAAGATGTTCAAGAAGGAGGGAGTCCCTATAAAAGTACTTGACGACCTGTCAACTTACATGATTATTTTTACAATAATTGGTGCAAGATTAGGGCATTGCCTGTTTTATCAACCTTCTTATTATTTAGAACACCCATTGGAAATATTAATGATTTGGGAAGGAGGGCTTGCAAGTCATGGGGCTGCTGTTGGGATATTAATAGGGTTGTATTTTTTCGCAAGGAGCCACCATAAAAAATATTTGTGGGTGTTAGACCGTATTGCAATTGTTGTTGCTCTTGCAGGCTTTTTTATCCGCATGGGTAATTTATTGAATTCTGAAATTTTTGGTGATGCAACAACACTCCCTTGGGGATTTGTGTTTGTCAGATATTTTGGGGAAGGTTATCCTATTGCTCACCATCCAACTCAAATATATGAAGCTCTGGGTTATTTGTTGTTGTTTATCTTTTTGTATCGATATTATTGGAAACATAATGGCACACCGTCTGAAGGAGCAATGTTTGGTTATTTCCTTGTAATTCTCTGGTCCATAAGGTTCTTAATAGAGTTTATTAAGTTGCCACAAGTTGATTTTGAGAATACTATGATTCTGAATATGGGTCAGTTACTCAGTATTCCATTGATAATATTTGGTATCGTATTATTAGTACGATCGCATCGCAGAGTGGTTAAGAATAAGTAATTTTGCATCTGAAATAATTGATTCCATAAGTTTTATTGTTAAATAACGTTGTTAGCTATAATGGTTAAATCCAATCTAAATAAATTATTAGTATTATTAATCTTTACATTTCTTTTAGGTTGTAATACTACACCTGAATCTAATACTACAAACCAAAGTATTATTGAGAATGTTCATGTTCCTACTATAGCCTATGGTATTAATGTGGATACATTAACTATTGTAACTGCAAAGGTTAAGAAAAATGAATTTCTATCAGATATACTTATAAAATATGGCGTTAGCTATGGTGACATTGATTACATAGCTCGACACACTAAAGATGTGTTTGATGTGCGGAAAATTGTTGCAGGTAACAGGTATACAGTAATTTGCACATCTGATTCATTATTGCAGGCACTTTATTTTGCATATGAATTATCAGCCTCAAAATATATTCTGTATACTTTTAATGATTCAATTATTGTACAGCATGGTGAAAAGGAGGTCGTAATCCTTGATGATTCAACTACAGGAATAATTAATTCATCCCTTTGGAATGCAATGGTTGATAATGGTTCAGACCCAAATCTTGCCAACGAATTATCAGAAATATATGCATGGACGGTTGATTTTTTCGGGCTTCAAAAAGGGGATACGTATAAAGCCATATTTGAAGAGCAGTTTGTTGATACAAGTTATGTTGGATTAGGAAATGTTGTGGCAACAATGTTTTATCATGGCGGTGATAGCCTTTATGCATTTTATTTTGAACAAAATGGAAAAGGAGATTACTTTGATGAAAAGGGAAATAGCTTACAACGAACATTTTTGAAAGCACCTTTACGTTTCACACGGATAAGTTCAGGATTTTCCAATAGTAGAATGCATCCTGTCTTAAAAATTCGAAGGCCACATCATGGAGTTGATTATGCTGCGCCAGCAGGTACCCCTGTTTATACTGTTGGTGATGGAACTGTTGTGAAAAAGGGTTATCAAAAGCGTGGTGGTGGTAACTACATTAAGATTAAACATAATGGTACCTATTCAACAACCTATATGCACCTGAAAGGGTATGCACGTGGAATTAATGTTGGAGATCATGTAAAGCAGGGAGAATTAATTGGTTATGTAGGGGCCACAGGTCTTGCTACCGGCCCTCACCTAGACTTTCGCTTTTACCGAAATGGTAAACCGGTAAATCCGTTAAAGGTTGAATCTCCACCTTCTTTACCTATTGATACAGCCAACAGGGCTGCTTTTGATTCGGTTGTAAGTGTTTATGTTGCAAGACTTGATGGGTTTTAGTGCTTGAAACCTATGTAACCCTAATTCCCTAATATAACTTTTGCATTAGGCATGAATATATAAATATATACAAGTCCAAGTCGCGGTTCCCGTGCTTGCGCTTCAGACATGAACTATTTGTGTATAAATAGTAAATATATAAGATTCTTTATTTTAATATGAATTGTGAGCCATAAGTCTAGTATATACAGTAAACTTTTTGCAAAGTTATATGATCGGTTTATGAATGGATTTGAAAAGGGTCTGTTCAAGTATCGAGATGAACTTGTTTCACAATTAAGAGGAGAAGTGCTTGAAGTAGGCTCCGGTACAGGTATTAACTTCATCCACTATCATAAAGATGCTAGGGTAACAGCACTTGAACCCTCAGGGGAGATGATTAAGGTTAGTAGTAGAAAGAAATGCAACTGTAGTAATATTACTTATCTGCAGATGAGTATAACTGATAATGAATTAAATAATCATCTGCATGACCATTCTTTTGATTTCATCATCAGTACGCTTGTATTATGTACAGTACCTGATCCTGAAAAAGCAATATCCAATTATCGCAGGTTACTTAAACCCGGGGGTAAACTAGTTGTGCTGGAGCATATTCACTCAATTAGTAAAAGAGATAGAAGACTCCAGAATCTCGTTAATCCCTTTTGGAAAGCCTTTAGTGAGGGGTGCAATCTGAACCGTCAAACTGATAAGTTACTTATCGAGACAGGGTTTATGCCTGTTAACCAAAAGTATTTTGTTAAAACCTTAAGGTGGGTAAAGGGTGTTTATGAAGCCTAAGTCCCTATGTGCATGCTTTCGCTTCAGACTTAAACGATAATTGGGTCTATCCTGATGTCAGTATCTACGCTTCCATGTTATATTATATCAGCTTTTGAGCTTGGACGCTCAAAACAGAGGAGGAAATGATTGAGAATGGATTTATTCTCACCACACTATAACAAAAAAACCCGCTGCAAAATTGCAACGGGTTTTAATATTATAAGTAACTAATTACTATACCTAGTGTTTGTCCCAGAATAGTTTAGTTGTTAAGTCATCACCACCTATAGCAGCTGCAGCTTCAGTATAATTAGCTCCATTTAAAGTCTGCTCAAATACAGGATAAGTAAATCTTGTAGGAATATCACTTTGTACCATTCCTGGAGGTGGCTTGAATTCAGGAGCGTCTAAACGTCTCCAGCTAGTCCAGCCAAGGTATCCATTGTTGTAATAAGCAATCCATGCCTGTGTACCAATTACTTCTTGCCAAGTAGCTGCTGCTGTTGAATATGCAACCTCAGGTTTAGCAAGGTATGTAGCTACGTCACCAATTCCCCAAAAATCGAAGGAAGCTTCGATACCATGGTTGTAATGAGTTTCAGGATCATCATTTGTAAGTCCTCTTGCGGCAGCTTCTGCTAATAGGAATTCAACTTCTGCAAAACCTATTAATAAAGCTGGGAATGAAGGATCTTGAGTAATCATATCTCCAACATGTGAAAAACCTACATAAGGATTACTTGCTCCATAAACACCACCCAAATATACATTTGTGTCAGGTGCTAATGTGAAATAAGCAGCCATTCTTGGATCTGCCATAGGTTCCATGTAATAAGTAATAATTGTAGTTCCAATGAAATCTTGTCTTCCACTTAAAGTAAGGTCAACATAGAGTGGGTTTGTGTTTGGAGTTACAGCTAAGAAATCAAATGATGCATTATCAGCATTTGATGCAAAAACACCAGCCACAGCAGACTGTACAGTTGATCCGGCTAAGCCAGGTTCAACGTCAGCTAAAGTAATACCCATTCTCAGTTTAAGTGAGTTAGCAAACATTTTCCATGAAGCAACATCGCCACCATAAACTAAATCCGCATCACCAAAGCTTCCATTAGCCATATCAAGAGCAGCAATATCAGCATCAAGACGTGTAATAAGATCTTTGTAAATTGTTAATCCATCATCATATGCTGGTGTAGTATTCTCAATATCTAATGCCTGAGAATAAGGAATATTACCCCAAAGAGTAACCATTCTTTCATAAACAAACACTTCCATCATATCAATAATTACCAATTGGTTTGCAGCTTCAGCTTTTTCACCATCAGTAGCATATTCAGTAGCAGCGATTATTATTCCTGCTTCTTTGAAATCCATGAGCACGTCACGATACCATTCTTCCCATGCGTTATCAGCAATGGTTCTGTTGATAATGTCGTAATTCGCTTCATCAGTGTAAGTAGTTTCTGTCCAGTATTGTGCCCAAAGTTTGAAAACGTTCATATTTACGTTGGTACTTGCAATTTGGGATGCAAGGTTTTTCTGAGCACTTGAGAACAGTGTTACTCCGGGAACCTCTGTCGGGCTCTTAACATTCTTGTTCATGTCTTCCAATTTTGTACAGGAAGCGATAACTAAGAATGCCATTAATATTATAAGTATTTTTTTCATATCTGTTTTTTTTAAAATTGTAGGTTAACACTAAATCCAAAATTACGTGTGGTTGGCATTACACCACTCTGCCATCCTTGAAGGTTACCAGCACCAAGACCGGCTTCAGGATCTGCATAAGGAACATTTTTCATTAGAATAGCTACATTTGATGCTGTTAGGCTAAATGTTACCCCTCTTATGAAAGTCTTAGCTAACATACTTTGTGGCATGTTGTAAGATAAAGTAATGTTTCTTAGTTTAATATATGATGCATCATATACATACCTTGCATTTGGGTTACGTGCCCAACCAGCTGCTTTATAGTTACCACCTTCAATTCTAATATCATTAGGAGTTCCATCAGGTTTAACACCTGGAAGAATTAACCCACCACCGTCAGCAACAGGAAGTCTTACAGGATTACCTAAGTCATTAGTATAGTCTGTGTCATCATATAAACCAGTACCTTGTCCGTACCATTGGTCAAGTGAAAATACATCACCACCTTTTTGCCAGTCAAATAGGAAACCAAATGACCAGTTTTTATAAGTAAGTGTATTTAACATACCACCATTCCAATCAGCATTTTGATCACCAATAACATTATCTGAAGTTCCGGTAATTTGATAATAACCAGCACGTGATCCAGCGTCATTAACTATAGGCTCATCATATGTAGTTATATTACCAGCGGCATCAGTTACTTCATATACATAATCAGTACCCATAATTGTTCCGAAAGGCTGACCTACAGTTGCATTAATTGATACACCACCCTGGAATGAACCAAGTTGCATGTTCGTTGCATCTTCATATAATGAAAGAACTTCATTTCTGTTTCTACTCCAGTTAATTGACATATCCCACCTAAAGTCTTTAGTAACTACAGGAGCAATATTTATAATAAGTTCAACACCTTGGTTTTGAACTTCACCAGCATTTACAACTTTTGTTGAGTAACCGGTAGCTGTTGAAACAGCAACAGGAATAATCTGATTAATAGTATTTGTTTTGTAATAAGCAAAGTCAAACCCAACACGATTTTGGAAGAAGTTCATTGCAAGACCTGTTTCAATACTTTTTGTATTCTCAGGCATTAGTTCTGAATTCTTCTTTCTGTTTGGAACTGAAAATAGAGTAACACTTCCAAATGGAGCTGGTTTAAAATAAGTATCATAAAGCTGATCAAATTCAGCACTGTTACCTACTTCAGCATAGTTTAATCTGATTTTACCAAACTGCATCCAGTCAGCTTCAATAAGTTCAGAGAAGATAAAGCTAAGAGCAACTGAAGGATAGAAATAGGTTGCTTTATCAGTAGGAAGTGTTGAAGACTGGTCAACTCTTGCTGTTCCGTCTAAATACAACATGTTTTTCCAACCGAATGATACTGTTGCAAAATAACCATTAACACCAATTTTCTCGTCTCTTTCAACTGGAGCAAGAACAGGGTTAATTGAATTTTCAATAGCATATAGATCAGCAACAACTAAACCACCATTTGTTGAAGCAAATATTGAATTCATACTTGTTCTTCTGATGTTTGTACCAAGAAGACCTGTAAAGCTAAGATCATCGGTAATTTTCTTGTTGAAATTTGCCATGAAATCAAGGTTGGTTTCCATGAAGTTTCTGTTGAATCTTTGGTAACCTGACTGAACATCACCACGGCTA
>Ga0209633_10005459_pt1 | contig 11137 bp, 8 predicted proteins | sample Cruoilmetagenom1_FD_187290 | JGI IMG/M metagenome (GOLD analysis project Ga0209633, IMG submission 187290) | Oil polluted marine microbial communities from Coal Oil Point, Santa Barbara, California, USA - Sample 1 (SPAdes) (version 2) | ecosystem: Environmental > Aquatic > Marine > Oil seeps ... | reverse complement strand
AGTCGCCCGCCGTAAATCCGCGTGCCTCCAACAGGGCGACCGCGAGAGCATCACCGAGCGCGATTTGCAGCGTGGTTGATGTGGTTGGCGCGCCCGTCACAGCGCAGGCTTCGGGCGTATCGGGCAGGAGTAAAACGGTATCCGCCGCCTTTGCCAATGTGCTGCCGTCTTTACAGGTCATGGCAATAAGCGGCACGGCGAAGCGTTTGCAATAGCCGATCATGTCGGCCAGTTCTTTGGTCTCGCCAGAGCGCGACAGAGCGATAACGCAATCGTCCTTGGTAATCATACCCATATCGCCGTGACTGGCCTCGGTGGGGTGCACGAAAAATGACGACGTTCCCGTTGATGATAAGGTCGCAGAAATTTTGCGCGCAACATGACCGCTTTTCCCAACGCCTGCCAAAACCGCACGGCCTCGCAGGTTTTGGATGAGGGCAATGCTTTTGGTGAAACTTGCGTCCAAATTAGCGGCGAGCGCAGTCATGCCGTCGGTTTCGATTTTTATGACCCGGCGGGCGACCTCTATGGCGTTAAATGTTTTCGTGTTCATAAATGTCTTCTATCAGGGAAGTTTGCGAATGTGAATGCCGCGTTTTATGACTTTTAATGGCGACCATGTCAGTTTGCGGCCCAGCGTGATAGAGCCAAGCTGGCTATAGGTTTGCACGGCTTTGCGGTCTTTGAAGGTTTGCGGCAGGCCTTTAATGCCGTCTTTTATGCCGCGCAGTGTGGGCCGAAACCGCCCTTTGCGAAACAGCGCCCAGCCTAGATAGGCAAGGTTTGCAAGAATATGCGCGGGCGTTAGCAATATCATTAGCAGCAGCGGCATGTTTTTATAAAATGTCCAGATGCGGTTTCTGGTGCCATGATAAACGGCAAATTCTGGCACCGTATCGGCGATGGCGGAGCTGACATGATCGACGATGGCATCCGCCGATTGCACGCATTCTCCGCCCGCAAGCTGCATGCGAAAAGCCAGGTCGACATCTTCGTGATAGCAAAAAAATCGTTCGTCAAACCCGCCGCGCGCCAAAAAGCTCTCGCGGTGATAAAGGGCAGCAGCGGCGCAGGGGCCAAAGACAAGCCCTGTCACAGGCGGCGCGACTTGCTTGCCATAGCCTGCCCGAAACGCAATGCCGCTAGCGTGGTAGCAGTCTCCCGCGCCGTCCAGCGTAGGCGTATCGGCGAGGGCCAAGTATTGTGTGGAGCCGACCATAGTAATGTTAAGCGCAAGGCTTGACGCTTTCATAAGCTCTTCAAGCCAGTTAGGCCGCGCGAACGCATCAGGATTTAAAAGCGCAATCCATGGCGCTTTGGCCAGTTTCGCAGCGTGGTTATTGGCCACGGCAAAACCTGCATTATTGCCAAGTTCTATGACGTGAAACCGTTTATCCAGTTTGGGAAGTGTATCTAAAGAGCTATCCGTAGAGCCATTATCAACAATAAAACACTCAAAATCTTGCTCCGTTTGAGCTTGCACAGACGCCACAGATTTTGCCAGCCATTTGGCCGCATTAAAATTGACAATAATGATTGAGGCTTTGGGGATTTTTGGCTCCATTTGGTTTAGCAATATCTAAGCGCGCCACCGCCATTTCACAAGATGTTTATCACTGTCCTAAAAGCATTGCTTATACGAATAAAAAACCCTATATGCAGGCGGACTAAAAATTATCTCTCTAAAATTCAGGACATAAAAATGACTGACTACAAAGTTGCCGATATTTCTCTCGCTGAGTGGGGCCGTAAGGAAATCAATATTGCCGAAACCGAAATGCCGGGCCTAATGGCGCTACGCGCAGAATTTGGCGATAGCCAGCCCCTTAAAGGCGCGCGCATTGCGGGCTGCCTGCACATGACCATTCAAACGGCTGTGCTAATAGAAACACTCACGGCATTAGGCGCAGAAGTGCGCTGGTCATCATGCAATATTTTCTCCACCCAAGACCAAGCCGCTGCCGCGATTGCCGTAACAGGCGTTCCGGTTTTTGCGTGGAAAGGCCTGACCGAAGACGAGTTTTGGGAGTGTATTCACGCGACCATTAAAGGGCCTACCAAAAACGGGAAAGTCTGGACACCAAATATGATTTTGGATGATGGCGGCGATTTGACCGTTCTCATGCACGACGAGTATCCAGAGCTAATGAAAGACGTCAAAGGCCTGTCCGAAGAAACAACAACGGGCGTGATGCGTTTGTATCAAATGGAAAAAGCTGGCAAATTGGTCGTGCCCGCCATCAATGTTAATGATAGCGTCACCAAGTCGAAATTCGATAACCTATATGGCTGTAAAGAGAGCCTTGTTGATAGTATCAAGCGGGCTACGGATGTTATGCTCTCTGGCAAAACTGCCGTGATTTGCGGATTTGGCGATGTGGGTAAAGGCTCTGCTGAAAGCCTGCGCTCTCAAGGCGCGCGGGTGAAGGTCACCGAAATCGATCCGATTTGCGCCCTGCAAGCCGCGATGGAAGGGTATGAAGTCGTGACTATGGACGAAGCGGCGCCTGTCTGTGATATTTTCGTTACGGCCACAGGCAATAAAGACGTGATCACTGTTGAGCATATGCGCCAAATGAAAGACCGCGCAATCGTTTGTAATATCGGTCATTTTGACAGCGAAATTCAAATTGAAGGTTTGCGTAATTATACATGGGATAATGTTAAACCGCAGGTCGATGAAGTTGTCTTCCCTGACGGAAAACGCCTCATCGTTTTGGCCGAAGGCCGCCTTGTGAATTTGGGCTGCGGCACGGGTCACCCTAGTTTTGTAATGTCCGCCAGTTTCACCAATCAAACATTGGCGCAAATCGAGCTTTGGGAGAACTATAAAAATTACGAGAACAAAGTTTATGTTCTGCCAAAACATCTGGACGAAAAAGTGGCTGAATTGCACCTTGCTAAACTAGGCGCTAAGCTGACAAAGTTGTCTGATGAGCAAGCCGACTATCTTGGCTTGAAAACCGAGGGCCCTTATAAGCCGGAGCATTACCGCTATTAATCAATTCTAATGGTGGCGCAATCCCGCGCCGCCCAAACTGCCTCTATATAATAATAAAAAGCGAAGAGCCTTAAAACCTACAGGAGCGTGCCATGAGCCGCCAACATTACGAATTTACATCCGAGTCTGTCTCTGAAGGACATCCGGATAAAGTCTCGGACCGTATATCAGACGAGATCGTCGATCTGTTTTTCCGCGAAAGCGTTAAAGATGGCATGTCTCCGTGGGACGTGCGCGTTGCAGCGGAAACCCTGACGACGACCAATAAAGTCGTGATCGCGGGCGAGACGCGCGGCAGCGATAAAATCACCAAAGACATGATTATCGACGTCACCCGCAAAGCCATCAAAGACATTGGTTATGAGCAGGACGGGTTTCACTGGCAAAATGCTGATATTGATATTCTCCTGCATGCCCAAAGCGCCGATATAGCCCAGGGCGTTGATGATGGCTGCGGCTTGCACGCAGAAGAAGGCGCGGGCGATCAAGGCATTATGTTTGGCTATGCGTGCAGCGAAACGCCCGCTCTCATGCCTGCTCCAGTTTATTACAGTCACAAAATTTTGCAGCGGCTAGCAACGGCCCGTAAACTTGAAGGCAAAACCCAGCTTGGCCCCGATAGCAAAAGCCAAGTTACCGTGCGTTATGAAAACGGCAAGCCCGTGGGCGCGTCCGCCATTGTGCTGTCGACACAACATCTGGACGAAAGCATGTGCTCCGAAGATGTGGCGGAATTGGTGAAGCCATACATTATGGAAGAACTCCCTGATGGCTGGATTACTAACGAAACGGTTTGGCACATCAACCCGACCGGAAAATTCGTTATTGGCGGGCCAGACGGAGATAGCGGCCTGACCGGGCGCAAAATTATCGTTGATACTTATGGCGGTGCAGCCCCTCATGGCGGCGGCGCGTTTTCGGGCAAAGACCCGACTAAAGTTGACCGCAGCGCCGCTTATGCGGCGCGCTACCTTGCAAAAAACATCGTAGCGGCGGGCATTAGCGATTGGGTCAATATCCAGCTTTCCTATGCCATCGGCGTTGCCGACCCAACATCGATTTACGTTGACATGGGCGGCAAAGGCGCGGTGAGCGAAACGGCTTTAGAGTCCGCCATCCGCAAGGTCATGAGCCTAACCCCGCGCGGCATTCGCACACATTTAGACCTCAACAAACCCATCTACGCCCGCACAGCCGCCTACGGCCATTTTGGCCGCACGCCTGACAATGATGGTGGGTTCTCTTGGGAAAAAACTGATTTGGTTGAGGCGCTTAAGGCGGCGCTTTAGGGTGCCGTTTCTTACTTTTTCACTCTAAAAATGTAACCTTCTATCCGTTAATAAATGTATGTTTTGTCGCCGCAACCCATTTTTTTTGGGTAGATGAGGAGCTTGCCGTTAGTATTGATGCCGTCTGCAGCAAATCCTGCCATTCTATAAGTTTTTTCGGCGTCCACAGTACAAACATCTTCAATAGAAGGAAATTGTTGTTGTTCGCCGAAATATGTGGCGTATAATTTAATGGTGTCTCCTTGGGGCGTCGACACAGTTATAACGGCCAATGTGTGACGGACGCCTGACGCAGGGATATTTCGCTCCACTGAAATAACCTTGGCGTTTTTCAAGTGAACAACAGAACTTTTGCTGGCCTCCTGAGAGACGCCGTAACTACTAAAAAACATCAGAGGTATAAACATCAAAAGTTTTACAATATGCATTAGTTTCCGTTCTTTAGTATGGCCGAATATTATCCGTAACACGTATTATCTAAACGTCAAAATTACAAATTGTATACCACAGTTCCGCTGACCGCGTTCTGAAATGGAGAGGGCGGGGTTTGAGAAATGGTTTGAACTATATAATGGGACTGCGTAAACTAACCTCATGATTGATGGCCTATACAATACTGACATACTGAGCCTTGCGGCGGGGATACAGCATGTGGGCAGCCTTACTGCGCCGGGGGGCGGTGCGCGTAAAGTGTCCAAGCTTTGCGGGTCTTGGGTTGAAGTGGACATAAGCACTAAGGATGAAAAAGTCAGCGATTTTGCCATCCGCTTGCAAGCCTGCGCGCTGGGGCAGGCCAGCTCTTCCATATTATCAGAGGCGATAATCGGCGCGAGCCTTGAAGATTTAATCGCGGCGCGCGGCGCTCTCGAGACCATGCTAAAGCGCGGCGGTCAACCCCCCAAAGGCCGTTTCGCCAAACTCGCCCTTCTGGCAGATGTCGCAAACTACCCCGCCCGTCACACATCTACGCTACTTGCTTTCGACGCGGCGGTAGAGGCCATGGCGGCGGCATTGGTTTAATAAACACAAATCCGCTAAAATAGGTTCCCGGGTCAGGCCCGGGAACCTGGTAATGATATGTAAGCGTCAAAACTCAAATTTTTCATAGCGGACAGAACAAACTCCTCTATATTGCGCCTATGAGAAACCCGTTCATATACCCAGCGATTGCTTTGCTCAAAGTTTATAAGTTTACGCTTTCACCCGCATTTCGGGCGATGGGGATACATTGCCGGCATGAGCCGGACTGCGCTAATTATTCTATTGGTGCGTTTTGGCAGCACGGGGTATGGCGGGGGTTTTGGCTGACATTGTCGCGGCTTTCCCGTTGCCATCCATGGGGCTCATCTGGTATTGACCCCGTACCGAAATGCCCGCACAAAGCGCCCTTGTGGGCCCCTTGGAAATTGGGCGATTGGAAATGGACAAAACGCACGGGTGACCATTCGTGCGAGCACAAAGAATAACGAGACGAATATGCCAACGATTACATTGCCAGATGGCGCAAAACGCGACGTAGAAGACGGCGCCTCCTCTATGGATGTGGCCAAAGGTATTTCCAAAAGCCTTGCCAAAAAAGTGCTGGCCGCCAAGATAAATGGCGAGCTGTGGGACGCCTTGCGCCCGCTGGAAGGTGACTGCACGCTTGAGCTTGTGACAGCGCAGGACCCCGAGGGGCTTGAACTCATCCGCCATGATTGCGCCCACGTTATGGCCGAGGCCGTGCAAGAGCTGTTTCCCGGCACGCAAGTGACAATTGGCCCCGTGATTGAAAACGGGTTTTATTACGACTTCGCCCGCGACGAACCGTTCTCAGTTGAGGACTTTGCCGCCATCGAAAAGAAAATGGGTTTCATCATTAACCGCAATGATAAAATCACGCGCGAAGTTTGGGACCGTGATGAAGCCATCGCCATGTTTAAAAAAATGGGTGAGGATTTCAAAGCGGAGCTTATTTCTGACCTGCCCGAAGACGAGACCATCACCATTTACCGCCAAGGCAAATGGTTTGATCTGTGTCTTGGGCCGCATCTTCCTAGTACGGGCAAGGTCGGCAAAGCCTTTAAGCTGATGAAAGTCGCGGGGGCCTATTGGCGCGGCGATAGCAATAACGCACAGCTTCAGCGGATTTACGGCACGGCTTGGGCCAATCAAGAAGACCTAGACGCGCATTTGCACCGCCTTGAAGAGGCTGAAAAACGTGACCACCGCCGCCTTGGCCGCGAGATGGAATTGTTCCATTTTCAAGAAGAAGCGCAAGGTCAAGCGTTTTGGCACGAAAAAGGCTGGATGCTTTACCGCACGCTTCAAGACTATATGCGCCGCCGCCAAATTGGCGCGGGCTATAGCGAAATCCGCACGCCTGAACTAATGGACCAAAAATTTTGGAAAGCCTCGGGGCATTGGGATAAATACCGCGAGAACATGTTCATCACCCAAATTGATGACGAAGATAAAATGCTGGCGCTTAAGCCCATGAACTGCCCGTGCCATGTGCAGGTGTTTAACCACGGCCAGCGCTCTTATAAGGACTTGCCTTTGCGCCTTGCCGAATTTGGCTCTTGCCACCGCTACGAGCCTTCGGGCGCGCTGCATGGCCTTATGCGGGTGCGGGCGTTTACCCAAGATGATGGTCATATTTTCTGCCGCGAAGATCAGGTCATCGATGAAGTGAAGGGATTTTGCACTTTGCTGCAATCGGTTTACGAAGACCTTGGTTTTGACGATGTCATGGTACGGTTTTCTGACCGCCCCGAAGTGCGGGTTGGCTCTGATGAAGTTTGGGACAAGGCCGAGACAGCGCTGCGCGCCGCCGCTGACGCGACAGGGTTAGAGGTTGAATACAATCCCGGTGATGGCGCATTTTATGGCCCTAAACTGGACTTCGTTCTTAAAGACGCCATTGGCCGTGAATGGCAAGTGGGCACAATCCAGGCCGATTTTAATCTGCCCGATCGTCTCGACGCCAGCTATATTGGCGCAGATGATGCGCGGCATCGTCCCGTAATGTTGCACCGCGCGATCCTTGGTTCGTTCGAGCGGTTTTTGGGTGTACTCATTGAGCATTATTCAGGCCGTTTCCCGCTCTGGCTCGCGCCTGTGCAAGTGGTTGTGGCGACGATTACGGGTGACGCAGATGGGTATGCTGAAGAAGCAGCGGCGAAACTACGCGCGGCGGGCCTGCGGGTTGAAACTGACCTGCGCAATGAAAAGATTAACTACAAAGTCCGTGAACATTCCGTAGGCAAAGTGCCTGTGATTGCCGTTGTTGGCATGAAAGAGGCGGAAGAAGGCAAGCTTGCACTGCGTTTCCTTGGAGGCCGTAAACAAGAATTTCCAACCCTTGACGAAGCGATAAAAAACCTTGGCGCCGAAGCTACCCCTCCAGATTTGCGGGGCTAGTTTGTGACCGCCCAGATCAGAGAGCGCAGAGACTGGATAGGGAAAGCAAACTACGCAGTTTTGATCCTTGTGGCGTGCGCTCTGCCAATTATGTCACAGGCTGGCGGACTTGGCATTGCGGCCATAGCAGCTATCGGCGCTTTGGGTTTGCGGCCATCATCTTTGTTGAAAATCTATAAAACCGTGCCAACTACATTGTGGTTTGTTATAGCGCTGCTAATTTGGGGGCTGATAAGCTCTTTATGGTCGCCATATCAATCGCCGCGAATATTTACCAACCCTATGATACTAGCCTTGGGCGCGCCGTTATTTTTGGGGTGTGCACTTGCGTTGCGGCAGCAAGCCCAGCATGGTTCCAAAATATTGTTATGGATATTTGTAGGCGGTACTATTGGGTCTGCTGCTGTGATATTGGCCGACCTTCTGACAAATTTTGGCGTGACAAATTTAGTCGATCCTTTGGGTGCAAATGAAGACCCTGCTGCGAAAGCTGGCGATATGGAGCAAAACATTGGTCACGCAACCAGTGTCTTAAGCCTGCTGTTATTTCCGGTGGGGATGGTTTTGTGGACACGGTCATCTCGCGGGAAAATACTGGCATTTATATTGGCCATGCTCGTCAGTATTGACGCCTATAAAATTGGTGTGAGCTCCAGCCTTCTCGCTTGCGCTGCTGGTCTATTATTTGTGTTACTAGCAAGCTGGCGGCCAAAAATTATTGTGCGCATTTCATTCTTTTTAGCGGGGGCCAGTATTTTGCTCGCGCCCGTTGTGGCCTTTCTAGCCCATAATATGCCTGCAGAAACGCGGGCAAATTTGCCGTTTTCGTGGGAGGAACGGGTTGTAAATTGGAGCTATTTACACGAAAAAATCTGGCAGCATCCATTTATCGGCCATGGGTTTGACGCCGTACGTACATTTGGCGAAACCCATACCATTCGTGGTTTTGAAGGACGGGCGCTTGTCTCCTTGCATCCGCACAATGCGGGTCTGCATTTGTGGGTAGAAGTAGGGTTTGTTGGCGTTATGCTTGCGTGCGCCGCATTGTTTTTGGGCGCACGGTCACTTACGAGAGAGGGCCTTCTTTCCAAGCCTCAAATGATTGCCACCGCTGGCCTGGTGATAGCCGCAATGGTGATTTCAAACTTGTCTTATGGCGTTTGGCAAGATTGGTGGTGGGCCAGTATTGTTCTTGCAGGCGGACTTGTTTCATTTATTAAACCATCACGCGTTTCAAAATAATACAACTAGGTCTTTACTTTTTAAAAGTGTTATATAAAAGAAATTGTCTGGGGGGCCAGAAAGATAGTCGACATGACGGCAAAAATTATTCCGCTCCCCGTGAGCTTTCCATTAAAACGCATTAGCGCGGTGATAGTTACCTATCATACGGGTGCGTCCTTGTTTGAATCCTTGCAGTCGGTTTTATCTGATCCTGACATTCTTGAAATTGTTCTTGTTGACAATGGCAATCTCGCCGCGACGCGAAAGCGGCTTTGGGATTTTGCCAATGGCCAGAAGCGCCTACGCATAATTCAAGGCCATGGTAATATTGGCTTTGGTGCAGGCTGTAATTACGGCGCGCGCATGGCCAAGGGCGACTATATTTTATTTTTAAACCCGGACGCCGTAATCGATAAAGGCGCGGCCATGGCTATGGCTGATTGCGGGGAAGGGTTGCAGCAGCCATGGATTACGGGCGGCTTTTTACAATCTGTTGACGGGACAGAGCAGCGCGGCGCACGCCGTGATGAACTGACGCCTATAAGCGCAGTGGTAAGCTTCACGCCCTTGCACAAATTACCGGGCTTTCGGTCGATGCATCTTGAAAGTACGCCACGCCCGAAGCAGCCTGTGCCGATGAAAATCGTTAGCGGCGCGTTTTTAATGACGGACAGGGAAAGCTTTGAAACACTGGGCGGGTTTGACGAACGTTATTTTTTACATGTTGAAGATATAGATATTTGCAGGCGCGCGCGGCTTGCGGGCGGTGATGTATATTTCGTGCCCGGCGCCAAAGTCATGCACTACGGCTCGACATCGCAAGTGCGTATTCAAAATGTTGAGTATGAAAAGCTCAAAGGATTTGTGCGTTATTTTTGGGGCTATACTCAACATTGGTGGTCAAAATTATTGTTGATCCTGTCTGTGCCCGCTATGTTTTTAGCGATTATGGGGCGGGCATGGTGGCTTGCGCTTCGTCATGTGTGGCGGGGTTAAGGCTGGGTTTCAAGGACAGGTCTTGGGCATTGCTCTAGGCGTAATAGGTCAAGTTTTACGTCGTCGAGAATATCATCAGCATAATTATTCCCTTCTATTACTGCTAGGCTAACAAGGCACGAATTTTGCGGTTTTAATTTATCGAGAATTTTTTGCTGATAAATATGGGTATCATCACGTGCTTGGTCGAGGATGATAATATCCCCGTCTTTCAGGCTTAAGGTCTCAATTCGCTCATCTGGCTTTCCCAGCATAATATTGGTGCCGAGCCTGTAAACAAGACTTGGTTCTGTAAACCGCAGGGACAAAACCTGTGTGTCTTTTATGGGAATAGTCACGCCAGCCCTTGTAAGTGCGGTCTCTACGCGGCGACTTAATAATAAATCATTTAGGGACGGCATGGTGAATTGGTATGTCGGCACCGTGATAATGAGCGCAGATAAAACGGCCATGATAAAGGCGGGGCGTCCTTGTCCAGCCCAAAACTTGGCGGCGGCAAAGAGGGACAAAATAATCGCGGTCCCCATTACCGCGAATGTCCATGTTGGAAATTCCCCGAAGAAAGCTTCGGCGGCCAATAATGTTCCCGCTAGTGCAATGCTAATAGTTAAAAACAATCCTGCGCTAAGCCTGCGCAAAATTGGAAACTCTTTAACTCTAGTCAAAGTTAAAACTGCGGCGCCCGCGAGCAATGCCCATGCAGGGAAAATTGGTAATGTATAGTGGGGCAATTTTGTCGGGATGATTTCGAGCAAGATAAAAAACGGAATTGACCAGCACAGCAAAAGCCGCGCGGCTTTCGCTACTGGGGTGTCAAAATTGTTTTTGCCGCGACCTGCCCGCACTGCAAAAGCAAGCCCAGGCAATAGGAATAAACATGCTGGCCAAAATGCTAGCCACGTCGTCAGCGTATAATAGCCTGGCGGGCCGCCATGGGTTTCTTGTGCGCCCTTAAGCTTGCTACCAAGATCGCCGCCGATGGCGTCAGCGAAAAATTTTCCATCTGTAGCTTGCCAAATTAATATGCCCCAAGGCAAGACGATGGCTAAAAACAATATTGGCCCGAGCCAAAACGTCAGCGGTTTTATCCAGCTAATTTTACGCTCCCAAACCGCTAATGTAACAAAGCACAGCACAATAATCAGCGGCAGTAATGGCCCTTTAATCATCACCGCGCAGCCAAGTGCAAACCAAAACAGCAGGGCCGATTTGCGCCCCCCGCCAT
>Ga0209633_10005457_pt1 | contig 11138 bp, 8 predicted proteins | sample Cruoilmetagenom1_FD_187290 | JGI IMG/M metagenome (GOLD analysis project Ga0209633, IMG submission 187290) | Oil polluted marine microbial communities from Coal Oil Point, Santa Barbara, California, USA - Sample 1 (SPAdes) (version 2) | ecosystem: Environmental > Aquatic > Marine > Oil seeps ... | reverse complement strand
TTTTGCAGCAGTAGATTTATGGATATCTTCTCCTTTTATAAAGGATGTTTTCATTTCTTCATCACCACTCATTTCTGCAATTAGTCTAAGTTCAATTTGCGAATAATCTGCTGCTAGTAAAGTATAATTTTTATCACGAGGTATAAAAGCCTTTCTCACTTGTCTTCCCCTTTCTGTTCGTATCGGAATGTTTTGTAGATTAGGATTGTTTGAACTCAATCTACCTGTTGCTGCTACCGCTTGACTATATGTTGTATGAATTCTCCCTGTTTCTTTATTTACTTCATTTGGTAAGGCATCAACATAAGTATTTTTTAATTTTACTAGTCCGCGCCAAGCCAAAATATTGGCAACAATTTTATGTTTTGGTGCTAATTTTGAAAGTATTTCTTCACCAGTGGCATATTGCCCAGTTTTGGTTTTTTTTGGTTTTTCAACCAATTTTAATTCTTCAAATAATACAACACCTAACTGTTTTGGAGAAGCCAAGTTAAAGTTGGTATCAGCTTCTGCAAATATTTTTTGTTCTAAAATAGCGATATCTTTAGTTAATGCTTCCGATAAGGAATTTAAAAAATCAACATTTACATTGATACCTTCCATTTCCATATTGGCAAGAACTCTTAAAAGCGGAATTTCAATGTCTTGGAATAATTTGGTTAAATTACTCGAGTGGAGTTCTTTTTCAAAAAATTGTTTTAATTGCCAAATAATATCTGCATTTTCTACAGCAAATTTTGTTTGATTTACCATAGAAATATCACTTAATTTATTTTGATTCTTACCTTTTTTACCAAGAAGATTTTCTAAAGAAATAGGAGTGTAGTTTAAAAAAGTTTCAGACAGTACATTGATGCTATGGCGCATATCAGGATTAATTAAATAATGGGCCAACATGGTGTCGAAATGGGTTCCTTTTACTTCAATTTTATAGTTTTGAAGTATTTTTATATTGTGTTTTAGATTATGGCCAATTTTTTCAATGGTTTTATTTTCAAAAAAGGCTTTAAAATAATTTAAAATAGGATCAGCTTCTTCTTTATTTTCTGGAATAGGAACATAATAACCTTTTCCTTTTTCAAAAGAAAATGAAAGTCCAATAATATTGGCTTCAAAAGTATTTGTGCTTGCTGTTACAACTGTGGTTGTAAGTAAATTAAAGCTAACCGATTTTTGTTGCATTAATTTTTTAATCAATAAGTTTTGAGCTAATTCTGTATTTACATATTGATAAAAATGATTTGTATTTTCAATGGTTTTGTAACCAGAAAAAGTTTCGTTGTTGGTAGTTGCTTCTGTAGTTGAAGTAAAAAGATCGAACTGGCTTTGTTTTTCTGGATTTGTATTTTTTATTGAAGCGGATGTATCTGTTGTCGTTTGTGATTTTTGATTTGAAACAGCATCTTGTTTAAAAATCCTGTTCATATTGTCAAGGGTTCGTCTAAATTCTAAGTCTTGAAAAATTTCGGTTACTTTTTGAAAATCAGGAGTATTCAATTCAAAATCTTCTTCATGAAATTTTACAGGACAATCCAACATAATAGTTGCCAGTTGTTTTGATAAAATTCCAAGCTCAGCATTACCTTCAACTTTTTCTTTCATTTTTCCTTTTAGTTCATGGGTATTTGCCAAAAGGTTTTCTAAACTACCATATGCTTTTAAGAATTTTTTAGCTGTTTTATCGCCAACACCTGGTAGCCCAGGAATATTGTCGGCAGCATCTCCCATCATTCCTAGATAATCAATAACCTGTTTAGGGTGTTCAATTTCAAATTTTTCTTTTACTTTATCAACGCCCCAAATTTCTATACCATTTCCCATACGAGCAGGTTTGTACATAAAAACGTTATCAGTTACCAATTGCGCAAAATCTTTATCAGGAGTAACCATAAATGTTTGGTAGCCGGCTTTTTCTGCCTGAATAGAAAGTGTTCCGATTAAATCGTCGGCCTCATAACCAGCAACTTCAACAATAGGAATATGCATGGCTTCTAAAATTTTGTGGATATACGGTACAGCAATTTTTATAGCTTCGGGTGTTTCTTGACGGTGTGATTTATATTCGGCGAAAGCTTCAGTACGAGCTACCGAACCACCTTTGTCAAAGGCAACTGCTAAATGATCGGGTTTTTCTCTTTTAATTACATCTAAAAGTGAATTTGTAAAGCCCAAAATAGCCGAAGTATCCATACCTTTTGAATTGATTTGTGGATTTTTGATTAAGGCATAATAGCCTCTAAAAATTAATGCAAAAGCATCGAGTAAAAAAAGTCGTTTTTGATTTGACATAGAGATTGATTTAATCTTTGTAAAAGTACTAATTTGTATTTCTTTCTTAAAATATTGTTTAAAAAAAGCTTAATTAACTAATATTTTGCAGTTTATAAATACAATACAGATAAAATAGTATATTTACAATGAAAAATATTAGTTAATTTAGTTTACCAGAAATAGAAATAGCATGACAAAATTTGGCGAATTAATAAGTTCAAGAATTCCTACTTTAATTGATTTTTATACAGAATGGGAAGGTGAAAGCAATAATTTACACCCTATTTTACGAGATGTTGCTGCAGCATTAGGTGATAAAGCAAAAGTTGTAAAAATTGATATAGCAAAAAATGAAACTTTGGCTGCTGCACTTCGAATTAAAGGAAACCCAACTTTTATTATTTACAAAGATGGTGAAATGAAATGGCGGCAAACAGGAGATCAAGATGCGAATACTTTGATTAGTTTGGTAGAGCAGTATTTGTAGTACAGGTAAAAGCAAAAAATAAGTAGAAAGTTAATTTGATTGTCAAAAAATTTAAATTGATAAAGCTTTAAAAACAAAACCTTTTTCGGTAAAATATGCCAAAACTTTTGGCAGTGTATATTCTAAATTTTTAAAAGCTTTTTCACTATCGTGGAAAACGATAATACTTCCATTTGCAGCATTTTTAATCACATTTTGATAGCATTTTTTTTGACTTATGGTTTGATTGTAATCGGCACTTAAAACATCCCACATTATTATTTGATAACCTTTGTTTATTAAAAATTTTGCTTGTTTAGGTTTTATTTTTCCGTAAGGAGGTCGAAATATTTTTGAATTTTGAATTAACTCTTCCGTTTTTTCAATATTATTTAAATATGCTTCTGTGTTTGTTTTCCAGCCTTCTAGATGATTAAAAGTATGATTTCCAACAGCATGTTTTTGATCAAGAATTTGCTTAAAAATTCTTGGGTGTTTTTGTACATTATCACCAACACAAAAAAAAGTTACTTTGGCATTAAATTTTGATAATGTGTTTAAAACCCAAGGAGTAATTTCTGGTATAGGGCCATCGTCAAAAGTGAGGTAAATTTCTTTTTTGTTGGTTGCAATTTTCCAAGTATAATTAGAAAATATATTTTGAATGATTTTGGGAGTTTTTACAAAGTAAGATTTCATTGTTTAAGTTGGAAGACCGAAGATAGAAGTTAGAGACCGAAGATTAATAAAATCTTCTAACTTCTATCTTCTAACTTCTTTGTTTATTGTTCTTCTAAAACTTCTTCTAACAAGGTAACCGATGCCATAAACTCTTGTTTCATTTTTTCGGTATATTCCTCTGTATCATATTCTTGAACGGTTGCAATGATATAACGATATAAATCTAATGTCCCTTCTAAATCGCTAAAATTTTGAGAAAATTGATATGAATTTACGCCGCTGTAATAGGTTATTTTTTCTTGAAAATTGTTAGTCAAAAATTCTACAATCTTACGGGCTTTTTCAGGTTTATTTATTTTGTAATACGAATCGATATGACCAATAACCAATCGATAATAGCCATACTTTTCAATTGGCATTTTTTCAACAGATAAATCAAGTATTTCTTCCGCTTTAGCGAAATTACCTTGGCTGATAAATTCATCTGCAAGTCTACCTAAACTATTTCTAAAAGAGATGCCGTTTTTTCTAGTTTCAGGGTCTACATAAATATTGCCATTAGAGTTTTTCCACGACCATTTTTTTACATTGGCATACATTGTATCGGTATCTATCCTACCCATATCCATAAAGTTTTTATTTTCAATAGGAGTTTTGATTGGAACAAATTTATAAGCCAGTCCGTCTAATTGTAAATAATCTTTTAACCAAATATATTCTTCGGCTGCTTGCGCTCCACCAGTAAAGTATATTGGCCGTTCCCAATGGTTATTTGCTAAAATATCAAGCATTAAAATTCTGTTTTTTGTTAAAGCTGCTTCGGATATTTCTATGTCAATATACGGTACGATTAGTGCAGAATCTTTTACCGCTACAATACCATTTTTAAGTACTGCTTCTTTATCGACCATTAATCTAATTTTATTGGTAGGGTATACCTTTTCAGGATGGCCATTTTCTTCAAAGTCAATTGAAGTTCTACTATCATCACTCTCTATCCAACGCATTAAAAATTTAATATCAATAATAGAATCTTTAAATTGAGGATAAGCATAAGGGTAATGATATGCAACATCTAGAGATCCTTCTTTAAAATGCTTGTGTGTTAGTTGAGAAGGGATTGGATCAGCTAGATAAGTTTTTCTTTTTTGTTGGTCGATATACCAATCTTTTGCAAATAAGCTTGTATTTATTAATTTGATATCTGTTCGATAATCTTCAACTTCTTGCATATACCAAAGTGGAAAAGTATCGTTATCACCTATAGTAAACATGATGGCATTTTCTTGACAGGAATCTAAATATGCTTTTGCGTTATTATGGGTTGCATATTTACCCGATCTATCATGGTCATCCCAATTTTCTTTTGCCATAATTGTAGGTACAGCCAGTAAACTAATTACCGAAATAGCAATTGCTAATGGTTTTGGTTTGAACTTATTTTTGAGTTGTTCAAATAAGGCTAAAACGCCAAAGCCAATCCAAATGGCAAAAACATAAAAAGAACCAACTACAGCATAATCTCTTTCGCGAGGTTCAAAAGGTTTTGGGTTGGTATAAAAAATAATAGCCAATCCTGTAAAAGCAAAAAAGAGAAAAAGAATATAAAAATTATTTTTATCATTTTTTATGTGGTAAAATAAACCGATAAGGCCTAAAATTAGTGGTAAAAAATAATATGTATTTCGACCTTTATTTTCTAATACTTCGCTAGGAAGGTTTTTTTGCGAACCTCTAAAAGCTTCATCAATAAAAGTAATTCCGCTAAGCCAATTACCATGATTGTCTAAATTACCTTGAATATCATCTTGTTTTCCAACAAAATTCCACATAAAATAGCGACCATACATGTAGCCAAATTGGAATTTCATCATAAAAGTAATATTCTCACCAAAAGTTGGGCGGCGTTTGCTTCGTTGCGAAATTCCGGCAATAGCCTTATAATTATTTACCACGCTTGGTGTTGGGTCGACCATACGAGGAATAAAACCTTTGTGTTTGTTTGAGTAATTTGGGAAAGCTCCCTTATAGTTGTTTACAATAATATATTTGCCAGCCTTTTCATCTTTTTCATATTTTGGTTTGGCATCTTTGAAAGGGTTTTTTTTGTCTTTTTCACCAGTTTCTGTATAGTAAGAGCCATAAAAAACATTAGCGTCACCATATTGTTCACGGTTGTAGTATGCTAATAATTCGCGTGCACTTGATGGGTTATTCTCATTTATAGTAGTATCTGCATTTGCTCTAATTGGTAGCATCAACCAAGATGAAAATCCAACCATAATAAACAATACAGAAAGTAATAATAGATTTGCTGTAAATTTGTTTTTTTTGCGTGTATATTTTAATCCAAAATAAAATAAAGTAATTAAAATAAGCCCTGCAATAATACTTCCTGAATTAAAAGGTAAGCCCATAGTATTGACAAAAAACAATTCAGAAGCACTAAAAAATGTCAAAGTATAGGGAAACAAAAACTTAAATACAAATGCCAAAACCAATACAGAAATGATGTTGGCTATAAAAAATTGCTTGGTGTTTAAATTTGGGTATTTTTTGTAGATATAAATAAATACAATTGGTGGTATAACCAGTAAAGATAATATGTGTACTCCAAAAGATAAGCCAACAATAAAACTAATTAATAGTAACCATTTATTGCCTCTGGGTTTGTCCATTTCTGCTTCCCAATGTAAAGCCAACCAAAATAATAATGCCATTAAGAATGATGACATGGCGTAAACTTCGGCTTCTACAGCACTAAACCAAAAACTATCAGAAAACGTATAAGCCAATGCGCCAACTAAGCCACTACCTAATATAGCGATAGAGCTACTGGTACTTAACTCGCTAGTATTTTTTAAAACTACCTTTTTAGCTAAAGCAGTGATAGTCCAAAACAAAAACAAAATTGTAAATGCACTAGCTAAAGCCGACATAAAATTAACAAGCATTGCTATTTGTGATGTATCGGAAGTAAACGTGGCGAAAAATGCACCCATCATTTGAAATAGAGGTGCTCCAGGCGGATGACCAACTTCTAATTTTACGGAAGTTGCAATATATTCACCACAATCCCAATAGCTTACAGTTGGCTCTAATGTTAAAGTATAAGTCAGTAAAGCAATTGCAAAAGCTAACCAGCCTAGAATTGTATTGTATTTTTTATAATCAAAAGATAGCATAAGTACAATTTATAATATGAGGCGAATTTAAGAAATAAAATGAAACCCTTTTGTTTAAAAATAAAATAGATAGCCGAATTAAAATAATATTTTTTTAAAGAGCAAAATATTACAACATAAAAAAACAAAAAAAGTATTTTGTTAGATTAAAACTTTATATTAAATTTGCACCCGCTAAACAGAAATGTAAAGCGAGAATTAGGATAACTTTTATTCTAAATTCTGACCCATGGTGTAACGGTAGCACTCCGGTTTTTGGTATCGTCAGTCAAGGTTCGAATCCTTGTGGGTCAACACAAAACTCTGTATTCAATTGAATTACAGAGTTTTATTTTTTAGTAAACTATTGAGTTGACAATTTATTTAGGTTCCTTATTTTTTCACTTGATTAAGTGAATTAAAGGGTTTAATATGCTTTAGTGTATTTTTTAGAGTTAATTCGCGTTAAATTATTGTAAATGCATGGTAATTGACATGAAATAGGTTATCTTTAATAATATAAAAAATATTTTATATATTTGTCCAACAACAATAAATATTTATCTAAATTAACAGTTTATACCTCAAATTCAGTTATGTCAGAATTTAGAAATACGCTCTCAATTATTTTCAATCAAATAACAAATTACCTTGACCGAGATGATAATTTAATTAGCCAGGAGGCTATTGATATTTTATCTAATCCAGATGATAAAGAAGCTTTATTGGTAAAAGTTAAAGAACTTAGAGATGATGATAAGATTAATGAAGGAGAAGTTATTTTATCTGGAGACAGAACTATTCAAATAATGATGTAGTTTTCTGCACATGGATGTAGCTTTAGATTCATTTTTTCTTTTTTTATTTATAATATTCCCTGGAATAGTTTATAGAAGATTTTTTTTCAAGGTGAATTTACCAAACAATTTGATTCAAAACCTTGGGCTCAATTTTTATTGTGGAGTGTTTTTCCTGGGTTTATTATCCAATTAATTACAATTTTTGCATACTCTAATTTTTTTAAAAAAATAGAGAAACAAACTGTACTAGAATTTTATGAAAAAATTTCCCAAAATAAAATTCCAAATATAGTTTTTGATATAGAAGCTTTTCTTTATGTTTTTGGATATGTATTGCTCATGACAGCAATAGCCTTTGTGTTAGCACAAATATCATGGTATATTGTTAGGATTTTTAAATTAGATAGAAGAATTACTTTACTTAGGTTTAGTAACTATTGGCACTATTATTTTAAAGGAGAAATAAGAGATTTTAAGGATTTTCAAGGGAGAATCAAAGGCAAAGTTTTATTGGTTTATGCCGATATTTTGACAAAAAATGATGGCAATCTAAATATATTATATTCAGGATTATTAACTCAATATACAATATCAAAAGCAACGCATTCTCTTGAAAACATTTATTTGACAGATGTTTCCAGATTTGGAAATACAGCAAAAAAATTTAAAGATATACCCGGAGACTGTATGATTATACCCTATTTAAATGTCATAAATATTAATTTAAGATATGTTTGTGAAGAAAAAAAAGGGGTGAATTATAATAGTGTAATTGGATTGTTCTTTTTTATTGGAGTAGGCTTAATATTAATGGATTTTTGGTTTTTAATTAGTGATTCAATTCTAAAAAATATTATAATTAAAATTATTGCAATTTTAGAATGGGTATTCTTTTTGGTGCTAATTCAATCATTTTTTGATAAAAAACTTAAAGAGCAAAAACTGACAGTTCCGATATTTATTATGATCTTAATCCTCTCCTTCATTATTTTTTTAATAATCAAATTTGATTGGGTAGCTTCATTAATAAGAAGTTTGTTTTCTGCCATTATTAATTTATTCTAATAACTCACAATTCAAAACTCATAACACAAACCAATCACTAGAGTGGTTTTCTCTGTCTTATTCTTAAAACCATACACTTTATAAAAGGGCTTTAAATCTAAAGATAATAACTGCTTAAAAAAATCAAAAAGTTATTTGGAGTTTTTAGGTTGCTTATATTACTTTTAGTATAATTTGATAAAATACCAGATTTCTTTCCTAACTATACTCTACTTTTATATCTTTAATTTTAAATAGTTTATGTGTTATAATGAATTTAAAGAATAATATGGATTTGACATTATCGATTTTTGCAGCGGCAGCTGTTCTGCTAGGAACTGGGTTGGGTTTCTACTTAAATTACAAGTCTCAAAGTGAAACAAAAGATAAACAATATGAAATAGAAGCCTTAAATATTGAGATTGATAAAAAGGTGGAGTTAAATAATACCCTTAATGGAAAGATTCTTGATTTGAGTGGAGAAGTTAAAGGGTTAAGTGATATTATTTTAAAAATAACACAAAGTAATGAAGAGTTAGCCAAAGAAAATAAAAAATTAGCTACTGAAACTCTTATTTTATCAGGGACAATAAAAGATATTCAAACAGGTGGAGATAGTTTTTGTTATTTGGCACTCCTATTTAGAGGGGACAATATTATGGAATTAATGTTAAACCATAGAGGAGAGTTTTTAATCAGAAGTGTATCTATCACTTTAACGGATAATCATAAAAGAATGAAGTTATTAAACGAAATACTTGATGATAATTCCGATAATATTTCCGAGAAAACAAATGCAAAGTTAATCAACTGGACAATTTCAAATGAATATAATAGAAATTATCAAATTGGTATATTGTCTCCTAATATGGGAAAAGTAATAGATAGGTTTAAATTGAAAGATGATGATAAAGTTGATTTCAGTTTTACAATTCATTTTCTTGCTGAAAATGGAACCTTCTTTCAAAATATTAGATTTTATCGTAACAATGGAAAGACTTTAACCGCTTCAGAAGTTTATAGAGGAGATAAATTGATATATGAGCATACAAATAAAGATTTCCCTAGAAACGAAAAGGGAGAGCCAATTTGGTCAGCAAAATTTGACAAATAATAAATCAAAAATATTGTTATAAAACCAAACTCTCTGAGTTACGACCACCAATTTATAACTATTGATTTGATAGAATTAAATAATTTTCTGAAAATCACCAACTATTTTTAACCACATTACTAAAAACATTTGCTAAAAATATTGTACATTCGCTTCCGACTTTAAATTTCTGAGGGGAAAAATTTTAAAGTTATATAACCAAACCTGAATGTTTTCATTCGGGTTTTTATTTTTTAATCAATTTTTTAACAGTATAACCTTTTTCGGAATAAATTTTTATCAAATAAATACCTCTTGATAAATCGCCAAGATATATCGCTTTGATATTTGGATTAAATTCTTTTACTTTTCCTCCAAGAATAGAAAATATTTCAATTTTAGTAAGAATTAACCCTTGTGAATTAATTTTTAAAAACTCGTCAACTGGGTTTGGGTGTAGAAAAATTACATCGGATAAATTTTTATTTTCTATTTCCTTCTTTGGAGAAGTTACTTCAGCTTTTTGCGCATAACTACAAGTGCCAATAAGAATAAAAAATAAAATAAAATACTTTAACATGGTTTAGTTTAATAGAAGTAGTTACAAAGCAAAATTATAAAAAATTAAACCTTGGTAGTACGAAATATTTGTTAATTTATTAACAGTTATACATTTTAGTATAAATGTAAAAACCCAAAAAATAATTATTTTTTGGGTTGAATTGATGTAAAAATGTATAGAAATTAAATCTTAAAAGTAATTACCGGTCTTAAAGCATGGTTGGTTAGCTCTTGACCAATACTACCGTTGAATAGTTGTGATAATCCGCTACGACCATGTGTGTTTAAAGCAATTAAATCAGCATCAATATCACGAGCATAACTTAAAACCCCTTTTTCAATAGAGGTTTCATTGTATATTCTACGAGAGCATTCACCAACTTTAAAATCGTTAATAAAGTTTTCCATTTTATTTTCAATAAGAGGAGTTGTACTAAAATTATGAATGGTATTTACATACAATAAGTGAATTTTTGCTTTAAAAATATTAGCGAAATTGATTACATTTTGAAATGTTTTTTTACTTTCAGTATTAAAATCAGAAGCAAATACAATATCGTTAATACTAAATTCTTCGGTTCCTTTTTTAACTACAAGAACAGGCACTTTAGAACGACGAACAACTTTTTCGGTATTTGAACCAATAAACATTTCTTGTAAACCAGATGCACCTTGAGAGCCCATTACGATTAAGTCAATTTTATTTTTTTCGCTTTCGCTGATGATACCCGAAAAAGCATGATGAAATTGAACAGACTCAATGGTTTTAACGCCTTTTAAAAAGGGTAGTTTTTTAAATTTTTCAAATTTCTCATGAGCTAATTTCATAAAGTAGATAATTTGAGGCTCACTACGAATACTTGTCATTTCAGCTGGGTCAATAGTATTAACAGGAAGTTCTAACATGTGTAATAAATATATTTCACTTCCAGTTTTTTTGGCAATATTAGCTGCAATCTTTGCAGCACATTCTGCCTCTTTTGAAAAATCAATAGGTACTAATATTCGTTTCATAACATGATTATTTAGTTAAATGTTGCATAAAGTTAGTAATTTTT
>Ga0209633_10005456_pt1 | contig 11139 bp, 12 predicted proteins | sample Cruoilmetagenom1_FD_187290 | JGI IMG/M metagenome (GOLD analysis project Ga0209633, IMG submission 187290) | Oil polluted marine microbial communities from Coal Oil Point, Santa Barbara, California, USA - Sample 1 (SPAdes) (version 2) | ecosystem: Environmental > Aquatic > Marine > Oil seeps ... | reverse complement strand
TATCTAAATAGCTTGCACACATAAGTCCACTAGCACCTGCACCGAGGATTAAAACATCATATATTTTCATAAAGAAATTATACTGTATAATGTCATTAAAATTAGACTCCAAAGCAAGTTTGGAATAACGGAATAAAAATATGAGCAATAAACTTCACATAGTATCTCTCGGATGTACTAAAAACCTTGTTGATACAGAAGTAATGATGGGTAAACTTCAAAACTTTGAACTAACAGATGAGAGCGAAAACGCAGATGTTATTATCGTAAACACTTGTGGTTTTATAGATGCAGCAAAAGAGGAGTCTGTAAATACAGTTCTCTCTCTGCATGAAGCTAGAAAAGAGGACAGCCTTTTAGTAATGGCAGGGTGTTTAAGTGAGCGCTATAAAGATGATTTAGCAACGCAAATTCCGGAAGTTGATATCTTTACCGGTGTTGGTGACTATGACCATATTGATGAGTTGCTTGTAGAAAAAAAGAGTAGATTTTCCCAAGAAGTTTATCTAATCGATGGAGCTGAGCGTGTAGTTACTGGTTCAACTTACCACGCTTATATAAAACTATCTGAGGGTTGTAACCAGACTTGTAGTTTTTGTGCGATTCCTTCATTTAAGGGAAAACTAAACTCTCGTGACTTAGACTCAATAGCTACAGAAGTTGAGGGTCTTGTGGCTAAAGGATATTATGACTTTTCATTTGTATCTCAAGACTCTAGTTCGTACCTGCGTGACCAAAACATCAAAGATGGTCTATCCCTTCTAATTCAAAGAATTGAGCTTATAGAGGGTGTAAAATCTGCTCGTATTTTATACCTTTATCCATCAACAACCACTATTTCACTCCTTAAAAATATAGCAAAAAGTGAAATCTTTCATAACTATTTTGATATGCCAATACAGCATATAAACGATGATATGTTACGTCTGATGAAACGCGGGTTTGGTAAAGATAAAACTATTGAACTTTTAAACTTCATGAGAGATCTTCCTAACTCTTTTGTTCGTACAAGTTTCATAGTGGGTCATCCAAATGAAACGCAGGAGATGTTTGATGAGATGTGTGAATTTGCAGCATCTTTCGGTTTTGATAGAATCAATGTTTTTTCATACTCAGATGAGGAGACTACTTCAGCTTATGATATGAGTGAGAAAATCTCTGATGAAGTAAGGGCACAGAGAGCCCAAATACTAGGTGATATTGCCGCAGAGTGTACGACTAAGTCACTTGAAGCAGAAGTTGGACAAAATATTGAACTTATCATAGATGGTGAAAGTGATGAACATGAGTTTTTACTTAGTGCCAGAAAAACTATCTGGGCACCTGAGATTGATGGTGAAATCTATGTAAATGATAGAGCAAAAGATGAAGATTTAGAGTTTGGAAAAATCTATAAAGCAAAAGTTACTGAGTTAGTAGGAAATATTCTGACTGCTACTGTGGATAATGCTTAAAAACTCCTCCTTAGAAAAACTACAAGATAAAAAGAATCTACTGGCATTTTCTGCCGGTGTTGATTCTACTGCTCTTTTTTTTATACTTTTGAAAAATAAAGTTGACTTTGACATAGCAATTGTAAACTATAATATAAGAGAACAGAGCCAGGAAGAAGTTGCATATGCAAAAGAGTTAGCTAAACTTCATAATCTAAACTGTCATGTATTCAATGCTGGCAGTATAGATAAAAACTTTGAAGCGCGTGCAAGAGAGATAAGATATGCCTTTTTTGAAGAACTGATTCATAAATACAGTTACGAAAATCTTATAACAGCGCATCACCTCGGTGATAGATTTGAGTGGATGCTGATGCAGTTTTGTAAAGGTGCCGGTTGTGCGGAATTAGCTGGTATGCAAGAAGTCAGTAAAAGAGACAACTATACTCTTTTGCGTCCTCTTTTACATCTCGACAAACAAGAGCTTCTTAGCTTTTTAAAAGAAAATAGTATCAAATATTTTCAAGATGAAAGTAACACAGATGAAGATATTAAACGCAATTTCTTTAGACATAGCTACTCTTCTCCTCTTTTAAAAAAATATCTCACAGGAATTAAAAAAAGTTTTGAGTACATAGATGAAGACAGGGCGACATTAATCCAAGAAACAGAATTAAAAACTGTTGGAGAATTTACTTATTTTAAAAGTTCACAAACTCTAAGAAGTGATATTTTTACTATAGATAAATATCTAAAATCAGTAGCTTATATACTAAGTGCAAACGAAAGGGAACTTTTAAAGAGTGAAAAAACTTTAGTCGCTGGAAGAAAGTTTGTAATCAACCAAGAGCACGGGTGTGTTTTCATAGCTCCATTTATAAAAACTGAGAAGCTCACAAAAGAGTTTAAAGAGAAAATGAGGTTATTAAAAGTTGAGCCAAAACTAAGAGGCTATCTATCTAAAAATGAAGATGCCTTGGAAACTATTACTCAGCTACTTCATTCACTGAAGGTTTAGTTCTGTTTGAATCATTATCAGCATAAAAAACTTTCATTGTAAAGCTTGACTTAATCATCTCACCCTCACGTTTAAAGTTAATCGGGAACTCAACTGATATAATCCAATCACTCTTATTTACTGCATCTAAAAACTCATAAAAGCTTTTCGGTGAGCTAATTTCTGAAGTTGTATTTACTTCATAAGCAATAAATTCATCATCATCGCTGACTTCTGAAAGCTCAGAAATTGTTAGAGTTGAAAAATAATTTCTATGCTGTTTTTGAAATCTATATGGATCAAAGGTAGCATCAAACGCAGTCATTACACGTCGATTCTCACCCTGAAGTTTTTTTAATTTTTCTTCTACTTCATTATGAAAATTTTGATATTTTCTAAGCTCTTTTGCCTCTTTTTTAAATTCAATTCTATTTTCTCTATACTCTTTGCCTTTAGGAATTAACAGTGCAAACGAAAACAGAAGCACAAAGATAAGAAAAAATGTTAATATCGAAAGAAGATATATATGCTGACGGGAAATATTAATTTTCACTCTCTATCTCCTGGGATAAATTTATCTCTTCATCAATATAGTTAGTTGAAACAAAACGTAGCCAACCATTTTGGGCTGGATAAAAACTACTATATGTTCTATGAAAAATAGAGCGAAGTGGCGCTTGAAGCATAAAATTATAAATATCTTTGTTTGGTGTTACTCCATAAAGTACTAAACCATTCTCTAAAAGTTTTGCCTCAGAGAGTGTAATACGCTGTGGAACCAAATCAAAAAGATTCGCAATAGAATCTTTTAAAACTGTATTTTGAGTGTAAACTTTTTGAGCCAAAAGGTTCTCTTTTTCAATAAAAGTAATCTGCTCTTTCATCTCTTTAATATTCACACTTAATTCTGATTGAACAACTGCAAGCTCATCCATATCTGATAAAAAAGTATAATCTTTAAAAAGAAGGAAGAAGTATGTAATAAATAGCATGCCAAGCGTAATAGAGAAAAATGTCACTAGCAACTGAATTTCAGCTGTAAAAGCACTTTTAGGGCGAGGCGTTATATAGCTATATTTCATATACCTACCTCCTCACGTGCTAATTCTGAGACCTCTACACCAAGTTCTAGATGTCTCACATATACACTTAAAAACATCTCTTCTTCAAGATAACGTTTAAGATCATTTGAAACTCCAACTCCATCAGCTATATAGACATTTTCAATAAACTTACTCTCAAACTTATCATCTTTGTAGAAGCGATTCATAGAACTTTGAATAAGTGAAAATCTTTGATAATCTTCATTGAAGCCATCTTCTTCACTTTCTGCCAATTCGGCATCTTCTTCTTGATAAAACTCCTCTTCAACATCTTTGTTCTCAGAAAATTCATCTATCTCATCTAGAGAATCAAGGTCTTCAATATCACTGAAATCATCCAAAGAGTCATCCGTACCCATAACATCAATATCCTCTAACTCAATTCCATCCTCTAAATCTAAAATATCATCAGAGGTATCTATAAGTAACTCATCACTCTCTGTGATTTTCTCCATATCAAGATGCTGAGCAAATAGCAGTTCAGAGTTATCAAATACTGCCAGAGAAACAAAAGCTTCTTGTACCAAGATATACATTGCATGATGAGAGTCAACCTTATCTTTAAAAAAGTTTGCAAGGATAGAAAATGGTGAAAATACAAAGTCAACTCCTGTCTCTTTATATCTTCTCTCAATATCATAAAGGTCAGATTTTGACGTATAGTGCGTCCATTTTTTATCATGGCATTTATACTCACTAGCACTTACATCGTAATAATAAGAGAGTCTATTTTTTGAACAAGTAGGAATTGCTCCCTGAGATGGTGACATATCTAAAAAAGAAAAGTAGGAGAACGGTGTTTCTCTTGTATAAGAGGTGATAAAGTTCAACATCTCTTCACTCATCTTTGTAGTGTTAAAACTATCTTCCATATTATCTATTACACCCTTTGAAGAGCATAATTCTATATAGACATCGGTAGTAGAGTTCTTGACAACAACATTAACAAATACTTTAAGATATAAGGATTCGAAAAATTTACCCAGCATTAATCATCCAGTCCGCAAAGAGGATGTGCTTTGTTATAATTTTGTTGTTTCAATGCACTGCCTAGTTTAGTATATATTTGTGTTGTAGCCATAGATGAGTGACCTAACAACTCACTAACATCGACAATTGGAGCCCCACTGTTTAATAGTGAAGTCGCATATGAGTGTCGAAGCTGGTGAGGTGTTACTTTAATTCCAACTCTTCTAAAGACTTTAGTAACGATATATCTTAGACTATTTTCGCTTAATTTTTCTCTATTTTTTTCAAAAAGGAATTTTTTTAACACAAAAACACCCAAATACTCATCTAAAATCTTCTTTGTTGAGCTTATTAAGGGTAAGTCTCTCTGCTTGTTTCCCTTACCTAAAACACGAATCCATTCATCGGCTATATCACTTAACTCCAAAGAAGAGAGCTCTGAAATACGAAGTCCTAAAGTATAAAGCATTATTATAATTAACTTCTCTTGTATATCAGAGTGTTCTAGAGCTTCTAAAATGTGTTTATGGGAGATTGGCTTTGGAAGTGTTTTAGCAACTTTTACACTATCATCTGATTTTAAAATATAGCTCAATCCATTATCATTTAGATACTCTACAAAACCTCTTATGGCACTCAGTTTTTTTGATATAGTCTTTGCGTTCAAGTGAGCAATTTTTATGCGATAGGGCATTAAATTTATAGTGATTTGTGAATCTTCTTGGATGATTTCTACTAGAGAGAGTGCTTCTTTGATTGACTCATCATAACTTTTAATTGTAAGGTCAGAATATCCCCGAAGTTTTTCTAGCGATTCTAAGTAAGCAATTCTCTGCTTATTTATTAACTTTTTCAAGTAATTGCTCAAAGTTTTTATTGTAAGAAGCAGCCTCTTTTACCAAATCTGTGTCTGTGATAACACTTGGTGCCAGCTTTACATATGAGTCAATCACAATTTCACTCATTATTTTTATTTTCGCTTTATCTGCATCTGTTATAGATTCATGCTTTGCAATCGCATTTATTTTAACAATATACTCTTTGGCCATATCGATATATTTCACATACCTTAAAGATGTTTTTGACTGAGCCATTACTGTAGATGCCATACGATTATAAACATCTAAACTAAATGCTTCATTGGCTAGAGTATATGCTTCTTTATATTCACCCATCTCATAATAATACTTAGCTTGAATAGATTTTTGGTACGAGGGATTAACTAAAAAGTATCCACCCATGATAAGTAGTAAAAAAATAGCTATTACCGGGAATGCGAGTTTAGTATTCATGCTTTAACAACCCCCTTTTTAATAGTGTTCGCGCCTCTTCAAATTCCATGTCGCTAATATCTATTAAATCACTTATATAATAGTTAATTGTACCAAAAGGTTTTGGAATTATAAATTTATCCCAAGAGTTAAGTTTCCAATACTTACTAGGCTTGATTTCAACCAAAAGAACTTTTGTCTTTGTTTTTTGGGCAAGTATGATTAACCCATCACCTACAATTTCATGTCTTGGACCTTTTGGCCCATCAGGAGTAATACCAATATCATTACCACTCTTTAGTTCTTTTAAGCATGAGATAAGAGCTTTTGCTCCTCCTCTTGTGCTTGAACCTCTAATACTTCCAATAGAAAAGTATTTCATTATACTAGCAATGATATCACCATCAAAGTGCTCTGATATCAAAGCTTTTACTCTTGGTTTTTTTCTGAAATATTTATATGAATATTGAAACATTAAAAGGTCATTATGCCAGCAAGAGATGATTATCGGTTCATCTCCTATGGAGTCTGGAGCATAAAATCTATTTCTATTTGTGAGGTGTAAAAATTTAATTAACAGTGATCCAAGGAAAGGAACTGCTATTAGAGCAAAAGCTCGAGAGACTTTTTTAAGCAATTATCTCGCCTGTTAAAATTGTTCGCCCATATGAAGTGATTTTAACATCTCTAAACTCCCCTAGAAGTTCTTCTGAGCCTTTTACTCTAATAAGGATATTGTTATCACTTCTACCTGCTACATAGTTATCTTTGTTAAGGGCTTCAAAGTAAACACGGTAAGTGTTACCGACTTGAGCAGCATTTTTTGCATCAATTATCTCGTTGTTTAGAGATTGTAAAAAGCTGAGTCTATCAGAACCTACTTCGTCATCAACTACATCTGTAAAATATTGCGCTTCAGTCTCTGGACGTGAAGAGTATTTAAAAGAGAAGATTTGATCAAATTTAACTTGCTTCATAACATCGATAGTCTCAGCAAAATCTTCATCACTCTCACCTGGAAACGCAACGATAATATCTGTACTTATCGTAGCTTCTGGACACTCTGAACGAAGTTTTTCAACACGATTTAAAAACCACTCTTTTGTGTAACCACGTTTCATATCTTTTAAAATCTTGCTCGAACCACTTTGCAGTGGCATATGCATCGATTTACAGATTTTAGGGTTATGTGCGAACTCTTCTATAAATTCATCATCCATGTGAAAAGGGTGTGGTGAAGTAAAACGGATACGTTCTAGTTTTTCTACCTTTGAGAGACGACGGAGAAGTTCAGTAAAGTTTATTTTTTCAGTCTCACCTGAGAAACGGCGACCATAATTGTTAACGTTTTGACCTAAAAGAAAAATCTCTTTTGCACCACCATCAACTATTTTTCGAGCCTCTTGAATGATTAAATTATCCGGAATAGAAATCTCATCACCACGAGTTTTAGGAACAATACAAAAAGTACAAGCTTTATCACAACCTATTGAGATATTGATAAAGCCTTTATATGGAGAGGTTCTAAAATCTTTAAAAGCAAATTCACTCTCATCATAGTTTATATCTATCTCTACAGCTTTATCTTTGTGTAACACTTCACTAATTTTAGATACATTTCTCGCACCTAAAACAAAGTTTACATAAGGAGCACGCTCGATAATCTCTTTACCAAGATGTGAAGCAGTACAACCACAAACACCTATCTTAGCACCACTTTTTTTCTTTTTGTTAAAGCCTCCAAGTTCACTAAAAAGTTTATGAACCGGTTTTTCTCTAACAGAGCAGGTATTTATTAAAATAAGGTCTGCAATTTCAAGAGTATCAGTAGTTTCATACCCCTCTTTCTCTTTTAACTCTGCAATCATATGCTCAGAATCACGAGAATTCATAGCACAACCTAAAGTTTCAATAAATAGTTTTTTACTCATCTTGATATGCTATCTTTTGCTTTAGTTTACTATGTGTACTTGGTACATGTAGTCGTTATCTGAAAGACCAAATTTCACTTCGCTCATATAAAAACTTTTACCTTTTGCTTCAAAATGATCTTGAAGTTCTAGCAAGTCTTTATGAGAATTTTCTTTGTCAAAGTAAAATATTACACTATCTTCTTTCTCAACAGTTGCTTCAATCTTAGCTAAATCAGCTTTCTTAGGTTTAGTATCAATCTCTGTTCTTGCAAATTTTAAATCCATTTGGTATATCCTTAAGTTTATATATAAAAGTACTGCATTATAGTTAAAAACTACTAAAAAGCTGATTAAAGATGTTTTTAGCAGTAATTGTGTATAATTTCATACTTCATAAGAAATCCCCCAATTATTATTATTTATTTTTTGTGAAACAACCTTAAAAAGGATACTCCTATGGAAAAAATATTAGATATTGCAGAAGCAATTGCACACGAAAAAGGTCTTCAACCAGAGAAAGTTCTTGAAGCTTTAAAGACTGCATTTGTACAGACAGCAAAAAGAGTAATCGACAGAAACTTTGCTTTTGAAGCACAGATAGATGATGAAACTAAAAGTATTAAGATTGTTCAAACTATCACAGTAGTAGCTGATGATGATGAGAGACTTCAAGATGAAGAGTTAGCACCTGCTTATATCTCTATAACAGACGCTAGAGAGTATGATGATCAAGTTGAACTTGATGACCAACTACAGATTGACCATAACCTTGAAGACCATGGTAGAACAGGTGCATCTCAACTTCACCGTGAGATTGAGTACCATATACAAAGACTTGTAGAAGACGAACTTTTTAACAAATATAAGTCAAAAGTTGGAACACTTGTAAGCGGTCGTGTTACTCGTGTTGATTCACAAAACTCTACATATATAGAAGTTGATGAAGTTCGTGCAGTTCTACCGATGAAAAGCCGTATCAAAGGTGAGTTTTTTGATGTTGGTGACCATATAAAAGCTGTTGTTCGTCGTGTAAACATGGACAAAGAAAATGGTATCCAGATCGAGCTTTCACGTACATCTCCGAAATTTTTAGAAGAGCTTTTAGCACTTGAGGTTCCTGAGATTGCTGAGGGTACTGTTATCGTTGAAAAAGCGGCCCGTATTCCTGGTGAGAGAGCTAAAATAGCGATTTTAAGTACTCACCCACAAGTTGATGCAGTTGGTGCTACTGTTGGTGTTAAGGGTGTACGTATCAACGCAGTGAGTGAAGAGCTTATCGGTGAAAATATTGACTGTATTGAGTACACTACAATCCCTGAACTTTTCGTATCTCGTACAATGAGTCCGGCAATTATATCTCACGTAGAGATTGTTAAAAATGAAGAGGGTGAAAATGAAAAAGCAATTATCACTCTTCCAGCTGACCAAAAATCTAAAGCAATCGGTAAAAGCGGTATCAATATCCGTTTAGCTTCAATGCTAACAGGTATGCAAATCGAATTAGTTGAGACTGATGCAGTAACTAATGAAGATGGCGAGATTGAAGAAGCTAAAGATGGTGTTGATGCACTAGAGGCGTTGTTTAGTTAGTCCCACAAAGGAATGCTTATGCCCTTGTGGTACAAGTCCCTTTGTTCCGCTTGCGCCGCTGTGGCCACTTTTGGCTAAAGCCTTATGCAAAGAAATCACTAAATGATTTCTTGTAAAAGCTTGACTCTCTTTTTGAGAGTCAGATAAAACAATCAAATATTTAAAATTTAACCTCTTTTCATATATGGATTTAATCGCAATAAGATTAAGTCCGCTATCATATTTCCTAAAAGTGTAAGAAACGCAGTAATCATTAAAGTTCCCATAATTATAGGATAGTCTCTACTTAATGCACTCATGAAAAATAGTTGTCCCATTCCCTCTATCCCAAAAATAGACTCTAAGATAACACTACCACCTATTAGACCAGGAAGAGAGAGTCCCAAGAGTGTAATGATTGGAGGGAGTAAATTTGGAAGTATATAAAAACGTAGTAACTCATTTTTACTTACTCCACGTGAGAGTGCAAAATAGTAATAATCACTTTTGAGTATCTCTAAAGTTAAAGAGCGAATGTAAATTATCATACTGCCTAAACCTACAAATATCATAACACCGACAGGCAGAATCAGATGCCAAGCCATATCCAATATATTTGCAAAGCCAGTTTTTTCTTCTACTGAATGCAGACCGGCTATTGGAAAGAGATCTAAGTTTAGTGCGAAAAATATAATAAATAGAAGTGCTAAATAAAATGAGGGCATAGAAAAAGAGACTAAAGAGATTTGACGGATAATATAATCACTTTTTTGTTCGTAATTCAATGCTGCTTTTATACCTAAATAGAGAGAGATAACAAAAACAGCTATTAGTGCTGTTATATTCATAACAAGTGTAACAGGAAGTCTTTTGAGTATCTCAGAACTCACATCCTGACCACTTACAAACGATACACCAAAGTTAAGAGTTACAATATTTACAACCCAATCAACATACTGCATTGTCAACGACTTGTCAAGCCCGTAAACAGCCTTTAACTGCTCTATAACTTCTTCTGTCATATTAGGGTTTAATTCACCGGCTGAGAGAAAACTGTTTGGTGCAGAGTGAATTGCCAAAAATGAAATAATAGAGATTAGTATAAGCATAAAGATTATATAAAAAAGTTTTTTGATTAGTTGTGACATGGAGGAATTATAGCAAGTTTATATCTTAAATATCCACTCTTTCAACAAAACAGGAAAAAAGAAAATGGATATTTAGGCTATAAACTTATGCCTGAAAGGATTCAGGCATAAAAGTCTAGTATAAAAATAAACTAGTAGTTATAAGTTAAATAAACTTGAACGGTATTGACAGCATCACCTGTTTCAGTCGCACTTTTTTGATTAACTACATCAGATTTTGCATAGATATAGTAAAGACCTGCGTCTAATGGACCAAAAGATTTAGCTACTTCGAAAGTTGCTTCAGCAAAGTCTGAATCTTTAGTAGCACTAAAACCTTTGTTAGTCGTTGCTTGAGTATAGTAAAGACCTAAATCAACACCAGCTAAAGTTGTTGTAGCAGTTACATTAAATGCTTGTGTATCTGCTTGTGTAATTACACCGTAGTTCCACCATGCTTCAGTATAAAGTTTAGACTGAGAACCAGCTGTATTAGCACCAGTCAACATCCCATTAGTAATAAAATCTGCATCATCACCTGTCATAGAATAAGCTACAGATGCTGAAAAAGTATCTTTCATCTCATAGCCAAGTTTTGCAGCGAATGCATCATTGCTACTTGATTTACCAACAAGGTCATAGCTTGATGCTGTATATTGAAGACCTGCACTGATACCTGACATATCTAAATCAGCTTGTAACCAATAAGCTTGTGCTCCACTAACACCTAGTGTAGCAGGAGCAGTCGAGTCTGCAT
>Ga0209633_10005455_pt1 | contig 11145 bp, 8 predicted proteins | sample Cruoilmetagenom1_FD_187290 | JGI IMG/M metagenome (GOLD analysis project Ga0209633, IMG submission 187290) | Oil polluted marine microbial communities from Coal Oil Point, Santa Barbara, California, USA - Sample 1 (SPAdes) (version 2) | ecosystem: Environmental > Aquatic > Marine > Oil seeps ... | reverse complement strand
ATTTTTATTATCTAATACAATATCTTCTAATAAAGTAATTTTAGCTTTATGATAAGGTTCTACTTGTACGATATCATCTAACATAAAACGTTGTTTCCCTTGAATAATAACAGAAGTACTACCATCGGGCATTTCCAGCACTTTAATTATTTGAGCTATAGTTCCAACATTATATAAATCTCCGGACTCGGGGTTTTCATTCTCAGCATCTTTTTGGGCAATAGCCCCTATCATCTTATCGCCCTTATAAGTCTCATTTATTAAACGAACAGACTTATCTCTCCCAACTGTTATTGGTAAAATAACTCCGGGGAAAAGCACTGTGTTTCTTAATGGCAAAATCGGAAGTTCTTTTGGAACATCATCTAAATTCAAATTCTCATCATCTTCATCTGCAATTAATGGGATAAATTCACCACTATTTTCATTATCACTACTGAGATAAATATCTGCAAAAACTCCTTTATTTTTTCTTTTTATACCCATTATATATTAAAAATATATTATACAAATTACGTCAATATGTCAGTTGGCAATTTAAACAAAATTGCAAATTCATATTAACAATAGCTATGCCAATTTAAAATATGTTACTTGTTAAAACTTCGATATTTTGCAGTCTGTTCAAACACATTCATCAATAATTCTTGTTCTATAATATCGAAATCAATATTTCTTCTTTTCATTACTTTACTTGCAACTTCAAAAGCTTTCTTTATAGTAAATTCAACAAAGCCATGAGCCCCTCCCCATGCAAAAGATGGAATAAAATTTCTTGGGAATCCTTCTCCAAAAATATTTGAGTTTACACCCACTACTGTTCCTGTATTAAACATAGTATTAATTCCGCATTTTGAATGGTCACCTACAATAAGTCCACAGAATTGTAAACCTGTCTTTACAAATCGATTTTCAGGATAGCTCCATAATTTCACTTCGGCGTAATTATTTTTCAGATTCGAGTTATTTGTATCTGCACCAAGATTACACCATTCTCCAATTACTGCATTTCCAAGAAATCCATCGTGAGCTTTACTTGAATACCCAATAATAACAACATTATTAACTTCTCCTCCAACTTTTGAATACGGACCTATTGTTGTAGGTCCATATATTTTAGCCGCCATTTTAAGAACAGAATGCTCGCACATTGCTAAAGGTCCTCTAACTATACTCCCCTCCATTATCTCGGCATTTTTACCAATATATACAGGTCCATCGCTTGCATTTATGGTAGCAAATTCCATTTTAGCACCTTCTTCGAGAAAAATATTTTCCTTACAAATTATATTATTCGATTGACTTATAACTTGAGATTTTCTGTTTTTTGTTATTAACTTAAAATCTAAATCTATTGCTTTAGCATTATTTTGGAAAATATCCCAGTGGAAATTAATTTTAAATATCTCTTTTGTATATTTTCTTGAATTATTCTGATTAAAATTCTTGTAATTAAAATTAGAAATATCTTTTCCTATTCGTTTTGCCAATAATATATCATTATAAACAAGCGACTCGTTTATTTTTAAGCTATTTATTTCTTCTACCAAACTAGCATCAGGAACCACCGAGCTATTAATCAAAAGATTATCCTCATCTATTTTAATTGAGAATTTCTTCGACAAATAATCTTTTGTTAAATACGAAACTTCATCTTTTAACCATTTCTCCCATTTCTCTGATATAGTAAGAATTCCAAATCGGATTTTAGCAACCGGTCGTGTATAAGTTAATGGTAAGAAATTGTCCCAAGTATTGTCGTCGAAAAGAATATAATTCATATTTTTATTTTATAAATTCATAATTGTCATGACAAATTTACATAAAAAAAGCTCCGAATCATCGGAGCTACAATAAATTATTAATCAAAGATTATTTATTTCTTATTAATATGTTTCTTGTATCTATTCATATACTTATCTACACGTCCTGCAGTATCAACAAGTTTCATCTTTCCTGTATAGAAAGGGTGAGATGTATTTGAAATCTCAACTTTAATTAATGGATATTCGTTTCCGTCATCCATTTTAATAGTTTCATTTGATGATGCTGTTGATTTAGTAATAAACGACACTTCGTTTGACATATCTTTAAAAACAACAAATCGATAATTTTCTGGATGTATTCCCTTTTTCATTTTATCTCTCCTTTATATATTATGCTATACTTTAATGTTTCGACAACTAATTATTGGTTTGCAAAATTACATATTGTTCTAGTAAATACAAAATTATATATAAGTATTTTTTATTTTAAAGTAAAAAAACCGTTTAATCAAGACTAAAATTAGATTTTATATCGAAATATTTTTTAATATCGAAACTTTTATGAAAGAATTCGTTATTCGTTTTATTATAATTATAATCTTTTATCCATTCATCATAATTATTTACTATTTCGCTAACAGCTTTAACAAAATAATCTACTTCTGTATCTCTTGTTGTTGGATGAACCGACCATCTTACCCATCCTGGTTTTTTCGACAAGTCTCCGCTATTTATTAGTTTAGCAATATCATGCGAATTTTCTTTAGTAACGTGCAGCATATAATGTCCATATGTTCCGGCACAAGCACAACCGCCTCTAACTTGAATTCCGAAACGATCGCTTAATAATTTTACAATAAAGTTAAAATGTATTTTCTCATGATAAAAAGATATAGATCCAATTCTCTCAGGTATATTATCGGCTAAGATTTTTATTCCTTCTATTTTTTTCAATTCTTTTATAGCATAAGGGACTATTTCTTTTTCTCTTTCTGCCATTTGCTTTGTTCCCATCTGATCTTTAAGCTCAATAGCAAGAGCTGTTCTTATTGCTTGTAAGAACCCTGGTGTTCCTCCATCTTCGCGAATTTCTATATCGTCGATATACTTATGCTCTCCCCATCGATTTGTCCAATCAACAGTTCCTCCACCGGGATTATCGGGTATTTCGTTATTATATAACTTTGAGTCAAAAATCATGATTCCTGCAGTTCCGGGACCGCCAAGAAATTTATGAGGAGAAAATAATATTGCATCTAATTTTTTCATTGGGTCTTTAGGGTGCATATCGATATCGATATATGGTGCAGCTGCTGCAAAATCGATAAAGCACAAACCATTATTTTCGTGCATTATTTTTGCCAGTTCGTAATACGGAGGTTTTATTCCGGTAACATTCGATGCAGCAGTGAAAGAACCGATTTTAATTTTTCTGTCTTTATACTTTTCTAATTGTTTTCTTAGCTCATCAGGATTAACTCTCATATCCTTATCGGGTTCTAAAACAACAACATCGGCAATAGTTTCATGCCAAGAAGTTTGATTCGAATGATGTTCCATATGAGTAATAAAAACTACAGGACGTTCCATCTCTTTCAAACAGGTTTTCTTTTTTAAAACCCCACAAGATTTAAAACCCAATATTCTTTGCAATTTATTTACAGCTGCAGTCATTCCAAATCCAGCTTGAATAATAACATCGTTCGGTCCGGCATTTACATGATTCTTAATTATTTTTTGTGCATAATGATAACTATGAGTCATTCTTGTCCCAGTTTCGCTAGTTTCAGTATGTGTATTTGCCACAAAAGGTCCAAAATCTTTTATTATTTTATCTTCTATAGGCTTATATAATCTTCCGCTTGCAATCCAATCGGCATATAATATTTTCTTTTCTCCATAAGGAGATATGTATGTTGAGTCAATTCCAACAATATTCTTTCTAAATTTTTCGAAATGTTTTTCCAAAGTACTCATAAAAAATATTTTTATTTACAAAGTTGCAAAATTAATATTCCCACAATATAAAATTATGCTAAAAAACATATTTTAACACAAAACTTTATTTCCTATATAATTAATTTCTACTCGAAAGTTTCGATAACAAACGTAGAAATTCTATATACAACCATACTAAAGTAAGAATTAACCCGAAAGCCGAATACCACTCCATATATTTTGGCAATCCTCTTTCTGAACCTTTAGCAATAAAATCGAAATCGAGAACAAGATTTAAAGCAGCAATTACAACTACAACCAAACTAATTCCAATACCCATAATTCCATTACCATTAATAATTAAAGAATGGCTTCCGAACATAGAAAATATAAATGATATAAAATAAACTAAGGCAACAGCTCCTGTAGCTGCAACTACTCCGGCTTTAAATTTTTGCGTAACTTTAATTATTCCCGATTTATATCCAAATAATAATACAAACAAAGTACCAAATGTTAAAGCTACAGCTTGCATCACAATACCGGGATATTGATTTTCGAAAAAGGCAGATATTCCTCCCAAAAACAATCCTTCGAGTATAGCATATAAAGGAGCAGAAAAATAAGACCATTCTTTTTTAAATATCGTTACTAAAGACATAACAAATCCTCCGATTCCACCTATTGCAATCCATTTCCCAACCATAGATGCTCCAATAGCAGTAGTATCGGCATTATAAAATATTTTCCATGTATAAAATGCACCAAGTATAACAAGGCCAAGCATCATAAGAGATTTATTAATTGTTCCTTCGAGTGTCATTGTTCCCGATTCGCTCAATGAATAACTTTTTTCGTTAAAAACTTTACTGCTTAATGCCGGATTTGAAGATCTTCCTATATTCATAATAAAAATTTTAATATTGATTATTTTTATTTCTTGTTCTTTATTATCATTAATAATGCAACAAACAACAATAATACTTAACAAAACATATACCCATATTCGAAATTCGGAAATATTGACATAGAAATATTAGACTTGAATAATACCGTGGTCTAATAGTATAAATAATATTAATAGCACAGAGCTATACATTAGATACCAACCAATAGGGATATATTCTTGTGGTTTTATTTTTAATGCAAAATAATTATATGCTATTAATAATGCTTTTGAAAATCCATATACAATAACAGTAGCTAAAGCCACTCCAACAACTCCATATATCTCTACGAGCCAAAGACTTAAAATCAGATTAACAACAACTTCAATAACAGATACAATTAAAATAACTTTTGTTTTTTTTAATCCTATAAGAATAGTATGAGGGAAAAGTAATCGACCAAAAATTGCTAACAGATAAACAACAAAAACATCGGCACTTCTAGTAAACTCGACAGAGAACATTTTAATAAACAAGGGCTTAGCAAAAAACAAAAGCATAATAGATAAAGGATACATAAGATGCATTATGTGTAACGAACGTATTTTTATTTCTTTTAAAGTCTTTTTTATTTTTTCTTTAACAGAAAATTCCGCAAGCATTGCACTGCTTAATCCTGATGCAAGCATAAGAACAAAAGGCAGTTCTTTGGCTCCATATCGAAATATTGCAAATCCATCGGCAGAATAATGTGTCGATACAACTATTCCATCGATATATTGAGCCGACCCACTAATTAATACACTAAACAATAAGGGAACTGCTAATTTTAAATGTTCTTTAATAAACTTAGTAGATATTTTAAATTCGGCGTAATTATATAACAAAGTAAAAAGCCAGATATTTCGTATAATTGCCACCAAGACTAAACCACGCAACGACCACACAACACCATAACCAGCCCAAGCCGGGACAATAACCAATATAAGCTGCAGAGAATATGTTAAATATGCATAGGTGATAGTATTACTTGAACGATTACGCAACATATAAATATATTCGACTAAACAAGCCGGACTACTTAGTAGCAAATACCATAATGTTACATTTAACAACGGAACTTTCCCTTTATGCCCGAAAACTGAAAAATTGTTCTGAACCGATAATCCAATTATAAAAATTATAATACTAAAAGCAAGTAATAAAATATATGCATTAAAAATTTCAGGTGATTTCCTTTCAATATTGTTTGAATTATTTCCAAATGTAGAACTGTTATTATATAATGGAATAAATGATTGAATAATTCCTGTTACCCAGAAAAAACTAGTAACACTTGCAATAAAGACAGAGATTTCGAATAAGCCAATTTCTTCTTTCGACAGTCCAATTTTTGTAAATACTATAGATATTACAAGAAAAGTAACGAAGCGCAAGGTATTAAACACTTGCAAACCTGTTGTGTTATTTACTTTTCTTTTACGATTTCTCATTTATATTAATCTTAATAAATTTTTTTGTAAAAATAATAGATTTACTTTCAAATCATCGTATTTTAATGAAATAAACAATATTCTTAATTTACACTTCATAAATCCACACACTTACCTTATAATAATGATTAACTTTAAAACATGGATTAATAATTGCTCTGAAAAATAAGCTTAAAAAATATCATTTTTTATTTTGAAATAAAAAAATCTTATTTACCTTTGCACCCTAATTAAAAATGGTGAGTGTAGTTCAGTTGGTTAGAGCACTGGTTTGTGGTACCAGGGGTCGTGGGTTCGAATCCCATCACTCACCCTTAAAAAAAACCGTTCAAGAAACTTGAACGGTTTTTTTGTACAATATGTTTTTTGAAGAAAATATCATAATAAAAGCAACTTAACAAGATACTTTCTTCTTCCATTATTTATTTTTAAAAACTATATTTTAATTTAAACATCATCATATTATAATCTTTTAATCCTGAAAAGATATTATCGCCTTTCCCATCAAATATAGCTGCTGACAATAGTATTTCGACATTATCGGTTGCCATATATGAAACTTCAGGAACATAAACCAGAGCATAATTATTTTCAATATCACTCCAATCTGAAACAATAAAACCACCAGCTAATGGTGCTAATTTTAGTTTATCATCAAAGAATTTTCGCTCTAATTGAACAAAGAAATAGTCGTTTAAATTATCTGTTCCTCTTTCATTTATAAAACCGTGCAAATACTGTACATTAAGATAAGTTCCATTAGCAAAATTATAATCAGCACCAAGAACAAATTTTACATAAGCTTCTTTCTCTAACATTACAGAATCTTGTGTTACAGAACCTGTTGGCAAAGCATACATAGCCGACAAATCGTTTGTCATTATAACTTTGTTTTCCGGTAAAAAAGCTGCTGCTTCTGCCCATACGCCAACACCTCCGATACTCCCTGCCAAATCGGCTCCGAAAATATGTGTTCTGTAAAATGACAAGTCAGAATTTATGTTTATTCCGCCTGATGCATCAACAGGAGTAAAGGTATTGTATATTCCTATAGGCATTCCATCTCTGCCCCATACATAACTTAACGAAAAATCAAACCCGGCAGCAAATCCTTTAAATTTTAAACCTGCTGTTGAGCTTTCGCTTAAATTATATTTTGGCATTTCTATTTGGTCATTAAAACCTCTTAAAATCATTCCTTGAGGTAATTCCATTGATGGATTTAGAGCATTAGCAAAAATTCCAACCGGCATATTTGCAGGTTGAAAAAACGGAATATAAGCCCCTTGCAAAGAAAATTCTGAATTAAAATAGTAATCAAAACTAACAGCATCAGAACCTCTATGACGACCAAAATCCAACACATCTTCCATATCGTAAGGATTTAAATTGTCGGTTGGGTTTAATTTGTCGGCTGTACCCCAAGTAATTCTTTGACGTCCTATTTTTACATCAAGATTTTCGTTTAAAAATCCGAATAATTGAACATAAGCTTCTCTTACTTCCAGATTATAAGGGTCGACTATATTTTTATTATATAAATCGGCTGATGAATTAATGTTTGGGAGTCCTATATTTCTTAACCATACTTCGCTATAAAATTTAGAGTTATCGGTTATTTTTTTTTCGAAATTCAGTGTTAAACGATTTTCGTTCCAAGCCCAATCGTTTGGAGATTCAAGCAAAATACGTTGGTCGGTTAGTAACTTACCCGATATTTTTAATTGAGTCTCCTGAGCTTTTACAAATTGTGTACTTAATGATACAAGTACCAACAAAAAAATCAGATTTATTCGTTTCATAATTTATAATTTTATGTTTTTAAAAGATTGTGTTATTTATCAATTTTGTTATTTGTTAGTAATTTTCGAATACTGTCAGTCCTATCTACTGGCTTTCTTTTATAAATTCTTTCATTGCTTGCGAAATACTTATTTTATCAATTTTGTAAAATATTTTAATCTTTCTAACATAAAGCACTTAATTCTTTTGCATTCTGCTTGACAATAAAGATTAATTAGTATTTATACACCAAACCTTGAATATTTCATTTTATTCAGAATCTGCAAAACATTTTTTTTAAAGAACCCTTTCTCCCTGAAAAGATTCAAAAGGTTTGTATTTATAATTTATCAAGATTTAATTTTTTTATTATTTACAATAGGCAACAAGACTAAAGCAATTATTCCTGTAATAAAGTAAACATGATTCGTAGCCGAATGTGCCATTAACGAAAACACTTTTCCTACATCAGCTTCAACTCCAAACAATAAAAGACATTGTATAACAACAAAATGCCATGCTCCCATTCCTGCCTGAACCGGTAGCAAAAATGCTAAAGTTGCTAATCCAAAAGTGAATGCTGCTACTGTAAAGCCTAAATGCTGTGTTGGAGGATATGCCAAAAAGAGCACATAAAGCATAAGTAACCAAATACCATAAATAAGAATAGATTGTGTTAAGTAAAGAAATTTATTTTTTATATGATAAATAGATGTAAAACCCTCGCGTAATTCTTCTTTTATCTTCTTAAACTTAGTTTTAAATTTTCTGATTATGAAATACAAAATTGCCAAGCAAATTACAACAACACTAAAAACAATTAGTACACCATGAACATTAATATCTTGCAAATTAATTTGTGGTAATTCAACAATTTTTTGAATCAATGGAAATTGCCAAATCAACAGAACTATAAAAATTAAAATAAGAATAATTAAGTCGGTTAAACGTTCGACCATTGCTATTCCAATTAATTTTGACAAAGGTATTTTCTCGTATTTATTCACTACACCCAGTCGTGCAATTTCTCCTCCACGAGGTATAATTTGATTAGTAAAAGCAAGAATAAACATTGCCAAAAACAAATTATAGATTTTCGGTGAATAATTCAATGGTATAAATAATGTTTTCCATCTATATGCCCTAACCAGCTGACTTAACAAATTTAAGCCAACAGAAACACCAACCCAAAACCAACTAATTCTATACAGTTCATCTTTAAGCCGGTTAATGTCAGTATTCCTAAATACAAGCCATATAAGACCTAATCCTATTAAAAAGAAAAATATAGATTGATATATTTTTTTCTTATCCATTATTTCTTAATATAGTCTGAATTTTATCATTTAATTCACCCTGAAGTTTTCTAAGTGAATCAATAGCAGTTTTTCTTTGCTTATCAACTGAATTACTTATTCTTTTCGCAATAAGATCATAATTTTTTAAGAGAGTAACAGCTATTTCATGTCCTTCGCTTATAAACTCTTTAGTTGCCTTTGTTTTTGAAGTTTTGTTAAACTTAGTTGGATGTAATAAACCTTCTAAAAGAGTATATTTTACCTTTTTCCCATGTGCCTGAAAATATAAATTTATATATGTTTCTACACCAAAGCGGATATCTCGTATATCTTCTAGAATTGGCTCAATATCTTTTTTTAATAATGCTCGTTCACCGGTAAGGCTTTTAAACGGATTTATTCTATAATCAATCTGAGTTTCGGAAGGCATACCTAAAACCATATCAGCTTCAGCTTCTTCAACAATAATAGGATTTAGTAGGTGCGTAAAATGGTCTTCTTTAATATTCGAAACATCAGCATCAAAAAATAAGATTACTTCATTTTTGGCGTTTTCAACACCCTCAACCATAGCATAACTTTTCCCTTTATTTTCGGGTAAACTGATGTTAATAAAAGGAATTTCTCTACTAAGATTCTTTAATATTTCTCTGGTTTTATCTTCAGAACCATCATCTACAACTATAACCTCACTCTCAGGATTATACTCGCAGCATTTCCTAACCACATTTTCGATTGTTTTTTCTTCATTAAAAGAACAAATAACAATACTTACTTTCTTTTTCATAATATTAAAAATTAATATATAATTATCAATTGTTTATTTTTGGAAAAGTAACTCTTCTGAATATGGTATTCCCCATAGGTACCAGTTCAACACTTTCCTTTTGGTTTTTTTTATTTCTCAATGTACCTTCCAGCTTAACCACCGGTTTATCCCATGGATGCTTCATATTGCCATTAAGATTAGAGATAAATTTAAACTTGTCGTTTGTATTTAGTCTTAATTTCCATGATTTTGAATTGTTTGCCGTAATTTTATATCTATAGAATCCGCTGTTTTGATATTCTTTTACGGTTTTTATTTTATGATTAAAAGCTAAGGCATAAACCAATGCTCCGCGTTTAAAATATGCGCCTTTATTTTTTACTGATTTTGAAGCCGGCTGATTTATGCACTGTATTTCAAAATTAAACTTCACATGTATCTGTTCACCTTTCTCCCAAATTTTATCAATGCTAATAAAATCATCTGTCTCTATTATTTTAGCTTTAGAAGGAAACTCAACATTAACATCTTTACAAGCATGCGGTTTTCTAATTATAAATAAAAACTTAATTGGCTTAATTGGATTAACTGTAAAGATAATTTCATCTGAAAATGGATAATCTGTTTCTTCGGTAATTTCTACAGCAGTGTTACTAATACTTGTTTTTACTTTACATGGACCAAATAATAGAGCAACAACTCCATCATCATCTATTGTTTTCATCCACATACCTTCTACATAATATGGCATTAAGCGTCCGGCATTTAAAACACAGCAAACAGCAGCAAAATGAGCAGCATCATAAGATTCTCTTTTAAGTAATTCAAATTTTTTTATACGAATCCGATTGTCGCTTGTTAAATATGACACAGCAGATAAAACGGGGAAACGAGCTCCTTGACCGGCATTAAATGTCATTGTTTCAATTCTGTTTGCTAAATCTAGATTGCCGGTAAAAGAAATCATCTTATTTAAAGGGCTAATCATTTCGGTTATTCCGCAGTATTCGTATCGTTCATCGGCAGTGCCTTCCCTGCCTTTAATCCATTCATCACAACGCATAGCCCCGCTTGGAGTTAAATGTAATTTTAATTTTTTAATTACATTATTGGCAGCTTTTTCTAAATTTTTATCATTTTGTATTGAAGCAATAAATTCAGGAACAAATAAACCTTCAGCAATATGAGCCCCATGATTTTCAAAAAGCTTAT
>Ga0209633_10005454_pt1 | contig 11146 bp, 26 predicted proteins | sample Cruoilmetagenom1_FD_187290 | JGI IMG/M metagenome (GOLD analysis project Ga0209633, IMG submission 187290) | Oil polluted marine microbial communities from Coal Oil Point, Santa Barbara, California, USA - Sample 1 (SPAdes) (version 2) | ecosystem: Environmental > Aquatic > Marine > Oil seeps ... | reverse complement strand
CCGAAGTTTTGTTGACGCCGGTACAAAAGCAGCCGATACCTTTATACAGACAGCCGACGAGAAAGCCGCATTCAGGACTAAGCTCTTGGAGCTGGCGGATCAAGCCGAAGAACGCTCACAAGATGCTATGGACAGTGCTAGAGAGGCATACAAGGTGGAATGGCAGTATGGAGGTCATAGTACTAAATTTGATTCATTTGTAGACGGTATGAACCGTTTGATACGGCCTGTCGTCACGCTCGGACTCTTGGCAGCGGTTTTCGGGTTTCTTGAGATCCCTGAAAACCTTGATGATAATATTTGGCTGCCATTAACGACTGTATTGGCGTTCTGGTTTGGTGGCCGTCTTCTGAAGCGTGATGGTGGGTCTGAAACTATCAAAGCATTCAGGAAGAAATAAAGTTAGGAAATACTAATGTTTTATTACACAAATAATATTACTGATTCAAACCAAGCAGCGATAGAAAATGCCTCTGTTCTTGTATCAGATGAATCTGGAGCTGATGCAAATATTTTTTCGGATGTTAGTGGAACACCAGCATCAAATCCATTGACTACAGATGTCAATGGTGAGTTTTCTTTTTACGTTGATTCAGGAATATATGATCTAACTATCACAAGGACAGGTTATACAACGACATATATAAGAAATGTTGTTATAACAGGTAGAGAAATCCTAAGCGTAACAAATTTTGGCGCAGTCGGTGATGGTGTAACGGATGATACAGTGGCCATACAAGAGGCGATTGATTCGGTCGAACTCACTGATTATCCAATAATATTCTTTCCTATTGGAGATTACTTAATCACATCGCCGCTAAAGATATCAAAATCAAAGTTTACTTTTTATGGTGATGGGGTCTTGTCAAGGATAATACAGAATACAGATGGCGATTTAATACAATTAGATTCATCTGTAGCAGTTTTGAAATACTTATATTTTCACGATTTTTCTTTGACTATAAAGGACACCTTAACAGCAGTTAATTCCGCTGGCATACGTTTTCTAGTAAATGCATTGACACCAACAGGTATTGAACGCTCTACATTTAAGGATATTGACATATTCAAAGTAAACAAGGGCATAGCAATAAACAAGGGGGCGCTTAGTCTATTTAATACATATAACCAGCTAGATCCTAACTCGTTCAATATCTTCCATAAAATAAGAGAGCATCCGGACTCTGATATAGACTATGGAATATGGTGGGAAGGCGGATCGAATGGCCATAACGCAATATTAGACTGTAACCTCCGGGGTGATGTTGCCTGTATAAAAGCTGGAGATGGTCTCACAGATACATCTGTTGGAGATTTTCGTATCCTCAATAATAATCTCGTTAGTCACAATGGGCGTGGAATAGATATCGCCGGCCCATCAGGCGCGGGAAGATACAACGAAAAAGTAACCATCACGGGCAACGATTTTGATGGGACAGGTCCAATAGAGTTTGCAAGATTGCTGGATATGTCAAATTGCATCGTCCGTAACAATGGCGGACAAGATAAGGGATATACATATTCCCCACATTCTCAATTTATATTTGAGAATGATGGTATTGCTTCACAGGAAATGCGGACAGTCGATTCTATTGTGACTGTCAATAATACAACAACGCTAGAAAATATCGCTGATCTCGCTTTTGAGGTGCAGGAAGTCGAAGAGATGCATATCTCGTTAGATATCCGTTATGAAAGTGGTGCAACGCCAGACTTCAAATTTGGATTTTCATATCCGTCTGGGTGTGCTATCAGGTGGTCGCCCATCGGTGGGGCAAGATATGATGCTACAGGCACTTGGGCCGGAACTGCTGAATTAACGGAAGCACAGACGCTTGATTTTGAAGGTATTGGAGGGAGACGATATATACACATTAATGGATATATATTGAATGGCTCGACTGCTGGCACTATTACTCCACAATTTGCACAACAAACCGCTGATGCATCTGATACAAAAGTACATCCTTTTTCTAGTATAAAAATAAACAGGGAACGCAACAACTATTAGCGAAAGATACTATGATCTTCTAGTCCGGCAAGCCAGCGCATATATAGCGACGAGATATCTTTTTTATCTGCTTTTGTGAGCCATTTTATTAATCGTTTCATAAGGTTTCCTTAACTAATACATAAAAATAACCCCGCCGAAGCGGGGTTCAACCTATTGAATTATTGGCATGTTTTTTCTTGTCTCTGATATACATAATTACCATCCTTGGCCTTCTCCAATACAATTGGATTCTTGCTTGTTAAGCATTCATCCGTATATAACACTTCTGGATATTCCACTTTAACCGCTGTTACGCCAGTAACGAGCAATATTAATCCAAACATTGCCCATGAGATGGCTTTTGCCTGAATGGAAAACAGTAAAGCTGATATTGCAACAACAAAAATTAATAGTTTTTTCATTTCATTTCCCTCTTGATAATTTATATAACTCTCTCCATATTTTAGCCAACCTGATCAAATCATCCCTTTTGAATCTTGGTATTTTTACTGTAACTCTCACATAATCATTTTTTTTCATTATTACTCCTTTCCCCCATCCCACCCGCCCGAAGGCTACCGTTTAGTTACTCGTTTTGTGGTTTTTGGAAAATCCCAATCTGAAATTCCTTTAACTTGCCTCACCTCCTTTCACTGACACTCTAAATAAATATTCTGTCTTTCTCTCGAAGCCTTGAGACTTTCCAGATCACAACCCGCCTCTTTCGCTTCCCGTATCATCCCATATTCCCATCCTGTGCTTGTGCAACTAAATATACAACTTGCTATCAACGCCGCTAAAAGAATCCAGATAAACCACTTGATGAATCCCATAAGAACCTCCTGCTTAGTTGGCTCCCTGTCCGCATATAAACCTTTGGACTTCTTGTTCACCTTCTGTCATTCCTGAATAACTACGTTTATCCATTGATTTCTTGTTGCGCTTTATTCTTTCCTGCTGGATTTTGAAATAATTCCTTCGTCTTTCATTATCTATTAATCGGCATTCCATCCTTCCATGTCTTGTACCCTTCCTGATTCTAAAGGCAGCTAATGGATGCCAGTCCTTATGATATCTACACCACTCATAACAAAAAATCCTATAAATGTTTTCTTCCTTGTGATAATCCTCCAAAGTCTTGATCGGTGTCATAAGAACATCAGCCTCTTGTAAATCTTCCTAAGCGTCTCCACGTCATTCTTGCAATACTCAGCCACCTTCTGTTCTTTTCCGGCTTGTACCGCATCCCAGACCATAGACCCATCGAAATCCCCCTTTCCTTCAAAGCCTAATGCTTTGGCCAGCTTGTCTTGGCTGATCGTTCCACGGCTACCAGCCCACATGGTCATTACATCGACCGTAGGCCCACCCCAAGGCTTGATATCCAAAGGTCTTGGAAAGAAAGCAGGGGGCTTTATGCCCAGGATCACGGCTCGGTGATAAATAAAGGGCAGGTCAAAGTTGTTACCATTGAAGGTGACGAATTTTGGTGCAATGCAATTTTCTTTTAAAGCATTAAAAAATGCTTTTAATATTGCTCGCTCTTTTGTCCATACATCAGATGTTTTCACATTAGAAAAAAGTTTACGATAATCGCAGTCAATAGCTCCATCATCAAATGCCCATCCTATACAAATAATCTCCCCATACGCCCCATTAAATGAAGTCTTACGATAGGCTTCCTCTAACAGCTTGGGTTTTTCCTCCGCTTCCCACTTGGCTATTGTTTCAATCTTCTTGATAGTTCCAGGCATGGGAATTACCAAGGACTCCCGAAACCCCTCCTTTTGAGAGGGAATTGTTTCGATGTCGAGATAAATTAATTTGGCTTTATGCATTAGAAGGGTACGTCGTCCATGAAGTCATCCGGGTTAGGGTTTTTGGCTAATGGATTGGGTGGCATTGGATTTACTTTACCGGAAATTATATCCCACTCATTCGATTTCTGGATTACGCCCTTGATCCCGTCAGAGAGTTTATCGAATACACTCTGGTCGAAGTTATCAAGATCAAGGATCAAAACTTCATTAATCGCTGGCGGGCAATCCATGCCTTTTGGTAGACGAGAGATAGAAGCTATCTCAGCTTTCATATCGCTTGAGTTATGTTTTTGTCTGTGGATGACATTGAGAAAAGCAGGGACATTGACCACACTGGAAATATCGAATTGCTCAGCTTGAGCATCAGTAAACGCCTGGCCTCGCCATCCTTCCAACTGTTTACGGAGATTGGCTTTCTCACTCATGGAACGAGTTAGAAACTGAGAGGCGGTAAAAGGATGTTGTACCCCATTTTCGTCAGGTTTCATTAGCTCGTTTGGCAACTCAAACATCCAGAATATTTGCCGCCGTTCTTTCCCGTATATTTCATCGACACGGGTGCCAATATCGATCAACCAAACTAAGCGGGCAACATGAGTGCCGGCCGGGGGCAATTCAAAGTTAGATGTTTTCACAGGTGCGGTAAATGCCATTTTCGTTTCCTCTTTAATGTCTCAATAAGTCTTTGTGTTGCTTCGTTTACGGTTTTGCTTGGTTTAATTCCAATCATGCGCTCGTAAAACGCATGATCTTTCTCAAGTCTTTCCTGTTGCTCCAGTTCCCACTGGTGGTACTCGTCAGCTCTCATGGTTCTCCAATATCTCAGCCTCTAATGCTTCTTTGTGGTCCCATGCCAGCTCGCTGTACTTTGTTTTTTGTGTATGCCATAAAGCTGTTTTACAGTCTGGAGTTTCATAAATAACAAACTCCATGATCTTATGAATTTCGACTTGTGCGGGTTCTGGTGGAGAAACATCATAAACTGCACCACTTATTGGCATTCTATGTTGAAATGCTGGGCTTCCAGGATAATACATATACATCACCCGCAGCTCATGGACCACTGTCTCACCCGCGCAAATGATTTCCAGGTCTGTGGTATGGGTGTGGATGGGATTACCCATATACATCTTCCATCTCAGATTCAATAAATCTGATTGCAGCCCCAATAGCTTTTGCATATTGCTCATGCATGTATCTTTTTTTATCCTTTTTTTCCTTCTCGGACTGTAATTCATGCCATTGTTTAGCACGATATAAATATAGTTTATCTTTATCATTCATCAATATTTTCTCCATAAACAGAGGCCACAATGGCACGCATGGCGGCGATTAGGGGATCGGCAGCAATAAATTTATGGCCTATTGTCGCGACTTCCGCTATCCAAATTTCCTTGTTTGTATCAACTTCTATTGCTGAGCTTAAATCAATTCTATATTTCTCAATCAGCGGGCCGCCTTGGGACCAGTGGGTTGAATATCGTCGTGGCTTTTCACATCCTGTTAATGGCGGATCATCAAAATCCCATTCCCATATCCCGCTTCCATCTCCCCCACCATCTCCACAATTTTTGCAATAAGAGTAATATGCGTCTCCATCGCAACGGTCAATATCATGATATCCTAATGTGCCTTCTATCTTGGCAACCCATCTATCCAACTCCGTGCCAGTGAGGTTTGAGGTTTTCATTTATTTGGATCTACAGGGTAATAATCATTGCAAATAGAAGCCCTAATAATGTTCTCTCTAAATTCTCTAGTGTCCCCATAATTGCTCATATCCCAATGATCTTTTCCGCATCCTATGTTTGCATTGGCCCCTGGGGTAAGCTCAGAATATCCAGGTTCACCCATATCTAAGTCAAAATATTGACAAAATATGCAAAGTTTTTCGTTCATTTCCCCTCCAACATCATATCCACGGTACTTCTTCCTTCCGGTGATAGTCCTATATACCAGATCCACCATTCGTTATCAGTCTCAAGGCCATGTAACAACTCATCCACGGAATACGACTCACCGTCGATCATTTCTGTTTCCAGGGGGCGGCCGGAGTTATCCATCACGAAAAGACCTACATTTATCACAAATGGAACAAAAGTCATGTTTGCTTCCATTCCTTAAATTGACTTCTACCCAGTTATGATTTTTATTGTTTAGACTGCAATCTGGTTTTGTTTGATGTGATACCTCAAATATCTGTTGAACATAAAAATTCATCCTGCATTTTTCACATTGCTCTGGTCTTTCATAATCAGAATAGTCTCCACATTCTGGCTCATAACTAAACCCGCAATATGGACAGATAACATTGTTATTGTCGTATTTGTCTTGATACTTACTGTCCATAGTTACCTCCAAATGGGTGGGCGATGGCCGGGCTTTGTACCGACTGACGTTTGCTCATAGGCCGAGAAATTTAATAGCGTCAGGTAATCTCGGTTAGCATACCTTTTTTAACATCGCCCGTAGTAGGTGGCGCTTGGCTGACTGCTCCGAGAGGACCGAGCCGCCGAGTCGAACGGCAGCCCTACCGCTATTGCCCTGCGAATCCCTAGTGGTCGGCTCCACTACAACCAACCTCGCGCCATAACCCTTGACATTCATTGCACAATCGTATACGATCTTGCACATCATGTCAAGCACTAAAAACGACCAAAAACTCAGTACTTTAGAGACAGCTCAGGAATTAGAGATTTGCCGACGAACCTTATACAACTGGATCGAGTCAGGCTACTTCCTGAAACCCCGTAAACGAGGCCCAGGCCGGGGGATTAATTACTGGCTCAGGCGCGAGGTTAAGGAGTGGAAGCGGAGATATTTATAAATGGCTAAAACAGTGATTTGGAAATATATATTAACCTTATCTGGTGAACCTCAAGAATTTCATGTGCCGATAGATTCTAAATGGTTGACTGTAGATATACAGGATCACGATATTGTTATATGGGCAGAATGTAATGTTGAAAGAGATAAGGAACCACGTATATTACAAATATATGGCACAGGTAACGAGATACATGAAGACGAATATAGAAGGCACTATATAGGTACGGTGCAGTTAGATGGGTATGTCTGGCATATATTTGAAGTCTTTTCATAACAAACCACTACCGAACGAGGACGGGGCGATGAAATTAAACAAATGTGATGTCTGCAAAAAAGAAGTTGGGGAATATTCTTTATATTCACTTTATGAGGGATACCAATTCGATGGCATCGAACATCTTTGTTCTGATTGTAATAACGAATTGGACAAAGCACGACGAGCAATCGAAGAAGCCGTTAATCCAATCAAGGTGCATTGGTTAAAAGAGATTCTGCATAAAATGATGGTCAAGTAGAGGACGGGGCGATGAGACTTTATATTGGAAGATCAATTGAAACAATGAGCCAAGCAGGTGCTTATGAAATAGGAACAAATAAAAGCAAATGGAGTGATGAATATGGATTTAAAACAACATGCCTTGTTTCTATATTTGAAACCCCAATTGAAAAGACTGAAAAAATACTTAACATCAAACTCGCCCCCGGCGAAATCAGAAAAGTGAAAGCTATTACGATAGAGTTGGAGGAGTGATGGCTAAAGCATTTTATATTTCTGACTTGCCCCCTAGACTACGCCCGGCAAGGAAGTTTAAGGCAAGAAAACGTAAGGAATTACGGGAAGCACTTAAAGCATTGAGTGTTTGTAGGATGGGGTGCGCTTATACCCCAGCCTATGATTTGCTATGCAGAGCAATTGCCGACATAGAAACTTCTATACAAGAATGTTCTGTAGAAAATTGGGGAAGATAAAATGACCACCACCTACCCCCCATGGGCCAAGTGGATAGCACAGGATAGAAATGGAGAGATTTGGGTATTTGAGGCACAGCCTGATATCGGGATATCTTGTTGGTATCCTAAGATTGGAAAAATGTTAGGGTTTATTACAAAAGGCAAACCCAACCCCCACTGGCGCGAATCCTTGGATTGTTTAGGTGATGATGATGAAACGATATAATTTTTCTATGGGCTTTCATAATAAATGGGAATTTGAAATGGCCGAACATCCCCAAGGCAAATACTGTCTATATGAGGACGTGCCACAGTGGGTGAGTGTAGAGGAGAGGTTGCCTGGAAAAGACCTGGGTTATTTTCTCGTTAATGTAAGAGAATATATCTGCTTTGATGAAAATGGAGATGAAATAGATCCCCCGAAAACTATTGATACTGTTGATACGGGAGAATGGAAAAAAGATTCCATCAATGACGTTCATTATCTTAGTGCTCTTGGATATATTGATCATGTTCATATCACTCACTGGATGCCTCTCCCCAATCCCCCAAGAGAAGAATGAAGTTTAGTATTGTAAGTGATGACGATGAAACGATATAGCGGAACTGATATTCATATGGCCTATGAATATGGGGAAGATCCAAAGGAAGATTTTGATGGCGAATATGTCCGCTATGAGGATGTAAAAGATTTTATCCGGTATGCTGCCCATATTCATGAGGCACTGTATAAAAATGAGGATATTTGTGCATTATGTGGCCATGATATCAAGCATCCGATACATATCAGAATTGACACAACAAAATCTCACGGAGGGGGATGATGAAACGATATAATTTCTCTCAAGTTACACCGTATACCCAAGTAGGTTTGATGAAAGAACACTCCCAAGGCGAATACGTCAAATACTCAGACTTGCCTCAATGGGTAAGTGTGGAGGAAAGATTGCCGGAAAGAGATATAGAAGTGCTCGTTATTCTCAAAGGGTGTTCGACAGGAAAAATAATACAGAGAACAGCCAATATAGTTAATGCGGACGATCATAATTGGGAAAGTGACGGATATGAGATTGCCAATTGTTGGGATGTTACTCACTGGCAACCACTCCCCAATCCCCCAGGAGGAGACAATGATTGAGATAATTACAATCGATAGATGTCCTTTTTGCGGTGATGCAGCGACTTCATTTTTTAGCAATGGAGATGTTGCTTGGCATGTGAGTTGCCACGGGGAGCTAGACGAAGAATGTCGCGGTATAGACACAGATGATGGCCCCGGGTACATCACTGAGAAATTTGCAATTGAGGCATGGAACAAGCGTATCAATCTAGGGTAAGACAATGACTGAAAGAAAATGGTGGTTGATCTCGATCGGTGGATATGGAGAATTTGGCTTTTTCGGTACAGAGATAGAAGCAGAAGAAATTCGAGTAAACAAGGCTAATTGGGAGGGTGGTATTGGTTTGAAAAGACTCATATCTAAGAATGATCCATATGCAAAAAAAGAACGGGAACACACAAGATGGGAAAAAAAGAATGACTATCTTATGAATGAAAGACAGTTAGAATCAATTGAGGAAATAAATGATGACTGAATGGAAGCAAATAAAACAACCCGAAGATCCTAATTGGGTGGAGTGGCATAAAGAAGTGATGAGTCCGAATTTGGGAGAAGCTATGCTTAAAGTTTGGCAGAATATGGATGGGTATTTCAGTGCTTCTATGGTAAGTCACGATTATTATAGAGCTGTAAAAGCACTAAATTCAACCACAATCGAATCCGCCAAGATCGAGGCGGAACACTGGGCGAGAGGTGAGTGATGGGAAATTGGAAACATAGAGTGAAAATAAAGGATCTTTTGGACGAGGACGAATCACCAGAAGCTGTTTCAAAGTCTCTTAATGCAATTGCTGATCGCCTTGAAAAAAGCGGCTTGTTCAAGGGATTTCCATATATCGAGCGCATGAGAACAGAAACAGATATCAATCTTGCCAATGATTTACTCAGCCATATGTACGATTATGCAGATGGTCCCTATCGTCGTATTTGGATTGAGTAAACTTGCAATTCCCCCACAATTAGTGTATAGGACCAGAAACATGAACAGTAAATTAGACTATGCTAATCAACAAGCACCAACTGGAGCGGGCGCTAGCGAAAGCCGAGCGCCTGCCTATTTCGCTGCGCTGTCTTTATCCGAACTGGCGGCGCTCATTCGTGCGTGCGGAATATTACCAAGCGGACAAGGGCGAGATCGGGGTGACGGTCAATGAAGGGATTAGGTGGTATGCTTGATATTCCACAGATGTGGAAATATGATGCAGTCTGTGGGCATCCTGAAACGATCAATGCACTAAAGTCTCATATCAAAAAAGAGGGTAGCGGATCTCTACAAAATTGCCTACTTTTCATGCCTAATGATTTGTTAACAGTTTCAAAAACCGTAGAACGAACTCGGAAAGAAAGACTATGGTCGTGGCCCTGGAAACCACTAAGAAAAACAAAAGTAATACAAATTCCAGACCCGAAGTTATACATGATTAATACAAATTTGATGAAACTTGGCACTGGACGCGGAATAATAGACTTCAAGAATATGTACGCATAAAGAAACCGTGATATAATCCTCCTTTCCCCCTTGGGACAACAGTCCCAAAACCTTAGAGCCCACCTCCCTGGGCTCTTTTTTTGTCTATTCCAATAACCCAAAGTAATCAGCTTGCACCGGGTGATAACCAGGAGTAGGCTGTGGACAAGTCTAGTTAATAGCACAAAGAAAAACCCCCGGTTGGGATACCGGGGGCTGGATGATACTCCCCATATACGGGGATTCAACTGTCCTTGCGTCACCAAGGAGCTGTCACCATAGCAACTCCGGTGCTGCAAATCAAGGAGTTGTTATGTACGGTAAAATCTTCGATTCCATCTACGATGGGACGCTCTCTGAAGACTGGCGAGCGCTTATCACCTTCCAACAAATGATAGTCCTTTGTGATGCTGATGGGGTGCTGGACATGACCCCTAACGCCATATCTCGCCGCACAGGCATCCCTATCGAGCATATCAAGGCCGGTATCGAGATATTGGAACATACGGACCCCTACAGCCGTACAAAAGATGAGGACGGCAGGCGGATTAGGCGTCTTGAAGACGATCGTCCGTGGGGCTGGTATATCGTAAACCATAAGAAATACAAGAATTTACAAGACTCTGACACAATCCGAGCGCAGAACAGAGAGCGTAAACGTAGACAGAGAGAACGGGAAATTGATGTCACAGATAGTCACGCTATGTCACGCTCTGTCACGGACAGTCACGCCCCGTCACTCCATACAGATACAAATACAGATACAGATACAAGAACAACTACATTGTCAGGCAAGCCTGACCCCTCCCCTCCAAAAAATAACTTCAAAAGACAAGCACAAGAGATCCTGACCTTCCTAAACACCAAGGCAAACCGAGCATTTCAACCCGTGCCGGCCAATGTAGACCTCATTGTAAACCGTCTGAAAGAAGGAGCCACGCCCGGCCAGTGTAGACAGGTGATC
>Ga0209633_10005453_pt1 | contig 11149 bp, 8 predicted proteins | sample Cruoilmetagenom1_FD_187290 | JGI IMG/M metagenome (GOLD analysis project Ga0209633, IMG submission 187290) | Oil polluted marine microbial communities from Coal Oil Point, Santa Barbara, California, USA - Sample 1 (SPAdes) (version 2) | ecosystem: Environmental > Aquatic > Marine > Oil seeps ... | reverse complement strand
TCAGATGCAATGGCAGCAAAACGGGCAACTTCCTCGGGATCAATATGGCTGGAGTGCCCTTTATCAATTGAAGAGGGCTCGGAATTTGTCGGTGTCTCGGTCATAGCTCGCATATGCTTTGAAAAAGGCCGCAATGTCAAAACCTGAGTGCCTTTCACCATCGTTAGTTCAGCAAATAAATCAAATCCATGATCAATTCTTGTGGTTGCTCAATTCCGTGCAAAAAGATATGAATAGCGCGAATGTCAGGAGAACACGTTTGCAGGATCCACTGCCGCGTGTCCTTTTTCCCGTAATATAATGTTTAAACGCAACAAGACTGAGCACCCTGGGTCATGTCACGACTGGTTATGAAATTTGGCGGAACATCCGTCGCCGATCTGGAACGCATCCACAATGTGGCACTTCACGTTAAACGAGAGGTAGACGCCGGGCACAGTTGTGCCGTTGTGGTTTCAGCCATGGCTGGCCAGACAAATCAACTTGTGGAATGGACCACGCAAGCCATGCCGCGTCACGATTCGGTGGAATATGATGCCATCGTGGCCTCGGGCGAACAGGTTACATCAGGATTATTGGCACTGACCCTGCAAAATATGGGGCTCAACGCCCGGTCATGGCTTGGCTGGCAGATCCCAATTAAAACAGATGAAGTTCATGGTCGGGCGCGCATCAAGGATATTCCGTCAGGTGATTTGCGAGACAGTGTGGACAGCGGAGTTGTTGCGGTCATCGCCGGTTTTCAGGGCGTGAGCCCAGGCGGTCGCATATCGACGCTGGGCCGCGGTGGATCAGACACAAGTGCGGTGGCAATTGCCGCAGCGATTGATGCCGCAAGATGTGATATTTATACCGATGTGGACGGCGTCTATACAACCGATCCAAGGATCGTCACCCAGGCGCAACGGCTTGATAAGGTGTCCTATGAAGAGATGCTTGAAATGGCATCCCAGGGTGCGAAAGTCTTGCAGACACGTTCGGTAGAACTGGCAATGGTCAGAGGCGTGCGCCTGCTCGTGCGTTCAAGTTTTGAAGAGCCCGAAAGCGTACCTGCGCTGGGCGACAGCAACGCACCCCGACCCGGAACTTTGGTTTGTGATGAGGATGAAATTGTGGAGCAACAAGTAGTAAGTGGCATCGCCTATGCACGAGACGAGGCCAAGGTGACATTGCTGAAGATCGAGGATAAGCCCGGCGTTGCCGCAACCATCTTTGGCCCATTGGCAGACGCCAACATCAATGTCGATATGATCGTCCAGAACGTGTCTGATGACGGCAAATATACCGATATGACATTCACGGTTCCCAAAGCTGATCTCGACCGGGCGATGCAAGTTGTCGAAGACACAAAATCCACGATCAACTATACTGATCTGCGCGGGTCTACTGATGTGGTAAAGGTTTCGGTCATCGGCATTGGCATGCGTAGCCATGCGGGAGTTGCTGCTCAAATGTTTGCGGCTATGTCTGATAAAGGCATAAATATACAGGCCATATCAACGTCTGAAATCAAGATTAGCATTCTGATTGACGCTGATTACACTGAATTGGCCGTACGCACTCTGCACACACTTTACGATCTGGACGCCGCTTAACACCGACTGACCAATTAAAGTCGGGTCAGAAATAAAGAGAGCACGGATAAGCTGATCAGCTTAAGAAGTCCCTCTCCGCCCACCCAGGCACTCATGCCACATTATTCAACGGGTGGTTAGGACGGGCGGAACGGGTGCCCTAACGCTAGCCACGAGTGGCAGCGCGGCAACAAATGAAAAGAGGAACAAAATGGCGCCGGTCGATGCCGCCCCAAGACTGCTGGTAAGACGCCTGCACCGTATTATGGCGGAGCCGGAGGGGGGGCAAACACGCCTCAATAATATTGTGCGCATGGTGGCAACGCTCATGGTTGCAGAGGTTTGTTCAATCTATATCAACCGACGGGACGGATCCCTTGAGCTATATGCCACCGAAGGACTGAAAGCCGATGCCGTACACAATACTCATCTCAAGCGCGGCGAAGGACTTGTCGGTCTTATCGCCGAGCGGGGAGCACCGGTAAATGTGAGCGACGCACAGACCCATCCCGCTTTTTCCCTGCGCCCCGAAACTGGTGAAGAGGTTTATCATTCCTTTTTGGGCGTGCCCATAACCCGTACCGGCAAAGCTTTGGGCGTACTGACAATTCAGAACAAGACCACGCGACAATATTCAGATGAGGAAGTCGAGGCGCTGCAGACAACAGCTATGGTTCTGGCCGAGCATCTGGCCTCACATGACGGTCCAAATATCGATGACGATGGGCGCGACCGTAAGGAACAATCGAGCGAACGCATTCACGGGAAACAACTCTCCGCCGGCATCGCCATGGGGCATATCGTGCTACATCAGCCGCGCATCGTCGTGAAAGAGCTGATCGCAGAAGACCCCGATCAAGAACGCCAGCGTCTCGATGACGCCATCATAAAAATGCGTACAACCATTGATGTTATGCTGGAGCGTGGCGATTTGGCAGGTCTTGGTGAGCACCATGACGTGCTCGAAGTCTACCGTATGTTTTCCCATGACCGCGGGTGGATCAGGCGTATGCGCGATGCCATTTTGCGGGGCCTGACTGCCGAAGCAGCTGTTGACCGTGTGCGCAATGACATGCGCGCAAGCATGCTCGGTCAATCAGATCCTTATTGGCGCGAACGTCTGCGGGATTTTGATGATCTCTCAGACCGCCTCATGCGCATCCTGTCCGGTGAAGCTGAAACCGCCGCATCAGAAGACCTGCCCGATGACACCCTCCTTGTCGCCCGTACCATGGGTCCTGCGGAACTACTGGATTACGATCCGAAAAAACTACGTGGTCTTATTGTCGAAGAGGGCGGCTATAATAGCCACGTTGCGATTGTGGCCCGCGCCATGGGTATTCCTGCAGTAGGTGAGGCGCGTGGCATCATATCGCGGGTCGATGAGGACAATGCCGCCATTATCGATGCCGATGCCGGAGAGATACACCTGCGGCCCGGAAACGATCTCATCGATGCATACGCCGCCAAAGTGAAGTTTAGGGCCCGTAAACAGCAGCAATATGATGACCTGCGCGACAAGCCCGCCGAAACCCTGGACGGTGTGCGTATTGGGCTACATATGAATGCGGGATTGTTGGTTGATCTGCCCCATCTTGATGAATCAGGGGCCGAGGGTATCGGGCTTTTCCGTACAGAGCTTCAGTTTATGATCTCCTCAACCATACCGCGGCTCAAGCAGCAGACAGAATTTTACAGTGAAATTCTCGAAGTTGCAGGCGACAAGCCGGTGATATTCCGCGCCCTCGATATCGGTGGTGACAAGCTTCTGCCCTATCTCCGTCATGTGCATGAGGAAAATCCGGCACTCGGCTGGCGCGCCATTCGCATGTCGCTCGACCGCCCCGGTCTCTTTCGCATGCAGGTACGTGCACTCCTTCACGCCAGCGTCGGCAAGACACTGCACCTCATGTTACCCATGGTAACGGAAGTCTGGGAGCTTGAAAAAGCCCGCGAGCTGATCGATTACGAAAGCCAGCGCTTAAGGCAATTTGATCGCCAGGGCCCGAGTGAAATTCAGATAGGCGTGATGATTGAGGTCCCGGCAATCATGTGGCATCTTGACGATCTCTTTAAGATCGTCGATTTTGCGTCCGTCGGCAGTAATGATCTCATGCAGTTTCTGTTTGCCGCCGACCGGTCAAATACCAATGTTGCAGACCGCTATGACACCCTGTCCGAGCCTGCTATTCGCTCTTTAAAGCGCATTATAGATCACGCCGAGAAACATAATACGCCACTGGAGCTTTGCGGTGAAATGGCTGGACGGCCTATTGAGGCCATGGCTCTGATAGGATTGGGCTATAAGACGATCTCAATGCCGCCAGCTTCAATTGGCCCAATAAAATCGATGATCCGCAAGGTAAGCCACGCTGAGCTCAAGAAAATCATGACCGTCTGCCTCAAAGATCGCAGCAATTGCTTCCGCCATCGCCTGGAAGAGTACGCTAAAACTAACGGAATTGAGTATTAGATCACATTGAGTATTAGATCACAGAGTAATATCTGATCAAAAAAATTGATGACCCGCGCATTCCAAAAGGACTGATTTTCATTGACATTTCGATAAATTTTGACAACTATAATTGCGGGGGATTTTTCTGAGAAATCCTGAAATTTTTGAGCTGGTTGCGTAAAAGTGTAGTGCATCGCGAATAATCGTGATGTGTCGTGTACTCTAGTGATGTGTATCGAGAGCTGATGAAAAACTTTCAGCAAAATACCGGATTGCCGCATGGTCAAAACAGCCATGCCGCAGTCGGACGCCAAAATTCTCATCCTGTATCCCAGACACAGCATGGATATTCAGGTACAGGGGTCGCTGGCGGCACTCATATGAATTCTCAAAACCTTCACGACAATGTTCCAACCCATTATCCCTGCGACGAAGAGCTTGGCCATCTTTTTCTCCAGATGCGCGAGCTTACAGGCGCTAATCTTCCAACTCTTGCATCTCATTTGCAAACCACACCTCAGATTTTATCTGTCTTTGAACGCGGCGAAGTTGAGCTTTTCCCACCATGGGCTGAAACTGTACGCATCGTCAGCTCGTTAACACTGCTCGTCAATGTTGATAGCGATCCGATACTTAACCGTATTTCTGAAAAAACGCGGCAACCCGGCCCCCGGCGATACGCTGACGGTCAGTCAGGTGGCGCAACATATCTGGCTTCTCAGCCAACAACCCAAGATATGTCACATGCTGTAAGTAGGACCGCGACACAAGCCACTACGCAAGTGCGCTCAGCCACCACCCAGGTCAGGGTGCAAGCGCAACCAGCAGCCAATGCTTCTACGGTCTCTACTGCGGCTTCAGACCACGTTGGAGCGGCTTATGCAAAACCTCCTGTCAATTCAGCAGTTGCAACCCGCCGACCGGATAATCAGGGCGGGCACGATTATCAGGTCGGGCACGATTATCAGAGTGGGCACGATTATCAGAGTGGGCACGATTATCAGGGCGGGCACGATTATCAGAGTGGAGAAGACGAACTGGTCGTGCAAAACACCGCGCTCTCTTCGGGCATCACGACAAAAAAAATCGGAATGATTACCATTCCGCTTATAATTGTTTTTGCGTTTTTCCTCGCCGTAAACATCGGACAGAAAAACGGTTTTACCGGACCACTGGGAAATTATGCCAAGGCTGGTTGGGAGCTTTTTAATTTCAGCTCAACCAATAACGGCTTAACCTGGATCAACGTCAAAGATCCCCGGTCGCGAAAAGCAGACAAACTTCCAGTGAATAATAACGGCTATTAGCGCCACATCATCCCTACAAGTTTTTGGCCAGCTGCAATCAGTCAGACATTGTGTGAATCCGCAATTCGGATTAATGCCAATGCTGCAAGCCTCGATCCCGCACAATTTAAAGATATCAGAGCGCCGGCATAAGGTGAGTGCGCCCCGGTTTGGTACAATTAGCACAAGATGGAATTTTTATGGTCAACCTACCAGAGACTAAGCTCAACAAGCTCTATGAGCGCTGGGAAATCATCCAGAGCGAACTCTCGACCGGCCCCTCGCAGGAGGTCTTCGTGCGTCTGTCCAAGGAATTCGCCGAACTGGACCCCGTCGCCGCAGCAATAACCGAACTGCGCAGCGCTTACACCGAGCGCGATGATCTGGCGGAAATGTCTGCCGACCCCGATGCCGACAAGGAAATGCTGGATCTCGCACAAGAGGAACTCAGAGCGCTTGAGCCAAAAATAGAAGAGCTTGAACGCGCAATGCAGATAATGCTCCTTCCCAAGGATGCCGCGGACGAGAAAAGTGCAATCCTTGAAGTGCGCGCTGGCACCGGCGGCGATGAGGCGGCGCTCTTTGCAGGTGATCTCTTTCGAATGTACCAAAGATATGCCGATATCCACGGTTGGAAAACGGAAATCATCAGCGTGTCCGAGAACGACGTCGGCGGCTACCGGGAAATAGTTGCCAACATAACCGGCAAGGGCGTGTTTGCCCGCATGAAATTTGAGAGCGGCGTGCACCGCGTGCAGCGCGTTCCAACCACCGAGTCCGGTGGCCGCATACATACTTCCGCCGCAACTGTCGCCGTCCTTCCCGAGGCTGAAGAAATTGATGTTGATATCAGGACCGAAGACATTCGTATCGACACCATGCGCGCGTCAGGGGCCGGTGGCCAGCATGTCAATACAACCGATAGCGCCGTGCGGATCACCCACATGCCAAGCGGCATCGTTGTGACTTCAAGTGAAAAATCCCAGCATCAAAACCGTGCCATCGCCATGCAGGTTCTTCGTTCAAGACTTTATGAGCAGGAGCGTGACAAAGCCGCCGGTGAGCGGGCAGCGGCACGAAAAGATCAGGTCGGATCGGGCGACCGTTCGCAGCGCATCAGAACCTATAACTTCCCGCAAGGCCGCGTAACAGATCACCGCATCGGACTGACCTTGCATAAACTGGAGAGCGTTCTTGCTGGCGATGATCTTGATGAAATCGTCAACGCACTGATCACCGAGCATCAGGCCGGCCAGCTGGCAAGCCTTGAGAGCGAATAAGCGGATCGCTTTTAAAGAGGGCGGGGGGCAACGAGTTGCTCGTGGTCAGGTCTAAGATAAATGTCTAAAACAACAAAATATATCGAGTTCAGTTGAAACAAGATCTTTCCCGGCGTTTCCACCCCTAAGTATCATTCGGTCGGGTGGAAAGGGCGGGGGAGATCGTGGTCGGGTCTAAGATAAATGTCTAAAACAACAAAATATATCGAGTTCAGTTGAAACAAGATCTTTCCCGGCATTTCCACCCCTAAGTATCATTCGGTCGGGTGGAAAGGGCGGGGGAGATCGCGGTCGGATCTAAGATAAATGTCTAAAACAACAAAATATATCGAGTTCAGTTGAAACAAGATCTTTCCCGGCGTTTCCACCCCTAAGTATCATTCCGTCGGGTGGAAAGGGCGGGGGAGATCGTGGTCGGGTCTAAGATAAATGTCTAAAACAACAAACACATTAAAAAATCTGCATGACGAAATGCGCGACGCGTTTGACCGAGCATTGATCGCCACCGCTGATCTTGATGCCCGCATTCTCTTGGGCTACGTACTTGATATCTCACAGGCGCGCCTTATATCAGACCCGGGCATGACCCTATCCGCAGCCGAGGCTGATCTCGCGCGAATTGCCATGCGGCGCAGGCTTGAACATGAGCCCGTATCAAAAATCATCGGTACACGGGAGTTTTGGGGAAGACCGTTTGAAGTGAGCCATCAAACACTCGATCCCCGCGCTGACACCGAAACCGCAATAGAGGCGGCGCTGGAAATTATTCGGCGCCAACATAATCCGGGCACACCAGTTTCCATCCTGGATCTCGGCACCGGAACAGGATGTATACTTCTAACCTTGCTGGCAGAATGTGAAAACGCAACAGGGCTCGGCATCGATCGAAGCGAAGAGGCGCTGGAGATCGCGAAACGAAACGCAGGGTGTCTCGGGCTCTCCGGGCGTGCCGGTTTCATTTGCGCCGATTGGACATCCTCCCTGGGCGTAAAATTTGATATCGTAATTTCCAATCCGCCCTATATTCGTACCAAAGATATCGAGGGCCTCATGCCTGACGTGCGCAATTTCGATCCCATGAGCGCTCTTGACGGTGGCGAGGACGGTCTTGGCGCCTACCGCGAGATTATTAATGGTCTGGACAAGGTTTTGACCGAAGGCTGGGTAATATTTGAACTTGGTCAGGGGCAGCTTGACGATGTTCTTTCATTGCTGAACGCCGCAGGTTTTGGTGTAGAAAAGCAGGATCGCCTCATTTTGAGCGATATAAACGGCACAATACGTACTGTGGCAGCAAGGACAGCCTCATAGCCAATGCGATGTTGGTTACTCAAAAAAAAGGTTGGAAAATACTCTCGCTCGGGCTAGTCTCATTGGGTAATGAATCGCTGAGAGCCGCGCATAACCAGGGTTGGTTGATAAATATGCGGCAATGTACGGCTATTTAGCACCCCCGAAATCGTAAGAATGTGACGATATCCAAACGGGATATATAAAGAGCGATAAAAAAGTTGAGGGAAAACGGGCATTCCAAGGGCAGAAACCTGAAAAATGTGAATGTATAAGGCCCGTAAAATGCGTGCAGCTTGAATGGGGATTTAGCGCCGCAAATTGTATCCGAAGGTAAAGACAAGATTAGAAATCTTTAGTATTGAGCTTTTCTATGGTGCAGCGCGATTGTTTGATATCGTGCCGGGTGTCATTGGCATAGTTAAAGCATATTCGATTGTAGTATTTAATTAATACTAGCTTAAATAACGTAACCTCAATAAGATAGGGTCAAATGAGGCAAAGTCATCAAAATAAAAGAGGACGCGGCAGGTCGCGCAAGAATAGCAACCCGCTGTCACGCAACTATGAATCAAACGGTCCAGATGTAAAAATCCGTGGATCAGCGTCCCATATAGCTGAAAAATATGCCTCTCTTGCTCGAGATGCCCAGTCTTCCAGTGATCCAGTTCAAGCGGAAAACTACTGGCAGCACGCCGAACATTATTATCGGATAATACAAACTGCTGAAGCCCAGGCTCAGGCCAAATCACAGAATAATAGCAATCAAAATCCCGGCCAGAATAGTAATGGTGGCCAGAGGCGTCAGCCAAATGAAGGTCGCGGCAACCAGCAGCAGAACCGAAATGGCAACAATAATAATGCCAATACTACTGGAAACAGCAACGGCAATGGCGCAAATGCGGCTGAAAACGTTACAGAAAACGCGGTAGCACCGAGTCAACCAGATACAGAAGTAATAAACGGCGCTCCAGCACGAAAACCTGCGAGAAGGGCCCCCCGGGCGGCAAAAAATAGGGAAGCCGACAAGGGTGAGACTGCACAAACGCCTGCTGTTGAGGCCGTTAAAGCTGAACCGGCAAAGAAGCCTAGAAAATCTGCGGCAGTAAAGGCCGCTGAGAAGGCTGCTGAAAAAAATAGTCCACCAGAAGATGTCAGCGTATAGAGCAGTATTTCTCCAGGCGCTCTAGGTCGATAGTGAAACCTGGTCATCGGTTTTTACGACACCGTCCTCAATGACACGTGCATAAACACCAAAATCGCTGTGCCCCCAGTTACGCTGAATGAGCGCCGGGATAGCCATGTCGCGATCGCCACTTTGCGGATCGACATTCGTCGCAGCGCAGCGCTCGGTGCGTTTGAAGACGTTAAGCCGACATTCCCCCATTTGAATATCCTGATCGATCCAGCCAAATTCCTGCCACGGCTCAAGCCCATCCACATAAATATTCCCCCTGAAACGCAAGGGATCGATGACCTGTTCCGCCACCCGTTCGACCTCGCGGACCGAGGCGAGATTGATAATATGGACGCATTTCGCCGAGACATCGGAAAAACTGTGCCCCGGTGCATGGACAATGTGAGGCGCACCCCTGAGTTTTTTAGCCCGGATAAATCCGGCGAAAAACTGTTCAATCATCTTACGTCCAATAAGGGTCGACAAGTCACCTGACGCCACCGGCTTGCCGGCTCTTGAAATCGTCAGCATATGGCTTTCAGCATCGAAGCTCGTATCAAGCATGGCCAGCCGCTCATTGCGCATGAGCATTAAAAAATTGATTTTGGGTAGATATTTTGGCTCATTTACATCAAACCGCCCGGAGCCGTTTTCAATCGCGTAAATGCGGTCGCCTGGTAACGTTTGTCCAGGTTCAAGCCTAACCTCGCCCAAAAGTTCAGGGCTGAGACCTTTAACCGGATACCGGTAAATGCTCGAGATGTTACACGAAGACGAACTGGTCATTTTTCACCAAAAATTTTTGTAGCGAGCACCTTTTTTAAGCGCAGATAGACATTATATCAGCAGATATATTCTTGTGCTTATGAATGCCATTTGGGTTCAAAAAGCAACAAGGTTTTAGATTTCTATGACGATATTGATGTCGCGCTCAACCGAGGCGGTGTCCATATGCTGAGGAGTATTATAAATGAATTTAGAAAAATATACCGAGCGTGCTCGGGGCTTCATTCAGGCAGCGCAAAATATAGCCCTGCGTGAAAACCACCAGAAATTTACCACCGAACACGTCCTGAAGGCCCTTCTGGACGATCCTGAAGGCATGTCCGCAGGCCTGATTAAACACGCAGGCGGACGACCCGATGCCGCTCTTCGCGATACAGAAGATGAGCTCAAAAAACTTCCCCAGGTTTCAGGAGACGCCGCTGGGCAACTCTATCTTGATCCCGCCACAGCACGCCTTTTTGATGAGGCAGGTAAAGTCGCAGAAAAAGCTGGTGACAGCTTTATAACAGTTGAGCGTCTGCTTCTCGCCATTGCCATGAACGCCAAAGATGGGGCAGGCAAGATTCTTGCCAATGCAGGCGTTACCGCGCCCGCTCTCAATCAGGCGATAAACGATTTGCGAAAAGGCCGAACCGCCGACAGCGCCTCTGCGGAGCAGTCTTATGACGCGCTCAAAAAATACGCACGCGACCTCACCGAAGCGGCCGCCGAAGGTAAAATGGACCCCATTATCGGCCGTGATGAAGAAATTCGCCGCACGATCCAGATTATTTCGCGCCGGACAAAAAATAATCCAGTGCTGATTGGCGAGCCCGGTGTCGGAAAAACGGCCATCGCCGAAGGGCTGGCACAGCGCATTATCAAAGGCGACGTGCCGGAAAGTCTAAAAGGCAAAAAGCTGATGGCCCTCGACATGGGCGCATTGATCGCAGGCGCCAAATATCGCGGTGAGTTTGAAGAGCGCCTCAAGGCCGTTCTCAATGAAATCGAAGCTGAAGCTGGCGGCATTATTCTCTTTATTGACGAGATGCACACACTTATCGGTGCTGGCGCATCAGATGGCGCAATGGACGCCTCAAACCTCCTGAAACCCGCACTTGCCCGTGGTGAGCTTCACTGCGTTGGCGCAACTACTCTGGATGAATACCGCAAACATGTTGAGAAGGATGCGGCCCTCGCCCGGCGTTTTCAGCCGGTCTTCATCAGCGAGCCAACGGTCGAGGATACGGTTTCAATCCTGCGCGGCCTCAAGGAAAAATACGAACTCCATCATGGTGTGAGGATCACAGACTCAGCCCTCG